>Ga0207664_10002219_pt1 | contig 12790 bp, 12 predicted proteins | sample LARL83metaG_FD_184349 | JGI IMG/M metagenome (GOLD analysis project Ga0207664, IMG submission 184349) | Corn, switchgrass and miscanthus rhizosphere microbial communities from Kellogg Biological Station, Michigan, USA - LAR L8-3 metaG... | ecosystem: Host-associated > Plants > Roots >...
CGGGGCACAGCCGCTGCACTGGGTGATCGTCAGGCAGGCTCGCTACCTGGCCGCGCTGAATCCCGCGACCGCCGCCGGATCACAACCGATGCTCGAAGCGCTCACCGCGAAGGCCGAGATGGTCGACAGCCCCGATCTCTCGCCGTCGACGCCGGCGAGCGAGCTGCCGCTGGGTGCCCCGGCCAGCTACTGGCTGGACATCCGCGCCTATGAACCCGCGGCTCTTGCCGCCACCCTGGGCAAGCCCATGCTCATCCTGCAGGGCGGACGCGACTACCAGGTGACCGTCGATGACGATCTGGCCCGCTGGCGGGCCGCCCTGGACGGCCGCGCTGAGGTGACCATCAAGGTCTATCCGGACTTCAACCACCTGTTCACCGCGGGTAGCGGTCCGTCGACCCCCGCCGAGTACGAGCCGGCGCAGCACGTGGATCCCGCCGTCATCGCCGATGTCGCGCAGTGGCTGGGGACGACGGCGCCATCGGGGTGATCACACAGCACCGAGGCCGCACATCAGCGATGATGCGTGGATGGCCGACAGCCCTCCCGCGCGCAGCGTCAAGATCGGTGCCGACGAACGCACCGGCTGGTCATCGGAGCGCCCGCGCCGCGATGCGGGCCCGCCGCGCCCGCCGGATGTCTCGGTGCGCTGCCGCGTCCTGGCCCCCACCGACCGGATGCGCTATTCGCCCGGGAGTCTGGTCGTCGTCGTCGGCGCCCCGGCATCGGAGGCCGCCGCCTTCGCCGAGCGCGTGATCCAGGAGCGCGGGGCGGTGCTGTCGCTCGCTCGGGTCCGCGAGTTGCTCGCCGGTCGGGTGGCCGAGGCCGACATCGAGGCCCGCGCCCACGAGCTGCTCGCCGCCGCCGTGCGCAAGCGCCTCCAGGCCGGCCAGTCGGTGGTCGTCCCCGTCGAGACGCTCGACGCCGCGGAGCGCGAGACGTTCGTCCGGCTGGCCCATGGCCTTCAGCGCCCGCGCCACGTGATCCTGGTCGAGGCCGCCCGCGACGCAGTGGCCGACGAGGACCGCCCCGCGCTGGACGAGCTGCGGCGCGCGCTGGACGCCGGCGAGCTCGGCCAGGAGGGCTTCCAGACCGCCCTGCGCCTGAGCGGCCCGGCGCTCGCCGAGCTCAAGCGCGTCGTCTTCGCGCGCCGGCCGCCCGAGGACTAGAACCGGGTCCGGCGACGCCACGGCGGCGGGCGCGTGCTCAGCGCGCCAGGCCGAGCAGCGCGCGCACGTGCTCGGCGGCGTCGCGCACCGGATCGCGAAGCTGCTCGTCGTCGGCTGCCTGCACCTCGGCCATGAACGCCTCCACCACCGAGGGATCGAACTGGGTGCCGGTGCTGGCGCGCAGCTCGCCGCAGGCGTCGGCATGGCTGAGGGCGGGCCGGTAGGGCCGCTCGGAGATCATGGCCCCGTAGGTGTCGCACACCGCGACGATGCGCGAGCCCAGCGGTATGGCCTCGCCCGCCAGTCCGTCCGGGTACCCGCGGCCGTCCCAGCGCTCGTGGCGGGCGCGGACGAGCACCGCCACCGGACGCAGCGCCGGCGAGGCGCTCAGCAGCCGCTCGCCGACGATGGTGTGCCGGCGCATGTACTCCCACTCCTGACGGGTCAGGGGGCCGGGCTTGTTGAGGATGGTGTCGGGGATGCCGACCTTGCCGACGCAGTGCAGCTGCGCCGCGCGGCCGACGATGTCGAGCTCCTCGCCCTCGAGGCCCAGTCGCCGCGCCACCCGGCCGGCGAGCTCGCCGATCCGCTCGGCCTCGGTATCGAGCTCGGGCTGGATCGCCTGCAGCGACTGGAGCAGCACGTTCCTGGTCTTCGAGTCCCGTCCGCGGCCGCGACCGCGCTTGTTGGCGTACATCCGCTCATCGGCGAGCTGGATGGCGGCCTCGGGGCTGTCGGCCTCGTCGGGCAGGACGACGATGCCGAGCGAGCCCCGGACCGCGAACTGGGGGCCCGTCTCCACCAGCGCCCCAGAGGCGCGCGCGATCAGCTCGTCGGGCGTGCCGCCGTCGAGATCGATCCGGGCGCAGAACTCGTCGCCGCCGAGGCGGTAGGCGGCGCCGCCGGGGGCGACCGCGTCCTTGAGCTTGGCCCCCATCCGCGCCAGCAGCGCGTCGCCGGCCAGGTGCCCGAACGTGTCGTTGTAGTTCTTGAAGCCGTCGAGGTCGAAGAGCAGCAGCATCGACCGGTGGCCCGCCTGCGCGCGCGCGAAGGTCTCGCTCAGCTCGCTGGTCAGCCGCCGGCGGTTGCCGAGTCCGGTGAGGGCATCGGTGAGGGCCTGCTCGCGCAACTCGTGGTGGCCGAGGATCTCGGCCGCGGCCAGCTGCGCCTTGCCGACGAGTTCTGAGATGGTGGCGACGTCCTCTGCCTCGAACGGGTGCGTGCGGCGAGTGAAGCTGAGCGTGCCCGACACCCCGCTGGGGCCGGGGATCGCCAACGGAAGGCTGACCGCCCATCCCTCGCCCCCGTCGAGACGGACATGCGCTCCCGGCGCCTGAGCCTCGCCCACCCCGGCCTCCAGGATCCTCCATCCGGCGTCGTCCCCGGCGCACAGATCGCTCCAACCGGGAATGCCGGTGAGGGCCAGCCGGCCCGAGAGCGCGCCGGCGGCGTCCAGGGACCCGTGGAGCAGGGTGGTCAGCAGCGCCTCCAACTCGAGCTTGGCCGCAAACGCGTCCCCCAGGCGTCCCACGGCGGCGCGCAACCGGCCGCGCTCGTGCTCGACCAGCTTCAGGCGTGCGTGCGCCCGGTCGATCCGCTTGTTGCGGTCCTGCGCCAGCAGCCACAACAGCAACGCCAGAGGGAGAACGATCAGCGTGGCCGCGGGATGAGCGCGCCCCCCGGACGCGGCGACGAAGCCGAGCGGAGCCAGGCACGCGTCGACGACCCATACCGCCGCGATGACGCGAAGCTGGACGCGCCAGTCGACCACGATCCCGGCCAGCGACAGACGGCTCATCGAGCTGGCCAGATCGACCAGGCCGCTGGCGGCGAGCGCCGCGGCCAAGAGCGGAATCTGCGGGCTGCCGATCTGCGGTGAGCCGGCGGCGATGAGGACGGCGGCGGGGCCGATCGCGTGCCAGCCATCGGGCACCGCGCTGAGGACGCGCCGGAAGGCCACCCGTCCGCGCAACCAGTCGGGGAGGATCGACAGACACAGGCCGGCGGCGACGGCCAGTGGGACCGTCGCCGGCGGCAGCATCATCAGCATCGGCACCAGCACGAGCTGGGTGGGAATGACGTGCCCTGCGCCCACCGGAAACTCGACCCGCGCCACCACGGCGTAGATGGCGACGAGGAGGCACGCGGTGCCCAGCCCGGTGAGGTGGGCGGGCGGGCTGAGGATCAGCAGCGCCGCCGCCGCCCCGGCAAACAGGACGGCGGCGATCGCCTCGACGGTCAGCTCGCGCCGCGAGCCGCGGCGCTCACGTGACTCCCAGCTCTCCTCCAGCAACTGGTCGACGGCCGTGCCCGGCCGGCTGGCGAGCTCGTTGTCTCGGTCCATGCCGGACGCCCCGTCACACGGCGATGGGGCGGGTCAGCCCATCCGATAGGGGTCGATGCAGACGTCGTCGATCTGCCAGCCACCGTGGCCCTCGACGCTGAAGGCCAGCCGAGCCGTGGTGGTGCGCCCGCCAGGAGCCGTCACGCCGTCGCTGAGGGCGAGCGGCGACGTCGGCGCCCAGCTGGGCATCGAGCCGGCGGCCAGATCGGCGACCCGACTGAACGGCGCGGTGACCAGACCGGCCCGGGTCTGCACCACGAGGTGCACCTCGAGCTTGCCGTTGGTGCTCAGCGAGCGGGCAAAGAAGCGGAGGTCGGGCATCGAGCTGTCGATGCAGAACGCCGGCGATAGCGCGACCCCGCCGCCGTCGATGACCAGCGAGCTCGAGTCCGTGGCGGACCCGACGAGGAAGGGCTCGTTGCCGGCCGTCCGCTCGGCGCGGCTGACAATCCAGCCGGCGGCGCTGAGCGGGGACTCGAAGTTGCCTCCGGGCAGCGGGAAGTAGCTGCTGGCATCCCCCCACTGGGCGAAGGGGGAGGTCGTGGCGGGCGTCGGGCAGGACGCGGCCGAGGCGATGGCGGGGATCCCAAACAGCAGCGTGGCTGTGAGCGCCGCCAGGCGACCGAGTCGTCGGCTCGCGCCCGCATGAGTGAGAAGAGAAATGGTGAACCTCCGTGTTCAGCTGCGTCCGCGCAGGCTGTGGTTGGCACCCGGGTGGCGTCTTGCCTTCCCCGGACACTCATATCTTCGGACGCCCCGGCGGCCGAACGATGCGGCGCGGTGGGTTCGTGGACGTTTGGTGGAGCGGGGGCGTCCAGAGCTTCTGGACGCGGGCCTCGTGCGCACCCGCGCTATTTCGCTTCCGGCCAGTCGCCTAGGGAGGCGGCAGGATCGCTCCGCCGGCCTCGGATGAGTCGACGACCGCGAGCGACGATGATCCACGGCGAAACTGGACGGTGCGGATCCCGATGCGGCTGGGCAGCTCGCTCGCCGGCACAGTCAGCGGCTCAGGCGCCACATTGCCCGGCGGATGCAGCGGGTAGGCCGTGGAGGCGCCCGTGTGCATCACGATGTTGTCGTCGGTCTTCGAGATGATCTGGTGGATGTGGCCATTGAGCGCGGTCACGGAGCCAAACCGCTTCAGGCGCTGCAGCACGACGGCGCTGTCGGCGGTGGCCCAGCCCCACTTCGGATACACGGCCAAGAGCGGGACATGGCCGAAGATCACGATCGGCGTGTCAGACGACACTCCGGCGAGGTCCTTCTTGATCCAGTCGAGCTGTTCGGCGCCCAGGATTCCGAGGCCATTGTTGACGCCCGCGCTCTCCGCCTCGGAGGCCTGGACGTTGGCCAGCGCCATGAAGTGAACCCCGCCCGCATCGAAGCTGTAATAGCCGCTGCCTCTGGAGCCCTTGCCGAAGAACTGCCGGTAGCGCCGCCCCTGATCGATGAACACGTCGTGCTCCCCGGGCACGTTGAAGACCTGGTCGGTCTTGATCGTGCCGAGGATCTGCTTGACGGTGTCGAACTCCTGCGGCGTACTCAGATGGACGTGGTCGCCGGTATGGACGACGAAGGCCGGCCGCTCCGGCAGCGCGTTGATCTTGGCCACCGCCCGCTCGAGCGTTCCAACGACGTCCTTGTTGGCGCCCTTGTCGAAGCCGATGTGGCTGTCTGAGATCTGGACGAAGCTGAAGGTACGCTTCGCCACCGACTGGGTGGCTGATCCCAGGTGCTGAGTGGCAACGCCGCACCCTGTGAGCGTGAACACCATGCCGGTGCCGGCCCAGGCCATGCAGCGCAGGAAGCCCCGACGATCGACGTCATCGTCCGCGTGGTCGTGCTGGATGTAAGGGGTCACGACGATCAGCCCTCCACAACCAGCGTTCCGTGCATGAACGGGTGAATCACGCAGTGGTAGGTGAACGTGCCGGCGCGCTTGGCCACCATGGTGAAGGAACTGCCGGTATCGAGCGCCTGGGATCCGAAGCCCGGGCGATCGCTCGTGACCGTGTGCGGATCCTGGTCCTCGTTCGTCCACACGACCTTCGTGCCCGGCGAGACGACCAAGTGGGGGGGCTTAAAGGCGAAATTGAGGATCTTGGCGTGGACCACCGCCTGGTGAAGCTCGTACGTCGGCCTGACGGCGGCTCCCCGCGATGCGGCGCTCGTGTTGGTGGGCATGGGCATCGGCATCGAGGCGCGGGGCGTTGCCTTGCCTCCGGAGAACGCGCCGGATACACCGGCGGCGGAGACTGCGACCACCGCAACGGCCGACAGGGCGAGCAGAAGACGTCTCATGGATTACTCCTTTGCAGCGTGGGCATCGAGAGGTAGTACTACTGCTCGTAATACTATGTCGTATAGTAGTACTTCTCCTATGCTCCGTAGTAGAAAGTGCACAACATGCAGGGAACCTTGATTTGCCTTCGAGTGATCGGCGCGTTGGCCCTGTTCGCGGTCGCTGCCGATCACCTCTACGAGTACTGGGTGGACAGCTACTCGGCGATCCCGACGATCGGGACACTGTTCCTCCTCAACGGCGCCGGTGCGATCGGGCTCGGTCTCGTGCTGCTCGCACCCCTCGGAGCGCTCCTGCCCGATCAGCTCGCGCGACGGATCGTCTCGCTCACGGCGGCCGGCGGGGTCGTCCTGGCTGCCACCACGCTGGCGGGCCTGTTCGTATCCGAGAGCGAACCGCTGTTCGGCTTCATGGAGTACGGCTACCGACTGGTGGTCTACGTGGCCGTCGTCTCCGAAGTGGTCGCCATCTTCGCGCTCGCCCCGTTGGCGTGGTTCACCTGGCGTGCCGGGGCCGGCGCGAGTGGATCTCCCATCCGCAGCCCCCAGGCCGAGCAGGCCAGATAGTCGATCAGCTGCGACCGAACCTCATGGTGGGAAGCCGTGAGCCCGCCGGTAGACTCAACCCGCGAAGGGGCCATAGCTCAGTTGGGAGAGCGCCTGCTTTGCAAGCAGGAGGTCGCCGGTTCGATCCCGGCTGGCTCCACTGACGAAAGTGCCTGCAAATCGCGTCCTTTCGGGACCGAGGCTTCGAGGTTGGGGACGAGTCTTGCGACACCTTGCGGGTGCATGCGGGGTGCACGCGCTGACGCACGACGTCTCCCTGTAGGGCTTCATCGCCGGCGTGCTGCTTCCCCTGCGTTCGGCATGGGTGAGCGCTACAGCGCGGACCTCCTGGCCGACACGCAGCGCGCGCGGCTGCATCTGTCCGGGAGCGATCGCGCTGAGTGGCGGCCAAGGGATTCACGTCGCGGCTCGTTTGGTCACAGAGCGACAGCGGCATCGGCGACCCGCTGGCCCGGCGCGATCGAGATCTTGAACCTGAGGTCGGCTCGTGCTCGGCCCGCTCGAACCGGAGGTGTGACCGCGTCCGGCGGCCGGCCGGTAGGTGCTGCTGGTCCTCCAATCCGCGTTGCTGGTCCGGACACGGGCTTTGCCGCGTGCAAGCGGAGGCCGTGGTTTGGGGGGATGTTTGATGCGATCGATCAACGGAGTAGCCCCGATGATCGTTCAGGATTAGTGACGCCCCCTGCTGGGCGCGGCGGGATGTCGAGGCCGCACCTGCAGCGAGGCGTCTCATCGTCATCCGCTTCAGGTGATGTTGGAAGGACACGCGTGCTGTGGGATGAGTCGGGAGTGGAATGAGCGCAAACCGACCTTCCGGAACGTGTTGTTGATGTTCCTGCGGCTGTTCGCACGGTCATCCTGAAGGCTTGGCCATGCGGGCGATCACGGCTCTGCCGGGTGAGGTGGGAACGGTTGGGGTGGAGGACTTCCCTGAACCGGCCGAGGGGAGGGCGCTTTGCTTGTCCGGGGCCTTCGTGCTGGTTGTGGGGATCGTGCGCCGCTCACGCGCGGGCCGGACGACATCAAAGTCGTGGTCGACCTGACGGGATGACCGCTCCTGATCTAAGGGCGGCGCCGGGAGGGCGGTCCATTCTCAGCCGGGTAGGGAACGCCTTGTGAATCACACCTCGATCGATATCCAGCTGGTCATCGACACGTTCCTCCTGCTGTTGATCGGGATCGGCCCAAAAATCGCGCTGGTGCCGTTCCTCGAGGTCACCGCGGACATCGACCCCGCGAAGAAGTCGTTGGTGGTGCGCAAGATGCTCACTACCGCGGGAGCCGTGGCCTTGCTCCTCATAGCGATAGGCGAGCTCCTGGCCCGGCTGCTTCATTTCTCGACGGGGTCGCTATCGATCGCGGGTGGGATCATCCTCGTGATCATCGCGGTCACGATGGTCCTCGGAACCACCGACCCGAAGGACAGTCCAGCCGTCAAGGGACACGATCCGCTGCGAGTCGCCGTTTTCCCCCTTGCCGTCCCCTACTTGTTGAACCCCGCCGGCATCGTCACCCTGGTCACGCTGTCAGCCGAGGCGAAGTCGCTGAGCGTGGTCGCGATGGTACTCGCGCTCCTCGCTGCGGTGCTCGGAATCGACCTCGCGGTCTTCCGCGTAGCGAACCGAGTGAGCGATCATCTCGACGAGAGTCGCATGCTCGTCACCGAGAAGATCTTCGGCGTTCTCCTCGCGGCCCTCGCCGTGCAGCTGATGCTCGACGGTCTCGACAGCGTCGGCGTCATTCACCTGACCGGCCACTGAGGCCCCCGCCAGGCGCCTTGGGACGTGGCGCTCTGATCATGGACGGCTCGTCGGTCGGCGACCTCAGCGCGCCAGCGCGAATATCACGCAGCACACCCGCAGCAGCGCCCCGATCATGAGGACCAACCGAGAGACCCAAGCGGTTCGCAGCACGGTTGCTCTTCTAGACGAGGTTGAAGCGTTCTGGCGCTCGGCCGTTGAGCGTTCTCCGGAGCGTCTTCATGGAACGTTTTTGGAACCTCTTCCCGGATCTCGCCTCTGCACTGGGTGCATCCACTCCTCGGAGCGGACGCCGAGGCTGCGGCGCAGCTGCCGTACGATCGCCTCGTGATCGACGAGAAGAGTGAGTTTGGCGCGCGCGTCGCGCAGCATCTGCGCGAAGAGAAGGTTGTGTGGTTGACAACGGTGACGCCGTCTGGCCGCCCGCTGCCGCGGCCGGTGGGATTTCTGTGGGACGGCGAGTACACCGTCTCTGTCTACAGTCAGCCCGGGGCGCGGATCCGCAACATCGCGATCAACCCGAACGTCACGCTGAACTTCGGCGGCGACGGAAGAGGCGGCGACATTGTCGTCCTGTCGGGCACCGCTGAGATCGTCGAGCCGGCTCTCAGTGCCGCTCAGAACCCAGCGTGGGTTGCCAAATACGCTGCCGAATGGGAGCGCGGCCGAATGACCGCAGAGTCGTTCGCGCAGCGCTTCAGTATCCCGGTGCGGATCCACATCGAGGGGGTGCACGGTCGCTGACCTCGGCGGTCGCCATGAAGTGGACCGCACATCGCCGGTTCGATCCCGGCTGGCTCCACTGATCCGACGGGGCTCAAGCCCGCCCGCGGCGGCTTAGGCCCCGGCGGCCAGCTTGAGGCCCAGGGCGCCGAGATCGCCGACGCCGCCGCCCGAGACGCGGACCACGTCGGCGCGCCCGGCGCGGCGCAGCAGGCTGGCGGCGAAGGCGGCGCGCATGCCGGCGGCGCAGGCCACCGCGGTCGTGCGGCCGTGCTGGGGCAGGACGATCGACTGCACATCGCGCAGGCGGTGCAGCGGGACGTGGAGGGAGCCGGGGATGTGGCCGGCCACCCACTCGCTGGGCTCGCGCACGTCGACGAGGTCGACGGAGTGGTGGCGCAGGCCGGCGGCGAGCTGCTCCAGGTCCCAGGAGTCAGCCCGGGCAACCGGGACCGAGTGGCGCGCCCACTCCTCGGCGTCCGCGATCGAGACGCCCTCGAGGCTCCAGAAGCCGACCGCCTGAAGCGCCGACGCCATCCGGTGCGCGTCGGCCATGTCGCTCGCGACGATCACCACCTCCGCTTCGGGGTCGAGCGCCCAGCCCGCGCGGGTCCCGACGCCCGCCGCGGAGACCGGCAGATTGATCGAGCCGGCGACGTGGCCGGCGTCGAACTCCGACGGGATCCGGCTGTCGAGCATGGTCGCGCCCGTCCCGATCAGCGAGACCAGGGCATCGCCGCTCAGCCGGCTCGGTTCGGGCGGCGACGCCCCGCCCGAGCGGCGGTTGAGCTCGACGATCCGCTCGATGTTGGGCGGCCGCGAGGGCAGTTCTGCCGTGAGACCTTCGACAAAGCTGCCCTCGTCGAGTCCAAGAAGCAGGTTGTGGCGGCGTTCGAAGCCGATCGTGGAGCTCGACTTGCCGCTCAGGCTGCTCCCGCCGCACAGCGAGCCGCCGATGTGGGCGGGCCACACCTCGACGTGGTCGTCGAGGTCGAGCAGGCGGCGCAGGCTGGCATGCAGGTCGTGAGCGCCCGTGTGCGCCTCGACCGCGAGATCGGGGCGGGCGATGTCACCGACGAGCAGCGAGTCGCCGGTGAGCACCATCCACGGCTCGGGGCCGCGGCTCAGGTCAGACACGACGAAGGTGAGGTGCTCGGGACGGTGGCCCGGGGTGGCCATCGCGGTGACGCAGACCGAGCCGGCGATGATCTCGTCGCCGGCCAGGATCACGTCGGTGGCGCCGTCCTCGCGCGGGCCCGGGCGGTACGCGCGCGCCTCGGTGGCCTCGGCCAGCCGCACGCGCCCGGAGACGTGGTCGGCATGGTCATGGGTGTCGATGACGTGGGCGATCCGCAGGTGCTCGGCCTCGGCGATCTCCAGGTAGGGCGAGATGTCCCAGCGAGGGTCGATGACGATGGCCTCACCGGCGTCTCCCAGGAAGTAGGAGGCGCAGCCGAGGTCGTGATAGAGGACTTGACGAAAGAGCACGACCGTCCTTTCAGCTACTTCTCATGGTCCCCGCATCGAGAAATAGCCGAGATTTGATTGACCGTCAATGGACGCAAAAGCGCTCGGCGTTGCTCGCTTTAGGCAGCGCCGCCCCGTCCAGGCCGCCCTATTCGTCGAAGTCGAAGTCCTTGGGCGGTCGCTGTTCGAACCAGAGCCGATCGTGGTCGGGCGTGTCCTGGAGAAACTCGGGCGTCTCCTCCAGCACGTCCTCGTCGTCACGGCGGTCTCCGTGTCGCCCTCGTCGGCGAGGGCGTCCTCCACGTTGTACTCGGCGGTCTCAGGGCCGGCGCCCACGGTCGGCGCCGCCGCGGGCGGCTCCCGGAAGGGCTCGTGCGCCGGCTCCTGCTCGATGGGCTCGTCCTCGAAGGGCTCAGCCTCAAAGGGCTCCTCGGCGAAGGAGTCCTCCGCCAGCGGGTCGTGACGATCATGCAATGGGGCCGCCTCGGGTGCCGGGAACTCGGGCCGGCCCGGCACCGCCTCGGCGGGCGGTTCGTCGTAGATCCGCCGGACGCCGGCGTCGGCCGCCGGCTCCTGCAAGGGATCGTGCGACCAGCCCTCCTCGTCTGCCTCGTCGTAGGCGGGGCCGGCCTCCAGCGGGGCATCGGCCTCCGCCTCGGCAAGTTCGGACGGGGTCGGATTGCGCCGGACGGGACCGAGCGCCTCACGCTCGGCACGTTCAACCTCCGCCGGGTCCGCGCCGCGGCGGCGCTTCAGATCGAGATGGTCTCGGATTGCGTCGTCAAGAAGACCCATGCGCCAAAGGCTACTCGCCGCTCACCACGTTAGCTGTGTCCGGCTCAGCTCTCACGGTGCGGTTCTTGCCTTCGCGCTTGGCGACATAGAGCGCCGCGTCGGCGGCTGCGATCAGCTCGTCCTTGTTGCCCTCCAGCGAGGACGCCGCGCCCACGCTGGTCGTGACCCGCAGGCACCCGTCGCCCTCGATCAGCGGGATCTCCATGGCCGCGATCGCCATGCGAGCGCGCTCGGCCATCTCGAAGGCGCCCTCGAGATCGGTGTGGGGCAGGATGAGCGCCATCTCCTCTCCGCCGTAGCGGGCGGCGACATCGACGTCACGCGAGGTCTCGCGCAGGGCATCGGCGACGCGGCGGAGCACGAGGTCGCCCTGCTGATGGCCGTGGACGTCGTTGACGGACTTGAAGTTGTCGATGTCGAGCATGATCAGTCCGACCGGGTACTTGTAGCGGCGGACCTCCTCCATCTCTGCGCTGAGCAGATCCTGGAAATGCCCGTGGCTGGTCAGGCCGGTGAGGTCGTCGGTGATCGCCTGGCGCTGCACGTCGAAGTGCAGGTTGACGTTGGCCATGGCCAGGGTCGCCTGGGAGGCCAGCGAGCGCAGCAGCTCGAGGTCATCCTCGGTGAAGGGGCGACCGTCGCGGCAGACGGTGATGAGGCCGTGAGCGGGGCCGCCGGGGATGATCGACCCCAGGGCCACGGTGGCCAGGTGGGCATCGCCCAGCGACGCCTCGCCGATCCCGTCACTGGTGAGGGCGCGCCGCTCGGCGTCATAGATGGTCCCCTCCAGCCCGGCGAGGCGACCCACGTGGACGGTCTCGGTGAGCACGTCCTCGGCGGTCTGGCGGGCGCTGACCCGCCCGCGGTCGGCTTCGGTGGCGTCCATCGCCGTCTGCAGGGCGAGCTCCAGCAGCGCGTCGCGGTCCAGGCCCGAGGCGAACGCTTCCCCGATGCGCCGGATCGACTGGCGTACGCGGGCGCGCTCCTGCTCCAGCTCGGCCACGCGCCGTTCCAGCTGGCGGGACATGTTGTTGAACTCCTCGCCGAGGAGGGCGAACTCATCGCGGCCGGAGGTCGGCACTGGCGAGGAGAAGTCACCGCCGGCCAGGCGCCGAGCCGCATCGAGAAAGCGGGCGAGCTGCCCATGCAGGGCGCGGGACGCCAGCAGCGAGAAGAAGAAGGCCAGGATGAGGAAGCCGGCGATGAAGACCGCGGCCAGCAGGCGATCGGTGCCGACCGCGCCGCCCGGGGTCCGCGTGGTGGACAGGAGGGAGACCGTGATCGGGGCGTTGTCGAAGCCCGCGAGTCTCACCGTGACCACCTGATAGGTGGTGTTGCCGATCCTGATCGTCCCGCGCGCGCGGGGCAGCGTCCGGCCGGCCGCCGCCGGAAGCGTCGACGCGAGCGTGTCGCCGCCCGAGCGCACGACGACCTGGGCGCCCGATCCGGCGAGGTCCCGGGCGAAGTCGCCCGCGGTCAGGGTCGAGGCGACGACCGTGCGGGCCGGCCGCGTGCACGCCGCTCTGACAAGGGCTATTCCGGGGGCGATCGCCGTGTGGTCGCCGAGATCGACCTTCTTGGCGCCGCCGATGCTGACGGTCATGCGCGCCAGGCCGTCCCGGGCGGCGAGCGCGTTGGCGCGCGCCTGGAGCCGTGCCGGCGGG
>Ga0207664_10002220_pt1 | contig 12785 bp, 10 predicted proteins | sample LARL83metaG_FD_184349 | JGI IMG/M metagenome (GOLD analysis project Ga0207664, IMG submission 184349) | Corn, switchgrass and miscanthus rhizosphere microbial communities from Kellogg Biological Station, Michigan, USA - LAR L8-3 metaG... | ecosystem: Host-associated > Plants > Roots >...
ATTGTCAAGGAGACTTCGCACATGTTCATCACCGGCCCCGACGTGATCAAGACGGTCACGGGCGAGGAGGTCGGGTTCGAGGAGCTGGGCGGGGCGATGAGCCACAACTCCAAGTCCGGCGTGGCCCACTTCGCCTCCGACGACGAGGACGCCTGTCTGGAGGACGCCCGCTACCTGCTCAGCTTCCTGCCCCAGAACAACCTGGAGACGGCGCCGCGGGTGATGCCCACCGACGATCCGCTGCGCGAGGACCCCGAGCTGGACACGATCGTCCCCGACAACCCCAACAAGCCCTACGACATGCGCGACGTCATCCATCGCGTGGTCGACGACGGCGAGTTCTACGAGGTCCACGAGCACTTCGCGCGCAACCTGGTGTGCGGCTTTGCCCGGCTGGACGGCCACTCGATCGGGGTGGTGGGTAACCAGCCCTCCCAGTTGGCCGGGGTGCTCGACATCGAGTCCTCGGAGAAGGGCGCGCGCTTCATCCGCACGTGCGACGCCTTCAACATCCCGATCCTCACCTTCTGCGACGTCCCCGGCTTCCTGCCCGGCACCACGCAGGAGTGGGGCGGGATCATCCGCCACGGCGCCAAGCTGCTCTACGCCTACGCCGAGGCGACCGTCCCCAAGATCACGATCATCACGCGCAAGGCCTACGGCGGCGCCTATGACGTCATGGGGTCAAAGCACCTGGCGGCCGACTTCAACTTCGCCTGGCCGACCGCCGAGGTGGCGGTGATGGGGCCCGAGGGCGCGGTCAACATCATCCACCGCCGCGACATCGCCTCATCGCCCACGCCCGACTCGCGCCGCCAGAAGCTCATCGAGGACTACAAGGCGCACTTCGCCAACCCCTACGTGGCGGCCGAGCGCGGCTACATCGACGACGTGATCGTCCCCCACGAGACCCGACCCAAGGTCATCACCGCGCTCCAGACGCTCCAGACCAAGCGCGAGCCGGGTCCCCGGCGCAAGCACGGCAACATCCCGCTCTAGAGCGAGACCTCCTGCGCCTGCACGGCCCCGCCGCGCCACGCGTCGTAGGCGGCCCGCGCCACCGCCAGGTCCTGGATGGCCAGCCCGGTCGAGTCAAACAGCGTCACCGCCGCCGAACCCGGCCGCCCCGGCGCCTCGCCGGCGAGCACGGCGCCCAGCTCGGTCACCTGATCGCGGGCGACCAGCCCGGCTTCGATCGCGCCGGTCAGCTCGCCGCCGTGCGACGCCTGATGCCACTCGTCGCAGAACAGGGCGCAGGAGGCCACCGCGCCGACGGTCGCCTCGGCCTTGCCGGGGCCGTCGGCGCCCAGCATGTTGAGGTGCAGCCCCGCCCGCAGGTCGCCGGCGTCGATGACGACCTCGGCCCCGGGGGTCACGCAGCAGACGACGTCACAGCGGGCGGCCTCGGCCCGCGGGCCCGCCGACCATCCCAGCTCGCCGGCCAGCGCGCCGGCCACGTCGGCGCGCGGATCCGAGCACACCCCGGCGGAGTAGCCGGCGGCGGCGAGGCAGCGCGCGGTCCATGCGCCGTGCAGCCCGCAGCCGATGATGCCCACCGTGCTGGCGCTATCGGCGGCCAGCGCCTGCGTGGCAACGGCCGCCACCGCCCCGGTGCGCAATGCGGTCACCGCGCGGGCGTCGAGCAGCATCAGCGGCGCGCCCGTCTCGGCGTCTGAGAGGCAGATGACCCCCATCACCGTCGGCAGGCCACGCGCGGGGTTGCCGGGGAAGGAGGTGATCCACTTCAGCAGCGCCACGCCGTCACCGCGCGCAGGCATCGCCCGGAAGTCGCCGAATGGTGGGCTCTGCAGGTAGATCTTGGCGGGCATCGACCATTCCCCCGCGTGAAAGCGCAGAAATGCGTCGCGAACCCGCGCAATGGCATCCACTGGAGGGACAGCGCTCAGAATTGTGGGGTAGTCAAGAACCGGTAAAGGTCGCAAGCCCTGCTGACGATACCTTTGGTGACGCGATGAACCGACGTCCGAAGCTCTCTATCGTCGCCCCCGGCGCCTCCGACGAAGAGGCCGCCGCGGTGGTGGCTGCCCTTGAACGGTTCATGCGTGAGACCGCACCTCGGTCCGCGCCCTCGCACGAACGGCGCAACCCCTGGCAACAGGCGGCGTTGCGCGAGGGAGTCGCTCGCCGTCCGGAGCTACTCCCACCGTGGCTCTGAGACTGACGCTCTCCCGCCACCCTCTCGCCGCCGCCCTCGTTGCCGCGGTGGCGCTGGCGCTCGGGCTGGCCGCGGCCGCCTCCGCCGCGCCGGTGCGGGGCGGCGCCGCCGGCGCGATCATGCGGCTCGGCCGTGCCCCCGCCCTCCCCTCCGGAGCGGTCCCCGGCGGAGGGCTGCCCGGGTCATCGGTCATCCACGCCACCGTGGCGCTCAACCCCCGGGATCGTGCCGGCCTGGTCGCCTTTACCCAGGGCGTCTCCACGCGCGGCTCGTCGCTGTATCACCACTATCTGACCGTCGCCCAGTTCGCGCGGCGGTTCGCGCCCGATGCCGCGCAGGTGGCCAGTGTGCGGGCGGCCCTCGAGGCCAAGGGCCTGCACCCGGGCCCACTGTCCGCCAACGGGCTCTCCTTCGACGTCACCGCGTCGGCGGGCACGATGTCGCGGGCGTTTGCCACCTCGTTTGAGCGCTACCGCGTCGGCGGCGGCCGCACCGTCTTTGCCAACCGTGTGGCCCCGGCCCTCCCCGCGTCCGTCTCGGATCTGGTCCAGGGCGTGATCGGCCTGGACTCGCTGCAGGTCCCGCACCCGGCCGGGCTGCAAAAGGCCGGACGTCTCCCGCATGGGCACGGCACGACGGCCAAGGACACCATTGCGCCGGGGGAGTCTCAGCCCTGCACCCAGGGGGCGAGCAGCGGCGGCTACACCGCCGGTCAGATCGCGGCTGCGTACGGCCTCTCCGATCTCTACGCCGCCGGCGATGGCGGCAGTGGCACCACGGTCGCCCTCTTCGAGCTCGAGCCCTACTCCGCTTCTGACATCGCGGCCTACCAGGCCTGCTACGGGACGGCCACGCCGGTCTCCAACATCACCGTCGACGGGGGCCCGGGCACCGGCCCCGGCCAGGGTGAGGCGGCGCTGGACATCGAGGACATGATCGGCCTGGTGCCGAACGCCTCGGTCCTCGTCTACGAGGGCCGCAACAGCGGGGCCTCGGCGATGGACACCTATCGCGCGATCATCAGCCAGAACCGGGCCAAGGTGATCTCCACCTCGTGGGGCCTGTGCGAGCCTCAGGAGGGGTCGGCGGCCGCCGGCGCCGAGAACGACCTGTTCCTCGAGGCGGCCGCCCAGGGCCAGACGATCTTCGCCGCCTCCGGCGATCACGGCGTCAAGGACTGCACCAGCGGCACCGGATCGAGCACGCAGACCGTCGACGATCCCGCCAGCCAGCCGTGGGTGACGGGCGTCGGCGGGACCTCGCTGGCCTCCGTCGGCCCGCCGCCGTCGGAATCGGTGTGGAACAGCGCCTGGAACACCGGGAGCGGCACCGCTTCGGGCGCCGGTGGTGGTGGCGTCTCCTCGTTCTGGGGCGTGCCGAGCTACCAGACTCAGACGATCATCCCCCAGTCGTCGGTGACCTGCATCGTCACCCACAACACCTCCTGTCGTGAGGTGCCCGACGTGTCGGCCGACGCAGACATCCTCACCGGCTACAGCATCTACTACAACCGCCATTGGTCGATCTTCGGCGGCACCAGCGCCGCCGCGCCCACGTGGGCGGCGCTCGCCGTCCTGGCCGACTCGTCGGTGGCATGCAGCGGCAAGAGCATCGGGCCCGCCAACCCGGCCCTCTACCAGGCGGCCCGCAGCGCGTACAGCACGTACTTCAACGACGTCACCGCCGGCAACAACTCCTTCGGCGGCCTGAGCGGCTTCAGCGCCGGCGGCGGCTACGACATGGCCTCGGGGCTGGGCTCACCCAAGGGCGCCGCGGTGGCGGCGGCGATGTGCGGCTCCACCTGGACCCCGCCCGTGGCGACCACCACGGCGCCGACGCCCACCCCCGCGCCCCCGCCGGTGGTCACGGTGACCCGTCCGGCGGCGCAGCGCCCGAGCGTCGGCCAGGCCGTCCACGTCCAGCTTCACGCCACCGACAGCGCCGGCGAGGCCCTCACCTACCGCGCCAGCACTCTGCCCCGCGGCCTCTCGTTGGCCGCCGGCACTGGCCTGATCAGCGGGACTCCGACTCGCGCCGGGAAGGTCAGCACCACCATCACCGTCACCGACACGTCGGGCTCCACCGCGGAGGCGGCCATCGCCTGGATCGTCGCCGGCCGGCCGACGATCACCGGCGGGCTCAGCGTCAAGAAGGGACACCCGCAGCTGTCGCTCAAGGTGGGCGCCGGCACCGACGCGCCGCCGATCCGCTCGATCGTCGTCGTCCCGTCGAGCCAGATCCGCTTTGCCAAGCGCGCCCGGGACCTCTCGCGCGGGATCACCGTCCTCAACGCGTCGGGCCATCGCCTCAAGAGCACCGCCGCACTGCGCGGCGGCAGCCTCGTCGTCACGTTGCGCAGCACCCCGGTGCGCAAGGCCTCGCTGCGCGTCACCGTGCCCGCCCTCACGCTGGTCAAGGCCAGGAAGAAGAAGGGCAAGCACCACGGCTCGGCCGTGCTCCAGACCGTGACCGTCAGGGTGATCGACGCGCTGTCGATCCAGACGGCCGTCGTGCTGCGCTGAGCGCGGCCGCCGCCGGCAACTGGCTCGGCTCGGCGCGACTCCCAGGGGCCAAGACGCCCCCCATCCACCAAAAAGGGTGGATCCAGATCGGGTTTTGGTACTTTGTGTCGACGCCCGTTCGCGGCACGCGACCATTCCCAACTCGGAAGGACCGCATGGAGCCAGCATCGATCGACACGAAGGCACCTCGTACCGGATCGCTGGACAACCCGGAGGTGGTCGAGAACGTCCCCGGCCACGTGATCCCGATCCTCGAGCGGGAGTTCGACGACTTCGACACCGAGTCCACCCGATTTCTCAAGGGCGACCTCGAGGAGGACACCTTCATCAAGTTCCGCCTCAAGCAGGGCGTCTACGGGCAGCGCCAGCCCGATGTCCAGATGGTCCGCGTCAAGCTGCCGCTCGGCGGCGTCACGCCCGACCAGCTCGACGCCTTCGCCGACGGCATCGAGAAGTACGTCCCGCTGCGCAAGGGCCACATCACCACGCGCCAGAACATCCAGATGCACCACGTGCCGCTGCCCGACGCCGCCGCGCTCATCCGCGAGCTCGGCGACGCCGGCCTGTCCTCGCGCGAGGGCTGCGGCAACACGATGCGCAACGTGACCGGAGATCCCCGCGCCGGCGTCCTGCCCGGTGAGGACTTCGACATCACCCCGTACGCGGGCGCCTACGTGCGCTACTTCGTGCGCCACCCCACGACCCAGAGCATGCCGCGCAAGTTCAAGACGGCCTTTGCCTCGACGGCGGGCGACAACACCATCGCCAAGATCCACGACATCGCGTTCCTGCCCAAGGTCCGCGACGGCGTGCGCGGCGTGGAGGTCCTGGTCGGCGGCGGGACATCGATCATGCCCCGCCTGGCGCCGACGCTCTATGACTTCGTGGAGCTGGACAACGGCGACTACCTGAAGATCACCGAGGCGGTCGTGCGCATATTCGACCGCCAGGAGTGGCTGCGCGTCAACCGCGCCCGTGCCCGGATCAAGGTCCTCGTCGACAAGATCGGGATCGACGAGTTCCGCGAGATCGTGGAGGACGAGCTGCGCGGCGACTGGGTCCAGGAGCGCGATTTCAGCCCCGACGCTCTCTTCTACATCGACGACGAGGAGGCCAACGCCCCGGGTCCCCGCGAGGCTTACGCCAGCCCCAACGGCGATCTGCACGAGTTCGACCACTTCGTGTCCACCAACGTCGCTCCGCAGCGACAGCGCGGCTTCGTGACCGTCGAGGTCAACGTGCGCCGCGGCGATCTCAGCGTCGATCAGCTCCACGGGCTGGCCCAGCTCATGCGCGACTACTGCGGCGGCTATGCCCGCACCACGGTGCACCAGAACCTCGTGCTGCGCTGGGTCCGGGAGGAGGCTGCCTACGAGGTGTGGCAGCGGCTGTCGGAGCTGGGGCTTGGCGATGCCGGCGCCGACGAGATCACCGACGTCGTCTCCTGCCCGGGCACGGACTCCTGCAAGCTGGGGATCACCAGTTCGATGGGGCTCAACCAGGCCATCCACGAGCGCCTGATGGCCATGAACATCGAGGACGAGCTCACCCGGCGCATTCACATCAAGATGAGCGGCTGCCCCAACGGATGCGGCCAGCATCACATCGCCGACATCGGGTTCTACGGCGCGTCGATCAAGGTCGGCGAGCACACGATCCCGGCCTACATTCCGCACATCGGCGGCGCCTATGAGGCCGGCGATGTGCGCTACGGGCAGCGCCTCAAGGCCCGCCTGCCCGCCAAGCGTGTGCCTGAGGCCGTCGAGCGCTGGGTACGCTTCTACGAGTCAGATCGTTACGACGGCGAGCATTTCGGAGAGTTCGCCGACCGAGTCGGTGCCGCGGAGTTCCAGGATCGCGTGAAGGATCTGACGCTGCCGATCGAATTCAACCTCGAGAACATGAACTACTTCATCGACTGGACCAAGAACGTGCCGTTCCACGTCATCCGTGGCGAAGGGGAGTGTGCGGTTTGAGCGCGACTCTCGCTGATCTGGAAGGTGCAACCGCCGAGGAGGTGGTGGCCTACGGCGTGGAGCGTTACCACCCGCGCCTGACGCTGGCCTGCTCCTTTCAGAAGGAGGAGTCGGTGCTCTTCCACATGCTCTCCGAGCTCGCCGAGGGCCGGCCGCCCCTCCGTGCCTTCACGATCGACACCGGCGTGCTGTTCCCCGAGACGCTGGCCACGTGGAAGCAGTTCGAAGAGCGCTATCCCCAGATCACAATCGACGTGATGGATGCCCACAGCCCGGGCGAGCCGTGGACGGCGCAGAACTGCTGCAGCGCCGCCAAGGTGGCGGGGCTCGAGGCCGCGCTCAAGGACGTGGATGCCTGGATCACCGGCATCCGGCGCGAGCAGGCGACGACGCGGGCGGCTGCCCCCAAGGCCGAGCGTGACGAGAAGCGCGGCATCTGGAAGCTCAATCCGCTCGCCGACTGGACCGAGAAGGACGTCTGGACCTACATCTTCAAGCACGACCTGCCGTACAACCCCCTGCACGACCAGGGCTATGCCTCCATCGGCTGCGCCCCGTGCACTCAGCCCGGCGAAGGCCGCGATGGCCGCTGGGCGGGAACCGACAAGACCGAGTGCGGGATCCACGTGGTGTAGAGACCGTGTCAGCTCACCGCCCACCCCGCCGCCCCGGCTACCGGCCTCCCGGATAGCGTCAAGCCCCCGACCAGCCTGCCCGCTGATGAACCCAGTCCACTATGAGTTGTCCCACCTCGAGACCCTCGAGGCCGAGTCCATCCACATCTTCCGTGAGGTGGCCGCCGAGTTCGAACGTCCCGTGCTGCTGTTCAGCGGGGGCAAGGACTCGATCGTGCTGTTGCGCCTGGCCGAGAAGGCCTTCCGCCCCGGCAAGTTCCCGTTCCCCATCATGCACGTCGACACCGGGCACAACTTCCCGGAGGTCATCGCCTTCCGCGACCGCATCGTCTCGGACATCGGCGAGCGGCTGATCGTCGCGTCGGTCCAGGACTCCATCGACAAGGGTCGCGTCACCGAGGAGACGGGCCCGCGCGCGTCGCGCAACCGCCTCCAGACCACCACCCTGCTCGACGCCATCGAGGAGCACGGCTTCGACGCGGCCTTTGGCGGCGCCCGCCGCGACGAGGAGCGCGCCCGCGCCAAGGAGCGCGTGTTCAGCTTTCGCGACGACTTCGGCCAGTGGGACCCCAAGCGCCAGCGGCCCGAGCTGTGGACGCTCTACAACGGCAACATCCGCAAGGGCGAGCACGTGCGTGTGTTCCCCATCTCCAACTGGACCGAGCTCGACGTGTGGCAGTACATCGGGGCCGAGGAGCTGGAGATCCCCTCGATCTACTTCTCGCACGAGCGCGACGTCTTCGCCCGTGACGGGATGCTCTACGCCCACAACGAGTTCATCGAGCTCATGGACGGCGAGGAGCCGTTCTCAGAATCGGTGCGCTACCGCACTGTCGGCGACATGACGTGCACCGGCGCGGTGCGCTCGACGGCCGTCACCCTGGAGGAGGTGGTGGCCGAGATCGCCGCCACCCGGATCACCGAGCGGGGCGAGACCCGCGCCGATGACCGTGTCACCGAAGCGGCGATGGAGGATCGCAAGCGTGAAGGCTATTTCTGAGATGCACGAGAACGGCTCTGCTCCCGCAGCGACCCAGAACGCCTACGCGATACGCCGGCGCCATTCCGAGCTGCTGCGGATCGCCACCGCGGGCTCGGTCGACGACGGCAAGTCCACCCTCATCGGCCGCCTCCTGCACGACTCCAAGTCGATCTTCGAGGACCAGATGGAGCACGTGGTGCAGACCTCGGAGCGCCGCGGTGACGGCTACCTGAACCTGGCGCTGCTCACCGACGGCCTGCGCGCCGAGCGCGAGCAGGGCATCACCATCGACGTCGCCTACCGGTACTTCGCCACCCCGCGGCGCAAGTTCATCATCGCCGACACGCCGGGCCACGAGCAGTACACGCGCAACATGGTCACCGGCGCGTCCACCGCGGACGTCTCGATCGTGCTCGTCGATGCGCGCAAGGGCGTCTCGGAGCAGACGCGGCGCCACATGTACATCGCCTCGCTGCTGCGCATCCCCCATCTGGTCGTGTGCGTGAACAAGATGGACCTCGTCAACTACGACGAGGACGTCTTCTACAGCATCCTGGAGGAGGTCACCGACTGGTCGGCACGCCTCCAGATCCCCGACATCACGTTCGTCCCCATCTCGGCGCTGCGCGGCGACAACGTGGTCGAGCGCTCGGACGCCATGCAGTGGTTCGGCGCCGCCCCGCTCCTCTACCACCTCGAGCACGTCGTCATCGCCCAGGACCGCAACCTCAACGATGTCCGCTTCCCGGTGCAGTGGGTGATCCGCCCCATGAGCGATTCCCACCACGACTACCGCGGCTATGCCGGCCAGGTCGCCGGCGGGGTCATCTGCCCCGGCACGGAGATCGTGGCCCTGCCCGGCGGCCAGCGGACCACGGTGGCGGCGATCGACACCTACAACGGCGAGGTCGAGGCCGCATTCCCCACGATGAGCGTGGCCCTGCGCTTTGCCACCGAGATCGACGTCTCCCGCGGGGACATGCTCGTCGAGGCCGACGATCAGCCCACCCCTGCGCGCGAGCTCGAGGCCCACGTCTGCTGGATGTCAGAGCAGCCGCTGGCGCCGCGCGGCAAGTACGCGATCAAGCACACGACGCGCTCGGCCCGGGCGATCGTCGAGGACATCGAGCACCGCGTGGACATCAACACGTTCGAGCACGTCAAGGCCGAGAAGCTCAGCCTCAACGAGATCGGGCGGGTGCGCCTGCGCTGCTCGGCGCCGCTGGTGGTGGACCCCTACTCGCGCAACCGCACGACCGGCAGCTTCATCCTCATCGACGAGTCGACCAACGACACCGTCGCCGCGGGGATGATCATCAACGCCACGTCCTAGCCGGCCCCCGGCGGTCAGGGCCGGCGTGCGGTCAGACCCAGCGCCGGCGGTCAGAGCCGGACCGCCACCAGGCCGACGGCCAGGATGACGAGCGCCAGCCACAGGGCCCGGAGCGCACGCTCCAGCGGCTCGGCCAGCCCTTGGGCGTCGAGCGGGCGGATCTCCCCGTTGACGAGCGTCTGGGTGCCGGTGATCTGCGCGGTCCGCCGGCGCAACTCGCGTGCCGGGGTGCTCAGGGACCGCTGGGCCACGCTGAGCAGCGTGCACGCCGCGGCCACCAGCAGCCCGGCCGGGCGGATCTGCAGCGCGTTGACGAAGTAGCCGGTGAACGCCGGGAAGCCGCCCCACGCCAGGGCGAACCACAGGTCGTCGTGGACGCGGCCGCCGAACAGCTCCAGGTTGTAGGCCACCACCAGGAAGGCGCCGGCGGCGACGAGCGGGGCCAGCCAGGCCGAGATGGTGAGCGTCCCGGCCACCCCGATGGCCACCGCCCCGCCGAGCCCGACCACGGCCAGGACGATCAGCGCGGTGTCGCTCAGGCGGGTCTTGAGGGGCCGCCCGTGCAGCTCGTCGAGCGCATGGGCGGCGACCCCTACGGCCAGGAAGAAGGCGGCCAGTGCGGCGCCCAGCCGGTCGGCGTGGACGGTGGGTGCCACCGCGGCGCCGAGGGCGACGTAGCTGAGATGCCACGCCGTGTACGGCGGGTGCAGCAGCGTGATCAGATCGCGCCATCCGCCCGGAGCCATCGCATAGAAGGCGGGCCGTTGCAGCCTGGTGTTGGGCTCAGGCGCCGTGGCCGTCTCTGACTCCCGACATGACCAGGCCGGCCCCGAAGCTCATAGGCCGTGCGTCCACCTCCGCGACCCCGGCGGCGCGCCAGAGCGCCGCGAGGTCGGGATGGGCGGTGTGGAACTGCTCGATGTTCGGGCCCAGGAAGCGGCCGACCTCATACCACGCGGGGGAGATGAGGCGGCCGATGAGCGGCAGGCCGACCCGGGTGTGGATCCGCCACAGCGCTTTGAGCACCGGGTTGCCCGGCGCCCCGAACTCCACCATGCCGATACGCCCGCCGGGTTTGACCACGCGGGCCAGCTCGGCCAGCGTCGCGGCGGGGTCGTCGACGTAGCGCAGCAGGTAGGTGAACGTCAGCGCGTCGAAGGAGGCGTCGGCGAAGGGGAGGCGCTCGGCCTCGCCCTGCACGAACGTGACGTTCGCGGGCGCATGCGCTCGGGCCACCGCCAGCATCGCCGCCGACTGATCCAGCGCGGTGACGATCGCGCCCCGTGCGGCCAGCGCCCGGGCCACCATGCCGGTCCCGGTGGCCACGTCCAGGATCCGCTGCCCCGGTCGCGGGTCGACGGCGTTCACCATGGCGGCGCGCCATCGCGGGTCCTGCCCGAAGCTCATCACCGCGCCGGTGCGGTCATAGCGCGGCGGGAGCCCCTCGAACAGCTGGAGCGCGTGACGCTTGCGGGGAGACGCGGCGGCGGATTCCACGGCTGCCGCCAAGAGTACGTCGTGGGGGGGTGAACGAGGGCCACCTCGAGGCTCTCATAGACATGACCTGTTTCTCACAAGCCCCCCACCCGGGCAATAACGAGCCACCAAGCCCCGAGCCCACCCATCCGGGCGATAACGAGCCACCGGGCCGCCAGTCCACCCACCTGGCTCGGAAATGCCCGCCTGACGGGCAAAAACGAGCCACGACGGTCCAGGTGCTAGGTGTTGGCTCGGAAATGCTCGTTTCCGGCAGCAGAGACGAGCGGATCTTCGCGATCGCGGAGGTCCAGCGCGGCCAGGTGGCTCGCCGCCAGCTCGTCGCCGCCGGGATCCCGCAGAGCACCATCACAAGGCTTGCCGGCTCGGGATGGCTGCGCCGCAGGCACTCTGGCGTGTTTGCCGTCGGCCCCCCGCTCGACATCCCGCTGGCCGACGAGACCGCGGCGCTGCTCGCGGTGCGCGCAGGCGCCGCCCTTAGTCACCACACTGCGGCCGTCCTCTGGGGGATGCGCCAGCCCAGTACAGGCGACGATCTCATCCACGTGACGGTCCCCGGCGCGTCCGTTGACGACCTGGACGGCGTCCGGGTGCATCGCAGCACAGTGCTCCGGCCCCCGGACGTTCGCCTCCGCGAGGGCCTGCCGGTTACGTCTCCCCCAAGGGTCCTCCTCGATCTCACCCGCGTGGTGGGCCTACGCGAGACCGAACGTGCGCTGGACCGGATGCTCATCGAGCGGGTGGGCAGCCTTGGCCAGATACGCGAGCTGCTCGTGCGCGCCGGACGCCACGCTGGCCGGAGGCTGCTCCAGGAGATCGTCGACGGCTACACCACCTCCACCTTCACCCGCTCGGAAGCCGAGGAGCGGTTCCTGGCGCTGGTACGCCGGGGCGGCCTGCCCCAGCCACTCGTCAACGCCCGATGCCTCGGTTACGAGATCGACTTCTTATGGCCCGATCACGCCGTCGCGGTCGAGATCGACGGCTTTGCCTTCCACAGCACCCGGGATCGGTTCGAGGATGATCGCGAGCGCGACAGGAAGCTCCGGAACGCCGGGATCACCGTCATTCGCATCACCTGGCGCCAGCTCGACCGCGAGCCCGCGGCCGTGCTGGTCGACGTGGCGCAGGCCCTTGCGCGTACTGCCCGGTAAAGTGGCCGCCGCATGTTCTCGAAGGTCCTGATCGCCAATCGCGGCGAGATCGCGGTAAGGGTCGTACGCGCGTGCGAGGAGCTCGGGATCGCCACGGTGGCGGTGTACTCCGAGCTCGATCGCGACGCCCTGCACGTCAAGCGGGCCGACGAGGCCTACCTGCTCGGCCCCGGACCGGCCTCCGAGAGCTATCTCAACATAAAGAAGATCATCGAGGTCATCAACCAGTGCGGCGCTGAGGCGGTGCACCCCGGCTACGGCTTCCTGGCCGAAAATGCCGCCTTCGCCAAGGCGCTGGAGGACAACGGCACGGTGTTCATCGGGCCGCCGGCCTCGGCGATCGAGGCGATGGGATCCAAGACCCGCGCCCGTGAACTGATGCAGGAAGCGGGGGTCCCCATCGTCCCCGGCACCACCGAGCCCGTCGAGACCATCGAGGACGCTCGCGAGATCATCGATGAGACCATCGGCTACCCCGTGGCGGTCAAGGCCGCCGGCGGCGGCGGCGGC
>Ga0207664_10002221_pt1 | contig 12783 bp, 8 predicted proteins | sample LARL83metaG_FD_184349 | JGI IMG/M metagenome (GOLD analysis project Ga0207664, IMG submission 184349) | Corn, switchgrass and miscanthus rhizosphere microbial communities from Kellogg Biological Station, Michigan, USA - LAR L8-3 metaG... | ecosystem: Host-associated > Plants > Roots >...
TCCAAATTTCGAGAAAACGCTGCTGCTCGCCGTCGTTGTTGCAGAAGACGTGGACAGAATAATCCTGCCGCACCCAGCGATGGAGTTGGGCGAAGAATTCACGGCGTTGGACTTCGGCAATTTGCGGATCCGGGGCGCGTTCGGCCACCGGGCGATACGCGTCGAGACCGGTGAGGTCGAGACAATCGCTTTCGTTTCCCTCTTCGGCGGCTTCGGAGAGTTCCAGAAACGTTTTGCCCTGGGCAGAGGCGTTGTCGCGGAATTCCGGCCAGGAAATGGAAAAGGGATCATTGCTGGGAACTTGCTGCGCGTATTCGTCCGCCAGCGCGGCGAGCGACTCCGGTTCGCACAAAATGAAAATTGTATCGTTGGGCAGGAATTCGAGGAGCGTGGCGAGAGGAGCGCCGCCTTCGGGTTGCGGTGAAGCGGCGTCAACCGCGCGCTCCTGTTCGTTTTTCAAAATGGACAATTCGCCGGCGGGCGGGAGCGTGACGGTGGTGATTTCTTCGCGGGAAATTTGCGTCTGCGGATCGAAATAGCGCAGCGATTCCAGTTCATCGCCGAAAAATTCCAGTCGCACCGGCCAGGGGCTGGTCAGTGGAAAGAGGTCGAGAATGCCGCCGCGCAGCGCCAGCTCGCCTTTTTGGGTGACCTGCGCTTCGGGCTCGTAACCCTGTTCTTCGAGCCATTCGACGAGGTCCAGCGGATCAATCCGTTCGCCGCGCGTGAGCGTCCGCATCCGGGATTTGAGCGCCGCCGGCGAAAAAGTTTTCTGCAGCAGCGCGGTGACGCTGGCGACGACGAGAGGAGAGCGGATGGAGGTTTCGGATTTGCGATTTGAATTTTCAGAATGATTCGCGAGCGTCAGGAGCGTTTGCAATCGGTCGGTGATGTTGTCCGAATGCGGGAGCTTGTTTTCGTGCGGCAAAACCTCCCAGGCGGGATAAAAGAGCGGTTGAAAGGATGGCGGGTCGCCGGGCGCGGAACCGTGGCTCGCCCAGGTCTCCAAATCCTGTTGAAAGCTCTCCTGCGTTTTCAAGAGGTCGGTGACGACCACGATGGGGCGATGGGGAAATAACCGGGCGATCAGGGCCGCGACGAAGGGCCGGGCGGCTTCGGTGATGCCGGCGCAGGAAAACACTCCGCCATTCTCCAGGCGCCGCGCAAGGGATTGCACAGCGGGAGTTGCCGAGACCTTAGCGAATAAATCGCTTGTCGCTGGTTCTGCCAAATTCTGCGCCAAGCGCTGAAAACCTCGCCGCGTTCGGGCGGCGCGTCAAGGGACCGGCTCGCTTGTGCAAACGAAGGCAAGGTGCTTTTCACCCTGCGAAAATCTGATTTGAACTGCCGGCAAGATGCCGGCAGCACGTTGTTGGAAGCGCGCGGGCGAGAGGTCCGTGCCACTAACGGCCTACTTGGATTTCAGACTAAAGGGCATTTCGACAAAGCCGCCGATCCAGAATTTTTTGTCCGTGTTCGAGCCGTCGAAAACGGTGCGGGATTGGAAGCCCACGCGCAGCGCATGCCACGGGGTGCGGTAGTCGAAACCGGCCTCGATTGAATCCTGATTTTCCCGCACGCCGCGCGGATAGACAATATTTTGGGTGGTGCTGTCGAACTGGATGCTTTTGCCGCTGATACTGCCGAGGTGGCGATAGCCGGCGTCGAGTTCCCAATTTTTGATTTGTTGGAATAAACCGAAGGAGACGATGTACAGGTCATTCGCGGTGGTGTGGTTCCAGCGGAACAGCGCGTCGCTGTAAGCGCCCAGTCCGGCCCAGCCGAAATGTTTCCGGGCGAGCAGTTCCGGTTCGATGGCTGTGGAACGGGTGCCGGGCATGAACGGGATGTGCTGGCTGAAACTTCCCGGTATGATAGCACCCGCGCGAAAAGTCAGGGTGGGCGTGTAGGGGCAAGTTGTTTCGCCTTCCTTGAAAATCTGGTAGCGCAAACCGAAGGGAGTATCCATCAAGCCGGTTGTCGAGCGGATCGTGCCGGGGGCTTGGCCGTTGGCGAAATAGCGCCAGCCGACGGTCGTGTAACCGAGGGCGAGATCAGCGGCCCATCTTTCGTTAAAACCGTATTGCAGGCTTAGATAGCCCTGATTGATGTCGATGCCGTAATGTTCGCCGTCGGCTTGGAAATCGACGATGTGACGAGTGTTGCCGGCCCAGAAATGATAGGATTCGGATTCCTCGTAGGTGAGCCGGGTGACGAGTTGGCCGCCGTCCGGCAGGTCGGCCCATTGGGCAAAGGGTTCGTGCGCGACGTTTTCGCTGGCCTGCACACGCGCGAGGGCGGCGGCAGAAAACAAGGAAAGGACGGTTAGTTTACGGCAAACTTTAGAGCACACGTGTTTCATCTGAGTATTAACTTTTGAGTGCGAGTTAATGGCTTCGTGCCAGCAATGGATGAGTGGACGAAGGCCGGGTTCCCAAAATTCAATTGGGATGGGGATACTAGTCAGAGGATGGTTTGCCCGGCAATAGCAATTCAATCAGTACAACACCCTACTCCCACTCGATGGTTCCCGGCGGTTTGCTGGTGATATCGAAGACGCAACGATTGACGCCTTTGACCTCGTTGATGATGCGGCTGGCCAGTTTCTCCAGCAAATCGTAGGGCAGCTTCACCCAATCGGCTGTCATGCCGTCCTGCGATTCGACCGCGCGGATGGCGATGGTGTAATCGTAGGTGCGCTCGTCGCCCATGACGCCGACGCTGCGGACGGGCAGCAGGACGGCGAAGCTCTGCCAGATTTTGTAGTACCACCCGCTGCTTTTCATTTCCTCGACGACGATGGTGTCGGCATTGCGGAGAATTTCGCAACGTTGAGGCGTGACTTCGCCCAAAATGCGCACGGCGAGGCCGGGTCCGGGGAACGGCTGGCGCAAAACGATTTCGCGCGGCAAACCCAGTTCGAGGCCGAGCTCGCGGACTTCGTCCTTGAAGAGGCATTTGAGCGGTTCGACGAGTTTGAACTTCATTTTCTTGGGCAGGCCGCCGACGTTGTGGTGGCTCTTGATCATCGCGGCGGGATTGCCGGCGATGGGCACCGATTCAATGACGTCGGGATAGAGCGTGCCTTGCGCGAGAAACTTGGCGGCGCCGGCGCGTTTCGTGGCGCTTTGGAAGACTTCGATGAAGGTGGTGCCGATGATTTTGCGTTTGCGTTCCGGATCGGTCACGCCTTTGAGCCGGCGGAGGAACAGTTTCGAGGCGTCTTCGTATTGAAGTTTGATTTTGAAGTGCCGCCCGAAAACTTCGCGCACGACGCCGGCTTCGCGGCCGCGCAACAAGCCGTTATTGACGAAAATGCAGGTGAGTTGATCGCCGATGGCTTTGTGAATGAGGGCGGCGGCGACGCTGGAATCCACGCCGCCGCTCAGGCCGAGAATGACGCGTTCGTTGCCGACCTGGGTGCGGATTTCCTCCACCGCCTGCTCGATATAGCTGCGCATGGTCCAATTTTTGCCGCAGCCGCAGATGTTATGGACGAAGTTGGCGAGGATTTCCTTGCCGCGCGGCGTGTGGGCGACTTCGGGATGGAACTGCAGACCGAACATTTTGCGCGAGCGATCTTCGATGGCCGCGAACTGCGAATTTTCCGTGACGGCGACGGATTTAAAGCCCTTGGGAAGTTTCGTGAGTTTGTCGCCGTGGGAATTCCAGACCTGGAGGGTTTCGGGCAGGTTGGCGAACAGCGGGCAGAAGCTGTCGGTCACGCGCAGGGCGCCTTTGCCGTATTCGCGCTTCTCGCCTTTCTCGACTTTGCCGCCGAGGAAATGGCCGAGCAATTGCAATCCGTAACACACGCCGAGCAGGGGCAGGCCGAGGTTGAAAACCGCCCGGTCAGGCAGCGGCGCTTTTTTCGAATACACGCTGGACGGCCCGCCGGACAGGATGATGCCGCTGGGCCGCAACGTCGCGATTTCCTTCGCAGGCGTGTCGTAGCGCAGGATGACGGAGTACACGTTGCACTCGCGGACGCGGCGCGCGATGACCTGGGTGTATTGCGACCCGAAATCCAGAATAACGATTGTTTCGACCATGGGCTTAATTGAATTCAAAATAGAAACGAACTTTTTGCCCTTCGCGCGACGCTTTGGCGAGAAAAAAGTGGCGGAAATCGCGCCGGCGAAAAATATTTCCACCCGCAGCGAACTGGATTACAACGTCGCCAATGCTGGATACATTACGCGATAAGGCCGCCCGGCATCCCTATTGGGCGCTGGCGCTCGTCACCCTGGCAGCCTTGTTGCCGTTCGTCGCAAAGCCGTTCAACATCGATGATCCGCTCTTCATCTGGGCCGCGCGGCAAATCCACGCGCATCCCGGCGACCCTTACGGCTTCAACGTGGAATGGGGTTGGCGGGAATTTCCGATGGCGAAAGTCACGGAAAACCCGCCGCTCGCGTGCTATTACCTGGCCTTGGCAGCGGGAATTTTCGGCTGGGGCGAAGTCGGGTTGCACATGGCGTTTTTGCTCCCGGCGCTGGCCGTGATTCTGGGAACCTATCGGCTGGCGAGGCATTTTTGCCGGTCGCCGGGATGGGCCGCGCTGATGACGCTGTTCACGCCGGTATTCCTGGTCTCGGCCAACACGTTGATGTGCGACGTGCTGATGCTTGCGTTTTGGATTTGGGCGGTCGCATTTTGGGTGGAGGGAATGGAGCGCCAGAGTGTGGGCCGGTTGGTCACCGCGGGTGTGCTGGTGGCGCTGGCGATCATTTCCAAATACTACGCCGTGTGCCTGGTGCCGTTGCTGGCCGCGCACGCATTGATCTTGAACCGGCGGCTGGGCCGGTGGGTGCTGGCGCTCTTGATTCCGGTGGCGGCGATTGTTCTTTATCAACTGGCGACCTCCTCGCTTTACGGCGCGGGTCTTTTGGGGGCCGCGGCGCATTACGCGAGATTTGCCACGGGACATTTTGGATTTTCCAAGATTTCGGCTTGCGCCACGGCGCTGGCCTTCACGGGCGGTTGCGTGGCGACGGCGGTTTTTTTTGCGCCATTGCTCTGGCAGCGGACGACTTCATTGATTATCGCGACCGCCGGGGCGGCCATCGTATTTGTGCTGGTGGCCGGAAAAGTTTTTCAGAAATACGCAGCCACCGCTGAAGGATCACCGGCGTTTACGGAAATCCAATTTGTTTTTTGGGCGCTGGGCGGGTTGAGCCTCCTGACGCTGGCGGCTGTGGAAGTGCGCCGCCGGCCCGACGCGGTTTCGTGGCTGCTGGCTTTGTGGGTGTGGGGAACTTTTTTGTTCGCGGCGGTGATTAATTGGACGGTCAATGGCCGCTCGCTCTTGCCGCTGGTGCCGGCGGTGGCGATACTCGCCGTGCGGCGGCTGGAGGGGATGACCACGATGCGGCCCAAGCCAATGGCCGTGTGTCTCGCGCTCGGTGCGGCGCTGGCCTTCCTGGTGGCGTGGGCGGATTTTTCGTTTTCGTGCGCCGTCCGCCGGGTCGCGGAGCGGGTGTGCACGAAAAACGGCCATTCATCGGCTACGCTTTGGTTCCAAGGGCATTGGGGTTTTCAGTTCTACATGCAACAATTGGGCGCTGCGCCAGTGGATTTCAAAAGTTCGCCGTTGAAACCGGGAGATATTGTGGCCGTGCCGTCCAACAATACCAACCTGATGCCGCTGGATCCCGCGAGGTCGGTCCTGATCGATCTCGTGACGGAAAAAGGTTCGAGTGTGCTCGCGACGATGGACACTTCGACGGGTGCGGGTTTTTATTCCTCGGTGTGGGGTCCGCTGCCGTTCGCTTTTGGCCATGTGCCTTCGGAATATGCGCGTGTGTATGAATTGCGCCAACCGTCCGTTGCGGTGCCCGGGGATTCGAAGTAAAATGCGGCCACAAACGTTATGGAACTTCATGGAAAAAATTTAATCGCCGGCAAAGCTGCGGCCTCGCCCGAGGCCAAAACATTTTCGGGTGTGGCGGCCATTTCCGGTGAAAAATTGCCCCCGCTTTTCCACGAAGCGACTCCGGCCGAGGCCGACGAAGCCATGGCGCTGGCGGCAAAAGCTTTTGAGCAGTACCGGCGGCAGCCCGCCGAAAAAGTCGCGGCGCTTTTGGATCGCATCGCGGAAGAAATCCTGAAACTGGGGGACGAATTGATTCAGCGGGCGAGTGCCGAAACGGGGCTGCCGGAACCGCGATTGACCGGTGAACGCAATCGCACGGTCAATCAATTTAAAATGTTCGCCGAACTGGTGCGCGAGGGTTCGTGGCTGGAGGCGACGATTGATCGCGCGCAACCGGAGCGCAAGCCGATCCCGAAAGTGGACCTGCGCCGGATGCTGGTGCCGATCGGGCCGGTGATCGTGTTTGGGGCGAGCAATTTCCCGCTCGCGTATTCCGTGGGCGGCGGCGATACCGCGTCGGCGCTGGCAGCGGGTTGCCCGGTGGTGGTCAAGGCGCACCCGGCACATCCCGGCGCCTCGGAAATGGTCGCGCGCGCGATGCAGTGCGCAGTTGAGGCGAGTGGGATGCCTAACGGCACTTTTTCCATGGTGCACGGCGTCAGCACGGAAATCGGCATGCGCCTGGTTCAACATCCGGCCGCCAAAGCCGTCGGCTTCACGGGCTCGCTGCAAGGCGGACGCGCATTGTTTGATGCCGCCGCCAAGCGGCCGGAGCCCATTCCGGTTTTCGCGGAAATGGGCAGCACGAATCCGGTATTCATTTTACCGGGCGCGTTGAAACAAAACGGGAAGGCGATCGCCGAAGGGTTGGCCCAATCCGTCACGCTGGGTGTGGGGCAGTTTTGCACAAATCCAGGCCTCGCGTTCGGCCCACAGGGTGAGGAATGGAAGACGTTTGTGGAACACATGGGGCAACTCGCGAGCGTGGTCGCGCCGGGCGTGATGCTGCACCAGGGCATCGGGGCGCGATATCATGAAGGAACGGGGAAGTTCCAAAAAATCCCGGGCGTGACCGTGGTCGGGAAGTCGTCCGCCGAAGCGGCGCAGGGCCGCGCGCCGGCCATGGTTTTCAACACCGACGCAAAAACCTTCCGGCAGGAGCGCGTGCTGCGGGAAGAGGTTTTTGGGCCATCCACGCTCCTGGTGAATTGCGGTTCGACCGGCGAACTGGAGCAAATTGCGCGTGATCTGCCCGGGCAATTGACGGCCACCATTCACGGAACGGAGGAAGATTTGCTGCAGCACGCCAATTTGGTCGAGATTTTGCGCGAGAAGGCGGGACGATTGATTTATAACCAGTTTCCCACCGGGGTGGAGGTTTGCCCCTCGATGCAACACGGCGGACCTTATCCGGCGACGACTGATTCCCGGACGACGTCCGTCGGCACGTTCGCCATCAAACGATTCGTTCGGCCGGTATGTTTCCAAAATTTTCCCGATGCCGCCCTGCCGGTGGAATTGAAGAATAAGAACTTCCGGAATATCTGGCGCATCGTGGATGGCAAGTTCACTAAAGAAGACGTGTGAGCGGCAGCCAAGGCACTACCTCGGATCGGGAAAAACCGGCGTGTAGCGAAGATGGAACATTTGGGGTGTTGCCACAAAGGCCCGCCGCACGCATAATTTGCGGGATGTCACTTCGGAAGCGAGTTCTTCTTTCAGCCTTCGCCTGTGAGCCTTACAAAGGTTCGGAACCGGAAGTTGGATGGCAATGGGCAATGCAAATTGCTCGTTTTCATGACGTTACCGTCCTTACTCAAACGAAATACCAGCGGCCGATTGAGAGCGCGTTGAAAAGCCTGTCACCGGACCAGCCCCGGCCGGAATTCATTTATTTCGATCTAAATCCTCTGCTACAGAAGCTGCAAGGGTTTGGGCTGGGTTTGAGGGTTTATTATGTACTGTGGCAAAGGGCGGCTCGAGTGGAAGTGGCGCGGATGCACGGACAAAAGCCGTTTGACCTAATGCATCACGTCACGTTCGCGGCCTTTCGCTATCCGGCGCTCATTTGGGGGCATGGCGTGCCGTGCGTTTGGGGGCCTGTCGGTGGGATTGAATCCGTTCCCACGCCGCTGCTACCGTGGCGTCATCCCGTCTGGCTAGCCGTGGAAGCCTTCCGGAATTTCAGCAATCTGGTCCAAGCCTCGCCTTACAATGATTTGCCCAAACGGGCTGCCGCTTCGGACAAAGTGCTCGTTTCCACCGCGGAAATGCAGCGGGCGCTGGCTGAATTGGGGTTTGAGAGTGAGTTGATGCCGACGATAGGGCTGAAAACGGGAGAATTGCCTTATCGGAACCACCGTCGCAGTGAAGGGCCGCTGCGGATGTTATATGTCGGAAAACTCATCATGTTGAAGGGAATCGATCTCGCGCTGAAAGCGATGAGCGTTTCCGGCACCGACGCCACGTTAACGCTGGTTGGGAGCGGAAATTATCTCTCAGCTGCCAAGCGGTTGGTGAGGGAGTTGGGGCTGGAAGACCGCGTTTTTTTTCGGGGACAATTGACCCGGGATGAAGTGCTGGCGCTTTATCCCGAGTTCGATGTGATGTTGTTTCCCAGCCTGCATGATACCGGTGGTTACGCGGTGATCGAGGCGATGTTTAACGAAGTGCCGGTGATATGCCTGGATTGCGGCGGTCCGGCCATGGCGGTCCAGCCCGGTTGCGGGGTAAAGGTGCCGGTCGTGGCGCGTCAGCAGGTGGTCGAAGGAATCGCCTCAGCCATTCGTCAATACGACAAAGACCGCCAACTGCTGATCACGCACGGAAGGGCCGCCCGGGAGTCCATTCTCGAGCACTACGATTGGGATCAAAAGGGACTTCAGATGAATGAAGTTTACCAGCAGGTGTTGGCGCAGGAACCCGTCCCGCGCCGATAGGGCGTTCTCAGAAAGATTGTTGTTAAACCGGGGAAACGGAGGCTGCCTGCGGGAAACCTTGCGTTATCCGTTGCACAAAGGGTTCGATGCGCGTCCAGCTCTCGTTTTCCGTCCAACCGGTGAGACAAATTGGCTGCGCGAAGCGGCAGTAATCCGAGCAGGGCTTATAGGGGCAGGCCTTACCCTCGTTCCATTGCGCTGCCGGATGCAAGGGGGCGAACCATTCCGGCAATTGCGGGCCGAAAATAGTGAATGTAGGCACACCGGAGACGGCCGCCAGGTGACCCGGACCGGAATCGTTGCCGATGAACCCGCCGGCGTGGTCCATGAGGGCCATCAATTCGGCGACGGTATGAGGGGTGGCCACGGTGGATTCGCCACTGCGAAGCCACCAATCCCGCTGGTCGGGATCGCACGCCACCTGCACGCGATATTGTTTCTGGCGCAGCCGATCCACCAGTTTGCGGTAGTTGGCCAGCGGCCAGACCCGCACGGGCTGGCCAGCCCCGGTGTGAACGAGAATTTCCGAATGCGGGCCGCCGGACCGCTGCGGGAGCGGGATGTTCTCCCTGGTGGGCAGCTCCAAACCCATGGCTTGACCGAGCGTCCGCCAATTCTCGTATCGGTGCGCGGCCGGGTCGGGGCGGGAAAGCGGGTGGGTAAGAAAAATCCGGCTGCCCACGCGCGGGAATCCGAGGCGTTTTTTGGCTCCTGCAAAGGCCAGCAAAAAATGGTCGCGCGGATCCCACCTGGCGGAGAGCCCGACATCAAATCGCGCGGCGCGGATTTGGCGGCCGAGCCGGAACATTTGCCGGAAGGGCCAGGTATGGATGCGATATTTTCTGCGGAAAGCGGTCCAGGGAGCGACGAAGGGCAGCACTTTGATCTCGGGCCACAGTCGCGATTGCAAATCTTTGGCGTAAGGCTTGGCAATGAGGGTGACGTCGTATTTCTCGCCGGCGGCGCGGAAAAAGGGGGTGGCAATCACCAAATCGCCGAGCCCCCAGAGTTCGATGATGAGGAGTCGCGGTTTCGGTGGTGCGGATATCATTTTGGCCTAAGGAACGAGCCAGGTGCCGGACCGTTTGGTGTGGGATGGCGCAATGACCGCTCCATTTCCATCGTTAGAGCAATTCTTCAAACGTTCTGGTGGGTGGTTACCGGGCCGCCCGCAGGGAGCGGGCGAAAGCGGCTGAAAGCGATTCGCGGGCGGGAATCGGCAATCACTGGAGCGGGTGCCGGCTTGGCGATTCCGCCGTTCAAACTGGCGCTGAAGCCGACCATGCCTGTAAAGACGGCGAGGTCGCCGTAAAAGCCGCCAAACACGAAAAAGAAAAGGATCATTTTAGCGATGAAATAGGCCAAGAGGAAGGCGTTTGTTTTTCGCAGATCAGGATCACCGTATTTGTAATTCGCCCACAACAATTTGAACGAGGCTACTAAAAACCAAAGAAAACCAATGGTTCCCCAGATACCAAAAGGAATAATCAGGGACAAGGGGCCGTTATGATAATCCGAAGCCAGGGAAGCTGCTCCGCCGACTTCGCCTCCAGCGGTGTAATTGCCCACTTCGGCGTACATCTGCATGTCGTTTGCATCGAAAGTAAGCCCCTTGCCGAGGAGAAGATATTTCGGGATCTGCGGTGTGAGATTTCTCCACATGTCGAGTCGCCAATCGGAACTCCCCTCAGCGTTCAATCGGACCCCTTCATCGATCTTCACCGGGAGAAAAGCGAGGCAACGCTGGAACGACAATGGCAATCGGTCGGAAAAAGAGATGGTAAGTCCGCCCAATAAAAGGATCCCCAGCAATGCCGCAGGCATGAGACGACTGCGCAAAAGGCCCTCGAAGCAAAACGCGAGCACGAGGGTCATCCCGACCAGGATGACGGTGCTTCGATAGCCGCCGAAGGCGCAGCAAACCAAAGCTGAAAAAAACAACATTGGCCGCCAGAGTTTTCGCAAATCGAGAACTCCTTCAATGCCATAGCGGGCGACGAGTGTGAAGACCACCGCCGAAGAGGCGACGGCAACCCCACCCAACCTTTCGATCATTGGATCGCCTACGGGGCTTTCTGCGGCCATGGGGCCGGTGGGAAAGAATATATTGAGAAAACCGAAAAATGGACCTCCGTGGGCTGCTATGTCCGCAAACAACGCCGAGCCGGCGCTTACCACGAACAAAGTCGTGTAGAGCTTGCGTTTTTTCGGTGGAATGGGCTGGCTAATCAGGGCAAAATAACCGGCAATGGCCACCCAAATCCACAGGTAGCGTTTACCCCCGATAGCTTCGTCACCGAACGCGTGAAAACCCAAACCTCCCCGTAACTTTGCGGTAACAAGAACCACGACGGCGAGAAAGATCAGCGACCAGGAAATCGACGTGGTCTGCAGGAACTTCCGTTCGCGATTTAAAGCGTAGTGGCCGAGGGCGACAGCAAAAGCGATGCAAGCCACAGGCATCCATCCTGGCAGTAACCCGGGAAGAAAGATGAACGTGATGGACATGTTCCAGACGGTTATCAGCCAGGCATGATACCAACGAAGCAATAAAGGTAAAACCAGCAGAAAGAGCACGAATGCAACGGTGATATCGTTGTTCCTGTCCAGGGGGTCGCTCACCAAAAAGCCCAAGATAATCGCCAGCGGCAGGCAAATCGCATAAACGATCATTGAACGAACTAACGCGGTATTATTGGTCATAGCAGCACTGTTCACGACCGATACCGGTCCACTCTGTTCAAACTATTTTCAGTTATTTTCGCCATTTAGCAGCTTGAATTAAAACCCACTAGCGGATGATTGGCAAATATTTTCGAAGGCCATTATTCGCCCGGTGCGCTAACGTCCTTTACTCGTGGATGCTTTTTCCTAAACTCGGTTCCGATGCGCAGTCATCCGAAAAACCCTTGGATTAAGAATGGCCGTCCTGCGAGCCTGCTTATCTTCCTTACCAGGCATCACATTCCAATTTTTTCGCGATTTTACGCAATATTTCTCGGCTGTGACATAGGGGTGGCACTCCCCAAAACAGTTTTTCTTCCGCATCCCTACGGTATCGTTGTGCACAGCGGCACAAAACTTGGGAACGACGTTGTCATAGGCCATCAAGTGACGCTCGGTGGACGCGATCTTACCAGTGCTGCTCCCCAAGTGGAAGATGGGGTCTATCTTGGGGCGGGTGCCAAGGTTTTGGGCGGGGTTCGGGTAGGCCGGGGCGCCACGGTGGGAGCCAACGCGGTCGTTACGAAGGATGTACCGGCTGGCGCTACCGTTGTGGGCGCAAATCGAATTTTAACAGCTCGCAGTCACTATGCTTTAGACCGATGAAGATACTTTTTGATTGCCGGGTGCCATTCGGCTTGGCGCATGGCGGCGCGCAAATTCAGATCGAGCAAACCTTTAACGCGTTGCGCCAGACAGGCGTTTCGGTGGAGTATCTTCGCTGGTGGGACGAAAAACAGCAGGCCGATATCATTCATTATTTTGGCCGTCCGACTATTAGTTACGCGGAGATGGCCCGGAAGAAAGGAATTCGAATTGTACTTGCGGAGCTGTTAACAGGACTGGGTTCGCGTTCCCGGAAAAAACTGGCTCTTCAAAAAGGGGTGATCACCTTTGCACGCCGTATGTTGCCCAAGCTGATTACCGGGCCCTTTTCGTGGGATGTTTTTCAACAGGTAGACGCGTGTGTTGCGCTTACGCCGTGGGAAGCTCACCTGATGACTTACATGTTTGGGGCGCACAAAGAAAAGGTGCATGTTGTCCAGAACGGCGTTGAAGATGCTTTCTTCGCCAGCAAGCCCGTGTCCCGAAACAAATGGCTCGTCTGCACCGCAACCATTACGGAACGCAAGCGGGTTTTGGAATTGGCCCAAGCGGCCCTGATTGCGAAGACGCCGGTTTGGATTATGGGCAAGCCCTATGCAGAATCCGATCCTTACGCACAGCGATTTTTTGCGCTTGCTC
>Ga0207664_10002223_pt1 | contig 12782 bp, 13 predicted proteins | sample LARL83metaG_FD_184349 | JGI IMG/M metagenome (GOLD analysis project Ga0207664, IMG submission 184349) | Corn, switchgrass and miscanthus rhizosphere microbial communities from Kellogg Biological Station, Michigan, USA - LAR L8-3 metaG... | ecosystem: Host-associated > Plants > Roots >...
GGAGGCCGCCTCGGTCCCTTTCACGCTCAGGGGTGGTGCCGAGCCCGGGACTCGAACCCGGACGGGGGCATCGCCCCCAGCGGTTTTTAAGACCGCGGCGTCTACCCGTTTCGCCAGCTCGGCACGCCTGGTGACGCCGGAAGTATGCGGGCACCGCCGCCGCCGGCCGAGCGCGCGAGGCGGCCATGGGCGCAAGGCCCCTCCCCGCCCGGCGGGGCCTATACTTGGCGGCACGCATGTTCGGCCGCCGACGCCCCGCCTACGACCCCACCTACGTCCGCAGCCAGGCCGCCACCGGGCTGCCCGTGCGTCCCACCGCCGTGGCCCGCGGCCTCGCCCTCCGCGTCGCCGCGGCGAGTGACGACGCACGCGCGCGCCGGCGCCTGGGCCAGATGCTGGTCGACGAGCTCAGCGCGGAGGCCGGGCTGACCCGCTGCGAGCTCGCCGTGGCCGACAAGCCGCAGGTGCACGAGCACGACGGCCGGCGGCTGCAGAGCAAGACCTACGGCTACTACCGCTGCTGGTTCGAGGACGGCCGGGTCAGCCGCGCGCGCATCCGCATCTACCACCGCACCGCGGTGCGCCAGCAGGTCATCTCGCCCAAGGTGTTCCTCAACACCCTGCTGCACGAGTGGGTGCACCACTACGACTTCGACGGCCTGCGCCTGCCCCGCTCGCCGCACACCACCGGCTTCTACGCCCGCCTGCGCGCCCTGGCCGACGCGCTCGACGTCGGCTTCGTCCTGCCGCCGGAGCCGGAGGACGCCACGGCCCCCGCCGCCGCCGGCGCCACGGCCGCCCACCGCACGCGACCCGCCGCCCGCGGCGCCTGAGCCGGGCCGGGCGCGGCCGCACTTGATACCCTCGCTGTAACGTTCAGCGACGGCACGCGAGGAGAGCCGGTTGGTCTACGGCGCCGCGATCGTGGGAGGTGGCCCCGCCGGCCTCAGCGCCGCGCTCTGGCTGGGACGCCACCGCCGCAGCGCGGTGCTGGTCGACGCCGGCGAGCACCGCAACCGCTGGGTGGACCACGCCCACGGCTACCTCGGCCGCGACACGCTGGAGCCCCGCGCGCTGCTCGACCGCGCCCGCGCCGACCTGCGCGGCTACGACACCGTCCACACCGTCGCCACCCGCGCCACCGCAGCAACGCGCGACCCGCAACGTCCCGACGACGACCCGCTCTTCACCCTGCAGACCGACGACGGCCCCATCCGGGCGCGGCGGCTGGTCCTGGCCACCGGCGTGGTCGACGCCTTCCCCGAGGTGGCCAACTTCTTCGAGCACTACGGCGCCGACGTCTTCCACTGCCCGGTCTGCGACGGCTTCGAGGCCCGCGACCGCCACGTCGTCGCCTTCGGCTGGGGCGAGCACGTCCCCGGCTTCGCCCTGGGCCTGCTCAACTGGGCCCGCCGGGTCACCGTCGTCACCGACGGCCACCCGCTGGAGGCCGACGGCCGGCGCCGCGCGCGGCTGGAGGAGGCGGGCGTCGAGGTTGTCGAGGACGAGGCGCTGGAGCTCTGCGGCACGCGGGGCTCGCTGCGCGCGGTGCGGCTGCGCAGCGGCGTCGAGCTGCGCTGCGAGCTGGCCTTCTTCGCCATCGCCCACCGCCCGGTCGGCGACCTCGCCGCGGCGCTCGGCTGCGCGGTCACCGACGAGGGCTACGTCGCCGTCGACGAGCACGCCTGCACCACCGTCCCCGGGGTCTACGCCGCCGGCGACCTGACCCCCGGCATCCAGCTCATCCAGGTCGCCGCGGCCAAGGGAACCGTGGCCGGCATCGCCTGCGCCCGCTCGCTGGCGGGGTGAACCGCGGCGCGGACCAGGTGTGATATCCGTTATGTCACGTCATCGCCGCGTGCCACCCCCTGCGCGCGGGCGGCGCACTGTGGAGGGTCCAGCGTGGCTCGAGCCGAGAAGTCGATCCTGGTGCGCGTGCCGGTCCCGGCGGCGTACCGCTGGTGGACCAGCTACGAGGACTTCCCCGAGTTCCTCGACGGCGTCACCCGGGTGACCCGCCGCGACGACGGCACCCTGCACTGGGACGTGGAGCTCGCCGGCCGCCGCCAGGCCTGGGACACGCGCATCGAGGAGGAGCGCGACCACCGCGTCACCTGGCGGGCCATGGGCGCCCGTGCCGGCGGCGAGGTGCAGCTCAAGCCGGTCGAGGGCGGCCGGACCCTGGTCACCCTGGCCATGGACCTGGAGCCCGAGGGCATCCACGACGCCGAGGGCGGCGGCAGCATGGTCGACCGCCTGGTGGTCAACTCGCTGGAGCGCTTCAAGGCCTACGCCGAGCCGCGCGAGCCCCGGCGCCTGGCCGCCGAGGACGAGCCGCCGCCCCGCGGCGCGGAGACGGTCAGCGGACCCGAGGGTGAGCTCGGCGGCCCGCTCGAGCCCGACGCCGGCGAGCTGCCGCTGAGCGGGCACGGCCGGCGCTTCGGCCGCCCCATGGTGGTCCGCGAGGACGGCGGCCCCGACCGCAACCAGGACGACAACCAGTCGGACTGGTCGCGCACCTGAGCCCCAGCTCGGCGCCGGCGGCCCCCGGCTCCGACCTGGCGGACACCGCCGCGACCGGTTTCACGCTGGGCACCTGACACCACGCCGGTGGGCTGATACTCTGCCTATACGTTTGCGCGATAGAGACACTCTCACCACGGGGTGACCCTGCGATGAGCCGTCGAATGCGCCTACTGTCCACCGCGGTGGCCGCAGCAGCCGGAGCCGCCGCCTCCTTCTTCATGGACCCGCAGAGCGGCCGGCGCCGCCGCATCGAGAGCCGGGACCGCTCCGCCGCCGCCCTCCGCCGCACCGCGCGCATGGCCCAGCGCGGTGGCCGCCGGGCCGGCGCCGAGCTCGACGGCCAGCGCCGTCGCCTGGCCCACGCCATGCTGGGCGCGGGGCCGCGGCCGCCGGCCAGCGACGAGATGCTCGCCGACCGCGTCCGCAGCGAGCTCTTCCGCGACGCGCAGGTGCCCAAGGGCATGCTCAACATCAACGTCGAGCGCGGCGGCGTGGTGGTGCTGCGCGGCGAGGTGCAGCGCCAGGAGATCGTCAGCGACGTGGAGTCGCGGGTGCGCCGCATCGCCGGCGTCCGCGACGTGGAGAACCTGGTCCACACCCCGGGCTCGCCCGCGCCGATGCACTCGTAGCCGGCCGGGCTCCGACCAACTCGCAATTCCCTCTCCCTCCCTCCCACGGCCGGCTCCCGCCGTGACAGCGCGTCAGCGCGTCGCGTCACCGCGGCGGGGGCCGGTTCTCTCGTCCGCCGGGTTCTGGCCCGGCGGGGTGCGGCCGGCTCCGTTGCGGTTGCGCCGCCGCAGCTCGTCGAGCAGCCAGTCGACCGCCTCCTGCGGCGATCCGGCGGGATGGACGGCGCCGTCGGGTGAGCCGTCGGCGCCGTGAATCTCCCAGGACCCCAGGCCGACCACCGGCCGGCCCAGCTTGATGGCGTGGGCCACCTCGGTCAGGGTGCCGTAGCCCTGGCCGATGGCGACGACACCGTGGACCATGCGCGGCAGCACGGCGTTGGCCAGCTCGCCGAGGCCGGTGGGCAGGGCGATGGTGACCTCGTCGGCGGCGGCGTCGGGCTCGTCGCCGGCGAGCACGCCGATGCTCAGGCCCTCGCCCTGGGCGGCGCCGCGCGCGGCGGCGCACATCACGCCCTCGAAGCCGCCGCAGAGCACCACCGCGCCGCGCTCGGCGAGCAGCCGGCCGACCTCCTCGGCGTCGCGCTCGTTCTGCGCGGTGGCGTCGGCGGCGCCGCAGATGGCCACCAGCGGGGGACGCTCCATGGCGCCGCGCAGGGCGTGGGCGGCGCGCCGCTCGACGTCGACGACGGTGCGCCGGACGGCGGCGGCTCGGCGGTCGCGCTCGGGGCCGGGCTGGGCGCTCACCGTGGGCCTCAGGCGCGGGGCAGCGCCGCCTTCTTCATCTCGTCCATGGCCCGGCCGATGTCCTCCAGCTTCGCCGAGCCGAGCGCCTCGCCGACCCTGGGGAAGAGCTCGCCCTCCTCCTCCTCGACGTGGTGCCGGACGAGCTGCTCCAGGTGCTCCATGGTGCTGGCGTAGCCGGCGTCCTCGGGGTGCATGCGCTGCAGCTCGGCGATGACCCGCTTCACCTCGGCGTGCTCGCGCTCGGACTCGGCGACCAGCTCGGGCGCTCCCGGGGTGGCCGTCGCGGCGGCGGGGTAGAAGTGCGCCTCCTCGATATCGGCGTGGACGGTCAGCTCGGCGAGGATCCGCTCGGCGACCGCGCGGCGGCGCAGCAGGCCGGTCTCGCTGCGGAACTGGGTGAACAGCGTCTCGACCGTGCGGTGGTCGCTCTCCAGCATGGTGACGGCGTTCATGGCGCTTCTCGCCTCCGCTCGGGGCCCAGGGTGCCTTGTGATATCCCAACTATCATATTGCGCGGCACCCGGGGCGATGGCGCCCGCTCGGCCCGCGGTGGGGCATACTGTGGCGTCCACCGCGACCCGCACCTCCGTGCGGCGCCGCGCGGCGTGGACGGGGCGGGGCGACGTAGCCAAGTGGTAAGGCACGGGTCTGCAAAACCCTGATCGTGGGTTCGATTCCCACCGTCGCCTCCAGCCGCGCCGCCCCGTGTAGGCTGCGTGGCGATGGCAGTGACCCCGGCGTCCGACCTCGACGCACGCGCCGCGCGCGTCCTCGCCGGCGGCACCACCCACGCGGTGCGCTCCTACCAGCCCTCGATCCACGTCGCCCGGGCGCAGGGTGCGCGCAAGTGGCTGGTCGACGGCCGCGAGGTGGTCGACTACACCATGGGCCACGGTGCGCTGCTGCTCGGCCACGCGCATCCCGCCGTGGTCGAGGCGGTGCAGCAGCAGGTTGCCGGGGGCACGCACTACGGCGCGGCGCATCCGCTGGAGGTGGAGTGGGCCGAGCTGATCTGCGGCATGGTGGACTCGGTGGAGCAGGTCCGTTTCACCGCGTCGGGCACCGAGGCGGGGATGCTGGCGGCGCGCATCGCCCGCTGCGCCACCGGCCGCGACCTGCTGCTCAAGCTGGACGACCACTTCCACGGCTGGTACGACGCGGTAACTGTCAACCTCGACCAGAACGGCGAGGCCGTGCCGGCGCCGGGCGTGCCCGCCGCCGTCGGCGCGCTGACCCGCGTGGTGGGCGCGGGCGACGTCGAGGGCCTGCGCGCGGCGCTGGCCGACGGGCGCGTGGCGGCGATGTTCATGGAGGCGTCGGGCGCGCACTACGGCGGCGTGCCCATGGACCACGAGTACGTGCGCGAGGCGGCGCGGGTCTGCCGCGAGGCGGGCACGCTTCTGGTCGTCGACGAGGTGGTGACCGGGTTCCGCGTCGCCCCCGGTGGCATCCAGTCGCTGATCGGGGTGCGGCCGGACCTGACCACCTTCGGCAAGGTCATGGCCGGCGGCCTGCCCGGCGGCGCCGTCGGCGGCCGGCACGAGCTGATGGAACTGCTCCGCCTGTCGCGCCCCGGAGAGCCGGCGCCCGACGGGCCGCCGCACATCATGCACCCGGGCACCTTCAACGCCAATCCGCTGACCGCGGCGGCGGGCATCGCGACACTGCGACTGGTGCGGGACGGCAGCGCGCAGCGCACCGCCGACGCGTACGCCGAGAGGCTGGAGGCGCAGGTCCGCTCGGCCCTGCAGGCGGCGGGCACGGCGGGACGGGTGTGGCGGCTGAGCAGCATCGTCCACTGCGCGCTCGACGACGCCACGCAGCAGCAGGCGTTGAGCGGCGCGCTGCGCGCGCAGGGCGTCGACCTGCTGCGCACCTCCGCCTTCTGCTCGGTGGTCCACGGCGACACCGAGCTGGAGCTCACGCGCGTCGCGTTCGACCGCGCGCTGCAGGGCCTGCGCCGCTGATCGGCCTGCGCCTGGGCGCGCAGACGGCGCTGCTGTCGCCGTTCCTCGAGGTGGACGGCGAGGTCCGCACCTCGCGCGAGGCGCGCGCGGCGGTCACCATGCGCGGTGCCGGCGAGCTGCGCGCGGCGTGGCCGGACGGCATCGTCGCCGTGCTGCGCGCGCGGCGTGACGGCGCCGCCGCCTGGCGTGTCGACTGCTCGGTCAGCACGCGGCACGCCGTGCGCATCGGGGCTGTGGGCGTGCACGTCGACGAGCTGCCGGCGACACGCGTCCTGGTCGACGGCTACCACTCCTGGGACTGGGCCGGCGTGCGCGACGCCACCGCCGCCGGCCGCGGCTGGTGGGGCTGCGTGTGGGGCACGCCGCGAGGTGCGGCGACGAGCGTCGCGCTGGTGGCGCCGCCCAAGCTGGGACCGCTGCTGCTGCGCTGGAGCGGGGGTGCCGCGCTGGCCGCCTTCAGCGTCGGCGCGCCTCCGCAGCTCCGCCACGCCACCGGCCCTCCCCCGCTGCTCGGCGTGCCGCTGGCGGCGGGGGCCACGCTCCACGGCGACCCCGTCCGGGTGAGCGCCCTGGAGCGCCGCTCGCCCTGGGGCCTGGGACTGCCGCGGCCGGGCCCGCGCGACCGCCGTCCGCCACCGCGCGTCGCCGGGTGGATGAGCTGGAACTGCCTGGGCCCGTCGGCGTCGGCCGCCGACGTGGTGGCTGCCGCGCGAACCCTGGTGCCGCCCGGCGGCGTGGCCCTGCTCGACGACGGCTGGATGCCGCTGTGGGGTGACTGGCGGGAGCGCTCCGACTTCGACAGCGCGCTGGGCGACCTCGCCGGCGCGGTGCACGCCACGGGCCGGCGGCTCGGCGTCTGGCTGGCGCCGTTCCTGGTCGACCCGCAGTCACGCACCGCCGCCGAGCGCGCGCACCTGCTGCTGCGCGACGCGCGGAGCGGCGACCCGGTGCAGCAGGTCCGCGCACCGCGGCCGCAGCACGTCATCGACGCGTCGCTGCCGGCGGCGCGCGCGCACCTCGCCACGCTGGGGCGGCGCATGGGCCGGCTCGGCGTCGACGCGCTGAAGCTCGACTTCCTCTTCGCCGGCGCGCTGCCCGGCGCGCGCACCGGCATGTCCGACGTCGCCGCGCTGCGCGCCGGCGTGGCTGCGCTGGTGCGCGCGTATCGCAGCACGGCGCCGCGCGGCAGCCGCGTCTTCGCCTGCGGCGCGCCGGCCGCGCCGCTGGTGGGGCTGGTCGACGCCTGCCGCAGCGGCGACGACTCGGTGCTCAACGTGCCACCGGCCAACGTGCCCCTGCCGCCGCGCCCCTGGTATCTCCACGGCGACGCCACGCTGCGCGCCCAGTCACGCAACCTGGCGGCGCGCTCCTGGCTGTGGGGCGCGACGGTGCCGCCCGACGTCGACGCGGTGTCGCTGGCCCAGGTCGGCGACACGGCGGCGCCGGCCGAGAGTTATGCGCGCGAATGGCTGCAACTCGCGGTCGACTCCGGCGGTCCCCTGCTCGACGCCGACGCCCCCGACGGGCGCGTGGCCGGTGCGCGGCTGCGCATGCTGCGCCGCGCGCAGGGCGCGGTGATGCGGCAGAGCGCGCGTCCCCGGCGGCCGCACGACCCGCTCTCGGGCTCGGCGCTGGCCGACGACGACGCGGGCTTCCACGACTTCCCCGGGGAGCTGCCCCGCTGAGGCCACCGCAGGAGGCCGGGCCCGGCGCGCGTTCCCCTCGATGGATGCGGCAGCCCAGGCCGCGAGACCGCGAGGAGGTTCGACAGTGGTGGCCCAGGATCCCGCCAGCGGCGCCGTGCCGGCCGCCCGCCTCGCCCGGCCGGCGACGATGCTCACCAGCCTGCCCGCGGTGGCCGCCGCGTTCTGGGCCCTGGCCGCGGCCATCCCCGCCGGCGCGCTCCTGCTGCTGGGCAACGGCGCCTGTGCCGGCGACGCGGTCTGCGGCACGCGTGACGTGCGCGCCGTGCGGGCCGCCCTGGCCGCCGCCGCCCTCCTCGCCGGCGGTGCCGCCGTTGTCGCCGGGCTGGTGCAGCGCCGCCTGCAGCACGGTGCGCTCGCCGGCGGCGTGCGCCGCCTCGCCGTCTGCCTCGGCCTCGCCCTCGCCGGGCTGGTCGCCGCCGCCGTCGGCCTCGACGTGGCCAGCGTCGCCGCCAACACACCGGCCACCGACGTCGCCGCCAGCGGCTCGCAGTTCGCGCTCGGCGAGCTGACGGCCGACGCGGTGACCGGCGTGGCCGAGATGGTCTTCCTCGCCTACGCGGTCGCGCTGGCCGCCGGTGTGGTCGCCGCCGCACGGGCGGTGCATCGCCTGCGCGCGCTGGGCTAGGCCTCAGCCGCTGCGCCGCCGCGCCAGCTCCTCGCGGATGGCGCGCAGCCGCTCGGCGATGCGCGCCTCGACGCCCTGCTGCGTGGGCTCGTAGTAGCGCCGCCCGGCCAATGAGTCGGGCAGGTGCTGCTGCTCGACCACGCCGCCCTCGTGGTCGTGCGCGTAGCGGTAGCCCTCGCCGTAGCCGAGCTCGCGCCCCAGCCGCGTCACCGCGTTGCGCAGGTGCAGCGGCACCGGCTGGTGCAGGGTGGCGCGCACGTCCTCCATGGCCCGGCCGTAGGCGCGATACGCCGAGTTGCTCTTGGGCGCGGCGGCCAGGTAGATGGCCGCCTCGGCCAGGGGCAGGAAGGCCTCGGGCATGCCGATGCTGTGCACCGCCTGCTGCGCCGCCACCGCCAGCGGCAGCGCGTGCGGGTCGGCGAGGCCGACGTCCTCGGCGGCGGAGAGCACCAGGCGCCGGGCCACGAACATGGGGTCCTCGCCGGCTTCGAGCATGCGCGCCAGCCAGTACACCGCGGCGTCGGGATCGCTGCCGCGCACCGACTTGATCAGCGCCGAGGCCAGCCAGTAGTGCTGGTCGCCGGCGCGGTCGTAGAGCAGCGACGGGTGCTGCAGCGCGCCGTCGACCGACTCCCCCGAGATATGGCGGACACCGTCCACAACCGGCGCGGCATGCGCCGCCAGCTCCAGGGCGTCCAGGGCGACGCGCGCGTCGCCGCCGCTGAGATGGATCAGCCGCGACTCGGCGTCCTCGTCCATCTGCGCCTGCAGCGCGCCGAGGCCGCGCTCGGAGTCCTGCAGCGCGCGCCGCACCAGGGTGCGCAGCTCGTCGTCGCCGAGAGCCGCCAGGCGCACCACGCGCGCCCGCGACAGCAGCGCGGCGTTGACCTCGAAGGACGGGTTCTCGGTGGTGGCGCCGAGCAGGCGCACCAGGCCGGACTCGACGTGGGGCAGGATGGCGTCCTGCTGCGCCTTGTTGAAGCGGTGGATCTCGTCGATGAAGAGCAGGGTCCGCCGCTGCACGCGCTGCCGTTCGCGGGCGCGCTCCACCACCTTGCGCAGGTCGGCCACGCCGGCGTTGACCGCGCTCACCGCCTCGAACGCCGAGCGGGTCATGGTGGCCACGATGCGTGCCAGCGTGGTCTTGCCGCTGCCCGGCGGGCCCCAGAGGATCAGCGAGGGAAGCTGGTCGCTCTCCAGCGCCTGGCGCAGCACCGTGCCCGGTCCCACCGCCGCCTGGTGGCCGACGAACTCGTCCAGGCTCTGCGGCCGCATGCGCCAGGACAGCGGCGCCGACTGGTCGGCGGAGGTGACGGCGTGTGCCTCGTCGTCCTCCCGGTCGGCGTCGAAGAGCCCGCGCTGCGCCGTCATCGCCCGCCGATGGTACGCGCCTGCGCCTCGGCCCACGCCGGCATGCGCCGCGCCCTGCCCGCCTTGTCAACGCGGAGTCGGCACGGTACCGTGGCCGTCGTCCCTCCCGACAGCGTCGCAGCCCACGCTCCACCGGAGGCTCCCGTCGGCCGTGCCCGCAGCCCAGACCAGCGTCATCACCGCGGCCGATCGCGCCCTGGTCGGCGTCGAGACACTGCCGGGCTACCACCTCGTCGAAGCCGGTGCGGTGCGCCGCTTCTGCGAGGCGGTGGGACTCGACGACCCCATCTACGTCGACGCCGCCGCGGCGCACGCTGCGGGGCTGCGCGAGCGCCCGGTGCCGCCCACCTTCTGGTGCGCCCTGCAGCAGCCGGGCAGCGAGCTGCCCCGACCGCAGCTCGGCGGCTGGGGCACGCGCAGCCTCAACGCCGGCACCGAGTACGAGTACCTGCGGCCGGTGTTCGTCGGCCAGACGGTGGCCTGCACCGCGCGCATCGCCGCGCTGCAGGAGCGCGAGGCGCGCGCGGGGCACGTGGTGGTCACCGTCATCGAATACGTCTGGCGCGACGAGTCCGGCGCCGTGGCCACGCGCGGCCGGCTCACCGCGGTGCGCACGTGAGGCGCGCACGTGGCCGCTGACGGCGCGCCGCGCTTCGCCGACGTGTACGTCGGCATGGCCCTGCCCGAGCTGCGCAAGGAGGCCACGGTGCGCACCCTGGTGCAGTTCGCCGGCGCCACCGGCGACTTCTACGAGCTGCACTACGACCGCGAGGCCGCCGAGCGCGCCGGGCTGCCCGACGTCATCCTGCAGGGCTACCTCAAGAAGGCATACCTGGCCGAGGCGGTGGTGCGCTGGGCGGGTGGCCCGCAGAAGCTGCGCCGGCTGTCGGCGCAGTACCGCGGCGTCGACACCCCGTCGCGCGTCGGCTGGCCGCAATCGTTCACCGTCCGCGGCACCGTGTCGCGCACGTGGGAGGAGGGCGGCGAGAAGCTGGTCGAGGTGACCCTCGAGGGCTTCGACGGCGGCGGCCGGCTGACCACGCCGGGCCGGGCCGTGGTCGCCCTGCCCTGAGCCGGTTCAGGCCGAGATCAGCCGCAACTCGGGGAAGTCCTCGCCCAGCACCGACCTGGCGTCGGCCCCAGCCAGTCGCGGATCAGCGACTGGTAGACGCTGCGGAAGTCGACGGTGTGCTTGAGGTTGCCGTCGTCGAGGTCGGTCAGCGACGGGGCGGCGCCGTGCAGGCCGCCGGCGACCCTGCCGCCGATGACCAGCATCGGCGCGGCGCTGCCGTGGTCGGTGCCGCCGCTGCCGTTCTCGGCGACGCGGCGGCCGAACTCCGACCAGGTGGCCAGCACCACCCGGTCGCTCATGCCGTGCGCCTCGATGTCCTGGAAGAAGGCGCTGACGTTGGCGTCGACATCGGCCAGCAGCGCCGACTGGCGCGCGGCCTCGTCCTGGTGCGTGTCGAAGCCGCCCAGGGCGACGTGGCACACCTTGGTCTGTGGCTGGGTGACGATCATCTGCGCGGCGAGCTGCAGCGCTCCGGCCAGGCTCTCCTTGGAGCCGTAGACCGTGCGCGAGTCCTTATACGTCGCCGCCGGCGTGTACCTGGCGCCGTCGTGCAGCGCGGCGATGCCGGCTTCGGCCGTGGCCAGCGCCTGGTCGAAGAGGGCGCCGTAGGCCCCTGGCGTGTGCTGATACAGCGCGCGCGCCGCCACCTGCCGCGCCGCGCCGCCCTGGATGGCGTAGGTCTGCGCCGAGTCGATGACGCTCACCGTGGCGCCGGGGGCGCGCAGCTCGGTGGGCGTGCTGGCCTGGCCCAGGGCGCAGGCGGCCAGCGGGTGCTGCGCCGCATCCGGCTGGGCGGCGAGCATGCGACCCAGCCAGCCGTCGCTGCTCCGCTGCTGGGGGTCGGCATACTCCCAGATGCGCAGCGCCTCGAAGTGCGAGTACGTCGGGTTGTCGTAGCCGGCCCCCTGCACCACGGCGACGCGACCCCGGTCGTAGAGCTGCTTGATGCCGGTGAGCGCGGGGTTGAGGCCGACGTGCGCGTCGAGGTGCAGCACGGTGGCCGGGTCGACGCCCAGGGTGGGGCGCGCGTCGTGGTACGCGGAGTCGGCGTAGGGCACCACGGTGTTGAGCCCGTCGTTGCCGCCGCCGAGCTGAAGCACCACCAGCACCCGGTCGTTGTGCACGCCGTCGTTGCCGGCGGCGAGCACCGCGCGGGCCAGCACCGGCGGCACGGCGACGCCGGCGGAGGTGGCCAGCAGGCCGCTGGCGAGGAAGTCGCGGCGGGTGAGCATGGTCTCGTGTTCCTGCCTACTTGAGCGCGAACTCGGGGCTGGCCAGCAGGGCGTGCCAGCGGTCGGCATCGGACGTGGCGCCGCGCAGCACCGCCTGGGTGGCCGGGCTGAGCACGCCGTCGAGCTGGGTGCGGACGGCCTGCCCGGCGTCGGGCAGAGTGCGCGCCGCCAGCACCGCGGACTGGGCGAAGTTGACCCGCGCCAGCACCGCGCTGGACGACAGCCAGCCTCCGTTGGCCGGCCAGCCGCCCACCGTGGGCGGGTCGTAGAGCACCTGGTCCATGCCCGCGCCCGCGGTGGTGGCCATGCGGGCCAGGTGCGGCGCCTGCAACGCGCGCATGGCGGCGACGGCGTAGTCGGCGGGCGAGCGCACCAGCGAGCGGTAGGCCACGGCCGCCCTGAAGTCGTCGCTGCGGAAGATGGCGCGCATCAGCGTGCGGATGTCGTACTTCGAATTGCGGAACTGCGCCGCGACGCGGCTGACCAGGTCGCGCGACGGCGACGGTGTGCAGAACTGCACCAGCGCCCGGGTGGCGACGAAGGGGGCGCAGGCGTCCTGGGCCAGGATGGCGTCGGCGACCTGCTCGGGGCCGAGGTCGCCGGTGCGGCCCAGGTAGGTCTTGCTGCTGCTGTCGTGCTGGCGCGGCACCAGGCGCGACTCGAAGTGCGCGCCGCCGGCGACCAAGTCGGTGATCTGCTGCCGGTACGCCTGCGCGCCCAGGCTCCTGCGCCGCGGCAGGGGCATGGTGTTGCCGCCGGCGTCGACCAGAACCAGGCGGATGCCGCTCAGCGCGCGGGCGCCCTCGCGCACGTCCTGCTCGGTGTAGCTGCCCACGCCCAGGGTGAACAGTTCCATCACCTCGCGGGCGAAGTTCTCGTTGGGCGCTCGGGCGGTGCTCCGGTCGAGGTC
>Ga0207664_10002224_pt1 | contig 12776 bp, 12 predicted proteins | sample LARL83metaG_FD_184349 | JGI IMG/M metagenome (GOLD analysis project Ga0207664, IMG submission 184349) | Corn, switchgrass and miscanthus rhizosphere microbial communities from Kellogg Biological Station, Michigan, USA - LAR L8-3 metaG... | ecosystem: Host-associated > Plants > Roots >...
TTGTTACGCTGGCTTCGCTGTAGGTTAGGAACCGCCAGGAAGACAACCAGCATAATCAGGCCGGCAATAGCCAGCACGATCAAGACTTCGATGATGGTGAAGCCTGATGCGCGTCTGGTTTGATACCTTATTAAAAAAGAGGATAGGACATTAAGGTAGTGATGATAAAAACCCACATTTTTCATAATTGGATAATACATCAAAAACAGCCGCAGCGGAAATTTACGGTTATGCTTGCGTTTGACCCTATATGGGAATAATTTATATCCTATGGTTTCAGAACAAATGCATCCTGTATATAAAGAACCGCTGCGGCCTTTCGCGGTCCGTGAAAAAGCTGCTGAGCTAGCTGGCGATGCCAATAGCGGCAACGTGCAAATCCTGAACGACTTACTGGAGCGGATGCAAAAACGACCGGACCGCAATGTGGGTACGGCCCTAGAATTATTGAACGTTGACGAGCCTGAACTAGATGCGCTGGATGATGAGTCGCTGCGGCTGGAAAGAGGCTACCGGCTTGAAGTGAATCTACAAATGCTGCAAGAAGTATATGAAATGTACGGAGTGGTGGATTCTAGGATCCTGGTAGAGAAGGAGCAGGACGAGCTATGGCTGACCTTGGAGCATACGAGCGGCAGGGGTTTTGTTTTTAAGGAACTGTGGGGTTACGCGGCCGGACATAGTGAGGGCGATTTTACGCCGGATTGTTTCTGCGTAACGGCCGAAGCCATCCGAAATCCCGACTCAGACGCGATGCATTTCCGCTAAACGGTTGTTGCAGCTGGTAAACAGGGGCTGTATACTGCTTATGTATGAGAGTAGCTACTCCCAAAAAATTCGGTGTAGCTCTGCTTAGCGCAATGTTCACGTTATCTTTGCTAGGCACTGTTCACGCTGACCAGCGGCCATATTTCAAAACTTTCGGCGCTGATGTTTTGACCGGAGGTTGGTATACACAAAGCGGAATATGCGACACCGCGACGAGTTCCAATTATCAAGACCCGTTAATTGCGGGCGGTACAGATTATAACGGTGGCATACAAGCCTATGCTAAGACTTCGGGCACAAATGCGGCCGGCGGCTCATCTTCGCAATTTGCCGCTATAGCCTTGGGCCTTATTGAAGGTGTGTCTGCGAATTCCTATGGTTTTTATTCGGATGGCGCTACGGCTGGGGCTAATGTAAGTGCCTTGTCTTTCGCCGACAGCCCGACCTGGGGAGGTAAGTTCCAGGGCAGTGTTAGACAATCGCATTGCATCCCTGATTATTATGGTAAGAAACCAACTACTACCGTAGCGGCTGGAACATTGAACAACTCAACAGTCACTAACGCCTACAGTGCCACAGGCGTTGGGGCACCATTCGCCGTTACTGGCACGGGCGGCGGCAGCGATGTGACCATCGCCGCTGGCAAGGTAATCACGATTTATGTAGACGGTAACGCCTATATAGATAGGAATATCGTTTATCAATTGGATAAGGCCGACGACGTACCTAAGTTCGCGTTGGTCGCTAAGGGAAGTATCTATATAGATCCGGCAGTCACCCGGCTGGACGGTGTTTATGTAGCCCAAGTCGATCCGGCGGATGCCACCCCAATGACATCTGACGATGGTAATATTTGGGATTGCCATCCCAATAATACGAACCCCGTACTCTACACTTACCCAACTGTGAATTGCCGCTCAAAGTTGACCGTTAAGAATGGAGCCTTCATAGCTAAGCAAATCAACCTGCTGCGGGTAGGGGGACCAGGCGCAGCCAGTGATGTAGCCTCGGCCAACACCGGCGAAGATACACTCAGTACTGCTTACGGCAGCGCTAATATAGCTGAAGTATTCAACTACAGTCCGGCAATGGTAATCGACGGTCCATTCTTCAACTCGACAGGCAATGCGGCAACTAACAGTCTGAAAACAGACAGCATCATCAGCCTGCCTCCGATCTTTTAATGCTAAAAACAGAGGAAAAACAATTATAAAACCAAAACGCTCATGCTATAATCGGAATCAATTATGAACATACTCAGCGGTGGGCAAACTGATTTTTTTGGTCTGGACGTAGGAACTACCGCAGCGAGAGTCGTTCAGCTCAAGGGAACAGGACCGGTTAAGACATTATCAAATTACGGACAAGCGGAGTTTGAAGGGCATAGCGCCCTGAGCGAAGCCAAAGCTGATAAACAAAAAGTCGCCCACACCATTCACGATTTAGTCCAAAAAGCCGGCATATCCACTAAGAATGTGGCCGTTAACCTTCCTTCTACCCGTGTATTCACCACTGTTATTGAGTGGGACAAGATGCCAATGGCGGAATTGAGTCAGGCTATCAAGTACCAGGCTGAATCCGTTATTCCGACACCTATTGATGAGTCTAAAGTGGACTGGGCGGTCATCGGTGATTCGCCGGCAGATCCTAAGAAATTCGAGATACTGCTATCCAGCGTGCCGAACGAATACATCGAAGCTCGGCTGGACGTTTTAGAATCGATAGGATTGAACGTCATCGCTTTTGAGCCGGATAGTATAGCTATGGCTCGGTCGCTAGTTCCATCTGATTCCACGGCTCCTCAGGTGATTCTAGATGTCGGCAGCAACAGTATGGACCTGGTTATCACTATTGCTGGAACACCGCACTTGTCTAGGACTATCCCGATAGGCACCGGCACTTTGATTAAGGCAGCGGTTCAGAATTTGAACATTGACCAAGCTCAAGCTGAGCAGTTCGTGCTTAAATTCGGTCTTGGCAAAGATAAGTTGGAAGGCCAAGTCTATAACGCTATTTTGCCGACAGTTGACAGTATGATGCAGGAAATCGACAAGTCTATAAAATTTTTCCAGAGCCGTTACCCCCTACAAAAAGCCGAGCGGATAATCGTATCCGGTGGCGCCTCGGCGTTACCTGAGTTGCCGCTATATATCGCTAATAAATTCGGCATCAACGTAGAAATTGGCAATCCTTGGCGCAACGTCAGCTTTCCGCCCGCCAGGCAAGATGAATTAATGGCAATGGCGAATCACTTCGCCGTAGCTACCGGATTAGCGGAGAGGAGTTAGACTATGCCTAATATCCAATTCAACCTACTGCCGGATGTAAAACAGGAATACATCAAGAGCCAACGTATCAGGAATCTAGTGATCACTATTTCCGTGATTGCCGCCGCGGTATCATTGGTAATCTTCTTGGTATTGGTCTTTTCAGTAGAAATCGTGCAACGCAAGCAACTGGATAATTCCAATAAAGACATTGCCTCTAATACGAAGAAATTGAAGGATATTGATGGGATAGAAGACGCCCTGGTCGTTCAGAATCAGCTGCACACATTAGTAGACCTGCACAAGAACAAGCACATATCCTCCAGATTGTTCAGCTATCTTCCGCAGATTACTCCGGACAATGTCAGTATTACTAAACTGGATATGGATTACGCAACAAACGCTATGACAATCGCCGGTACGGCCGATAGCCATAATTCGGTGAATGCTTTCATCGACACACTGAAGTTTACGACATATAAGGTAGGTTCTCAGGATACTGCCCACCAGGCATTCTCATCTGTTGTAGAGAGTAGCTTCGGTATAACTACCAGCAATGTGAGTTTCTCGCTGACGATGCAATTCGACCCCAAATTGTTTGCTAACAACTTGCTTGATAGCTCAGGCAAACCCCAATCGCCGCAGCTCACGGTACCGTCACTCGCCAATATCAAAAGTAGCGGCACTACCAGTAGTAACTCAACACCGGCGCCCAGCGTCCCAGGAGTAAGGTAATGAAAGTCAAAGTATCCGAAAAACACCTGCAAATAGATAAGGCTCAATCAACAATCATCGCCGTAATCACCGTGGCGACGGTCATAACCGTTTTCTGCCTGTTGAGTTCAAAAGCTTTGATAGCCAAAGCGGCTTATCAAGGCAAAGTCATTAACGAGAGACAGAAATCATTGGATCAGCTGCAGAAGGATGTGAAGTCCGCCCAAACTTTCTTATACCAGTACGACACCGTTTTCAACGGCCCGGGACCGACCAATATCCTAGGCGGCAAGAATACCAAAGATGCTAGCGCCACACCGCCCGATGGTAGCAACCCGAAGATTATCTTTGACGCCTTACCGACTACTTACGACTTCCCGGCATTGGTTACCAGCGTGGCCTATATTCTGCGAGCAGATAATATAAGCTCACCAACAATCGTAGGCCTTGATAACTCCTCATCAACGGACAGTTCACCTTCGGCTAATCCGCAGCCCACTAAGATACCTTTGACGATCAGCGGTACTTCGACTTACAGCGGGGCAGAGCAATTGATCAAGGACTTGGAGCGCTCCATCCGACCGTTCGACACTACCAAACTGTCCATTACTGGCAGCGGGGCCATATCTGTGAACCTAGATGTTAACACCTATTTCCAGCCGGCTAAATCGCTAACTATAAGCTCAAAGGCGGTTCAGTAATGAAGCAGAAAGATATAATAACCTTAGTGCTGATAGCCTCAATCACGGCGGTATTCGCCGGAGTTGTTTCGACGCTGCTGTTCAGTCCACCCAAGCACGATGCCACAGCGCCGTCAGTACCGGTAATCTCAAATAGTATGCCTGATATAGCCAATGATCCGGACTACAACACCATCTTTAACGAAAAAGCCCTGGATCCCTCACAGCCTATCGAAATCGGAGGCAACCAAAACCAAACGCCGTTCAAAAGCCCTTAAAAGAAACAAAATATGAATGTCTTATCCCCAACAACTCAACAAACCGTCGAGGAACTGCTGATAGCTGACGGCGTAATCACAGCCGATGAAATAGCCAAGCTGAAGAAAGAGGCAACCACCGGAGGCAAGCCGTTTTTCGCGCTGCTGCTGGATGCCGGTCACGTAACCGACGAACAATTGACTAAGGCCTTATCGAAAGCCAATAAGCTACCGTACGTCAATTTGTCGGAAGCTAGGATTGACTCCAAAATCCTTGATTTACTACCGCAGGAAGTAGCCGAACACTATATGGCAGTGCCATTGGGAGAGATGCAGAACAAGCTGGTGATAGCTATGCTGGATGCCGGAAATCTGCAAGCCGTTGACTTTCTGAGTAAGAAAATTAACCGGCCGTTGAAAGTCTTCGCAGCCAGTGAGTCAGGGGTCAGACGAGTCTTATCACAGTATGAACACAATATTGAGCACGGTATTACTTCGATTTTAGATTTGCCGATGGTTGAAAATGGGGTGCCGAATGCCGCCGCCGCGCGGGCCGAAAAAGTCGCACCGGCCGCCAATGTCCAGGCAATCGTAGAGGACTCGCCGGTCAGTAAAGCCCTGAACGCGATTTTGCAGTACGCCGTAAAGAACCGAGCCAGCGATATCCATATTGAAGCTCTGGAAAAAGAGATTAAGATCCGAGTCCGCGTAGACGGGGTGCTGCGGGAGATTATGAAGTTGCCAAAATCCGTGGAAGCGCCGCTTATCAGTAGGATAAAGATCATATCCAACTTAAAGATTGATGAACACCGCATCCCTCAGGACGGCCAATTCAGCGTAGCCGTAGACGGGAAGCCGGTGGACGTCCGCGTGGCTATCAGCCCGGTAGTCTGGGGCGAGCAAGTGGTGCTGCGACTTTTGGACAAGACCGGTACCAGCTTAATGCTGGAAGATATGGGTTATACAGGCCGGGCTTTGAGAGTGATCCGTGAGGGTATAAAACGGCCGCACGGAATGATTCTGACCTCTGGTCCGACTGGTTCCGGTAAATCCACTTCGCTGTATGCGCTTATCCAGGAAATCAAGAACGAAGACATCAATATCGTCACCCTGGAAGACCCTGTGGAATATAAGATGGACGGCATCAACCAGATTCAGGTGAACCCAGATGTCGGGCTGACTTTCGCTACCGGACTACGTTCTATCTTGCGTCAGGACCCCGATGTAGTGATGGTGGGAGAAATTCGTGATAAAGAAACCGCCAGTCTAGCTGTGCAGGCTGCCCTAACGGGGCACTTAGTGTTCAGCACCCTGCACACCAACAGTGCCGCCGGTATCCTGCCGCGTCTGCTTGATATGAATATCGAGCCTTTCTTGATTGCCAGTACCGTTCACACCGTCATCGGCCAGCGGCTGGTTAGGCGATTATCGCCCGGAAGTGATACTTATCCCTCCACCAAGGCTGAAACCCAAGCTATCAAGGATACCTTGGGTGAAATCCTGCCTAAAAAAGATGAGGATATGGAAAAGGTCTGTAAGGACCTGGGTTACGACCGCTTGCCTCTGGCAACCCAAAACGCTTATACTTTGGCTAAGGCGAAGGAAACGCCTGATAATCCGACCGGCTTCAAGGGGCGAATGGGACTTTATGAGGTTTTCGAGGTAACGGAAGCCATCCAGGACCTTATTATCAAACATTCACCTAGCTCAGTCATCCAACGAGAGGCTCAGAAGCAGGGGATGATAAGTATGAAGCAGGACGGCTACCTGAAAGCGTTGGCTGGTATAACCACACTGGCCGAAGTGAACAGGGTAGCGGCATCGGACGTTTAGAAGGGCACCGCAAGTAGCAGGGGAAATAATGCAAAACACACCAAAAATAGAAATAATGCTGGAAGAGGTTATCAAACGGAAAGCCTCGGATCTTCATTTGCAGGTCGGCACCGCACCGATGCTGAGAATCGACGGCGCACTGACGCCGCTTATTAACGCCACACCACTGACCGAAAAAGATATCGAAGGCCTGGTCTTCGGGCTTTTAGACGAGGATCAAAAGAGCCTGCTGCTGCGCGATAAAGAATTCGACTTCAGTTTTGCTTTCGGTGATGTCGGACGCTTCCGCGCCAATGCCTTTCACGAACGCGGAAACCTGGCGATGGCACTGCGTCTTATCGCAAACGATATCAGGACCATCGAACAACTAGGTTTACCGCCAATTGTTAATAATTTTGCCAATTTTCCAAGAGGCCTGGTGCTTGTAACCGGCCCGACCGGATCGGGAAAATCGACTACGCTGGCGTCTATCATCGATAAGATCAACACTGAGAAACCGGCGCATATCATCACTATCGAAGATCCTATCGAGTACACCCACAAATCTAAAAAGTCGGTCATCGTTCAGCGAGAGGTACACTACGATACCTACAGCTTCTCAGCGGCGCTTCGGTCTTCGCTGCGCGAAGATCCAGACGTCGTACTAATCGGCGAGATGCGAGATCTGGAAACTATCGCCTCGGCCATTACTATCGCCGAAACAGGGCACTTGGTACTGGCTACTCTGCACACCAATAATGCCGCCCAAAGTATTGACCGCATGGTCGACGTATTCCCACCGCACCAACAGCCGCAGGTACGCTCGCAGCTGGGTAACATCTTGATGGCTATCTGTTCGCAGCGCTTAATTCCAGCCCTTGGCGGCGGGCGGGTGGTAGCTGCCGAGATATTGGTAGCTACGCCAGCGGTACGCAACATCGTGCGCGAAGGCAAAAGCCATCAGCTGGAACCTGTAATCCAGACCGGCGCGGAATTCGGGATGCAAAGTATGGACCACACTCTGGTCAACTTGGTACATAGCGGCACGATCAGCTACGACGAGGCCAGGAACTTCGCGGTTGACCCGCAGGAACTTGATAGGCTGATGAGGGGCTAGGATGGCTAACTTTACATATACAGCCACCAATTCAATCACCGCTGAGAAAACCAAAGGCGAGATTGAAGCCGATAGCGAGCGATCAGCTGCCCGGCTACTGCTGCAAAAAAACCTGGTTCCACTAGAACTCAAACAAGTCGACGCCGGGCCCAAAAGAGGTTTTAAAGGCTTTAGGAACCGGATAAAAACTAAAGAAAAAGTTATCTTTTCACGCCAGCTATCGACTCTGTTGAACGCCGGTCTGCCACTGATACAAAGCTTATCTACAGTTATGAACCAGACACCTGGTAAGCCGCTTAAAGCCGTAGTGGCTAAGGTGATTACTGATGTTCAAGCCGGAGCGCCGCTGTCTACAGCAATGGCTAAGCACCCTCAAGTTTTTGACCATATATATATAAGTCTTGTCGCTGCCGGTGAAGAATCGGGAACGTTGGCAGTTGCGCTGGACAGAATCGCCTTGCAGCAGGAAAAGGATTCAGAAACGATGGGCAAAGTCCGCGGAGCGATGGTCTACCCGATGATAGTTATGATAGTACTGGGCGGCGTTATGATATTTATGCTGACAACGCTTCTACCTCAGGTGCAGGGACTTTACGACAACCTACCGGGTGCCAGCCTGCCATTCATAACTAAAGTATTATTGAGTGTCTCCAAAGCCCTTACTAAATACTGGTGGATGGCTGTGATAGTCATCGGTGCTTTGGCGTTCTTCTTAAAGAACTGGGTTAAGACCAAACCTGGTATAGCGATGGTAGATAACCTAAAATTGCACGCACCGGCTATCGGCGGAATATTTATGAAGATGTATATGGCCCGTTTTGCCCGAACCGGCTCAACATTGGCCAGCAGCGGCGTACCAATGATTGAAATGCTCAATACTACGGCCGATGCCATCGGCAACGTCCACGTAGCGGCTTCGCTTCGGCGGGCCATCGAAGAAGTGAAGGGCGGAAAGAACTTGTCTGACAGCCTGAAAGGCGACCCTAACTTCTTAGATCTCGTCCCGGATATGATTCACATCGGCGAACAGTCCGGGGAACTGGATGGAATGCTTGGTAAGGTAGCCGATTATTACGAGAAAGAAGTAGAGACCCAGATCAAATCCATAAATACCATCATCGAGCCTGCTCTTATGGTCGTAGTGGGCATTTTTGCCCTGATTATCGTTGCTGCTGTTCTGCTACCTATATACGGCTTGGCCGGAAAGAATATAGGAGCTTAGAAATTAGCTATGTTAAAGGTGTTATATAAAGCTTGCATTTTTAGCATAAGAACAGTAGCATAACAAGCATAACCTATATAAACGAAATGCAAAGGGGGCATTTGCAAATGTCAAAACATCAAATTAAAAAAGCATCAGGCTTCACCATCATCGAAGTCTTGATCGTGCTGGCTATTGCCGGCCTGATTATGCTGGTTGTCTTCCTGGCGGTTCCTAACCTACAGCGAAGCCAGCGTAACAACGCTTATAGAAACGAAGCTGTAAGCCTGATCGGTGCCTATAACGAAATAGCTAGTAACAACAACGGTGCCGTACCTGCTGCCAGCGTAAGCTCAACAGCCGGTTCTGACGCTGCCAACATCAAGTCGGCCGCTAACCTGCGTAACATTACATTGCTTACCGTAGAAGCTCAGGCCGGTACAACCGCACCGACTCTGACCTCAGCTGTCTTTCGCACCGGTGCCAAGTGCACAGCTGCTAACAGTGCTACCACACCAGTAGGTTCTACCCGCCAAGCAGCCCTGCTGTTTATGGTGGAGATTGCCGGCGGCAGCCAAGTCCAATGCCAAGCCGCCTAGAACTTATTTCAGAATCTTAAAATGCCCCTCGGCTATTTCTCTCGCTCCCCGGCTCACTGTATTAACCCCTACTCTTAGGTCGCTAGCTATGCTGTGCTGAGCTTCTCCTGCCAGCAATCGGCGAACAATCTCTATGCGCCTGGCAAACGTATGCCGTTCTCCGGCAGTAGTGATTGCATATAGAAAATCTTCTAGTAAGGCTTTGTCTTTGGTCTTATGGACTAAATCCACAAATTCCTTAAACTCATTATCTCTGCTCACCTATATCACTCCCCGACCATATTAATAATCCTACGGAATATTATATCAGCATACTAGTATGTGGATAGTATTTATGTATATTGTTTTTGTTGTTGTTGTAAGTGTAGGAGCAAAAACATAGAATACGGTTATGGCTAACAGGAAAGAGTATAAAGTTTCTCTTCTGATTAAATCCCATAGGCTTTTATTTACTATATTTTTGGCTGCCTTGATAGCACTTGGAATAGTGGGATATGCGCAATATCAAAAATATGAGAATAAGTTAGCCTTTCAGGATGCACAACGTTCTATAGATTCTATATATGAAAAAGTGATCTCCAGTGTAGGTAAACCAGATATATCACGCCGACAAAATAGCTGCTCACGTCCTAGTCAGGAATGGACACTAGGGCCTCTTTCCTGTTCTCTGAACACGGAATTTGTCTATGCAGTCAATGATAGATCCGAAGCAAACGAAATTCATATGAAGTTTCAGAAGATTATCTCTTCTGAAAATCAATTAGTTGCTAAGAAACTTTCAAAAGAGATAACGGACGAGTTAGTTATAAATACCTACTATCATTCCGCATTCGATAGTTATACAACATTGGGCGGACTAGACTGTGCTGGAAAATATGTGTTTGATACCCCCCAGGATTCTTTCTTACATACATCTAACGGCAAAAAAGACTTATATATTGCTATTGGATGCACGGGTCCTGCTAAAATTGCATACTACACTGTTGCGAACTAGTTAATTTCTAGTATAATTTGACTAATTGTCAAATAAGGTTCTCCTATGCATAAGCTTAAGGGATATTCCCTTCTGGGTGGTGTTATAACACTTCTCTTGCTGGCTTGCATTTTAAACAAAACTTACGTTAGCGCGAATTCCTCAGGATGGCTTACTACTCAAAATTTAGTTCTTCAAAAACAAATGGACTTTATCACAGTTCCTCCATCTGTAAATGGAAATGTTGATTGTATTTATGACGGCCCGAATTGTGTAATAAGTACGCCTTATGGTTATGCGACACAAAATAGCAGCGTTGAGTTAAATAATTCAAAAACATATACCCAGGTTATTAGCTCTATCGACAGTAGACCTCATTATCTTGGCATTCCCAATTCCGATCAATTTATAAGCTACACGACAGAACCAACTTATGGCCTGTACTTTTACTTCACTGGTGGTTTCCATAATGGATTCAAGGTAGTCAATTCGTATGGCACTTCTCAGTATCAAGTGAATAAACTGCCTGACGGAAAGCTTGCAGACAAAACTGGTCGACGATTAGCCGCAGACCCAGCTTCACTTAATTACTCAGAGAATAGTCAGTGGATGGTCGTAGCCGATCCAAATACTGCAATGCTAAGGGTTAATTTAGAAACATTAGAAGCTTTACCTTTTGGGCCTGCTTACAATTACACCCTAGGCCTGAGTCCCTCCCCCCACACGGCTATAACTAACGACGGGCGCTATGCCGCAGTCGCATCTAAAGATTTCAGTAACTTTTATATTTATGATTTGAGCACTTGTCCCTCAACAGTACCCTCTTCAATTTCTGCACCTCTATCCTGTCAGTCACGTGATATATATGCACTTCTAAAACAACAGGTTCCAGGGTTCTATACAGTTACAAATCTTAAGTTCATTGGTGCCAGTACCCTAAGTATGTATGTCGCCTATAAAGATGGTACAGCTAATAAAGTTGCAAAATATATTATATCAACCCAGCAGGGTCCGGTTCACCAGCTCGACTATATTGCGCTAGGCGATTCTTATATATCAGGAGAGGGAGCTTTTAACTACGAAGTGGGGACAGACACTAAAGATAACTCTTGTCATTTGTCTTTAATTTCCTATCCATTGTTGATGGGATTAGATTTAAATTTCAATTCATATCATTCAGTTGCGTGCGCCGGTGCAGAAACAAACGATGTGATTGATATTAGGTCGACCTACAAAGGCCAGGTTAAAAATGGCTTCTCAAGAGATACTTATAGTAAGGAAGCGCTTGGGTCCATATTGTCGGAGTTTAAGCCTGGCTATATTGATCAGTTGGACTTTGTATCTACATATCAGCCTCAGAGCATAACAGTGTCGATAGGCGGAAATGATATTGGCTTCTCAAATATAATTAAGCGTTGCCTGGAAGCGGACACCTGCTATAACACCTATGAAGATCGCTTGGAGCTTGTCAGGCAAATAAATCAAACCTTCCCCTCCCTTGTTAATACGTATACCAACTTAAAGAATGAGTCTGCGCCTGATACAAGAATTTATATAATCGGCTATCCTCAAATTGCTGATCCAACTGGAAACTGCGCTCTAAATGTTCATTTAAGCTACCCGGAGTTAGAGTTCTCAAAAGAACTAACTGCCTATTTAGACACTGTGATAGAAGCCGCCGCAAAAAAAGTAGGAGTTACTTACATTGATACTCAAGATGCTCTTAATGGGCATAGGCTATGCGAGGCAAAGCCTGGATCCGTAGCCGTGAACGGTCTTACCGCCGGCGGTGATGCACCAGCTATTACGCGGGGGCCTATTGGAAAAGAGAGCTATCATCCAAACGACTTTGGCCACCAACTGCTGGAGGAATACATAAGAATAAAAACCTCTAAATTAGCAGGTGCTATGCCACTTCCAATTTCTTCGTCCACTCCCCCGTCTGAACTAGGTCTTGAAATATTAAATGCTCCAAAGTCCGGGCGCCCAATTAATACAAGCTACTACTCAGAAGAGTTATCCAACGACACGATTACAAGAGATAGCTCGTTGAATATTGATATTACAGGAGATAAATTCTTGATAAAGCCAGATAGCTATATGCAGGTAGTGCTAAATTCAATTCCAACGTTATTAGGACAATATAGGGCCGATACTGCTGGAAATATAAGTGCCAATGTTCCCATACCTTCAACCATATATCCTGGTATTCATACACTGCACCTATATGGAACTGACGTGCTGAATCAGCCAATTGATATTTATAAAATTATTTATGTTGCAGACGGAATACATCTTTGGGACGTATGTGGAGCGGTTGATGTATCGGGCAATGATTATGATAATGACGGAATTGACGATGCTTGCGATCCTAACATAACCGAAGCT
>Ga0207664_10002227_pt1 | contig 12772 bp, 6 predicted proteins | sample LARL83metaG_FD_184349 | JGI IMG/M metagenome (GOLD analysis project Ga0207664, IMG submission 184349) | Corn, switchgrass and miscanthus rhizosphere microbial communities from Kellogg Biological Station, Michigan, USA - LAR L8-3 metaG... | ecosystem: Host-associated > Plants > Roots >...
GAACGCCAGTCCTTCGGTTTCGCCCGACGCCGCGACCACTTCAGGCGACGGCGTCTCACCGGCGGCCAGAGCAGCAGCGAGCGCGTCGCCTCCGGGCAATGCGGCCGCCACGGCCCGAGCGGTTGCGGGACGTTTTGCAGGATCGGGGTCGAGACAGCGGCGGATGGCCTGTTCAACACCCGGATCGACATCTGCGGCGATGGAGCTCATGCTGGTCAACTGCGCCACTTCCTGCTGCTCCAGCAACTTCTGAACTGTCGCGCCATCGAAGGGACGCTTGCCGGTGAACAGCTCGTAGAGAACCAAGCCCAGCGCGTAGATATCACTTCGCGTGGTCACCTCCGCGCCTTTCAGCTGCTCGGGGGCCATGTAGGCCGGAGTGCCGTTGCGAGCTTCGGGTCCTGAAAGCTCCCCGGCGAGCGCGGCCAAGCCAAAGTCCATGATCAGGACTTCACCGCGCTTGTTCAACATGATATTGGCGGGCTTAAGGTCGCGATGTATGATTCCGCGATCGTGCGCGGCAGCGAGGCCGGCACAAATCTTGCTGGATGTTTCGAGCGCCTTGTGGGCCGGCAGCCTCCCGATTCGAAGAAGCAGCGATGCCAGGTCTTCACCGTCGACATATTCCATGGAGAGAAAAGGCATGCCTTCCACTTCACCGATGTCATACACTCGGCAGACATTGGGGTGGGATACTTGTCGCGCGACGCGCACCTCGCCATGAAAGCGCTCGAGCAGCCGCTGGTCGCGAGCCGCCTCCTCGGGAAGGAATTTCAGGGCTACGGATTGACCGAGCGTGAGATCGGTGGCGCGATAGACCTCGCCCATACCACCGCGGCCCAAGAGGGCGATGATGCGATAGCGCCCGCCCAAGAGCGTGCCGGGGATGAAGCGGCCTTCTTCGGGATGCGATGCAGAGCTGGAGGAGATGGCGGCAACCCGGACGGCCACCGTTTCGAGGCTGGAAGGATCGCTGCCACGGTCCATAGCAGATGATTCTACTGTAACCTTCCGAGGGAGCGCCGGTAGTAGACATCGATAAGCCTGCCAACCGGATTCCGGCGGCGCAGTCTAAGGAATTTATGACTTCCGCTTCGAACGATCTTCGGTTTGCTCTTCGGTCCTTCAAGAAGTCGCCGGTGTTTACGGCCGTGGCGGTTCTGTCGCTGGCGCTAGGCATTGGCGCCAATACGGCCATCTTTACGCTGCTCGATCAGATTCTGTTGCGCCTGCTGCCGGTGAAAAACCCACAGGAATTAGTGCTGCTGTCGATGAATGGGTTCCATTACGGCGGCAATTGGGGCGCGAACGCGCTCTCGTTCCCGATGTATCGCGACTTCAAAGAGAACAACCAGGTGTTCACGGAGATGTTTTGCCGGTTTTCGTATCGGGTGAGCCTGGGCTACGGCGGTCAGACGGAGCGGGTCCTGGGTGAGCTGGTGTCGGGTACGTATTTTCCGGTGCTGGGCGTGGGAGCAGCGGTGGGCCGGACCTTGACGCCGGAGGACGACCGCATTCCGGACGGGCATCCGGTGGTGATGCTGAGCTACGACTATTGGAAGACGCGATTCGCTGGGGATAAATCGATCGTGGGAAAGACGGTAAATGTAAACAGCCACAACTACACGATCGTGGGCGTGGCAGAGCAGGGCTTCGATGGCGTGGAGCTCGGCTACACGACTCAGCTGTTCATTCCGGTAATGATGCGAGGCCAAGTCATCCTTCCCGCTTCCGACCAAATGGCGTTCACGAACCGGCGGCAGCGCTGGGTGAACGTCTTCGGCCGGCTGAAGCCGGGTGTCTCCGCCGAACAAGCCAAGGCGTCGCTGCAGCCGTTCTTCCATGGCATTCTCGAGATGGAAGTGAAGGAAGCGGCGTTCAAGAATGCATCGGCGGACGTGCGCGAGCGGTTTCTCAAGAACATCATCGATGTACTGCCGGGATCGCAAGGCCGCTCCTACTTGCGGCCGCGTCTGACCAAGCCGTTGTGGGTGCTGATGGCGTTGACCGCCGGCGTATTGCTGATCGCGTGTGCGAACGTTGCGAGCCTCATGATCGCACGGGCGACTTCGCGGCAGAAAGAGATCGCAATCCGGTTGGCCATGGGCGCCGGGCGCTTCCGCATCATGCGGCAGCTGGTGGTGGAGAGCCTGCTGCTCTCGGCTGGCGGGGCAGTATTGGGTCTGGCGCTGGCGCTGTGGACCGATCGGCTGCTGCTGGCTTTCCTGCCTCCGGACACGACTTCGTTGAAACTATCGACCACGCCCGATTTGAGGATCCTGCTGTTCACGGGCGCGGTGGCGCTGCTGACGGGACTTATTTTCGGGCTGCTGCCGGCATTGCAGTGCACTAAGCCGGACGTCGCACCGACGCTGAAAGATACGGTCGGCGGCATTGTGGGAGGCGGAGCGAGTGTGCGTTTCCGAAAAGGTCTGGTGGCGGCGCAAGTGACCCTATCGTTATTGCTGCTGGTAGGAGCCGGTCTGTTTATCCGCAGCCTGCGGAACCTGCGGGACCTGGGTCCAGGTTTTGAGACTGGCAATCTGGTGGCCTTCAATGTGAATCCGTCGCTGAATGGCTATGGCGCCGAGCGCTCGAAAACGTTTTATCGCGAGCTAAGCGATGGCATCAGCGGAATCGCAGGCGTGCGCACAGTGGGCCTCGCATCCATGCGAATCCTGGAAGAAGACGAATGGGACAACTGGGTGACGATCGAAGGTTATCATCCGTCGAAGTCGAGCGACACCCCGGATCCTTACATGAATTCCATCGGGCCCGGCTATCTGGCGACGCTGGGCGTGCCTTTTGTCGCCGGCCGCGATTTCACGCCGAAGGACACCCGGTTCGTGCAGCATGGCGAGAAGCCCGAAAACACGGCGCCAACCGTCGTGCTGGTGAACGAGAAATTTGCGAAACGCTACTTCCGATCCGCGGAGAATGCGATCGGGCGGCACGTCGGGTTTGGTATCGATGCCACCACCAAGCTGGATATGGAGATTGTGGGTGTGTTCAAAGACATCAAGTACACCAACCTGCGGGATGAGATTCCGATCCAGATGTGTACTCCTTACCTGGCCAGCACCTACGTGGGCGGCATGACCGTGTACGTGCGCACCACGATGGCGGCGGATCAGTTCTTTGCAGCTGTCCGCGGAAAGGTGCGGGAGCTGGACAGCAACCTGCCGCTGTACGGCATGCGGACACTCGATGAACAGGTTTCCAAATCGCTATTGATAGAACGGTTGGTGGCCAGTTTGTCCATGGTTTTTGGATTTCTGGCAACGCTGCTGGCGATTATCGGACTTTATGGTGTCATGGCGTTCACGGTGGCGCGGCGCACGCGGGAGATCGGGATTCGGATGGCGCTGGGTGCGTTTCAAAAGCATGTGATCTGGATGGTAATGCGCGAGGTGCTGGTGCTGGTGTCGATTGGGATCGTCGCCGGATTGGTCGGGGCGGCCGCTCTTACGCGGTTGGTGCAGGCGCAGCTGTATGGAATTACCGCTCACGATCCGATGACGCTTGCGCTGGCGGCACTGGCACTGGCGGGGGTGGCTTGCGCGGCCGGGTACATTCCGGCGCTGCGGGCCAGCCGGATAGACGCCATGAATGCCTTGCGGTACGAATAGCCGCGTTCCCCGGCCCTCACAATGGGCCAAGAAACTCGCGTCCGTGCCGATGAGTGAATAAGGGCCGGTACTATGCCGTGCGAGCCAGGTTTACTCGAAAGCTACGCGAAAGATATTTGCTCACTGGTGGAGTCCTTTAGCGAGAAGGACCCGGCCGGCAAGCAGTCTTTGGTCCAGTTGTTGACGTCCGATGCGCCGGCGTTCTGCGCGGCCGGTATTCGCGTACTGTCTAGTGCGAAAGAATCACCGGGCGCCCGTTTCCTGATCTATCTGCTGACGAAAGAGAAGCTCTTGACGGCCGGTCTGCTGGATCCTGGCACATCGACTATCAAAGATGCAACCTCGGCGGCGCGCGTGATCGACGAGATGGGCTCTCGTATTCAACCGGCGTTGGAAATGGCGCTGAGCAGAGTTTTGAAGAGCCGACCCACGCCGGAAAGCGCAGCACAAGCGATGCGGATTCTGGACGTTCTGGGGGCTATTCAGACCCAGAACTGCTGGCCCGCATTCCAGAACGAACTGATGGCCTATCCCGACCCGGCCGTGCGATCGAAAGCGGCACTCTTGATTGGCCGCAATATCAGGAATGTCGCATGGATCAGCCGGCGACTCATGGATAAAGATGCCCGTGTGCAAGCCAACGCAGTGGAAGCCTTGTGGGCGATGGATGCCGCGGATGCCCGCCCGGTCTTGATGGCCGCTTTACGATCACAAAACCATCGAGTGGTCGCGAATGCGGCCGTAGGACTCTACCGAACAGCAGATCTGAAAGTCGTGGAAACGCTATTGGACATGGCGCAGCATGCTGATCCAGGGTTCCGCACAGCCGCGTTGTGGGCCATCGCGGAAACCGAAGATCCACGCTTCACTCCTTTCCTGATGGAGCTGTTCAAATCGTCGCAAGGCAAGATGAGACTGGCGGTCACGCGAGCCCTGTCGCGCATCCGTCGTCACGAAAAAGCGCAGATGGAGAAAGGCGCGGTCCAGATACGCGTTTCTGAGGCAAAATTGATGCCGGACGGTGGCCGCCGGGTGGAATTCGGATTGTCGCTTCCGGGCGGCGAAGAGATCAGCAGCATGAAACCCACTGAATTTGCTCTTTGGGAAGGTGGGCGCTTAATCCAGGATTACGAGGTGAAGTTGCCCAATAACCCAGCGGCCTTTGTTGTTGGCATCATTGCAGCGCGCTTTCTTTCCAATTCAGATGCGTACGGAAAGGCGGTCGAAGAAAGTCTAGAGTGTGGCATTTCGTTGAAGCGTCCCGACGATTGGTGGCGAGTCGACCGCTACGCCACCGAGGCAGTGGCACAGGACCCTAACGCGCCGGGTGAGAAAACAACGCTCCCTTATGACGATGCGCTCGTTACCCAGGAATTGAAGGCTCGGAAGGGCTTTATCGCCGACCCTGTCACGTTAGAAAAGGCCCTATCCACACCGGTGCCGCGCGAGCGTGCCGCCGCTGACATACTGGAGGCGATCCAACGTCAAATCGATGCCATGGACAAGAGTTCGGGGAAACGGCATCTGTTTCTGTTCATTCATACCAGTTCGGTAGAAGCGCTGGACGACCCTGAGAATCTGAAACGCCTGAAACCATTGATCGATAAAGAAGGGATTACATTGCACGGCATCTGCCCGGAGTCCTCCGACAAATGCCCGGACTTTCGCAATCTCTGTTTATCCACGCCGGCCGGCACCTTTCACAGCAGCAGCGTCGACCAGATAGCGAGCGAATTCGAACAGACCTACCGGCATTTGCTGAACCGTTATTTGATTGATTATCCCGTGCCGGCCAAAGCAGAGGCTGCCCCGGTCATTTTGCAGGTGTGCAGCGAGTATGGCGTGGGCCGAGTGGAGTTTTCGCTGACCTAGACAGCCCAGATGTCGGCGAGAACGCGCTGGAAATTTCGTCCCAAGACGAGCTGGATATCGCTATCGGAGTAGTTTCGGCGGACCAAGCCTTCCGTCAAATCGTAAATCTTTCGTTCGTAGGCGACGCCGTCCAAGTCGTTTTTCCGGGACGAATGCCCGCGCGAGTCGCGACCTTCCAGATCGACGTCGCTTCCGATTCCTACGTGCTCAACCCCGGCCAACCTGGCTACGTGATCCACGTGATCGAGGACATTCTCAATAGTGGCTGGTCCGCTGGAAGAAACAAAATAGCGAACCATAGTGACTCCGATTACGCCGCCCGCAGCCGCCACTTTCCGGATCTCTTCATCCGTTTTGCAGCGGGCACTGCCGGGAACCAGCGCCCGGCAATTGGAGTGGGTAACGAGCACGGGCTTGCGCGAAGCCGCCACGGCATCCAAGGTGGTCCGATCGCCGCAGTGCGAGACATCCACCGCCATGCCCAAGGCGTTCATGCGAGAGACGACCTCCGCTCCATATTTACTCAGGCCTTCGTCGCGCGCGTCAATGGATCCGCCGCCCAGTTGATTATGCGCATAGGTAAGCTGCGAAACGCGCTGGCCCAGGTGATAGAAACGGTCTACGTCCTCAATCGACCGGAAATGCCCGGAGTTCTGCTGGCCAATCACGATGCCGATCTTGCCGAGGCACTTGGCCCGTTCGACATCAGCGGCACAGTCTATGCGGAGAAAGTCGGAGGAGTGCGCGGCGATAAAAGAATCCCATGCGGTAATGTCCCACAGGGAGCTCGCGTAGACGTCTCCGTCCGTATAACCCACGGCCGGATGGAATACGTTGATTCCCGAATCCTTCAACCTCTTCAAGTCAGCCGGTTGGAAACAGGCCGGGTCAGTTCGCCAAGTGGACAGCTTCTTGAAGTCGAGCGTCAGCAGACCCAGCATGTCGATCACGGTGGATTCGCGCACCAACTCCAGAGTGCGCGCGGAATATTCCGGTTCGCCCTGAGCGAAAAGCGAAAACCGGCCCCGATTGATCAGCGGCGCCGCTAAAACGAGCGCAGCGTCTCTCAGGAGAGAACGTCTGGAAATCACAATTTGCTGAAGGGACGAGTATACCACGCCTTACAGATCGGCAGCGCAATTTTAGGCTTTAGGAGGAAATGCTTCCACCGTCCTCGGGACGATTCCACATAATTGACTGAACCTAAAGAAATTAACGAACACGGCCGAATTGTTCGTATATCCAGCAGTTACGACGAAGGAGGCATTGTGGCCCTGTTGTCCTCGCGAATACTCTTCTGCCTGTGCGCGCCCGTACTGGCCTGCAGCGCCTTACTGGCCGATACCACCACTTACACATACGATGACGCCGGCCGGCTGACGCAGGTCGTCTATCCGAACGGCAAGACCATCACGTATACATACGACAAGGCCGGAAATCTGGTAACCAGACAAGTGTCGGCGCCAGACGGCCAAGCGGCGAAGATGGCCAAACCAGCCTTGAAAAAGGGAGATCGCACGGGAGGCAAGCATGCGCAATAGAGTCATCGCCCTGCTGGTATTCCTGGCCGCGAGTATGTGTTTCGCGGGCGGCTACGGCCCCCCGGTCATCAGTAGCGAATTCGGCGGGTGCGGCTCTTCGAGCTGGAGCCACATTGGATACACCAGGCTCATATCAAACCCCTTATTTCAAAACAATTTGGTCAACGTGGACCCGCTGCCGCCTCTCAATGGCAGCTTTGGCTATATCGGCGACTCTGGAAATTTCCTGAAGACGTTCATTCTGTCTCTGATGCCGGAAGACGCGACTTTCCCCTTCGATCCCGGCTCGGGAGCAGCTTCCGGTGCGACGACTTTCAACGTGTTCGGACGCCCGACTCAGATACAGGTGACGGTCGATCAAAAGCAAAGGCTAATCAGCGTCTCCTTCGTCGATCCGTTCGATGGCACTCAGCAAAAGGCGACTGGCTCTTATACGCCGACCAGCACGATTCGAACTTTCGGTGGAAATCCACAGGCCTGGGCCGGCGACCCATTCGCGACTGGTTCCGGCGAGCAACTTCAGACTCCGGCCCCCGATCTCGCAATGAATGGCCCATTTCCGGTGGTCTTCCGGCGCTATTACGCGAGTTATCTCACTTTCGGCGGCATCAACAGTGCGCTGGGCCAAAACTGGCTGCATAATTATGACGTCCATCTTTATCTCAAGAACGGCTACGCGTCCATTGTTCTAGCGGACGGCACGAACGTTTACTTCCAGCAGTCCGGCGGAGGTTATCAGCCAGTCACCCCGTTGAACTACCCGGCGCAATTGGCGGCCAGCGCGGGCGGGTACCGGTTCCTCGATAGCAGCGTAAACCTGATCTATGGCTTCGACGGCAGCGGAAACCTGATCCGCATCGAGGATCGAAATGCCAATGGAGTGGACATCCAGCAAGGACCGAACGGCCCCACGCAAGTCAGCGACGGTTTAGGCCGTCTGCTGGTGTTCTCATATTTAGGCAGCAACCTCGCCAGTGTAAAAGATGGCTCCGGCCGCGTTGTGCAATTCACGCAGACTAACGGCAACCTGACCAAAGTCACTGACACCGATGGAAATTCCACTCAATACACGTATTCTGTCGCCAGCTATTTTTCTGGACTCATCAGCAGCATCACGTCTCCTCGCGCCAACAAGCTGCTGGCGAGCGTGGTTTACGATGCGCAAGGGCGGGTAGTGCAACAGACCGATAGCCGCAATCACATCACCGGCGTCAGCTACGGCTCGACCGGGACCGTTGTCAAGAACCCGGTCGGCAATACCGTCACCGATCAGTATCAAAGTGGAAGCGCTCTCTCCAGCACGATTGACGGATTAGGAGATGCGACTTCCTACGTCCGCGACTCGATGAGTCGAATTACCTCCATCACCGATCGCAACGGCAACAAGAGCTCGATCACCTACGACACTGCGTCCGGTTATATCGCTTCCACTACCGATGCGGAAGGCAATACGACCAGGTACACGTACCAAGCGCAATCGCAAAGCCCTTTTACGTTTTACGTGCTGGCCAGAATCGCGTATCCCGACAACACTTCTGAGAGTTTTACTTACGATGCGAAAGGCAACGTGGTTGCATTCACCGATAGGGCGGGAAACACGTCGAAATATACGTATAACCCGCGCGGGCAAGTGCTCGCGGAGACGAACGCTGCCGGCGGTGGCATCGAATACACGTACGGCAATAACGGCACTCTGTCTTCAGTAACGTTGCCATCCGGCAATACCACCATGTACGCTTACGACGCGCAATTTCGCGTCAAGCAGATCACGGAGGCGGACGGCTCGACGCGAACTTTCACGTATGACAACCGTGACAACCGGGTCAGCATCGTCGACGAACTGGGTCATGCCACCACCTCAACCTTCGATGGCGACGGCAACCTGGCATCGTCCACCGACGCGCTGGGCGGCCAGACCACGAATTCTTACGACAGCGAAGACAATCTTTCGCAGGTAACCAATGCAGGCGGCGCGTCGACCGTTTATACCTACAATGATGCGAATCTCTTGACCGGCATCGCCAACGGCGGCGGCCAACCGCGGACTATCCAATACGATGCCGCCGAGCGCATTACCTCCATCAAGGGCTCGAACGGCAAAGGTACCTCCTACAGCTACGACAAGGAAGGCGGGGTGGCATCCGTTTCGGATCCTTTGAACCGGACGATCAAGTTCAATCGTAATAAGGACGGACTGATTAACCGTATCACAACGCCAGCCGGTGAAAACTACGATGTGACGCGGGACGCGCTGGGCCGCGTTACTACATCCAAAGATCCACGGGGTGCGACCACGACTTACCGCTACGATTCGGACGGGCGCGTAACCGCGATTTCCGCGCCGGCTGGTATCTCGGCGGGCTTTGGCTACGATGCCTTGGGATTTGAGAAACAGGTCACGGATCCAAACGGGAATACCTGGTTTTCCTCGCGTGATTCGCAAGGACGGCTGATGACGTCCACCGATCCTCTGGGGAGCACGATCTCTTATCAGTACGATCAGCGGGATCGTGTGGCCGGGGGGACCCATGCCCTCGGCTCATTCACTATTACGCGCGACGCGGCCGGTCGCCCGCTGCAGCGTGCTTATTCGGACGGCACAACGATCGCGGCGACGAGAGACGCCAAGGGTCGGATCATTGCGGCGAACAATGTGGCACTGAGCTATGACGCCCTGGATCGGATCACAAGTTCGAACGGCTTGGCCATCACGTATGCAGGCGGCCGGATTGGTTCCGTGACGTATGCTCCCGGCCTCACGGTCACCTACACTTCCACCGCGGGTGGGCTCACCATCACGGATTGGGCGGGCGGCTCGGTCACCATCGCCAATAACGACGCCGGACAGATTGCGTCTGTGACCCGCGCGAACGGAGTGGTAACGCAATACACCTACGATGCCGACGGGCGCGTGGCCAGCATCACGGAATCAAGCGATAGTTCCACGCTTGCGTCGACCAGCATCAAGCGCGATGCCAATGGACGAATCACCGCCACCGACCAGAATGTGCCGCAATTCAACGATCCTGCGCCGGGCGTTCTGCAACTCGGTTACGACGCTGCCGAGCAGGTGGCCGGCTCCACTTACGACGCACTCGGCCGGCTCAACGCCGATGCTCTACGCAACTATACCTGGGATCTGGCTTCGCGCATGACCAGCTATTCCGGCGCGGATGGCTCGGCCATGGCCACCTACGACGACGCCGGACTGCGTGTCTCGCACACGGGCGCTGACGGGACAGTTCTCAACTACGTTTGGAATTATGCGACCTCATTGCCGACCGTCGCGACGGTGCAATCCGGCGGAGCTGACCTGCGCTACTACGTCTACACACCGGACGGGACATTGCTGTACAGTATTGAAGCCGCCGACAGCACCCGGCATTATTACCATTTCGACCAGTCCGGCTCGACCTTGTTCCTGACCGACGATGGCGCCAATGTTACCGACACTTATGCGATTACGCCCTTCGGCGAAAGCGTCGCGCATAACGGAAGCACGGACAATCCGTTCACCTGGCTCGGCCAACTGGGTGTGATGCAGGAGGGCTCCACCAGCCTGTTCTACTTGCGAACGCGCTATTACGATTCAGCGACCGCTCGTTTCCTCTCGCGCGATCCCCTGCCGTCCAACGATCCACGGGAGATCAATCCTTACCAATACGCCGCGGACAATCCGATAACGAACGACGATGTCACGGGACTGAGGGTGAACAATCGAATGGCAGTCGAGTGGTCTCGCAGCATGTTTAATTACAACTACCCGTGCTATTACGACTCCCGTACTTACAATTCCCGCTACCGCTTGATCTCCCAGGACCTCGAAGGGGTAAGGAACGGCAGTAGTTGGAACAGAGGTCCATCTGAGCCAAGTCGCGCTGGGGAGCGTGATTCGCGCGACTCCAGTGCTCCGCTCTTTGATCGGGTGGGTATTTCTAATCTTCAGCTTGGTCTGCCTTTCGGGGACGGTCCCGGCGGCCGCAGCACCGGCTTACGATACCTGGATCTGTCTTTAATGGGCTCCTCTGGGCAACGCGGTCGCGAGTAGCGCCAAGCCGGACGCTTCTCTCGGGCCTCGAAGTGTGCTACATTTGGCCCAAATTAGTTGCACGGAGGCTAAATGGATCGCAGAAGCTTTTTGCACGCGGCGACCGGCTCGGCTTTGGTCGCTTTCCAGACGAACGCGATTGAACGCGCCGCTGCGGCCGCACGCTCGGTCAAAGATCTGACACCGCTCGAGGTCGCCGGCGATGAGGACTATTGGGCGGAGATTCGCAACGCCTTCACGGTCGACCGCAACGTCATCAACCTGAACAACGGCTATGCCAGTCCCGCACCACTAGTTGTGCAGGACGCCATGCGCCGCTATCTCGACTACAGCAACATGGGTCCGCTCCACACTATGATCAATATTCTGGAGAAGCAGGTGGAAGAGGTCCGGCGCAGAGTGGCCAAGGTAGCCGGATGCGATCCGGAAGAGATCGCTCTTACTCGAAACGCCAGCGAATCGCTCGAAAATGCCCAATACGGCATCGATCTGAAACCGGGTGATGAGGTATTGACCACCAATCAGGATTATCCGCGCATGCTGACCACCTTCCGCCAGCGCGAGCGGCGCGAGGGAATCGTCCTCAAGATGATTTCGTTCCCGGTTCCGCCACCCAGCATGGATGATCTATATCAGCGCTTCGAGCGCGCAGTTACTCCGAAGACGAAGCTGATCCTGCTGTGCCACATCACGAATCGGACCGGCCAGATTTTCCCCGTCCGGAAGATCTCGGATATGGCCCATGCGCGCAATATTCCGGTGATCGTGGACGGCGCGCATGCGTTCAACCATTTCCCCTTCAATCTTTCTGAGCTGGGTTGCGACTATTACGGAGTCAGCCTGCACAAGTGGACCTGCGCACCGATTGGAACCGGTTTCTTATACGTGCGAAAGTCGCGCATTGCGAGCACCTGGTCGCTGATGGCGTCGGCCGACAGGCAGAAAGACGACATTCGCAAGTTTGAAGAAATCGGAACGCACCCGGCGGCCAATCACAACGCCATCAGTGCGGCGCTGATCTTCAACGAGAACATCGGAATCGACCGCAAGGCGGCGCGTTTGCGCTATTTGCGCGACCGCTGGGCACACCGGCTGTCGCAAAATCCTAAAGTTAAGACTCTGCACAGCGAGGATCCGGCACAATCCTGTGGCATCGGATTTCTGTCCTTCAAAGGCGTGGACGCCCAGAAGATGAGCGAGGTCCTGTGGAACAAATACAACATCATCACAGCCCATTCGCGCCACGAAGAATACGACGGCCTTCGCATTACCCCGCACATCTACAGCACAATTGGCGACGTCGATTTCTTCGCTGAGTCCGTGGAGAAAGAACTGAAGAGCGCTTAACGGGACAAGACGTCGAATCGCGCGAGTGCTATCCTCGAAGCAAGCTCGATGGCGACTCGCAAATCGATCTGCTGGGTTGGCGCCGGCATTGCCTGTCTGACGGCGTTGTACGCCTTCCAGCGTCCCTTCCGTGTTTACCCGAGCATGGAACCGTATGACAATGTTCCTTTGCCCTCGGATTATCAGCAGCACGCCGAGTGGGTGCAGGCGCGTCTGATGTATCCTCAACATCCGCATGCTCGCTTTGGGTGGCGGTATCGCTTCGGAGTTTCCTACGATTGGCGCGAAGGCGGTACCAGCTGGACGCAGGACTATCCTCGAGCCGACCGGCATTT
>Ga0207664_10002229_pt1 | contig 12770 bp, 7 predicted proteins | sample LARL83metaG_FD_184349 | JGI IMG/M metagenome (GOLD analysis project Ga0207664, IMG submission 184349) | Corn, switchgrass and miscanthus rhizosphere microbial communities from Kellogg Biological Station, Michigan, USA - LAR L8-3 metaG... | ecosystem: Host-associated > Plants > Roots >...
CGCAGGTGTTCGCACGCTCGGGCATGACGCAGCTCACGTGGAAGAGCTCCGGCATCACGAGCATCGCGCAGATGAAGGGCAAGAAGGTCGCCAACTGGCTCGGAGGCAACCAGTACGAGCTCTTCGCAGCGCTGACGAAGGCGGGGATCAACCCCAACAACTCGAAGGACGTCACGATCGTCCAGCAGCCGTTCGACATGAACCTGTTCCTGAAGAAGCAGGTCGACTCCGCGTCGGCGATGACGTACAACGAGCTCGCGCAGGTGCTCGAGAGCGGCGTCAAGCTGTCGCAGATCAACGTCATCAAGATGCAGGACGCGGGCACCGGCATGCTCGAGGACGGCATGTTCGCGACCGCGTCGTGGCTGAAGTCGCCGGCGAACCAGGCAATCGCGACAAAGGTCATCGGCGCAACGCTCGCCGGCTGGATCTACTGCCGCGACCACGTCGCGCAGTGCGTCGGCTTCACGCTGAAGGCGGGCCCGACGCTGCCGAAGGGCCACCAGACCTGGATGATGAACGAGATCAACAAGCTCATCTGGCCCAACACGAGCGGCATCGGGATCATGAACAAGGCCGACTACACGCGAACCGCGTCGATTGCGAAGCAGTTCGGCGTGATCAAGAAGCCGGCGACGGGTGCGTACCGCACCGATCTTGCCGCGGCTGCGGTCGCGGGGCTGAAGAAGCAGGGCCTCGACGTCTTCGGCAAGAAGTACCACCCGCTCGTCGTCAAGGTGACTGCCGGCGGCCAGTAGGAACGCATGTACACGGTGTCAGACACCGCGGGCGGCGGTGTCTGACACCGAGAACCTGAAAGGAGACTCGCTCATGTCGGTGCTCATCAAAGGCGGACTTGTCGTGACGGCGTCGGACTCGACCGTCGCAGACGTCTTCGTCGAGGACGAGCGAATCTCCCTGATCGGCGAGGATCTCGACGTCCAGGCGGACCGGGTGATCGACGCGGCCGGGAAGTACGTCCTCCCGGGCTGCATCGACCCGCACACGCATCTCGACATGCCGTTCGGCGGGACGGTGACGATCGACGACGTCGAGTCCGGGCAGACGTCGGCGGCCTTCGGCGGCACGACCTGCCACGTCGACTTCTGCATCCAGGGCAAGGGCCAGACATTCGCGCAGGCGCTCGACGACTGGCGCGCGAAGGCGAACGGCAGGCAGGTGATCGACATGGGCTACCACATGGCGGTCACCGACCTCGCGGAGGGCGGCACCCTCGAGGAGCTCGCGTCTCTGCCCGAGCAGGGCGTCACCTCGTACAAGCTCTTCATGGCGTACAAGGGCGCGCTCATGGTCGACGACGAGACGCTCTACCGCACGATGGAGGTGGCGGCGAAGACGGGCGCGCTCGTGATGGTGCACGCCGAGAACGGCGACGTCATCGACATCCTCGTCCGCGAGGCGCTCGAGGCCGGGCACACCGAGCCGCTCTACCACGCGCTCACGCGGCCGCCCGAGGCGGAGGGCGAGGCGACGAACCGCGCCATCCAGCTCGCGCATCTCGCAGGTGCGCCGCTGTACGTCGTGCACGTGACCTGCAAGGAGGCGGTCGATCCGATCGCGGCCGCGCGCGCGAACGGCTGGGACGTGTGGGGCGAGACCTGCACGCAGTACTTCTTCACCTCGCTCGACGACATCTCCAAGCCGAACTTCGAAGGAGCGAAGTACGTCTTCTCGCCGCCGGTGCGCGACAAGTCGAACTGGGACGTCCTCTGGAACGCGGTGCGCACCGACGCGCTGTCGGCGATCTCCACCGACCACTGCGCGTTCTCCTTCGAGGGGCAGAAGACGCTCGGCAAGGACGACTTCTCGAAGATCCCGAACGGCGGGCCGGGCATCGAGGACCGGCTGCGCATGATCCACGAGTTCGGCGTACGCGCCGGGCGCATCTCGCTGAACCGGATGGTCGAGCTGCTCGCGACGAACCCGGCGAAGCTCTTCGGCCTCTATCCGCGCAAGGGCACGATCGCCGTCGGCTCCGACGCCGACCTCGTCGTCTTCGATCCGAACAAGCGGGTCACGCTCTCCGCGAAGACCGCGCATTCGAAGGTGGACTACAACCTGTACGAGGGGACGCAGGTGACCGGGTCGCCCGAGGTCGTGCTGCTCCGCGGGCACGTGCTCGTCGAGAACGACGAGCTCGTCGCGTCGCCCGGCATCGGCCAGTTCGTGGCCCGCGCCCGCTACGGGCAAGAGCTGAAGCCCGTCCGCACGAGCGTCGCGTAGGAGCCCGCCACTCGGCCCCGAAAGCGGTCAAGTGGTCGCTTTACGTTCGCTGAACATGCGGTTCGCTAGCCTCGAACGAGCTTTGGGGGTCAGGATCCTGGCAGCGTTCGCAGTCGCGTGCGCCCTCGCGGCGCCCGCAGGCGCAGCGACGTACGCGAACGGCGTCGACGTGTCGCACTACCAGGGGCTCATCAACTGGACGCAGGTCGCCGCGAAGTCGTACCGCTTCACGTTCGCGAAGGCGACGGAGGGAACGACGCTCGTCGACGCGACGTATCCGGTGAACCGCGCCGGCGCCGAAGGCATGGGGCTGCGCTTCGGCGCGTACCACTTCGGCCGGCCGAGCGGCACCGGGCCGGCGACGATCGTCGCGAGTGCGATAGCGCAGGCGGATCACTTCATCAGCGTCGCGCAGCCACAGCCGGGTGAGCTCCCACCGGTGCTCGACCTCGAAACGTCGGGCGGCCTCACGCCGACGCTGCTCGTGCAGTGGACGCAGGCGTGGCTCGACGAGGTGAAGGCGCGCACGGGCGTGAGCGGCTTCGTGTACGCGTCCCCGAACTTCTGGAAGGCGAAGCTCGGCAACACCTCGGCGTTCGCGCTCGGCGGGTATCGGCTCTGGGTCGCACACTGGACGAAGAGCGGGGCGCCGCTCGTGCCGGCCGGCAACTGGGGCGGGCTCGGCTGGACGTTCTGGCAGTGGACGGATTGCGCGAGCGTGCCCGGCTTCATCAACTGCGTCGACGGCGACCGGTATGCCGGGCTTGATCCGGGCCCGCTCGCGATCGGGCCATACGCGTCGGGCGTGCCGCTCGGGAGCGTGCCGCCGACCATCGTCGGCGCGGTGAAGACCGGGTCGCTCCTCACCGCCGTCCCCGGAACGTGGAGCGGCGGCAAGCCGGTCTCCTTCACCTATCAATGGCAGCAGTGCGATGCGGCCGGCTCGAATTGCACGCCGATCTCCGGCGCGACCGCCGACAGCTACAAGCCGACGACGGCCGACACCGGGCACGCGCTCATCGTCACGGTGACCGCGCAGAGCGCCTCCGGCGGCGCCGCGACCGCCTCCGCGCCGACTGTCGCGGTCGGGTCGAGTGGGAGCGGCAGCGCCACGAGGCCGGTCGCGACGACGCTGCCCAGCATCGCCGGCACGACCGTCGCGGGACAGCAGCTCAGCTCGTCCGTCGGGACATGGACCGGCTCGCCGACGGCGTTCGTGTACCAGTGGCGGCGCTGCGATCCGAGCGGTGGGTCCTGCGCCGCGATCGCGGGCGCGACCCAGTCGACGTACTCGCTCACGCCGGGCGACATCGGAGCGACCGTCTCGCTCGTCGTCACCGCGACGAGCGCGGGAGGCTCGCAGACGGCCGCGACGGCGCCCACCGGTCTCGTGGCTCCGGCGCCGGTCCCGGCCGCGGTTCCCGGCACGCTCGTCGCCGCTCCCGGCCAGGCCGGCGCCGTCGTGACGACGGACGGCCGCGCGCAGGTGACGTGGCAGCCGGGCGCGGTGCCGGACGGCTCGACGGTTACGCTCGTCCCCGGCGAGCGAGCGCCGGCGCTGAAGGGCACCGGCGTGGTCGTCGGCATCAGCGGCGTCGCCACGACCTTGCCGTGGCCCATCGACCTGACGTACGCGAACGCGCTTCCGGCCGGCTCCGTGCTCGCGTACTCGCTCAACAACACCGTCTGGCATGCACTGGGCACGCTCGCCGGGCCGACGCTCCCGGCGGGCGCCGTCGCCGGGACCTACAACGACGGCACGACGCTGCACGTCATCATCGGGCAGCCGCTGCGCGTGGCCGCGTTCGCCGCCGGCCGCTGGGGCGATCCGAGCCTCGTTGCCGAGGGGCTGCCGACCGTCTACCGCAACGGGCCGCTCACGGCGAAGCGCCTGCGCGACGGATCAGTCGTCGTGCGCACGCGCGTCTCGGTCGCATCGCAGGCGCATCTCTTCGTCGGCCTCGCCGGCGGAGTCTCGAAGGAGTCGCTCGTCCTCCATCCCGGCACCGTCCCGGTCGTCGTCCGCATCCGGCACCTGAAGCGCGGCGTCACCGTCCGTCTGCGCGTCGCCGCCGTCGACCCGTTCAAGCGGCGCGCGGCCCTGCTGCTCGCGTTCCGCGTGCCGTGACGGTCGTGCCTGGGCGGGCCTTGTCTTACGGACGAAAGACCTGCTCAGCCGAGGAGGCGCGTACCAGGTACCCGTGCCTGGACCGTCACGAGATCAGCGCGTCTGCGGGAAGCCGAGATCGACCTTCGACGTCGCCGGATCGGGCCACCGCGACGTGACCACCTTGCCCCGCGTGTAGAAGTCGATCCCCTCCGGCCCGTAGATGTGCCGGTCGCCGAAGAGCGAGTTCTTCCAGCCGCCGAACGAGTAGTACGCGACGGGGACCGGGATCGGCACGTTGATGCCCACCATGCCGACCTGCGCGTCGAACTGGAACCGCCGCGCCACGCCGCCGTCGCGGGTGAAGATCGCCGTCCCGTTGCCGTACGGGCTCTCGTTCACGAGCCGCACCGCCTCGTCGTACGTGTCGACGCGGGTCACGCCCAGCACGGGGCCGAAGATCTCGTCCTCGTACGCGCGCATTCCCGGCTTGACGTCGTCGATGAGCGAGGGCGCGAGGAAGAACCCGTCGTCGGGGCAGTTCTCGCGCCCGTCGACGAGCACCTTGCCTTCGTCGAGATACGACGCGACCTTCTCGCGATGCTCGCGCGTGATGAGCGGCCCCATCTCGCTCGCAGGATCCATCCCGTCGCCGACCTTCACCTTCGGGATGCGCTCCTTGATCGCATCGATCAGCGGATCCGCGACCGAGCCGACCGCGACGAGCATCGACACCGCCATGCAGCGCTCGCCGGCGGAGCCGTACGCAGCCGACACTGCGGCGTCCGCCGCCATGTCGATGTCCGCGTCCGGCAACACGATCATGTGGTTCTTCGCGCCGCCGAGCGCCTGGCAGCGCTTGCCCTGGGCCGTCGCCTTCTCGTACACGTAGCGCGCGATCGGCGTGGAGCCGACGAACGACACGGCGGCGATGTCCGGATGCTCGAGGACCGCGTCGACGGCGACCTTGTCGCCGTGCACGACGTTGAAGACGCCGTCCGGCAGGCCCGCCTCCTTCAGCAGCTCGGCCGTCCAGACGGACGCGGACGGGTCCTTCTCCGACGGCTTCAGCACGAACGTGTTGCCGCACGCGATGGCGGGCGCCCACATCCACATCGGGACCATCGCCGGGAAGTTGAAGGGCGTGATGCCTGCGACGACACCGAGCGGCTGGCGGATCGAGTACACGTCGATCCCGGTCGACGCCTGCTCGGAGAACTCGGACTTGAGGAGCGTCGGGAGGCCGCAGCAGAACTCGATCACCTCGAGGCCGCGCGTCACCTCGCCGGTCGCGTCCGAGAGCACCTTGCCGTGCTCGGAGGTGAGGATCCGCGCCATCTCGTCGCGCCGCTCGTGCACGAGCTCGCGGATGCGGAAGAAGATCTCGGCCCGCTTCGCGAGCGAGACCTCGCGCCACGTCGCGAATGCGGCCTTCGCAGCCTGCACGGCCGCGTCGACCTCCTCCACGGTCGCAAAGTCGACCTCACCGCTCTGGCGGCCCAGCGCGGGATTGAACACGGGGCCCTTGCGGCCCGACGTGCCGGCGACCGAACGGCCGCCGATCCAGTGGTTTATCTGCCTCAGGGCGGCAGGCGCCTCGATCGTCTCGGTCATGTGGACAGGCTAGCTTGCCGGAACCGGGGTCGCGGCCATCCACGCGAACAGCTCGAGGGTCGCGGCAGGCGTGAAGAGAACGCCCGGATCCGCCCAGTCGCCCCACCAGTCCTTCGACCACCAGCCGTCGTCGTCGCGGGCGTCCTCCCGCGCCGCCTCCGCGTTCGCGTACGCGACCGCATACCAGGTCGGGTTCTTGTCGTACGCGTACAGCTCGAGCAACGACTTGAGATAGATCGTGTCCGGCTCCGGCGTCCACGGATGGAGGACCGGGAAGTGGTCGACGGATGCCTGCGCGAGCGACTCGGCGCGATCGCAGTACGAGCGATCCCTCGTCGCGAGGCAGAGCTGGAGGTGGGCGGAGATCATCATTCCCTCGACGTAGTCCATCGTGGTGCCGTCGGTCGCATTGCGTCCGTACAGGCCGCCCTGTGCCGCGTTCAGGGTCTTGGCGTCCGCCCAGGCGAGGTACTTCGTCGCGAGGCCGAGGTAGTACTTCTTGTGCTGGACGCGGTAGAGCGTCGATGCGATGAGCGTCGCGGCGGCGAGTGGCTCCGACGTCTTGTAGTTCTGCCCCGTGTCCCACCACATGCCGCCGTTCTTGGCATCCCAGCCGTACCGGTCGATGTAGGCGAGCACGCGGCCCGCGTCCCACAGCCACCGCTTGTTGCCCGTCGCGCGGTACGCGTCGATGTAGGCGGCTCCCAACCAGCCCGCGTCGTCGAAGTACGCGTTGCCGCTCGGGGAGAGCCCCCACTGCCAGGCGACGCCGCCGGTCCCGTTGATCGTCGGGTCCCAAAACCGCTCCGCGGCCTTGAAGGTCGTATTCGCGAGCGCGATGTTCTCGTCCGTCGGGTCGGCGACCGCCACCGCGGCGACGAGCTCGAGCATCGGGTACGACGACCACACGCTCGCGACCTGGCCGTCGTCGGGCCACCGGTTGTCGTACCAGCCCTTCTTCGGGTTCCACCAGCGCTGCTGCATCTGGACGAGCCCCTGCTCGGCGAACTGCTGGTAGTTCGCCTGGCTGGCCGCGAGGTTGTCGTGCGAGGGCAGCGACGGCACGACGGCCGCCAGGAGCACCGCGAGGAACTGACCCACGCCTACACGATACGCTCTGGGCATGGCGACGATCGAGACGAACCCACAGCTCGGACAGCAGGTCCAGGAAGAGGCCAAGCGGTACGTCCTCCATTCCTGGTCGGTACAGAGCGCGATCAACCCGATCGCGGTCGCGGGCGCCGAAGGGCGCTACTTCTGGGACTACGACGGCAAGCGCTACCTCGACTTCGCGTCGCAGCTCGTCAACGTCTCGATCGGGCACCAGCATCCGAAGCTCGTCGCCGCCATCAAGGAGCAGGCCGACAAGCTGTGCACGATCGGCCCGCCGATGGCGACCGAGCCCCGCTCGACGCTCGCGCGCCTCGTCTCCGAGGTGACGCCGGGCGACCTCTCGCTCACGTTCTTCACCAACGGCGGCGCGGAGGCGAACGAGAACGCCATCCGCCTCGCGCGCTGGTACACGGGACGGCACAAGATCATCGCGCGGTATCGCAGCTACCACGGCGCGACCGCCGGCTCGCTCTCGCTCACCGGCGACCCGCGCCGCTGGCCGTCGGAGCCGGGCATTCCCGGCGTCGTGCGGATGTTCGATCCGTACACGTATCGCTGCCCCGCGGGCCATCCCGATCCGTGCCCCGTCTGCACCGGCGCGCCGCACCTGGAGGAGATCCTCCAGTACGAGGGCGCGCACACCGTCGCCGCCGTCATCCTCGAGACCGTCACGGGGACGAACGGCATCATCGTCCCGCCCGACGGCTACCTGCAGTCGATCCGCGAGGTGTGCGACCGGCACGGGATCCTGCTCATCGCCGACGAGGTGATGGCCGGCTTCGGGCGCACGGGCAAGTGGTTCGCCGTCGACAACTGGGACGTCGTCCCCGACATCCTCACGATGGCGAAGGGGATCAACTCCGGCTACGTGCCGCTCGGTGCGATGTCCGTGCGCGAGCCCATCGCGGCGTGGCTGCGGGACAAGTACTTCGCCGGCGGCCTCACGTACAGCGGCCATCCGCTCGCGTGCGCGGTCGGCGTCGCTTCGATCGAGGCGTTCCGCGAAGAAGGGATCGTCGAGCACGCCGCCGAGATGGGCCCCGTGTTCCGCGCGGCGCTCGAGGATCTCGCGGCGAAGCACCCGTCCGTCGGCGAAGTGCGCGGCATCGGCTGCTTCTGGGGGCTCGAGCTCGTGAAATCGCGCACGACGCGCGAGCCGCTCGTCCCGTTCAACGGCACCGGCGAGGACGCGACGCCGGTCGCGCGGCTCGCGAAGGCGGCGCTCGAGCGCGGCCTCTACCTCATGACGCACTGGAACGTCGTCATGGTGTGCCCGCCGCTCACGATCACGCCCGACGAGCTGGCCGAGGGCATTGCCATACTCGACGACGCCCTTGCAATCGCAGACGAGTACTACGTCGACTGAGCTCTGCCCGCGCTGCAACGCGGAGATGGAGTGGCGCCAGTCGACCTGGCAGTGCCCGACGTGTCGCTACAAGGCCGGATGCTGTGAAGGCGAGACAGGCGAGTGCCGCGATCCCGGCTAGAGGAGCTCGAGGGCTCCGGGCTCGAGGCGCGGTCGGGCGAGCTGCTCGTCGTGCTCGTGTGGCTCGTCGCCGCTGATCTCGGTATCGAGGAGAACGACCTGAACGCCGCTCGCCGGCGCGCGATGTTCGTCCTCGCCGCCGGCGGCGACCCGCACCGCGAGCTCGACCACGACTCCATCGCCGCCGAGCGGCTCTCGGCGGAGCTGGACACGCCGGAGCGCCGCCGGGCGCTGTCCGCGGCGCTGGACGCCCTGGCGCACGAGGCGGAGGGCCTGAACACCGTCACGGAGGCGCTCGACCTCCTCCGTTCCGAGCCCGATCTCGCCTGGCGGAGCCTCGCGTTGGCGCTCCTGGCGGACGAGCTCGCAGAGGAATAGCGGGCGGCCGAAAGCCCGCCTACACTGCGCGAAAGTCCCACTCGCAAGCCGCAGCCGTAAGCCTCTCCACTCCTAATCCCCGGCGCCGGATAACCCTCCCGCGCAACCTGCCGGACGGCCGTCGCCTCCAGCCCTATTCGCGTGTCGACGCGCCGTACTTCCGGAGCCCCGGCTTCTACGTCCGCGTCGGCGGCCTCGCGGTCGTGGTCGGAATCGCGATCTGCCTGCTCGTTCTGCGGGCGTGGTCGATCCAGATCCTCCACGGGCCCTCGTACAAGAAGCTCGCGACGCACCAGGCGTTCCGCACCGTGAACATGATCGGCTCGCGCGGCGCGATCGTCGACGACAAGGGCCGCGTGCTCGCGGCGACGACGGGTCACATCGTCGTCGCAGCCGATCCGGGCACGCTCGGCGCGTTCGACACGCACGGCTGGAAGCCGAGCGTCGCGGGCACCGCCGTCCTGAAGAAGCTCGCGCAGCTCGCGCACGTGCCGGTGCCGACACTCGTGACGCGGATCGAGCGCGCGGTCGTGCGCTCGCCGTTTGCGCCCGCGGTCGTCGTCCCGCGACCGACGGCCGCGCTGCAGTACTACCTCGACGAGCGGCCGGCGACGTATCCGGGCCTGAAGGTCTGGGCCGTCCCCTCGCGCCTCTATCCGCAGGGCAACTTCGGAAGCGAGTTCCTCGGCCTGCTCGGCGAGATCAGTCAGTCCGAGATCGGCACGAAGCGATACGCGCACGCGAGCGCGGGCGAGCTCGTCGGCCAGACCGGGGTCGAGGCGACGTACGACTCGCTGCTCAATCCGGGCTTCGTGCCCGCGCACGTGCGCGTGGACTCGCTCGGCCGCATCGCGGGCCCGCTCGAGGTGCCGAAGAACAAGGCGCTGCCGACGCTCAGGCTGACGATCGACGCCCGGATCGAGCGGGCCGCGGTCGCCGCCGTGCAGGACGGGATCCATCTGTCGCAAGGGCTCGGCTACCACCCGACCGGCGGCTCGGCGATCGTCATGAACCCGTGGACCGGTGCGATCTACGCCATCGCGAGCGAGCCGACGTACAACCAGGTCGCCGCCGCGAACAACCCGGACTACAACGCGAAGCTCTACACCGACCCGCGCCACCTGCTCACGAATCGCGCCATTGCCGGCGTGTATCCGACGGGCTCGACGTTCAAGCCGATCATCGCCGAGGCCGCGCTCTCGGCCGGGATCATCACGCCGGACACGTCTCTTCTCTGCTCGGGCTCGTTCGATCTCGGCGGGACCGTCTTCCACAACGTCGAAGCGGGCGTGTACTCGAGCATGACGCTCCACACGGCGCTCGCGCAGTCGTGCGACACGTGGTTCTACCGGCTCGGGGACCGGATCTACACCGCCGACCCTGCCAGGCAGGGAACGCTGATCCAGCAGTGGGCGCGCAAGTTCGGGCTCGGCTCGACGCCGCCCATCGACGTCACCGGCGCCGCAGCCGGCTATCTGCCGGGGCCGGGCAAGACGTTCGAGAAGCTCATGGGCTTCCCGTGGACGGAGGGCCAGACGATCAACCTCGCCATCGGCCAGGGCGCGTTGCAGGTGAGCCCGTTGCAACTCGCCGTCGCGTACGCGACGATCGCGAACGGCGGCACCGTCGTCACGCCGCACGTCGCGCAGGCGGTCGTGCGCGGCTCCGTCGCGAAGCCGCTGCACTTCAGGCCCCAACGCAAGGTGAAGCTGGTGGACGTGGACGCGATCCGCCAGGGCCTGTACGAAGCCGCCCACGTCGGCACGTCGGCGGCGGTCTTCTCCACGTATCCGGTCCCGGTCGCGGGCAAGACGGGCACCGCCGAGAGCGGACCCGGGCGCGACGACCATTCGTGGTACGCGTCATGGGCGCCCGCCGGCCACCCGGAGGTGGTCGTCGTCTGCATGATCGAGCACGGCGGCTTCGGCGCCGAGGCAGCGGCGCCGTGCGCACGCGACGTCTACGACGCGTTCTTCCACGTCAAGAAGACCGGTTAGCTCAGCGGCGGGGAAGCTCGACGACGAACGTCGAGCCGCGGCCCGGCAACGAGGTGACGTTGATGCGCCCGTCCATTCGCTCGACGAGCTCGCGGCACACGTACAGGCCGAGCCCCGTGCCGTTGACGCCGCGCGTCTGGTGCGGGTCGAGGCGGTAGAACTTCTCGAAGATCCGCGCCAGCTCGCCCGCCGGGATCCCGACGCCGTGGTCGCTGACCGCCAGGCGCGTCCACCGTTCGTCGTCTTCCACGCGCAGCTCGACGGGGCCGCCGTTCGGCGAGTACTTGATCGCGTTGTCGAGCAGGTTGTCGAGGACCTGGCGCAGCCGGCCGGCGTCGGTCTCGATCGTCGAGCTCTCGGCCACCGCGCGCAACGTCACCTCGATCCCCGCCGCCCGGATGCGTGCCGCGTCCACCGCCGCACGCGCCACGTCGACCACGTCGACGGTGGCGGGCTCGAGCCGGAGGCCACCTGCCTCGAGCCTGCCGACGAACAGGATGTCGTCGACGATCGCCGACAGGCGCGCCGCCTGCTCTGCGATCTGCGTGACGAGATCGCGCCGCAGTCCCTCACGTTCCGTGAAGTCGCGCTCTGCGAGCGTGACGGCAGCGCCGTAGACCGCGGCGAGCGGCGTGCGCAGCTCATGGGAGACGGTGGCGACGAAGTCCGACTTCAGCCGGTCGAGCTGCCGGTCCGCCGTCACGTCACGGAAGGCGTACGCCATCCCGTCCGAAGACGGAACGCCCGAGATCGACAGCCAGAGCTCGCGGCCGTCGACGGTGGCCGGCACCGTGCGCGGTGTCGCGTCCGCCACGGCCGCGATCTCGTCCCAGCCGTCGAAGACCGCGGCCGGAGACCGGCCGCGCACCTCGGCGGACGAAATGCCGGTGATCGCCTCGGCCCCGGCGTTCCAGATCCTCACGATGCCGCCCGTGTCGACGAGGAAGACGCCGTCCGCAATCGAGTCGAGCGCCTCCGCCGCCTCGGCGCGCTGCTCCGCCTCGTTGAAGAGGCGCGAGTTGTCGACGGCCACCGCGGCGCGGGCCGCGAGCTCTTCGGCGAGGCGCAGGTCGCTCTCGGCGAAGACGCGCCTCGACTCCGCGGACACGAACAGGATCGCTCCGATCGTGCGCCGCCGCGCGATGAGCGGGACGCACATGGTCGAGCGCACCGCGATCTCGCCGAGCGCGCTCGCAAGCTCCTCGGGGTCTTCGACATCGGAGGCGGTGGAGATCGGAGACGCGACCGCCTCGAGCTCGGAGCGGCCCGTGCGGATGACGGCAGGCACGCCGACCGGCGCGTCGGGCCGGATGGGATGCGCTTCGAGGACCGAGCGGATGAAGTCCTGCCGGCCCCCGGCGTGCTCGACCGCGCGCCGCTCGATGACGCCGCCGGGCCCCACGATGTAGATCACGCACCAGTCTCCGAGCCGCGGCACCGCGAGACGCGCGAGCGCGGTCAGCGTCTCGTCGTAGTCGAGCGAGCTGGCGAGAACGTCGCTCGCCTCGACGAGGAATGCGATGCGCCGTTGCGCCTCCAGCTCGCTCCGGTAGAGGCGTGCGTTCTCGATCGCGAGCGCCGCGCGGTGCCCGAGCTCCTCCGCGAGAACGGTGTCCGAATGGTCGTAGCGGCGGCCCGACTCCGACCACGCGAACGTGAGCGCGCCGAGCACGCGTCCGTGGGCGACGAGCGGGACGGCCATCGCCGAGCGCGGATCGAGCTGCGTCATGAGCTCGAAGTGCCGGTCGTCGAGGGTCGTCGCGCGCAGCGACTCGGGCGTGAACTCGGAGAACTGCACGGGGGCCGAATGGGCGAGCGCCTGCGCCGCGGG
>Ga0207664_10002231_pt1 | contig 12764 bp, 10 predicted proteins | sample LARL83metaG_FD_184349 | JGI IMG/M metagenome (GOLD analysis project Ga0207664, IMG submission 184349) | Corn, switchgrass and miscanthus rhizosphere microbial communities from Kellogg Biological Station, Michigan, USA - LAR L8-3 metaG... | ecosystem: Host-associated > Plants > Roots >...
CCGGGCGATCCGGGTGCGCTCGGCCAGCGCGGCCTGGGCCGCCTCGCCGTCGCGTTCGGCTTCCGCCCGGGCGGCCCGGTCCTCCACCTCCTGGGTGTAGGCCCGCCGGGTCCGGCTGAGCACCGCCGCCATCCACGCCGTGAGGCTGATCAGCACAGACACGGTCGCGTCGTAGGGCTGGTTATGGCCGGGCGACAGCTGCGAGATCGTCGTGCCGATGGCCACCAGGACCAGCACCACCCGGCGGGTGACCGGCGGGCAGCGGTCCACCACGGTGTAGAGCGCGATCGCGTTGGCCAGCGGCAGCGGCGCGTAGCCGAGGGCGAGCTGGTCGTAGGTGACCCGCGGGATGCCGCTGGCCAGCAGCACGGCCAGCGGCCAGCGCCGCCGCCAGGTGAGCGGGATGTTCTGCGCGATCACCAGGCCGAGAGCCAGCCAGAACGGGTGCAGCTGGGACCGGTAGGGCACCAGCACGGCCACGTCGATCACGGTCAGGGCGAGCGCCAGGGTGAGGTCCTGGAGCCGCGGCGGGAGCGCGGCGGCCCGGGCCATCAGCCTCTTCACGCCCTGATGGTAAGCCGCTGGGCGATCGCGGGGCATCCGCCCGGCGGTGGAGCTGGCCCGCTCCCCCATCCGGGTGAGAACTCACCGGAACCCTGCCCCGGGCTCACCCGGGAAGCGGACCCCGGGAAATGGCCCGGCGGCCCGATGTGCCCAGGCCCGCGGGCCGGCGAGCATGCCGGTATGCAGCACAATCCGCTCGCAGCAGCATCGCTGCCGGCTGGGCCACCACCCAGCCGGCCTGACGCAGTTACCCCGGGCCAGCCCGGCGTACCGGCTGGCCAGCCCAGCTCCGTGACCACCCCCGCCCGGCCCGCCCGCGCCCAGCGGCCGCCCTGGCTGGGCATCGCGCTGATCGCGGCGGCCGCGTTCGCGGTCGAGATGGCGGTCAGCGCCCGGTACGGCTACCACCGGGACGAGCTGTACTTCCTGGCCGCCGGCCAGCACCCGGCATTCGGCTACGTGGACCAGCCGCCGCTCACCCCGCTGCTGGCCCGGGCCAGCGCGGAGCTGTTCGGCAATACGCTGGCCGGGCTGCGGGTGCTGCCCGCGCTGGCGCTCGCCGCCCTGGTCGTGCTCACCGCCAGCATGAGCCGGATCCTCGGCGCAGGCCGCACCGGGCAGCTGGTCGCCGCGGTGTGCACCGCCTCGTGCGCCGAGTACCTCGGCGCGATGCACCTGCTCAGCACGACCACGCCCGACTTCGTGGGCTGGGCCGTGCTGATGTACCTGGTGCTCCGGCTGCTGGACAGCGGCCAGCCGCGGTGGTGGATCGCCATCGGGGTGTGCGTGGGGATCAGCTCCGAAGCCAAATGGATGATCTTCCTGCTGGCCGCGGCGGTGCTGGCCGGGTTCGCCGCCACCCCGCAGCGGGCCTTGCTGCGCAGCCGCTACCTGCCGCTGGGCGCGGTGCTCGCCGCCGCGCTGGCCGCACCGGACCTGATCTGGCAGGCCATGCACGGGTGGCCCGATCTGTCTGTGTTCCACAACCTGCACGGTGCGGCCGGGCACAACCTGGCCGTGTACTGGCCCGCCCAGGTGGTCTACACCGGGCTCGTGCTGGCCCCGGTGTGGGTGGCCGGGCTGAGCTGGGGGCTGCGCAGCCCCGGCGCGCGCCGGTTCCGGCCGGTCATCATCGCCGCCGGCCTGGCCATCGTGGCCAGCTTCGTGCTGGGCGGCAAGCCGTACTACTCCGGGGGTGCCTACACCCTGCTGTTCGCGGCCGGCGCGGTGCCGGTGGAACGGTGGCTGTCCCACGGCCGGAGCGCGGCAGCGGGCGGGCGCGCCGCGGCCGGGCGCCAGATCCCATGGCGCCCGATCGCGTTCGGTACTGGCCTGGCCCTCACGCTCGCGCTCGCGCTGCCGGCCACCCTGCCGTTGCTGCCAGCGCGGACCCTGCACACGATCCAGCTGCAGAAGATCAACTACGACCTGGGCGAGCAGCTCGCCTGGCCCCGGCTGGTCCGGCTGGTCAGCCGCGAGTACCACGCGCTGCCCGCCGCCCAGCGGGCCAGGACGGCCATCCTGACCGGGAACTACGGTGAGGCCGGCGCGGTCGACCGGTATGGCCCGGGCCTGGGCCTGCCGCAGGCCTACAGCGGTCACAACAACTTCTGGCTGTGGGGCCCGCCACCGGCGGCGGACACGACCGTGCTCGCGGTCAACGTGGACCCGGGACTGCTCCACCGGGAGTTCGCCCACGTCCGGCAGGTCGCCACGTTCACTAACGGGCTGGGGGTCAGCGACGACGAGCAGGGCGCCCCGGTCTACCTGGCCACCGGGCTGCACAGCTCGTGGTCCCGCGCCTGGCCGGCCTTCCGGAACTACTCCTGACCTGCCACTGCCCGCTGGCCTGGCCGGCGCCGCCCCGGCGGCCCGGCCAGGCCCCGCCCGGGACTACGATCGACCTGGCGCTGCCGACCACAAGGCTGAGGAGCATGCCGGGAACCCATTTCGCCCTGCCGCGGGCCGCGTCCAGGCCGGCACCCGCCCGCCGGATGACCCGCGTGGTGGTGGCCGCGTGCCTGGGTGCGCTGGCCGCGGCCGGGCTGGCGGGCTGCGGGCGGGCCAGCGCCAGCCCGTCCATCGCGCTGGCCACGGCCTACGTGGCGCAGCCGAGCGTGCCTGGCGAGACCGTCGGCTACCTGGTCATCCGGAACAACGGTGGCCGCGACCGGCTGATCAGCGCGCGGACCAGCGTGGGCGGGAAGGTCGCCTTCCGGGCGCCGGGCCAGCCGGGCAGCACCGTGATGCACACGATCCCGGCCATCGGCATCCCGGCCCACGACACGGTCCGGCTGATCCCGGACGGCCCGCATCTGCTGATCACCGGGGCGGGCCCGATGCGTGGCGGCAAGGACATCACGCTGACCCTCGTCTTCGCCCATGCGGGCACGCTCTCGGTGGTGGCCCAGGTGACCAACCCGCAGACCGGCGGCAGCAGCTATTTCCTGAACTAGCCGGTGCCTGGGCCGCCGGTGGCCGGGTGCCGGGGTGGTGCGGTGCAGGATGCGGCCGGCGCCAGCGTCACCAGCGCCCGGCATTTGCCGGGGCGAGTTTCACGACATATCGTGTCGGCATCAGCCGGGCGCTGTCCGGGGAACCGGGCTGTCCTGGACTACGGGGAGGATGACGTGGTGTTGCGAGGCGACGTCCGCGCTGGGACCGCGGACCGGGAGGCGGCCGTCTTCCGGCTGCGCGAGCATTATGCCGCGGGCCGGCTCACGCTGGCCGAGTTCCAGGACCGGCTGGCGTCCGCTTACCGCGCGCAGACCGTCAGCGACCTGCACCGGCTCACCAGCGACCTGCCCGCCGGCGGGCTGCCCGCGCACGGGCTGCCCGCCAGCGGCACCGGGTACCCGCAGGCCAGTGACAGCCCGCGGCCCGGCCGGCCGGCGGTGGCTGGCCGGCCTCGCGGCTGGGCCCAGGCCGCCCGCCGCCTGCTGCTGGGCCTGGGCCTGGTCACTACTGGCCTCGCCGTGGCGGTCGTGCTGGCCGCGCTGTACGTGCTGCACAGCGGGGTGCTCGCCGCGGTGCTGCTGGCCCTGCTCGCGCTGGCCGCCGCGGGGGCGGCCGTGCTGGCCGGCCTGGCCTGGCTGGCGACACGGATCTGGCGCCGCGGTGCCTGGCTGGAAGCGCTGCCGCTGCTGGCAGGCCAGCCGTGGCTGAGCCGGGTGGTCTGGGCCGCCCGGGTGCTGTGGACCGGCCGCACCCTGTGGCGGCTGCGGGGCCGGCTCCGGCTCGCACCCCGGGCCTGAACCTGCCTCCCCCGGTTACCGGGCCGGTGGGATGTTCTGGTTGACGTGGAAGAAGTTGTCCGGGTCATAACGGCCCTTGATCCGGGCCAGCCGGTCGTAGTTCTGGCCATAGGAGGCCCGCACCCGGTCACTGCCCTCTTCGGCCATCATGAAGTTCACGTAGCCGCCCCCGGCCGAGGTGGGGTGCAGCGCCTCCGAATAGCGCACGGCCCAGTCCTTGATCCGGCCGGCGTTGGCTGGGTCCGGGTCCACGCCGACGATCACCCCGGACCAGCCACCATCCCGGTAGGCGAACGCGGTCGCGTCGCTGCTGACCCGCGCGACAGCGCCGTCGATGGGATACAGGTGCATCGTGGAGTGCGGGGTCGGCAGCGCCTCGCCGAATTCCTGGTGGGTGGCGATGGCCGCGTCGGAGATCTCGCGGAAGAAGTCCGTGCGCCAGTACCATTGCAGCCCGGCCGGGTAGAGCGCATCGAACACGCTCTGCAGCGCCGGGAACGGCACTTGCTGGGTGCCGTCGAGCAGCGGTGAGCCGAACTCGCGGACCGGCGCCATCGTCTCGTCGGCGCGATCCAGCGGTCCGGTGTAGCACCAGACGACCGCGCACGCCTTGCGCAGCCACAGCTCCTCGGGGAAGGGCGGCGCGGGCGGGATCGTGAGCAGGGCGAACCAGCCGCTCAGCTCCTCGGGCAGGCCGGGCTGGACCTCCCGGTACCAGCGCAGGACGTCGCTCGTGTCCGCGATGTCGTACAGGATGGGGCCGGCGACCACGTCGCCCACGTCGTGGCAGCGGAACAGGAACGACGTCACGATGCCGAAGTTGCCACCGCCGCCGCGCAGTGCCCAGAACAGGTCCGGGTGGCTGTCCGCCGTGGCGGTGACGAACGAGCCGTCGGCCAGCACCACGTCCGCGGCGAGCAGGTTGTCCACGGTGAGCCCAAACCGGCGGGCCAGGTACCCGATCCCGCCACCGAGCGACAGGCCGCCGACCCCGGTCGAGGACAGGATTCCGGAGGGCGTGGCCAGCCCGAACGCGTGTGTGGCATGGTCCACGTCCCCCCACACGCAGCCACCCTCGGCGCGCACGGTCTTGGCTTCCGGGTCGACGGTCACCCCACGCATCGCGGACAGGTCGATAACTAGGGCGTCATCCCACACGCCCAGGCCACCGGCGTTGTGCCCGCCGCCCCGTACCGCAACCGTGAGCCCGTTCTCCCGGGCGAAGCGGACCGCGGTCATTACGTCCGCCACGTCTGAGCACTCGGCGATGGCGGCCGGGCGGCGGTCGATCATCGCGTTGTAAACGGCGCGGGCGCCGTCATACCCTTCATCCCCAGGCTGGATCACCGGCCCGCGCAGCGCCGAGCTGAGCGAGTCAAAGAGCGCTGGTCGTGCTGTCGTGGTCATGAATACTCCCCGGTTGGGCCGGCCGTGATCGGCCTGGCTTCATGGGGAGAGTAGGAAGCGCGGCGTTCGCGGAGCGTTCGGCGTCCGTTCCGGCCGGGGCGCGCCGGGCCAGTTCCTCGGTGGCCCGGCGGAGCAGCGCCTGGCTGCCCTGCTGCTCGGCGACGGCGACCGCACGGCCGAGCAGATCCATCCCGGCCGGGCCCGGGGTGCGCAGCCCGTCCAGGCGGTACAGCTCCGGCAGCCATGAGCGGTCGTCATGCACAGCCGCGGCGGCACGGGCGGATTCCAGTACCGCCCCGGCCGCGCCGGGCTGCCCGGCTGACATGAGCGTCTCGGCCAGCAGCGACAGGTAGTACGGATGGCGGGCCATGGCTCCCTGGTCGCGGAGCTGGCCCAGCCCGGCCCGGATCTGCTCGGCGCCATCCTGGCCGCCCGTGCACCAGCCGGCCAGGATCGGCGCCCAGTTCCCGTAGTAGGCGAAGTCGTAGCGGGCACAGATCTCCTGCACGCGGCGGGCGTATTCCAGGGTCTGCGGCACGTCCCGGCGGAACTGATGGGTCATCGCGGCGTAGGACAGCGCCACGGCCAGGCTGAATGGGTGGCCGATTTCCTCAGCCCGGGCGATGGCCCAGTCGCACCAGTGCAGCGCCTCCTCATCGCGGCCGAGGTGCCAGAGCGCGTGCGCCGACCAGGCCCGCGCGTGGACCTCCACCCGGGTGCCGACCAGCGCTGGCACGGCGGCTTCGTAGCAGAGCTCGTGGGCCAGCGCGAAGTGCGGCAGCGACTGCTGATGCCGGGCCAGGCTGGTCGCCGCCCCGGCCACCGCGAAGTGGGCCTGCCCCATTACGTCGGGATGCAGATGGCTCAGCTCCAGGCTGTGCTGGGCCAGGTCGTAGCTCTCGGCGACGTGCCCCTGCACGAACCGGACGGCGAACAGCGCGACCAGGCTGAGCAGCTTCACCCGGCTGTCACCCAGCCCGTCGGCCAGGTCCCGGGCCCGTTCCAGGACCGCCTGCAGATCGGCCGACGCGTACCCGTACTGCGCGGTCAGCGGGGCGGCCATCGCGTTGCGGATGGCCAGCTCGCTCTGGTCCCGGCCGCGGCCCGCCGGGGCCTGCCGCAGCAGCTCGGCGGCCCGCTGGTAGTGCCGGATGGCCTTCTGGTTGGCGAACACGGCGGTCGCGGTCTCCGCGGCCCGCACATGATGCGGCACCGCCCGCGCGGGCCGGTCCGCCCGCTCGTACTGGTAGGCGATGGCCGCGGCAGCCGCACCGCGATCGTCCGCGTGGATCAGCTCCAGCGCCTGGGCCACCCGGCGGTGCAGCAGCCGGCGCCGCGGCGGGCTTATCTCCCGGTACGCGGTGTCGCGGAGCAGGTCGTGAAAGAAGTCGTAGCTGGCCGAGGCCTGCTCCCGGACGATCCGGCGCCGCCACAGCTCATCCACGGCCTCCAGCACGACGTCGCTGTCCAGGTCGCTGGCCTCGGTGAGCAGCTCCAGGGTGAAGTCGCGCCCGATCACGGCGGCCAGCTCCGCGACCGCGCGGGCCGGCGGGGCCGCCTGCCGGAGCCGGTCCAGCAGCACCGCGTGCACCTGGGGCCCTAGCCCCGGCAGATCAGGGGCGGCGGGCACCGCCGCGGGCTCGGCGGGCCCGGGCTGGCCAGCGCCGGCGGGCCGGCCCGGCCGGTCGCCGAGCAGGCCGGCCCGGACCGACTCGATGACGAACAGCGGGTAGCCGCCGGTCGCCGCGTAGAGCTGGCTGGCCTGCGGGTCACCAAGCTTGCTGCCGAGCACCGCGCTGGCCAGCTCGGCACACTGCCCGGCGTCCAGCGGTGCCAGGCTCACCTCGGTGACCTGGCCCCCGGACCGCAGCACCCGCAGTGTCTCGGTGAGCTCGGCATTGCCGTCCATCTCGTCCCGCCGGGTAGCCGCCACCACCAGCAGCGGATCATCCCGGCCCAGGTGCAGCAGGAGCTGCAGCCAGGCCAGGGTGTCCTCGTCGCACCACTGGAGGTCATCCAGCACCAGCAGCGCGGGCCGCCCGGTGGACAGCACGGCGCGGGCCAGGCCCTCGAAGAACCGGTGCCGCTGCCAGGCGTCGGCGATCGGGCGCAGCGGGGCGGCCGGGCCGGCGTCCCGCCGCGGCACGAGGCGGTCCACCTCGTGGGCCCAGACCGGATCGAGCCGGCCGCGGGCGGCCTGCATCGCCGGGCTGCGCAGCCACTCCGACACCGGGGCCAGCGCCAGCCGGCCGCGGGCCTGGAAGCAGCGGGCCCGCATGACCTGACCACCATCCCGCTTGATCACCGCGTACAGTTCGTCCAGCAGCCGGGTCTTGCCCACCCCGGCGTCACCGGCGAGCACGGCGAAGCCAGCCGCGCCGTGCAGCGCTCGCTGCCACTGCCCGTGCAGCAGCTGGAACTCTTGCTCCCGGCCGACCAGCCGCAGCACACCCGGGGCCGGCACCGGCGCGGCGGGCGTGGGCGCGGCCGGGGCCGGGCCCACGGGGCGCTGGCTGGCCAGCCGCTCGTATTCGGCCGTGGTCGCCGGGTCGGGCGCGACTCCCAGTTCGCGTTCCAGCAGCGAGACGAGGCGGTGGTAGGTCTGCAGCGCGGCCGCCCGGTCCCCGGACTGGGCCTGCAGCTGGAGCAGGGTGCGGTAACCGGCTTCCTCCAGCGGCTCCAGGTCGATGCGCCAGCGGGCCCGGTCGATCGCCGCCCCGTAAGCGCGCGCATCCCGCTCAGCCGCGATCAGCTGATCGAGCAGGGTCACGCATTTGCGGTGCAGCCGCTCCCGCTCAGCCTGGACCCAGTCGTCATAGACCGCTGGCATCAGCTCGCCCCGGTAGGCGTGCAGCGCGGCCGCGGCGGCCTGCCGGAAACCGGCCGGGTCCCCGGTGGCGAGCGCCGCGGCCGCGGATTCGGCGGCCGCCTCGAAGTCCGCGACGTCCAGGCGGCAGCCGCCGTCGAGCCGCCAGAGCAGTGTGCCGTGCTCGGCGGCCAGCCACTGGCTGGCCTGCGGCAGCCCGGCCCGCAGCGCGTGCAGTTCCCGGCGCAGGTTGGTCCGGGCCTGGGTTTCCGTGGACTCGGGCCAGAACTGGGCGGCGATGTACTCACGGCGCTGGGGTGCGTCCCGGTGCAGCAGCAGGAAGCCCAGCAGCGCCATGGCCCGGGGCGACCCGAGCTCGGACACGACCGAGCCGTCCACCGCGACGCGCTGCTCGCCGAACAGCGAAATCTCCAGCATGCCGAGTCCCCCCGCGCGCGACGGCCGCCGGGCCCGGTTCCCTGCCCAGGCCGTCACCAGCCCCGGGCACGCCGGATCAAAGGGGGCCAGCCCGGGTCATTTTACCGTTTGTTGGATTTACCCGCCGGGTGCGGCTCAGGACCGGGTGACAGCGCGCAACGGGACCACCAGGTAGCGGAATCCGGGTGGCCCCACTTCCCCGGCCTGGTCGTCCTGGGCAGGCTCCGGGGGCACCCGGGTGATCAGCGCGGGCTTGGCCGGGCTGGTGAACTCGATCCGGAGCAGCCCGGGGTCGGTGGGCGGCGCCGCACCGTCCGCACCCGGGTTCGCGTCGGGGGCGGGCGGGCCGCCGGTTTCCGCGCCGCCGGGCTTAGCGCGAGGCGGGACTGGTGCCGCGGCTGCAGCCAGGCCGTCGAGCAGGTAGTGCGGGTTGAACGCGATACCTGGCTCCGCGCCGTGGAATTCGGCTGGCACGGTTTCCACGGCGCGGGCCCGGCCCTCGGTCTGTGCTTCGATCACGACTTTGCCGGGGCTGAAGCTGAGCCGGACCGGGCTCGTCCGGTCCGCGACCAGGGAGACCCGGCGGACGGCCTCGGTGAACGGCCCGCCGGGCACGTCCGCGCGGCAGCCGAACTCGCTGGGGAACCGTGACCGGTAGCGGATGAATTCCCCGCCGATCAGCCGGGCGGTCAGCCGCCGGCCGCCGATCCCGAAACTGATCAGGCCCTCGGCGGGCTTGGGCTCGGCCGTCCTGGACCCGGCGGCCTTGGACCCGGCGGCCTTGGACCCGGCGGCCTTGGACCCGGCGGCCTTGGACCCAGCCGGCCCGGTCTCGAAGGAGATGTTCACCGGCACCCCGGGGGTCATGGCCCGGGCCGCGTCGGCCAGCGTGCGGGCGGGCACCAGCGCCACGGCCCGCAGCCCATCGCGGACGGGTTCCCAGGACAGGTCGCGCACGGCCAGCCGGTACCGGTCGGTGGCGGCCAGGGTGAGCGTGCCGTCCTCGATGTCCAGGCACACGCCGGTGAGCATGGGCAGCGTGTCATCGCGGCTGGCGGCGGGGACCACCTGGCCGATGGCCGCGCCGAGCAGCCCGCCATCCACCGTGCCGGCCACGGCCGGCGGCACAGGCAGCGCCGGGTACTCCTCAGCGGACAGCGCAACCAGCGTGAACTCGGCGCTGCCGCAGGTCACGCTGACCCCGTCGGCGTCCGTGGCGATGTCCACGGCCAGGGCGGGCAGGCTACGGGTGATCTCGGCGAGCAGCCGGCCTGGCACGATCACGGTGCCCGGCTCCAGCACATCGGCCTCGATCTGCGCGGTGGCGGCGACCTCGTAGTCGAAACAGGACAGAGTCAGCCCCGGGCCGGCGTCCAGGCGCAGGCCGGAGAGCACCGGCACCACCGGGCGCGTGGGCAGGGCGCGCGCCACCCAGGCGAGCGCCTCGGCCAGCGCCTCCCTCTCGACCCGGAACCTCATGCCAGTGCCCTTCCGTTATGCCCAAGCTTGTTACCTGTGCCCGATCCTGGCACCAGGTACCGACAGTCTGGCCGGCCCGGCCAGGCGCGGGCAGTGGATCCCCGCGCTGGCCGCGGGCCCGGCCTTCGGCGTGCCGGTCAGGCCAGGCCAGGCGGGACGGCCGCGAGGGTGGCCGTGATGGCGGCGGCGAGCTCGCGGGCCGATTCCGCGGTCAGCTCGACCGCGACCCGCGCCGCAGGCCCCTGCGCCGGGTTGCGGAAATCGATGTTCACCGTGTGCTCGGCGGGCGCGTGCACCGGGTGATCGAAGTAGACGGTGGCCTCGCTGAGCGGGAACCAGCCGTCCGGGCCCTTGCCACTGCCGGTGACGCCGACCTTCTCGGTGAGGTACGTGCACATGGCCCTCTCCCCTCAGCTGGCCAGGTAGCGGCCGTAGAAGTCAAAGATCCGCTGCCAGCCGTCGTTGGCCGCCTCCGGCCGGTAGGCCGGGCGGTTCACCGAGAAGAACGCGTGCCCGGCACCGTCGTAGCTGTGAAACTCGAACGTCTTGCCCGCTTCGACAAGTGCCTTCTCCAGCTCGGCGACCTGCTCCTGGGACGGGTACTGGTCCTCCTTGCCGAACAGGCCGAGCAGCGGGCAGGACAGGTTCGGCGTCAGGTCGACGATCGGGCCGACCTTGAGCGGCATGCCCTCCGGGGGCGTGCCGACCACGAACGCGCCGTAGCAGTCCACCGCCGCGTCGAGCGGGAGGCTGCACGCGGCGAGGAAGGACTGCCGCCCGCCGGAGCAGTAGCCGATCACCCCGACCTTGCCATTCGAGGTCGGCATGGCCCGCAGGAACGCGGCGGCCCCGCCGACGTCGCCGACCAGCCGCTCGTCCGGCACACCGCCGGCCGCCCGTGCGGTCGCCGCGGCATCGTCCGGGCTGGCGCCGGGCGCCTCCCGCCAGTACAGGTTCGGGCACACGGCGGTGTACCCGTTGACCGCGAACGTCCGGGTGATTTCCTTGGTCTGCGCGTCGTAGCCCGGCATGTGATGGATCACCACGACACTGCCGAACGGGCCCGGCCCGAGCGGGCGGGCCAGGTAGGCCTCGATCTGGTCCCCGCCATGCCCGGTCAGGCTGATGGTCTCGGCCAGGATCGCGTCATACATGAGCTGTCCTCTTCTCTGCGTCACTGCTTCGCGCTGCGGTGCCCAGGCAACGCTCACATCCTGCCAGCCAGGCTGCGCCGCCGGGCGGCCTGGTACACCCCGGCCGCCTGGGCCGCGGCGGGGTGAGAGACTCCACCCCATGACGTATCTCGCTGCCGCCGACCGCTATCAGCCAATGCCCTACCGCCGCTGCGGGCGCAGCGGGATCAAACTGCCCGAGATATCCCTCGGGCTGTGGCAGAACTTCGGTGATGACCGGCCCCTGACGATCCAGCGCGCGATCCTTCGCAGGGCCTTTGACCTGGGCGTTACCCACTTCGACCTGGCCAATAACTACGGCGGCATAGCGCCTGCTGGTTCCCCGCTGCTGGGCGACTACGGCTCGCCGTACGGGTCCGCTGAGACCAACTTCGGCCGCCTGCTGCGCGAGGACTTCCGCCCGTACCGCGACGAGCTGATCATCTCGACCAAGGCCGGGTACGACATGTGGCCCGGGCCCTACGGTGACTTCGGCTCCCGCAAGTACCTGCTGGCCAGCCTGGACCAGTCGCTGGCCCGGATGGGGCTGGACTACGTCGACATCTTCTACAGTCACCGCGCCGACCCGGACACGCCGCTGGAGGAGACCATCGGCGCGCTGGCCACCGCGGTCAGTTCCGGCCGCGCGCTGTACGCGGGCATCTCGTCGTACTCCGCCGAGCGCACCCGCGAGGCCGCCGCCCTGGCGCGCGAGATGGGCGCGCCGGTGCTCATTCACCAGCCGTCGTATTCGATGCTCAACCGCTGGATCGAGGCGGACCTGCTGGACGTGCTGGCCGCCGAAGGCATCGGCTGCATCGCGTTCTCCCCGCTGGCCCAGGGCCTGCTGACCACGAAATACCTGAACGGCGTGCCCGAGGGCTCGCGGATGTCGCGGGACGACTCGCTCAGCCGCGACCAGCTCACCGAGCAGAACCTCGCGCATATCCGGGCGCTCAACCAGATCGCGGCCAGCCGGGGGCAGAGCCTGGCCCAGATGGCGCTGAGCTGGGTGCTGCGCGATAAGCGGGTGACCTCGGCGCTGATCGGCGCGAGCAGCGTGACCCAGCTCGAGGAAAACCTGGCCGCCGCCGGGCACTCGGACTTCTCCCCGGAAGACCTGGCCGCGATCGATGGCCACGCGGTCGAGGCCGGGATCAATATCTGGGCGGCGTCCAGCCAGAGCTGACGCCCACCGGGATGTGTATTTTTGCGCTCGCCGCCCGTCGTTACGCGTCAACGGCGCGGAAAGGTAGCAGACTCTAGGACATGACACCGATCGCAGCCACGGTGGCCATCGTCATCGCCCTGATGGTCGGGTACTACTGGGCCCGGTGGCGGCGCTCGGAGGCCTCGCTGCGGGCGGCGAAGGGCCAGGCCGACGCGGCCGGGAAGGCGGCGTGGCGGTCCCGCATCCTCATCATCACGGTCGCGGCCGCTGTCTACGTCGTGCTGCGCGCCTGGCTCGCGGGCACCGGACGGTGACCCAGGCGGGCCCGGTCAGCCGGGCGGGATCCCCTGCGGGAACTTGAACACCTGGTGCGGGTCGTACTTCGCCTTCACGTGGGTCAGCCGGGTGAAGTTGCGCCCGTTGTAGGCCTGCTCCCAGTCTTTCAGGTCCGGGTCCTAGTAGTTCTGGTATGC
>Ga0207664_10002233_pt1 | contig 12759 bp, 7 predicted proteins | sample LARL83metaG_FD_184349 | JGI IMG/M metagenome (GOLD analysis project Ga0207664, IMG submission 184349) | Corn, switchgrass and miscanthus rhizosphere microbial communities from Kellogg Biological Station, Michigan, USA - LAR L8-3 metaG... | ecosystem: Host-associated > Plants > Roots >...
AACTGGACCTGGGGCGGCACGGCGACCCAGCCGGTCGCCCTCGGCGAGCCGGAGGCCGCCACCGGCTGGGCCGACTACACCCCGCCCAACCCAGGGCAGCGAGATCCGATCCTGTTCGATCCGAGCAACGGCAGGTACGCCTGGCCGCTGCTGCAACCCCACCTCGGGATGAGACCACCGTTCTCGCCCAACGGACATGGCGGAGCGCCCTGGCTCGGTAACACGACCAGCTCCACCCGGCCCGACGGCCTGTGCCCGGCCGGCGCGCCGGTGCGCACGTACAACATCACCGCCATCCAGACTCCCATCACCGATCAGACCGACGCCGGGAGAACCCCGAGCGGGTCTCCGATCGACCCGACAACCGACCAGACCGGAGAGATCTTCGTACTCAACCAGAACATCGCGGCGACCCAGAGCGGCGCCATGCAGGCGGTGCCCCTGGCGGTCAGGTCCGATGTCGGCGACTGCGTGGCCGTGACGCTGACCAATGACATGAACCCGTCAACGGCAGCGCCGCTTGAGGCCACCAGCGAAGAGAACACCTACCGCAAGGCCAACATCCACATCCACTTCGTTCAGTTCGACCCGCAGGCATCTGACGGCGTGATCACCGGTCTCTCCTACGAGCAGGCCGTACGGCCCGTCACCGGTGGCGAGCCTGGCGAGACCACGCTGACCGCGGCGGCCCCGGCCGGCGCCACGCAGATCACGGTCGCGAGCGCCAACGGGCTGCGCCCTGGTGTCAGCATCGAGATCGGGCAGGCCAAGCCGGACACCGAGATCGCCACCAAGATCACGGCGATCAACGGCAACACGCTGACGCTGAGCGCGCCGCTGCAGAACTCACATGCGGCGGGCGAGTTCACCGGAGTCGAGTTCGTGCAGTACCGCTGGTACAGCGACGTCGACGACGGCACGGTGTTCTTCCACGACCACGTGGACGCGCTGAGCTCCTGGGGCCACGGCCTGTTCGGTGCGCACATCATCGAGCCAGCGGGCTCGACCTTCCACGACCCGGTGACCGGGGCGCCGATCACCAGTGGCCCGATCGCCGACATCTACACCACCGGCTCGGCCGGCTTCGGCGAGAAGGGCGACTTCCGCGAGTACGTGCTCTGGCAGCACGAAGGCATCACCACCGGCGGCTCGCCGCAGGGTTGCCAGCTGGCCAGCTTCAACCTGCGCGCGGCGCCGCTCATCGCCCGAGATCCCAACGCCGCTAACCCGGCGAACGCCAACGGGCCCGACGTCAGCACCCCCGACACGGTCGGCAACTACACCATGGGCTTCGCCGCCGCGGAGGAACCCGCCGGGGCGGACCGGAGTGACTGCGGCCCAGTCGGAGCGTCCAACGACCCGTACGCATTCTCCTCAGTTGCCCACGGTGACCCGCCGACACCGCTGCTTAAGGCCTACGTCGGCGACCCGGTGGTGGTCAGGCAGGTGGGCCTGGACGAACAGGTCGGTGACCTGCGGATCACCGGTCACCGGTTCGCCGAGGAACGCTTCGACCCGAACGCACCGCTCACCGACGCGGGCACGGCGGGCATCTCAGAGAAGATGGACTACGTCATCCAAGGAGGCGCGGGCGGTAACCGGCACTTGCCCGGCGACTACCTCTACTACGCCGGCAAGACCGAGAACCTGGAAAGCGGCGCCTGGGGCATCTTCCGGGTGATGAACACGCTGCACACCACCGGGCCGAACGCCCTGGAGGCGCTGCCCGACCGGACGGCCCCGCCCGCCGGCGCCGGGTTCCCGGCTCTCACTACCACCGGCAACGCCCCGCCCGCGGCCCCCAACGGGCCCGGCGCCGGAGCCTGCCCGACCAACGCACCCGTCCGCAGCTACGACGTGTCAATCTTCAACGGCGTCACGTTCGACCCCGGCCAGCCCGGAGAAAGCGACAACGACCAGCCAGGAAGTACCGGCTCCTGGGCGACCATGTACGCGCTCACCAGGGACGAGGCCGCGATCAAGGCCGGGACCAAGCCAGTCGTCCCGCTCGTGATCCGGGCTAACGCCGGCGAATGCCTGCGGGTGACGCTGCACAACGACCTGCCCGCCGACAACTGGACCTGGACCTGGGGGTCGGGCTCGACCAGAGCCGGGTTCAACATCGGGAACGTCATCTACGACCCGCTCCAGTCCTACGGAGCGGCGATCGGATACGACCCCGACAGCACCGTGGCCCCAGGCCAGAGTCGGCTCTACTCCTACTTCGTGGACCGGGAACTCGGTACCAACCTGGTCCTCGACATGGGCAACGAGTCGCTGCTGAGAGGCGGCGCGTACGGTGCCCTCATCGCCGAGCCGGCCGGTTCCACCTGGACCGACCCGGTCACCGGCGACACACTGGACGGTCAGTCGGGGATCGCGGCCGACGTCCACCGGTCAAACGGGACCTCCTTCCGGGAGTTCACCACGCTATTCAGCGACCGGGAACCGCTGCTCGGCCACGACATCATGATCTATTACCTCGACTCCGACCACTCCTACCTCGACTACAACGAGCAATCGCTCACCCAGGCGGAGGGAACCGACCTCAACGCGGTTAACCTCTGGCAGGCCAAGAGCGACGCGTCGAACGCTGTCGGCAACGGATCGTCCACCCCGCAGGATCCGAACACGCCGGTCTTCACGGCCATGGCCGGGGACCCGGTGGTGTGGCGGGTCGCCAACGCGGCCGGTGACCTGCCGATCTCGTTCCAGGTCGCCGGGGCCGAGTTCCCGCTCGATCACGGCATGGCGGGCAGTTCGAACATCGAGGCCAGGACGTTGCTGTCCGGCGAGACGTTCGACGCCTACTTCGCAGAAGGCGCGGGCGGCCCGGCAAGGGCGACCGGCGACTACGAGTACAACGTCGGCCGCGATCCGATGATCAAGTCCGGGATGTGGGGCATCTTCCGAGTTGTCCCGACGACCAGCACGGCGGTGAGACCGCTGTAACGCTGACCCGGTAATCGGGCGTTGCCGCCCCGGGGCCCGCCGCCCCGGGGCGGCAGCGCTCGCCTGAGCTCAAGTTCCGCACCGGAGCAGCCGGGTCGCGTGAAAGTTTCACCTGCGGTCGCCGCACTTGGGCATACGAGCACGTCATGACGGTGCAAAGCACCTGTATCCGGCGTTCCTCATTTAATGCCCTAACCAGGCCTGCGGATTCACTTTAGCCACTCTAATAATTGATTGGGATGTTTACTGAGATGATAAGGAATCCGTATTGACTCCCTCCCACATGATCGATCAAAGTTCGCCTCAGGGGCAGACGAATCGCATTGAAGGAGGCGAAATTGGACAAGAGTCCCATAAGTAACTTCAAGCTCCGCTCCAAGCGTCTGGCCGCCGGCATTACGGAAAGTCAGGTCGCGGAGGAAGTTGCGAGGCTGGTCGCCGCACAGACCGGCCGCGAGTTGGCAATCGACGGTAACTACGTTTCCAAGCTGGAACGCGGGGTTATCACCTGGCCCAACCGGGCTTACCGTCAGGCATTCCGCACGCTTTTTGGCGTTGCGAAGGACGCCGACCTGGGCTTCTACCCCAGCAGAACTCGCCGGGACGCCAAACAGCTGGAAGCGATGGCCCTGACGCAAAGTGGCGGCGACGTGATGACCATGCTGTCTCGCATCCAAGGGATACCCCCGGCACCCTGAGCTGAGATCCGGGCCTGTCACCGAGAGGATGGATCAGATTGCCTGCTACCAGCCGTCCACGGTCCGGCCGGCGTGCCTTGTCTCGGGCCGTGATCGCCTGCGCCGCCGCTGCCGCTGGGATCGTGGCATCCGCCATCCCCGCATTCGCTCACATCACTATCACCCCCGGCTCAGCCTCGCCTGGGTCGGCCGCGGTGCTGACCTTCCATGTCCCGAACGAGGAGGCCACCGCGTACGCCACCCGGGTGGACATGCGGGTACCCACTGATCACCCGATCGCCCAGCTCCTGGTCGAGCCGGTGGCGGGATGGACGATCTCGGTACGGACCATCACCCTGGCCAAGCCGCTCGTCACCGACGACGCGCCCCCGGCCAGCGCCGTGCCCCCGGCCAGCGGCGCGACTTCAGCCGCGGACGGCACGGCCCGGGCGATCGCGGTCGGCGGCGCGCTGATCGGCCTACTCGGGCTGGCGCTGGCCGGCCTGTGCTGGCGGCGGGCGAAGGCCCTGACCGCCCGGGAACTCCCGCTGCCGGCCCTAAACGGTGACGGGCCCGCTGTGGCCGGGCCTCAGCCAGCAGGCGCCGCGCGGAGCGCGCCCCGGCGCAAGGGCGCGAGCGCCCGCCGGGCCACGTCCCGTCGCTGACGGGGGCCGACGTGATCCGCCGGGCCGCGTACCTGCTGGCCGCCCTGTTGTTCAGCGCGATAGGAGTGCTGGGCCCGTCCACGGCCGCCTTCGCCCATGCGACGCTGGTGTCGACCAGCCCGCCCGACGCGGCGATCGTAGCCAAGGCACCCGCCACGGTCAGCGCGACCTTCGATGAGCCGGTCGGCGTCAGCCCCGACAGCCTGCGGGTGTACGCGCCCAACGGACAGCGGGCGGACAACGGCGACACGACGCACGGCCGCCTGCCCCAGCAGGTCACGGTCGGCTTGCTGCCCGGCCTCGGGACCGGTACCTATACGGTCGGCTGGCACGTGATCTCGGCCGACTCACACCCGGTACAAGGGGCATTCACCTTCTCCGTGGGCGCTGCGAGCAGCACCGCAGTGAACCCGGCCAGCCTTGAACCGGCGGCCGGCCAGCTGGTCGGCATCGCGTTCGGTGCCGTGCGGTGGCTTGCCTACTGCTGCTTCGCGCTGCTCATCGGCGTGGTGGCGTTCGTGATCGGCTGCTGGCCGGGCGGCGCGACTCGCCCCGGCGTGCTGCGGCTGACCATGGGAGCCTGGGGCGGCCTGGCTGCCGCCACACTGGCCGCGATCCTGCTGCAGGGCGTTTACGGCGTCGGCCAGGGGATCGGCCACGTGTTCTGGCCCAACGTCCTGCACGCTACCTTGTACAGCGGCTACGGCCGCGCCCTCGGAGCCCGGCTGCTGCTGGTCGTGGCGGCGCTTATCGCCTTTTCCGTCATACTGGGCTCGCTGCCGGCCGCGAACCGGAGCGGACGGCTGGCGATCGCGGCGAGCTGGGCCGCGGTGACCATAGGACTAGCCAGCACGTGGGCGTTCTCCGATCACGCCGGAACCGGGATCCAGGTGCCGCTCGCCGTGCCGTCAGACATCATTCACCTCACCGCCGTCGCCGTCTGGCTGGGGGGGCTGGTGACGCTGGCGACGATGGTGCTGCGCCGGCCAGACTCCCCGGCCGCTGCCCGCAAGTCGCAGCGGCGGCACTATCAGGCCGCCACCGCCGAGGCGGCGCGGGCGGTGTCCAGGTTCTCGCCCATCGCCCTCGGCTGTGTGAGCGCAATCGTCGCCACCGGCGCCTATCAGGCATGGCGCGGCGTCGGCAGCTGGGGCGCGCTGCTGGCGACCACATACGGGCGCCTGCTGCTCGTGAAGATCGTGGGGGTGTGCGCGCTTGTGGCCCTGGGGAACCTCGCCCGCCAGCGGGTACAGCGGCTCCGCGCTCCGCTGGCCGCCATGGCCGCCGCCCAGGCCAGCCCGGCTCGGGAAGCCGCTCCCGTGAACCTGGTCGCGGCTAAGGCAGGCACGCGGGCCCGGGCTAGTCACAGCCCGCGCCCGCGGCGGACTCGCGCGATTGCCAGCGGTAGCGGCGCCGCGGACGAGTCGGCGCAGCCGGACGCCGACCAGGCCGTCGTGACCTTGTCGCGATTGCGCTGGTCGGTCTCCATTGAGGTGGCGATAGTGACCGCCGTGCTCGCGGTAACCGCCGTGCTGGTGAACACGCCCACCGCGCGGGAGACCTATCGCCCGCCGGCCACGGCGACCGCCGCGTTCGACACCGGCGGCCCGCAGGGAACCGGCAACGTCAGCGTCGTCGTGACACCCGCTCGGCTGGGCCCGAACGTGCTCCGCGTGTCGGTCACGAACGCCAACGGGCGGCCGTACCGCCCGCAGCAGATCGAGGTCATCCTGGCCCTGCCCGAGCGCAACCTGGGGCCGCTGCCGGTCCAGCTCACTACGGAAGGAGCCGGAACCTACGTCAGCGCGCCCGCAATCGTAACGATCACCGGGCAGTGGTCGCTGCGCATCACGATCCGCAGCGACGCCTTCGACGAGACCACGGTGACGATCCCCGTCGCCGTGCATTAGCGCTGTCTTCCTGGTGCTGCTTCGGCACAGGGATCGTCCTTCCAATCCCGCAGGCGTGGATCTGCGGCACGCCTGCTGAGTAGTTCTCGCGGTCTATAGACGTAGCCGGTCCGATGCCAAAAGGCCCGGAAGTCCCGGTCCGATTGCGACTGGTAGATTTACTGGGAGGATTAAGGGCAGCTATTGACTGTGCGCGGGAGATCGTTCAAAGTTCCATTAGAGAATGGATCTACCTGCAGGGATGAAATTGCACAGACGGCCCTTGATCAACCATAGTCCCCGTTTAATGCGCCTGACAAACGCTGAGACAAGTAGCCATTCATCAGCGGCAGTTTGCCACCACGGTTCCTGCGGTCCGCGACGGCCATCTCGCCGACCGCGTCGCAACCCAGTACTTACCTCAGCACTCCGGTCACCGTGACGCTCGACGGGCAATGGCAGGTGCGGATCACGATCCAGCGATTCATTCGACGAAACCACCGTGACCATCCCCTTCACCATGCACTAGCCGGCGACCCAGAAATTTCATCGCTATAAGGCGCTGGCTCATCATTAGCAATCACTTATTGCGCTGCGGGACGACGGATGTTCTCTTCCGCATTGGAGGCGGTGACCTAAATGGCATCTCTGGCCCGGGTAGAGTCCGCAAATTCCCCCACGCTCGGCGGCCATGACATTCTGGTAATGGCGGTTCTGGTCAGCTTTCCGGTCATAGGCTTCGATCAGTTCCTGCGGACCGTGCCGTCGAAAGTATCGGAACAAGCGGCCGGGCAGCTCCAGAACTGGCTGGCCGACTCACTGCTGGCGGTGCCGCTTTTCGCGGCCGGCATCTGGGCAGGCGACCGGATTGCCAGCCGGGCCGGGCTGGGTACGGCGCGCCCCGTCGACGCGGCCAGGCGAGCGATAGTCGTCACCCTGCTGGCGGCCATGGCGCTGACCCCCGTTTGGTTCCGGATCGACCGGTCGGACAATCCGATGACGGCACAGCCGCTCATCGCCCCGCACGCTCAGGACAGCGGCGACGTGTACTGGGTGCCCGGCTGGGTGGTCGTGATGCTGGTCTGCGCCTGCCTGGCCCCGGCTGCGGTCTGGGCCGGCCTGAGCCTCAGCCGATCCCTGCGAGCCCGGCTACCGCGCGGCGCGGCCCCGGTCACGTGCGTGGCCCTGCTCGTGCCGCTGGCCGCCGTGCTGGCTGCGGCCTGGCTGCTGCACCAGGCGGCCGAACACGCCTATTCGAGCCGGGTGTACTACGCCGCGAGCGCCCCGTTCGCCGCTCCCGTGCGTTCCGGTGCCCTCGCCGCGGCCACCCGCGGAGCCTCCTCCCGCCCGAGCCCGGCGGTGACGGCCGCACCGCGGCCGCGGGCCCAGGTCAATTCAGCGCCGTACGCATTCGCCGATCAGGCCGCGCATGCCCTGCAGGACGGGCTCGCGGGCCAGGTGACCGGGCTTCCCGTGGCCGCCATCGTCCTGCTGCGCGGCACCCGGCGGCCGGATGACCGCTCCCAGCACCAGTCGGCAGACGCCCGTAAAACCCCTCAAGGAGGCAGCAATGAGTGAGCACGGCCCGATAAGCCGCAGAACCGTCCTGAAAATCGGGGCGGTCGCGGGGGCGGGAGCGGTCATCAGGTTCGAGGCGCCCACCCTGTTCGGGAGTGCCAGCGCATCGGTCTCGGTGCCGCAGACGGCCCTGCCGGGAGCCAGCGTCTCGCAGTTCGTCACCCCGGTGCCGACGTTCTTCGGCAAGCGGGTCGCTGGCGCATCGCTGCAGTCATACATGTACGAGTTCCAGCAGAACGTGCTGCCGGACTCGTTCTACCGTTCGCTGCCCGGCACGTTCCATAACGGCACCTGGCTGTGGGGCTACGCGACCGGCCCGCTGGGTTCCTTCCCGTCCCCGCAGTGGCCCGGCGCGACGGTCGAGGTGAAACAGGGCACGCCGGTCACCGTCAGGTACACCAACGACCTGCCGGACCGCCCGTTCCTGCGCCCGTACCTGACCTACGACCAGACCATCCACTGGGCCAACCCGTTGCAAGCGCCCATGAACTTCAACCCGTACACCGGGCCGATCCCCACCGTGGTCCACCTGCACGGCGGCGAGGACCAGTCGACCTCCGACGGCGCGCCCGAGGCATGGTTTACCAACAACGGCCTGCATGGCAAGGGGTACGCGACCTTCACGCCCACCTCCGCCAACTCCGCTGTCTACCAGTACCCGAACGGGCAGCAGGCGACGACGCTGTGGTTCCACGACCACACGCTGGGTGTCACCCGGCTCAACGTCTACTCCGGACTGGCCGCCTTCTACCTCATCCGCGACCAGTTCGACACGGGTCGGCCGGACAATCCGCTCCGCCTGCCAGCGGGCAACTTCGAGGTCGAGCTGATGATCCAGGACCGGCAGTTCGACACCAACGGGCAGCTCCTGTGGCCGGACAGCAACAACAACCCCTCGCTGGTCGACGGGGCGCCGAGCAACCCGAAGATCCACCCGTTCTGGATCCCGGAGTTCTTCGGCGACGTGATGTGCGTCAACGGCCGGTCCTGGCCGTTCCTGGCGGTAGAACCCCGCCGCTACCGCTTCCGGTTCGTCAACGGCTCCAACGCGCGCTTCTTGCGCATGGGCCTGGTGGACGCCGCCAGCGGCGCGACCGGTCCGGCCATTTACCAGATCGGCACCGATGGCGGGTTGCTGGACACCCCGGTCAAGAAGCTGGGGCAGCCCGAGCCGGTGAGCGACGGGACGCCGGTGCCGACGAGCCGGATCTTCATCGCGCCCTCCGAGCGCTCCGACGTCATCATCGACTTCGCCGGCCTGGCGGGCCATAAGTTCACGCTGACCAACGACGGGCAGGTGCCATTCCCGAGCGGCGACCCGCTTGATCCGGCCGACCCGACCCGCAACGTGCTGCAGTTCCAGGTCACGCTGCCGCTGTCCAGCAAGGACACCACCTACAACCCGGCCACCGGCGCTCCGCTGCGCGGCGGGTCCAGCCAGGAGCCGAAGATCGTCCGGCTGGCCAACCCCGCCACTGGTGCCGTGGCCGCGGGCGTGACGGTGAACCAGAAACGGCAGCTGGTGCTGTTCGAGTTCGAGAGCCCGTCCGACGCGGGCGGCAACATGGCGGACACGCCGGTCATCGACCTGGTCAACAACAGCAAGTGGAACGGGCACACGGACGGGGGCGGGTACAAGCCCATTCCCGGCGGCGTGCCCGACCAGTTCGGGCAGGGCCTGATCATCACCGAATTGCCGCGCGTCAGCTCGACCGAGGTCTGGGAGTTCCTCAACATCACGCAGGACGCCCACCCGATCCACGTCCACCTGATCCAGTTCCAGCTGCTCAACCGGCAGGCGGTGACGGTCGACGCGAACGGTGACTACCCGTACGCCGCCGCCTGGGCGGCGGCGTTCCCCGGCGGCACGTTCAACGGAGAGGCCGCCGACGGGTCCTGGAGCCCGGTCACCTACGCGCCGGGGACGATCATCCCCGGCTTCGGGCCGCCCTTGTCCTACAACAAGCCGAACGCCGATGGCGCAGTTGGCGGAAACCCCGCGTTCTCGCCGTTCCTGACCGGGCCCGTCATCCCGCCGAACCCGGACGAGGCGGGCTGGAAGGACACCGCCAAGGTGTTCCCCGGCTACGTCAACCGGTACATCATCCGCTTCGCGCCGCAGGCCGTCGCGGTCAGCGGGGCCAAACCCGGGCAGAACCTGTTCACGTTCGACTCCACCAAGGGCCCCGGGTACATCGTGCACTGCCACATCCTCGACCACGAGGACAACGAGATGATGCGCCCCTACATCACCACCAGCTAGCGGGTCCGCCCCGCCAGACCGCCAGCACAGCCAGCCCCGCCAGCAAGGAGGCAAGCAAGTGCCCGGCATGAGCCCAGGACTGACCACCACCGATCCCACCCTGGTGGCCGCGTTCCGGTCGATGCTGCTGCAGCAGTTCGCGGCGGTCGCCGCGATCTTCCTGGTGCTCACGCTGGCGTACTGGATCATGCGCGCCCGGCACGCCGCGGCGGCGACTCAGTCGACGTCGCCGCGGTCGCCGGCCGCCAGCATCGAGCCGAACGGCCGCAGGTTTCTCCGCCTCTCGTTCGGCATCTTGTGGATCATCGACGGGATCCTGCAGGTCCAGCCCCAGATGGCCGGCGGCCTGCCGTCGGAGGTCGTGCAGCCGAGCGCGGCCGCGTCCCCCGCCTGGGTGCAGGCCGTGGTGAACGCGGGCGGCACGATCTGGTCCTTCCACCCGATCGCCGCGGCCGCCGCTGCGGTATGGATCCAGATAGGGGTCGGCCTGTGGCTGATCGCCGCCGAAGCCGGCTGGCGGTCCCGGTTCGGCGGCCTGGCCAGCGCCGCGTGGGGGCTGGTCGTCTGGGTGTTCGGCGAGTCGTTCGGCGGGATCTTCGCTCCCGGCCTGACCTGGCTGATGGGCGCGCCCGGCGCCGTGTTGCTGTACGTCGTCGCGGGCGCGCTGCTCGCGCTGCCGGCCCGCGTCTGGACCGGGCCGCGAGCCGGCCGGCTGCTGCTCGCCGTCACCGGAGTGTTCTGGGCCGGGATGGCGGTCCTGCAGGCCTGGCCGGGCCGCGGCTTCTGGCCGGGCGGCGCCGACGGCACGCTGACCGGCCTGATCAGCGACATGGCCGGGCTCGCTCAGCCGCGCCCGCAGCAGGCGATGATCAACGGGATGGTCACCTTGACCAGGGACTACGGCTTCGCGGTGAACCTGGTGGCGGTGATCGCGCTCGCCGCCACCGGCGCGGGGCTGCTGGCCGGCGTGACGGTGCTGCGCGACCGCCCGGCGGTGCTCCGCCTCGCCGTCGCCGCTTCGATCGCGTTCTGCCTGGTGGTGTGGGTGCTTGTGCAGGACCTTGGGCTCCCCGGCGGGCTGGGCACCGACCCGAACAGCATGGTCCCCTGGGTACTGCTGGTGTGGACGGGCTACCGGTCGGCGACGGTACCGGTTCCTTCGGCCGAACGCTCGGCTGGTTCCCCGTGGCCCGCCCCGTTCTCCCGGACCGTCCGTTCGGTGACGTCGCTCGGAGCGTTCGGCGTCGTGCTCGTCGGCACCGGCCCGCTGGCCGCCGCGGCGGTGAACTGGCACGCGGACCCGATCATCGCTCGTGCGATAGCGGGCGCGGCGACGCCGGTGAACCGCTCGGCGCCGGACTTCCGCCTGGTCAGCCAATTGGGCCAGCCGGTAAGCCTGGGATCACTTCGCGGCAAGGTGACGCTGCTGACGTTCCTCGACCCGCGCTGCGCCACCGACTGCCCGGTCGCCGCCGAACTGAAGGAGGCGGGCGTGCTGCTCGGCGGCGCCGACGACCAGGTTCAGTTCGTGGCGATCGCGGCGAACCAGTTCCACTATGACCTGGCGTCCGTCCGGGCGCTTGACCGGCGGGAAGGCATGGACACGGTGCCGAACTGGCTGTTCCTCACCGGTTCCGCCACCCAGCTCCAGCAGGTGTGGGGCAGGTACGGGATCTTCGTCTCGCACATGGCGCCCGGCGCGCCGAGCGTGATGAGGGACCTGGTGTTCGTCATCGACAAGAACGGCCGGATCCGGCAGCAGATCCTGGACAACCCGATGGCCGGCACGCTGTCCACCCGGTCGTCGTTCGCCGTGATGCTGGCCGGCGTGGCCCGGCAGACACTGGCCCGATGACCGGCTCAGGCAAGCGTGGCCTGGCTCCTGATGCTCAGCACGTACCTGACGAGGCTGACGAGAACCTTCTTCACCGAGTCGCGGTTCCGGGCGTCGAACATCACGATCGGCACTTCTGGCTTGAGGGTCAAGGCGATCCTGATGTCCTCCGGCTCGAACCGGGGAGCGCCGTCGAAGCAGTTGACCGCGATGATGAACGGCGTGCCGCTCCGCTCGAAGTAGTCGATCGAGGCGAAGCAGTCGGCGATCCGCCGCGTGTCGGCCATGACCACGGCGCCGATCGCGCCGAGGCACAGGTCGTCCCACATGAACCAGAAGCGCTCCTGACCGGGCGTGCCGAAGAGGTAGAGCACGAGCTGGGAGGCGAAGCTGATCCGGCCAAAGTCCATGGCCACGGTCGTGGTGGTCTTCGCGCTGACGCCGTGCGTGTCGTCGACGCCCACGCTGCGGTCGCTCAGCGGCTCCTCGGTGCGCAACGGCCGTATCTCGCTGATCGTCCCGACGAGCGTGGTCTTACCGACACCGAACCCGCCGGCGACCAGGATCTTGGCGGTCGACGGCACGCCAGCCCTGTCCCCAGCACCGTCAAAGCGATTCAAGTCCATCAAGCACCATCCTCAATAGGCGCTGGTCGGGCACTTGCTGCCGCTGCTCGGAGACGATCCGCACCATCCCCTCGCCCACCAGGTCGCCGAGCAAGACGCGCACCACCCCGAGGGGGAGGTCAACCTCGGAGGTTATGTCGACGATTGGCGTAGGACGACGGCAGACGCCGAGGATCCGCCGGTGCTCTGGCCCCGGCCGGAAGTGCTCGGACGGCCATTCCCCGGTGGCGACGACCACATCGATGAGGCCGAACGACGCGCCGCCGTTCGGCAGG
>Ga0207664_10002234_pt1 | contig 12753 bp, 14 predicted proteins | sample LARL83metaG_FD_184349 | JGI IMG/M metagenome (GOLD analysis project Ga0207664, IMG submission 184349) | Corn, switchgrass and miscanthus rhizosphere microbial communities from Kellogg Biological Station, Michigan, USA - LAR L8-3 metaG... | ecosystem: Host-associated > Plants > Roots >...
TCTCGTGCCTCCGCGGTCTGCTCGGGCGTCACCGGCTCGAGCCGCATCGGCGCAAGGGTAGCCGTTGCGGAATCCGGCAACGCCTCTCTATGCTTTCGGCTCATATAAAGAAGTCTTTATGTTTCTTGCAGGCAGCCACCGCGAGCTCACCGCACACTTCAACGCCCTTGCCAACCCCACGCGCCTGCGCATCCTGCAGCGGCTCGGGCAGGTCGGCGAGGAGAGCGTCAACGACCTCGCGGTGAACCTGCGCGTCAGCCAGCCGCGCATCTCCTGGCACCTCCGCCTGCTGCGGTTCGGGGGACTGGTCAAGACGCGGCGAACAGGGCGGCAGGTCTACTGCTCGGTGGACACGGAATCGATCGGCCGGTACTACGCCGAACTGCGGCGGATGCTCGGCCTGGCGCCGGCGCCGAGCAACCAAGAGGTCAAGGCATTTGCGCCTGCTGAGGAGTAGCTACCTGGGCACTTCGAAGGTGCTCCGGGCGACGCCGGACCCGGTTGTCGGCGCTTTCGCGCGGGCGGGTGGCAGCGCCTGGTTTCACCTGAGCCGGGGTCAGCACCGGGCGGCCCTGCAGAACTACGCCGCGGTGCTGAACCTGCCGATCGGCCACAAGGACGTGACCCGCACGGCAGCACGCGCCTTCCACAACTACGGCCGCATGCTGGCCGACTTCTGCCGCATCGCGAGCTACACGCGTGAGGAGGTGCTCGAGCGCTGCCTGGTCACGGGCACAGACCGGTTTGACCGAGCGCTGGAGCAGGAGCGCGGCATGATCCTGGCCGTGCCGCACATGGGCTCCTGGGACATGGCGGGCGCCTCCGTCGCGGTCCGCGGCTATGACATCCGAGCCGTCGCGCAGACTTTTCCCGGCTCGCTCAACGACGCCATGATCGAGGGACGTGAGTTCTTCGGAATGCGGGTGATCCCGCTCGGCCGCGCGGCCGGCCCCGGCGTCAACGCGGCCCTGCAGCAGAACGCGATCGTCGCGCTGGTCTCCGACATCGCCCACGGCAGTGGCGTCGAGGTGGAGATGTTCGGCCGCCGCACGTCGATGGTCGCCGGTCCCGCGGCGTTCGCGCTGCGCACCGGCGCCCCACTGATCCCGGCCTCCATCTGGGCCACCGGCCCCTCGCGCTACCACGCGCACGCCGAGCCTCCCATCGAGTTCGAGGCGAGCGGCGACCGGCGCAGCGACATCGCCGCGCTGACCCAGCGCCTGGCGAGCGTCTTCGAGCGCCTGATCCGCGCGCACCCCACCGACTGGTACGCGTTCAAGCCCATCCTGCGGCCGGCCTCGTGAAGATCCTCGCGACGACTTATCGCGGGCTGGCCTCGGCGCTGCACGCGATGCCCGCGCCATTGGTGGACGGCTGCGCCCGCGGCGGCGGCCGGGCCTGGTTCCACCTGAGCCGCGGCCAGCACGACGCCGCGCTCCAGAACTACGCGGCCGTCCTGCAGCTGCCGGCGCAGCACCCTGACGTTCGGCGCACCGCGGCGCGCGCGTTCCAGAACTACGCGCGCATGCTGGCCGACTTCACGAAGATCGCCAAGCTGACTCGCGAGGAGGTGGGCGAGCTGGTCACCTACTCCGGCCTCGAGCACATCGACCGGTCGCTGGCGGAGGGACGCGGCGCCATCCTGGCCCTGCCGCACATGGGCTCCTGGGACATGGTCGGCGCCGGCGCCGGCGGGTTCGGTTACGACATGTACGCCGTCGCCGAGAGGTTTCCCGGCTCGCTCAACGACGCCGTCGTCGCCGGCCGTGAGCAGCTTGGGTTGAACGTGGTTCCGCTCGGCCGCTCCGCCGTGCCCAAGCTGATCGAGATCCTCGGCCAGAACAAGGTGGCGGCGCTCCTCACCGACATCGCGCACGGGCGCGGGGTCGAGGTGGAGATGTTCGAACGGCGAGTGGAGCTCGCGTCGGGGCCCGCGTCGCTGGCCCTGCGCACTGGCGCGGCGCTGCTGCCGGTTGGCGTTTGGGTGACCGGCCCATCGCACTACCACGGCCACGTCGAGCCCGAGCTGGTACCCGAGGTGACCGGGAATCGGAAGCACGACATCCGCGAGCTTTCGCAGCGGCTGGCGCGAGTCTTCGAGCGCTTGATCCGCGCCCACCCCGACAGCTGGTACGCGTTCAAGCCGATCCTGCGGGCTTCGGAGGCTGCTGCTTAGTTGTGGGCGTACCGCGGCTTCGTCGTCCTCCAGTGGGTCATGGAGAGACTGCCGCGGCGCCTGGGCTACGCGCTCGCCATCGTGGTGGCACGGGTGGCCTTCCTGCTGGCCCGGAAGGCCCGCGACCGGGTGATGTTCAACCTGGGCCGGGCGCTGCCCGAGGCGTCGCAGCCGGAGATCGTGCGGCTAACCTACCGCAACTTCCGCAACCACTCGAAGGCTTACGCCGACCTGATGCGCCTGCCCCGGATGCGCGTCGAGGAGCTGGGACCGCTACTCCTGACGGAGGGGATCGAGCATCTCGAGGCGGCGCGCTCGCACGGCAAGGGCGTCTGGGTCATCTCCGCGCACATGGGGTCGTGGGAGATTGCGGCGGCGATCTGGGCGGCGACTGTGGCGCCGGTCTCGCTCTTTGCGGAGGTCCTCGAGCCGCCCGAGCTGTACGACTGGTACCGCCGGACTCGCGCCCGGCTCGGCATCAGCGTGCTGCCGCTGACCCAGACGGGTCTGCGCCAGGTGATGCGGGCGCTGGACGCCAACGAGATGGTGATCACCGCCATCGACCGGGACGTGCTCGGCACCGGCAAGCCCTTCGACTTCTTCGGGCACCCGGCGCCGATCCCGACTGGCGCGATGGAGATGTCGATGCGGCGCGGTACGCCGATCCTGCCGGTCTGCGTCTTCCGGCTGCCCGACGACCGGCTCCAGGCAGTTGGGTTGCCGCCCATCCTGGAAACGCCGACCGGCGATCGCGCGGCCGACGTGGAGCGCATTACCGGCCGGTTGCTGCGGCACCTGGAGGGGTTCATCCGCGAGCACCCCGACCAGTGGCACCTGCCGCACAAGATCTGGGAAGACGGCCCATGACCGCCTTAGCATTCGGGGCCCCGAGAGCATGAAGATCGGCCTCGTCTCGCCCTACGACTACACCCACCCAGGCGGGGTGAACAACCACATCAAGCCGCTGGCGGACTGGCTGGGGCGCCTCGGCCACGAGGTGCGGACCTTCGCCCCCTCCAGCCGGCAGCAGGCGGAGCGCGAGATTCCGAACTTCTACCGCATCGGCCGGGTTTTCTCGGTGCCGGTCAACGACTCGGTGGCGCGCATCACGCTGAGCTTCCATCTCGCGTCGCGCGTCATGGAAATCTGCGCCCGCGAGAACTTCGACGTGCTGCACTTCCACGAGCCGCTGATGCCGGCCCTGCCCATCACGATGCTTCGCCTCGCGCGCAACGTCGGCGTCGCGACGGTCGGCACGTTCCATGCCTTCGCCAAGTCGAACGTCGGCTACTACTACGGCCGGTCTCTGCTCAAGCCCTATGTCCGGCGACTCGACGAGGCGATCGCGGTGAGCCCCGCGGCGGCGGACTTCGTCCACCAGTACTTCGACATCGACCTGCGCGTCATTCCGAACGGCGTCGACGTCGAGATGTTCAGGCCGGGCCATGCTCCCATCCGCCACCTGCGCGACGACCGCGTCAACGTGCTGTTCGTCGGCCGGCTCGAGAAGCGCAAAGGCCTCCGCGACCTGCTGCAGGCGTACGAGGTGATGAAGGAGCGCTTCCCGCGAGCTCGTCTGGTCATCGTCGGCGACGGCCCGCTGCGCTCCAACGTCGAGCAGCACATCTCGAAGCGCCGGCTCCAGGACGTCGTCCTCGCAGGCTTCGTACCCGAGTCCGTGAAGCCGCGCTACTACGCGACGGCCGACATCTTCTGCGCGCCCGCGACCGGCGGCGAGAGCTTCGGGATCGTGTTGCTGGAGGCGATGGCCAGCGGGGTCCCGGTCGTCTGCACCGAGGTGCCGGGCTACATGACCGTGGTCGAGCCCGGCGTCGACAGCCTGACCGTGCGGGCCAAGCGACCAGCCGAGCTGGCGCAGACGCTGACGGTGCTGGCGCGTGACGCCGAGCTCCGGCGCAGGCTGGGAGAGGCCGGTTTGCGCAAGGCGCAGCGATACTCGTGGCGCGAGGTCACGAGCCAGGTGCTCGCCGTTTATCAAGAAGCGAGGCGGGCTCCCCGCTTCGCCAGAGGTTCAGATGTTCACGACGCGGTTCCAGAAGTGGGTTAGGCGGAACGCCCAGCGGCTGGCCGCAAGGCTGGTCGGCCTGGGCGTTACGCCCAACGAGGTAACGGTGGCGGGCATGGTCGTCACCTTCTTCGCGGCTGCCCTGGCGGCGACCGGCCACCTGCTGCCGGCCGGCCTCGTGCTGGCCTTCAGTGGGACCTTCGACATCCTGGACGGAGCCCTCGCCCGCGCCAGCCGGCTCACCTACAACTACGGCGCCTTCCTCGACTCCACAGTCGATCGCTTCTCCGAGGGGGCCATTTACATCGGCATCGCCGCCTATTTCCTCAGCGGCCGCGGCGACCTTGTGCAGTGGCAGGTGCTGGGCGCGCTGTTCGCTCTCGCCGGCTCCTTCCTGGTCAGCTACGTTCGTGCCCGCGCCCAGTCGCTGGGCTACAAGTGCGACGTCGGTCTCTTCGCTCGGCCCGAGCGGGTCGTCTTCATCGTCGCGGGGCTGATCCTGGCCGGGATCGGGTTCACGATGGTCCTGACCTGGGTCATCGCGGCTCTCGCCGTGCTCACCAATCTCACCGTCCTGCAGCGGATCAACGAGGTCTGGCGGCAGGCGCGCGAGGAGAGGCGGACGCAGCGCGAGCAGGCCGCGGCCAGCGTTCCCAAGGGCACCCACCCCGCAGGCCCAGAGCTCTAAGCCGGCTTTTCCAGCGACCCCTCGAGATCCGCCACCCAGGCGGCGTAGGCGGGATCGACCTCGGGGTCTTCCATCCACCCCGGCCAGCGCACTCTCGGAGCCTCGGCGTTCCACCTCCAGAGCACCCCGATCGCGATCGCTCCGATGCACGCGGCAAGCCAGTCCCACCTCGCCCTCGGTGCGCCCGGCACCGGCAGATAGGTCTGCCACAGCACCGCCAGCGCGGTGAACGGCCCCGCGATCACCTTGAACACCACCCACATCCACGCCGGCTTCAAGTAAGGCCAGAGCACCGCCAGCTCGACCACACCGATCACGAGGCCGGTGCACACGTAGAAGGCGACATCGCCTGCCAGGTAGTCGATCCGCGGCGCCGGGGGGATCGAAGCTGCCGGCAGCAGCGGGCGCACCAACATTCCGACCGGCGGCAGAGCCACGTGCTCGACGACGGCGAGCACTGCTAGACCGGCAACGACGACGAACGACCAGATCCGATCGCGGACGATGACCGCCAGCAGCGCGGCCAGCGGCGCGAAGTAGATGACGTCGCCCAGGTACCACGGCAGTTCGGCACGGACCTCAGTCCAGGCGATCAGCGCCGTCCCGAGATAGCTCGCCGCCAACCAAGCCAGGCCGAGCGCAACCCGTTTCAGCGCCGAATCAGCCGCTAGCCCAACGCCCATCTAGAGGCTCTCCTCGAGCTCCTCCATCCACCCGCCGTAGCCCTCGGCTGCCTCCGCCGGGGGATCCTTGGGGGCTGGACGCGCCCACTGCGGCGACTTGAGGACCGGCGGGTCTGCTTCGAAGCGCCAGAGGAGCGCCACGCCGACCGCCACCAGCAGCGGTCCGACGATGTACAACCCGGCATGTTCGTTGACGCCTGGCGTGGAGCCCGGTACCGGGACCGGCAGCAGCCACTGCAAGTAGGCGCCGGTCAACGCGTTGAGGAAGCCGGCGGCGGCCCAGAGGAGCACCCACAACCGCTGCGACCGGAGGTACCACCAAAGCAGTGCCGCGGTCAGCGCTCCCTGCACCAGGCCGAACGACGTGGAGTACGCCACCCACTCCGGTAGATAGGCGGACCTGGGCGGCACCGAGAAGTGAATGGGGTCGCGCGCCGGCGCTAATGGCGTGACCAGGTGAGTCAGGGCGGGCGTCACGGCGTAGTGCTCGAGCACCGCTATGGCGAGCCAACCCAAACCGACGATCAGTGCCCACTCGCGGCGGTTGACCAGGAACGCCAGCAGAACCGCCGCGGGCAGGTTGCCGATCAGGAGTCCAACGATCAGCGGCGTCGAATACACGAACTGAATCTCGATGGTCAGGAAGCCGCCGGCGATGGTCGCCAACAGCCACGCCGCGCCCAGTGCGACTCGATTCACGACTGCATCAACTCACCGGACGCCGCGTCCGGTCAACCGCCGAGTGTGGTGAACCCCCAGATCCCGCTCGCGCCGGCTAGCACGTTGCCGTTCGGCCCTTGCTCACCGGTGCCGGTGCCGACGAAAACCGAGGACCCGACCACGACCGGCGTGCTCGAGGGCGGGCCGTCCAGCGGGAACGCCCAGAGCGGCACCCCGGAGGCGGCGTCCAGCGCCTGCAGCGTGTCCGAGAACGTGTCCGGCACGAAGGCGACGCCGCCGGCCACCGACGTCGCGCCGTAGACCGGGCCCGCGAGCCGGTCGGTCCAGAGGACGGCGCCCGTCGCCGGGTCCATCGCGCGCACCGCCCAGGTCGAGCGATCGGCGCTCGCCGGGTCGCTTGGGTCAGGCACCGGCACCGCCGTGCCGCCGATGATCCGCAGTGCAGTGCCGGCCGCGGTCGTCTGCACCGCGCTCGAGCCGATGAATCCGCCGATCGCGAATCCGCCCTGGCCGGGACCGCCTGCGGAGAGGTGGCCGGGCTGACCGGCCAGCGTCGACCAGGCCGCGGCGCCCGACGAGCGCTGCCGCGCCCAGTAGTTCGCCGACTTCTGACCCTCGCCGACCAGCTGCTGCCCGCCGGCGGTCGCGAAAAGATTGGGCGAGGCGCCGAAGTCGTCGTCCGCCCAGGCTTGCTGCAGGGTGGTGGCGGGCTCGAACTTCCAGACCGGCGCCCCGTCGGCCAGGCGTAGCGCGAACATCGCCTCCGACCAGAGCTGGCCGGCCGCCCGTGCCTGATCCGGCTCCTGGCAGTTGGCGGTGGCGAACAGCACCAAACCGGCCTTCGGATCGATCGCCGGCGAGGTCCAGACGTCGCCGCAGCCGAAGTCGGTCGCCGGGTTGGGGTCGGCGGTCAGAAGTCCGGGACCGGCGTAGACCCGCCCGAGCTCCGGATCGAACTTCCAGAGCGGCGTGAAGCCGGCCCGGCCGAGGCTCAGCGCCACCAGGCCGGTGCGGCCGTTGCCCGGCGTCTCGTTCTCGTCGAACCCGACGTAGACGACGCCGCCCCAGACGGCCGGCGAGGACTCGATCTCGACGGGCGCCCCGCTCTGCAGCTCGGCGCCCGTGCGCGGATCGAGCGATTGGCTCGCCAGGACCGAGCCGGAGGTCGGGTCGAGCGCGTAGAGGGTCGCGCCGCTCGCGATCAACACCACCCGCCGACCCGCCAGTGTCGCGACCGTCGGGCTGGCGGTGATCCGGCCGTAGGAGACGTTCTCGCCGTCATTGAGCACCCGAGTCCAGAGGACGGTGCCGGTGGCCGCGTCGACCGCATAGGCGTTGCCGCTCCAGTCGCCGTCGTAAAGCACACCGTCGACCACCGCCGGCGAGGCGCTCACGGAGTCGGCCGTTTGCAGATGCCACGCCGGGTGCAGCGTGGCCGCGTTCGCCGCCGTCACCGAGGTGCAGGTCTGCTGAAAGGTGTGGGCGAGGTCGTGGCCGTACATCGGCCAGTCCGCGACGCAGCCGCCCGCCGCCGCCACGCGACCCGCCAGCGGGACCGCCAGCAGGCCCGCCAGCGCGAGGAGCAATCCGAACCGCCGCATCAGCAGCCGGTGCTCACCACCACCTGCTGGACGGGGCCGCCGCCCGCGATCGCACCGCAGGTGCCCACGTAGGCCGAGGGGATCGGATAGACCGGCAGCGCGGGCGACGCCTGGGCGTCGGGGTCCTCGTAGACCTGCACGCCGGGTTCGGCATACACGGTGCCCTGCTGCTGGTTCCACCAGCGGAGCGAGTGGCCGCCGCACGACTGCGGCGTCTGGCTCGGCTGGTCGCCCGACGAGCAGCTGGACGGATCCCAGTTGACGCCGGAGTAGTTCGCCGCGTCCCGGGAGCCGCTCGACCCGCCTTGGAACACGACGCGGCGGTTGGTCTGGACCGACGCGCAGGTGCCGTCCGTGCAGGCGCCGTAGCCCGCGTCCGCGGGCACGGGGTGCGTCAGCAGGTAGGACGGGTCGCCCTTCAGCGCGGCCATCACACCGTCGAGCCAGGCGAAGACGAGGTCGGGGGTGACGCTGGCGTGGATGCCGCCGCCGTCGCTCGGCCCGTTCTGCCACTGCGGGGAGGCGTCGTGCTCACCGGTATCGAGGTTGTCGTCGGCGCCGAAGTAGACCTGGACGCCGGAGGCCGGGTTGAACGCGCCCGGGTTGAAGGTGTAGTCGGCGTTCGAGACCGGCTGGCCGTTGGCGGTCTGGTCGGTGCCGGCGGTGAACAGCTGGTTGCCGCTGCCGTCGCTCACCACGATCCGCGAGTTGTGGCATCCCGGCTCGGCGCCCGTCTGGTTGTAGTCGTCCGCGCCGCCCGAGCAGCCCTGCTGGGACGGCGAGTAGTCGCCGTCGCTCACGGCCCAGGCGCTGACGGGCACGACGAGCGCGACCATGACTCCGACCAGGGCGTATCTCCAGCGGCGGGGCATGCTTCGACCTCCGGTGAGTGGCTTTGCCTCGACAGTACAAATCGGAGGTGAACTGTTACAAGCCGTGAACTGAAGACGCGGATCTGCGCTGGCTATGCTGGCGGCTGACCTTGGCTGATCCGTTCATCGGCATTGCGGGCAACCGTGCCGTCCTCGACCACCTCGGCGCTCAGCTCGAATCCGGGCGGCTTCCTCACGCCCATCTGTTCGTGGGCGAGCCGTCGCTCGGCAAGACGGCGGTGGCCAGGGCTCTCGCGCAGGCCCTCCTGCCCGAGGCGGAGCTCAGGCGACACCCCGACTACTGGGAGGACGACCGGGCGGAGAACCTCTCCATCCACGAGATCCGGCTTCTCCCGGACAAGCAGCCCGAGTTCCACGAGCAGTCGCTGCAGGCATTTCTCTCCCGCAAGCCGGCCATCTCTGAGAGGCGCGTGGCCGTCATCTCGAACGTGGGCCGGCTGGCGGACCAGGTCCAAGGCATCCTGTTGAAGACTCTCGAGGAGCCGCATCCCGGCCGCTTCCTGATCCTCACGACGCCGAGCGTCTCGCCCTTCGTCGTGCTGCCGACGGTCGCCTCGCGCTGCCAGCGCACGGCTTTCCAGCCCGTGCCCGCGCCGGAGATCGAGGCGCTGCTCGCCGCCAACGGGGTTGACCCCGAGCGAGCGGCGATCCTGGCCGCGCTCGCTCGCGGCCGCCCGGGCTGGGCGCTGCGGGCGGCCGGCGACGCGGAGGTGATCGGCCGGCACGAGGCGGCCGTCGGTGCCTTCGACGCCGTTCTGAGGGGCGGCCGCGAGCCGGCGCTGCGCCTCGCCTCGGAGCTCGACAACCGTGCCGTCGCTCAGGACGCGGTGGCCTCCTGGCAGCTGCGGCTGCGCGAGCGGATGGTCGACGACATCGCCAACGCGCGCTGGGCGGAGCTGCTGGAGGGCTCCTTCGACACCCTCGGCCACCTGGAGCAGAACGTTAGTCCCCGCCTCGCGCTGGAGGTCTTCCTGCTCGAGTGCGCGCGGGCGTGAAGATGGCCTCCAACTACCTCAAGCCCGGCCTCCGCGGCTACCAGCCCTATGTACCGGGCGAGCAGCCGGCCGACCTCGACGGCTGGATCAAGCTCAACACGAACGAGTCGCCGGTGCCGCCGTCGCCCCGCGTGCTCGCGGCGATCAGCGACGCTGCCGCCGATTCGCTGCGGCTCTACCCGAGCCCGACGGCCCAGCCGGCTCGCGAAGCGATCGCTCGCGCCCTCGAGGTAGAGCCGTCGTGGGTGGCCTGCGGCAACGGCAGCGACGAGCTGATCGCGATGTGCTTCCGCGCCTTTGCCGGGCCGGGCGACGACGTCAGCTTCTGCGAGCCGACCTATCCGCTCTTCCAGCCGCTCTGCGCGATCCACGAGAACCACGCATCGGTGCACCCGCTCGGCGACGGCTGGGCGCTGCCGCCCGAGTTCCGCCGCGACCCGGCGCCCCTCAAATTCCTGGTCAACCCGAACTCACCGATCGGCAACTGGTACGAGGCCGGAGCCGTCGAAGAGGTCGTCGCGGCCTCACCCGGGGTCGTGGTGATCGACGAGGCTTATGTCGATTTCGCGCCCGAGCCGCGGCTGGACGTGGTGCGGCGGCATCCCAACGCGATCGCGCTGCGCACGCTCTCCAAGTCGTCCGGCCTCGCCGGGCTGCGCTTCGGCTACGCGGTGGCGAACCCCGACCTCATCGGCGCGCTCGACCTCGTGAAGGACAGCTACAACCTGAGCCGGCTCCAAATCGCGGCCGCGGTGGCCGCCGTCGAGGACGAGGACCACCGGCGACGGATTGTCCAGGAGGTCGTCCGCGAACGCGACTGGCTGAGCGCCCAGCTCAGCGGCATCGGGTTCCAGGTGGAACCCTCCTACGCCAACTTCGTGTTCTGCCGGCCGCCGGCCGCCCACCCTGCCGAGGAGGTCTTCGCGGCGCTGCGGGACCAGAAGATCCTCGTCCGGCTCTACCAGCGCGAGCCGATCGCCGGCTGGCTGCGCATCACCGTCGGCACCCACGACCAGATGGAGGCGCTGATGGAAGCCCTGGGCGGGGTGCTGAGCACGTGACCGGGCCATTCGCCGGCGCATGGCCTATCTCCACGCCTCGAAACCGGCCATCCGCCGGCGGATGGCCCCCGCTGGTCATTCGATGATTCCGAACCGCGAGTGGACTTGGGAGATCGTCAACGAGTTCACCCAGTCCGAGCAGCTGAAGCGCCACATGCTGAGCGTCGAGGCCGCGATGCGGGCCTACGCGCGGAAGTACGGCGAGGACGAAGAGCGCTGGGGCGTGACCGGGCTGATCCACGACTTCGACTACGAATCCGGGCCAACCGAGCACCCGTCGCGCGGGATGAGGATCCTCGGCGAGCGCGGCGTCGACCAGTCGGTGCTCGACGACATCGCGTCGCACGCGGACCTGGGCGTGCCTCGCGACACCAAGCTGCGCCAGGCGCTGAACGCGGTTGACGAGCTCTGCGGCTTCATCATCGCCTGCACCCTGGTCAAGCCGGACAAGTCGCTGCGCGCCGTGGAGGCGAGCACGGTGCGGAAGAAGATGAAGGACAAGGCGTTCGCGCGCGGCGTCCACCGCGAGGAGATGCTTCAGGGTGCCGAGGAGCTCGGAGTCGACTTCGACGAGCATGTCGTGTTCGTTCGTGACGCACTGGTGCCGATCGCGTCACAGCTCGGGTTGAACTCATGACGCGCCCGCGCGTGCTCTTGACGCACCCCATCCTGGAGCCGGGCTCGACGCTGCTCGCGGAGGCGGCCGACGTCGTCGAGGGAACGCAGCCGTCGATCCGTGAGCGCGCCGAAGGCTGCGCCGGCATCCTCTCGCAGGTGATGGACCCGATCGGCGAGGACGTGCTGTCGCTGCCAGGGCTCAGACTCGTCGCTAACTGCGCCGTCGGCTTCGACAACATCGACCTGCGAGCCGCGACCCGCCACGGAGTGCTGGCGACCAACACGCCGGGCGTTCTGAACGACACGACGGCGGACTTCGCGTTCACGCTGCTGATGGCGGCGGCTCGCCACGTCGCCGAGGGCGACAGGTTCGTGCGGCGGGGCGAGTTCCACGGCTGGGCGATCGACATGCTGCTCGGGCAGGACATCCATCACGCCACGCTCGGCATCGTCGGCATCGGCCGCATCGGCCGCGCCCTGGCGCGACGGGCGCGAGGCTTCGACATGCGCGTGATCTACGCCGACGACGTGGCGCCGCTGACGGCCGAGGAAGAAGCAGAGCTCGGCGCGGAGCGCGTGCCGCTGCAGACGCTGCTGCGCGACGCGGATTTCGTGAGCCTCCACGTGCCGCTGACGCCGGAGACCAAGCACCTGATCGGTCCCGAGCAGCTGGAGCTGATGAAGCCGAGCGCGGTGCTCATCAACACCTCCCGCGGCCCTGTGGTGGACGAGGCTGCGCTGGCCGCGGCACTGAAGGCGAAGCAGATCTTCGCCGCCGGCATCGACGTCTACGAGCACGAGCCGGATGTCCACCCCGACCTCGTCGGCTTGGACAACGTGGTGCTGGCGCCCCACATCGCCAGCGGGTCGATCAACACGCGCTCGCAGATGTCCGAGCTCGCGGTCCGCAACCTGCTGGCCGGCCTCCGCGGCGAGCGGCCGCCGAACCTGTTGAACCCCGAGGCCTGGAAGAGCTGAAGCCCCCGCGGCCGGCCGCGAGGGCACTCGGCGCCCGTTGAAAGCCCCCGGGGCCGGCCGCGGGGGCTATGAGGTGCTGGCGCTGGACCTCGACGGCACCGTCCTGGACATGCAGCTGCGGCTGGACCCACGAGACGTCGCCGCCGTCGGCCGCGCGCTGGCAGCCGGCTGGAGGGTGATCGTCTGCACCGGCCGGCCCTTTCCGGGCGCGCTGCCCTGGGTGGAGAGACTGGGCCTGAGCGATCCCTTCGTCTGCTACCAGGGCGCGCAGGTCCGGACTCCGTCGGGCGAGACCTGGCTCGACCGCGGCATCCCGCACGACCTGGCCGCCGAGGTCATCCGCTTAGCTCGCG
>Ga0207664_10002237_pt1 | contig 12745 bp, 11 predicted proteins | sample LARL83metaG_FD_184349 | JGI IMG/M metagenome (GOLD analysis project Ga0207664, IMG submission 184349) | Corn, switchgrass and miscanthus rhizosphere microbial communities from Kellogg Biological Station, Michigan, USA - LAR L8-3 metaG... | ecosystem: Host-associated > Plants > Roots >...
GCCCGGCCACGATGCCGACGATGAGCGGGAGGAGCAGGCGGATGCGCGCCACCTTTCCTCACAACGCGAACCGGCAGGGCGAAGTTGCGCACCCACGTCACCCGCCGCTGCCGCTCGGCGGTGCGGGCCTCGGGTGCCGGATCGCACCCGAGAGCGAGGCCGTGAACGACAGGGTCGGCGCGTCAGCGGCTCAGCGCGGTGGCCATCGCCCGTCGCGCGCGCCGCAGCGTATCGGGATCGCGGTTGAGCTGGTAGTCGCAGTTGGCCCCCACGGCCAGCGCGTTGAGGGTGAACGCCACGTCCTGGGGAGAGGCATCGGCAGGCAGCTCTCCGTTCTCGATCGCCGTGCTCGCCTCTCTCTCCAGGAGGGTCAGCCAGCGCTGCATGACCTTCTTCACCGCGTCGTGCACGGGACCCCGTCGTGCGTCGAACTCAACGACCGCAGTGGTGAGAAAGCATCCGCCGGGCAGGGGGGGATCGCCCAGGTACGCGACCCACGCGTCGCAGATCGCGTTCAGGCGCGCCAGCCCATGCGGTGCGGTCGAGGCGGGCTGGTAGACAGTGCGCCGGAAGATGTCGGCCGCCAGATCGAGGGTCGCGAGCTGGAGGCCTTCCTTGGAGCCAAAGCGCCCGACGAGTCCGCTCTTGCTCATACGCAGCCGACTGGCAAGGCCGCCGATCGTGAGCCCTTCCAGGCCAACGACGGAGGCGAGCTCCGCGGCGGCGGTGAGCGTGTCCGCCCGCGCGCTGGCGACTTGCGTGGCGGAGCGACGAGGCACGCTGCCATCTTATATCGGACGGTCGTTCTCTATATATTCCGGACGAGCGTTCTGTTTAGGTCGTGAAAGAGAGGTCAGATGCGGATCAGATGGCTTGGCTGGGCGGGGGTCGAGATTGAGGCGCAGGGCGCGCGAGTGGTGGTCGATCCGTTGACGGACACGGCAGCCGTCTTTGCGTGGCTCGGAGATCGAGTTGCCGAGGTTCCGCTGCCGGCGGTCGTGGCGCCGGAACCCGGGGCGGTCGCCGGCCTGCTCACCCATCTGCACCGCGATCACGCGGACGCCGCCGCGCTGGGCGCTGCCCTGGCAGCGGGCGCCCGTGTGCATGAGCCGATCGACTACGGGGGCGAAAGCAGAGAGCGCCTGGCTCTCATGCAGGCCGACCACGAGCTCACAGCAGCCGGTCTGGAGCGCATGCCAACCGCGGCCTGGAGCACGGCGACCGCCGGACCGTTCGCGCTCACCGCCCTGCCGGCGGTCGACGGGACCGGCGACCCGCAGGTGTCCTGGCTGGTGGAGGCCGACGGCAAGCGAGTGCTGCATCTCGGCGACACCACATGGCATGGCTGGTGGTGGCGTATCGCCGAGCGATACGGGGCGCTCGATGTCGTACTGGCCCCGGTCAACGGGGCCCGCCTCTCATTCCCGCACCGCCAACCAGTCAGTCCGCTGCCCGGTGTCCTGGAGCCCGAGCAGGCGGCCCTCGCGGCCGAGTTGCTGCGCGCCGATCGGCTGGTCCCGATCCACTACGGTGGCTACGAGCTGGCCGGCCTCTACGAGCCGGTCGCGCATCCGCTCGAGCGCCTGGCCGCGGTCACTGACCGGGCCACGCCGATCCAGCCGGGCGAGGCACTCGAGGTCTGACACGCCGGTGAGACGTCCGAGCGCGGGCTCAATCGCCAGGCGCCCGTGACTTGCGGCTCAGGCGATGACGACGCGGACCCCGCGATCGCGGAGCCGATCGAGCTCGTCGGCGGGTGCGCTGTCGTCGGTGACGAGTGTGTCGATCTGATCGGTGCCGCAGATGCGGGCGAAGCCGCGGGCGCCCAGCTTGGAGCCGTCCGCGACGATCATGACGTGGTCTGACCGTCGCGCCATCAGCTGGTTGATGCTCGCCTCGCCCTCGTGGTGGGCGCTGGCCTACCCGTCTGGATCAACTCGAGCTCGGTCATGCCCGGCCCGTGGACGATGCCGGCGGTCCAGATCTCCGATCATCCGCGTTACGCCTACCGCGGCGTGATGCTGGACATCGCCCGCCACTACCAGACGCCGGAAGCGGTTATGCGGCTGATCGACCAGGCGGCCGCCTACAAGATCAACGTCTTTCACCTGCATCTCAGCGACGACCAGGGCTTCCGGCTGGCCATCAACGGATTCCCCAACCTCACCCAGATCGGCGGCCAGGGGTCGGTCGGCACCGACGGGCGCACGATGGACCCGGGCGGCTTCTGGACCCAGGCTCAGTTCCGCGAGGTCGTCGCCGACGCGCAGGCGCATTTCATGACGCTCGTCCCGGAGGTCGATTCGCCGGGTCACAACAACGCGATCATCATGTCGGAGTACGGCGACACCGCCAACCCCCGCTGCTCGACGGCCATCCGCAGGACATCAACTGCAGCACCCACAACCCGCCGGTGTGGAACTACAGCGAGGACGTCGGCTACAGCGCCCTGTGTCCTGAGAGCCAGAACACCTGGACGATCATGACGGCCATCATCGATCAGCTGGCCGCTCTGACGCCCGGTCCGTATCACGACCTCGGCGGCGACGAGGTGCCGTCGACGGTGCTCAGCCAGTCGCAGTACGCCGCGTTCATCAACAAGGAGGCGGGGATCGTCCGCGCGGCCGGCAAGACCGTGATGGGATGGGCCGACATCGCCGGGCCGGGCACCGACCTCGGCACCCCGGCGGTGGCCGAGTACTGGAACCCGGCGTCGGGCTCTGACCCGGGCAGCGAGACCGGAACCGAGGCGGTGGCCAAGGGCATGCAGGTGGTGATGGCGCCGGCCAACCACGCCTACCTGGACCAGAAGTACCTCGCCGGCAGCGCGGGCAACGTGCCCTCCACGCTCGGGCTGAGCTGGGCCTGTAACAGCGGCTGCGACGTCGACCAGTTCCACAACTGGGATCCGGGCAGCTACGTCACCGGCGTCACCGATCGCAACGTCATCGGCGTGGAGGGCGCGATGTGGGGCGAGACGGTGACCAACCTCAGCGACGTCGACTACATGGTGTTCCCGCGGCTGCTCGCGCTGGCCGAGCTGGGGTGGTCACCCCGGACCGATCGCACCTCCGAGCAGAGCCCCGCCTACCAGGACTTCATCGTCCGTCTGGCGGCCCAGGGGGCGCGCTTTGAGTCCGGCGGCGTCAACTTCTATCCGACGCCCGAGGTGCCGTGGCGCCTCGACCTGTCCGCACCGCGCGCGGCGACCGCGTTCGGCGGCCGCGTGAGCGGCGCGCTGGCGACCCTGTCGGCACCGGGCCGCCCGGTCGGCGCGCTGACGACGACGATCAACTGGGGCGACGGGACCACCAGCGACGGAACGGTCACCGGTACGGCGGCCACGCCGACGACGGTCAACGGCCTGTACACGGTCAGCGGCAACCACCGCTACCGCCGTCCGGGGGTCTACGTGGGAACCGTCACGGTGACCGCGCCCGGCACCGCACCCGCCACCGCCGCTTTCCTGGTGCTCGTGCGGCGACGGGACTGACAGTTCGCGACGCGCCGGGTGCTCAGGCAAGCGCCTCGAGCACCCGGTCGACGTCGTGCTCGGTGTTGTAGACGTGCCACGAGGTGCGCAGGCGCCCGCCGCGGATGGCGGCGACGATCCCGGCGCGCTCCAGCCGCGCCGCGGCATCGGGGATGTCGACCGAGACGATCGCGCTGTCGGAGGCCTCCAGGTCAAGCCCGGCGCGGAACCGGTTGGCCAGCGCGAGGTCGTGCTCGTGGATCGCCTCGACCCCGATCTCCTCGATGAGCTCCAGCGCGGGGGCGGTCCCCACCCAGCAGAACCACGCCGGCGAGACGTCCAGGCGCCGGGCCGAGGCGGCCAGGCGCAGCGGCGGCCCGAAGTAGCTGGTGTGCACGTCCTCGCCCGCGTACCAGCCGGCGGAGGGCGGGACCGCGTCGTGCAAGAGGCGCTCGGAGACCGTGACAAACGCCGTCCCGCGCGGGGACATCAGCCACTTGTAGGCGCCGCAGACCAGCGCGTCAAAGCGCGCGGCATCGATGGGCAGCCAGCCCACCGCCTGGGTCGCGTCACAGATGGTGACGGCACCGACCGAAGCGGCGGCAGCGACGATCGCATCGACGTCGGCGACCTCGCCGGTGCTCATCTGCACGGCGCTGAAGGCGGCCGCGCCGGCGCCTTCGGCCACCGCGCCGGCCACCTCGCCGACCGGTACCGTGCGCACCTCGAGCCGGCTCTGAACCAGGTAGGGAAAGAGGTTTGAGGTGAACTCGATGTCGGGCACCACGACCCGCGTGCCGGCGGGTAGCGCGGTGACCAGCGAGCCCACGAGCTCGGACACCGTGGAGCCGACGGCCACACGCGCGGTGTCAACGCCCACGATCCGCGCAAACCCCGCCCGTGCGGCGTCGGTGGTGTCGCCCCAGTGCTCCCAGCTCGTGCGGCCCCCTTGCCAGTCGGCCAGCGCGGCCTGGAGCGCATCCCACGCCGGGCGCGGCGGGAGCCCGTAGCTGGCGGTGTTGCAGTAGACACCGGCCGGCGTCCACAGCTCCCGGGCCTCGTCGATCCTCATGAATCACACGCTACCGACGCGGTCCGAGCGCGGGGGATGACGGTCATCCCTCGAGTGCCGCCACGATCGCGTCGGCCACCTGTTCGGTGGTCGAGTCCCCGCCCACATCGGGGGTGAGCACGCCGTCGGCGCACACGGCGGCGACCGTGTGGCGCACACGATCCCCGCTGTGATGCAGTCCGAGATCGTCGAGCATGAGCGCGACGGACAGCACCATGCCGATCGGGTTGGCCACCCCGCGCCCGACGAGATCGAAGGCCGAGCCGTGGACGGGCTCGAACATCGAGGGGCGCATCTGGTCGAGGCTGAGGTTGGCGCTCGGCGCCATGCCGAGGCTCCCCGTCAGGGCTCCGGTGAGGTCCGAGAGGATGTCGCCATGCAGGTTGGAGGCGACGATCACGTCGAACTCCTGAGGGGCGAGCACGAGCCGGGCCGCCGCGGCGTCGACCAGCAGCGACTCCCAGCGCACGTCCGGGAAGCCGGCGGCGACCTCGGCCACCACCTCATCCCACAGCACGCTGGCGTGCGGGCTGGCGTTTGACTTGGTGACGCTGGTGAGATGGCGCGCGTTGCGGGAACGGGCCAGCTCGAAGGCGTAGCGCGCGGTGCGGGCGATTCCGTCATGCGAGTACACGGTGGTCTGCACCGCGATCTCGCCCGGCAGGCCGCGGCGCGTGAAGCCGCCGATCCCCGAGTACTCGCCCTCGGTGTTCTCGCGCACCACCACCAGGTCGATCTCCTCAGGCGCACGATCGGCCAGGGGGCCGCGAACGCCCGGCAGCAGCCGCGCCGGGCGCAGGCTCACCCCCTGGTCAAAGCCCTGGACGATGGCCAGGCGCAGACCCCACAGCGTGATGTGATCGGGGACCTCCCGGGACCCGACGGCACCGAAGAGGATGGCGTCGAACTCCGCCAGGGTCTCGAGCGCGCCGGCGGGCATCATTCGCCCGGAGCTCAGGTAGTGGCCCGAGCCCCACGGGAAGGTCTCGTACTCAAAGGGTTCGCCGCCCAGCGCATCGAGCACCCGCAGGGCCACGGCGCACACCTCGGGCCCGATGCCGTCGCCGGGGATGACCGCGATCCGGCTCACGGTGCGCATGCTGCCAGAGGTCGCGCCCGCGGCTCGATCCGCTACATCTGTCCCGATGCCGGCACGCAACCTCGTCAATCTCCACGCCGTGGCCAAGGGCTATGGCAGCCGCGCGGTCCTGCAGGAGGTGACGCTGGGGATCAACGCCGGCGAGCGCGTCGGCATCGTCGGTGACAACGGCGCCGGCAAGTCGACGCTGATGCGCCTGCTGGCCGGAGCCGAGCCGCCCGACACGGGGACGGCCACCCATACCGGCGGCCTGCGCCCCGTGCTGGTGGGCCAGCGGGTCGACCTGGACCCCGAGAGCACCGTGCGCGCGGAGCTGGTGGGCGGCCGGCCTGACCACGAGTGGGCGCGCGACGCCGCCATCCGGGAGGTGCTGGACGGCCTGCTCGGCGGCGTGGCCGTCCGCCGGTTTCCGCAGGGGCTGGAGACGCTGACCGGGCGCCTGTCGGGCGGCGAGCAGCGCCGGGTGATGCTCGCCCGCGCCCTGCTGCAGGCACCCGAGCTGCTGTTGCTCGATGAGCCGACCAACCACCTCGACGTCGAGGGCATCGCCTGGCTGGCCGCGTTTCTGGCCGGTCACCGGGGCACGCTGGCCGTCATCACCCACGACCGCTGGTTTCTGGATGCGGTGTGCGATCGCACCTGGGAGGTGGCTGACGGCGACGTGCACCAGTACGACGGCGGCTACTCGGCCTACGTGCTGGCCCGCGCCGAGCGCGACCGGCAGGCGGCCACCCGCGAGGACAGGCGACGCCAGCTCGTGCGCAAGGAGCTGGCGTGGCTGCGGCGCGGGCCGCCGGCGCGCACGTCCAAGCCGAAGTTCCGCATCGACGCCGCCAACGCGCTCATCGCCGACGAGCCGCCGGCGCGCGACACCGTTGAGCTGCTGCGCTTTGCCACCGCGCGGCTGGGCGACCGGGTGCTCGACGCCGTCGACGTGTCGGTCGCCTACGGCGACCGCCGGCTGTTTGCGGACGTCACCTGGCGGTTGGGCCCCGGGCAGCGGGTGGCGCTCGTCGGGGCCAACGGGTCGGGCAAGACGACGCTCATCCGCCTGCTGGCCGGCGACCGCGAACCGGACTCCGGCGAGGTGCAACGGGGCGCCACCGTACGCCTGGCCGAGCTCTCCCAGGACACCACCGAGCTCCCGCCGGGGCTGCGCGTCGTCGAGGCCCTGGCCGAGGTCCGCGGGCGCGCGACGACGAGCGGAGGGGAGGACCTCGCGCCGGGGACGATGGCGGAGCGCTTTGGCTTCCGGGGCGAGAAACTCAGTACCAAAACCGATGACCTCTCGGGTGGCGAGCGCCGCCGGCTTCAGCTGATGCGCGTGCTCCTCACCGGGCCCAACGTGCTGCTGCTCGACGAGCCCACCAACGACCTGGACATCGACACGCTCACCGCGCTCGAGGATCTGCTCGACGGGTGGCCCGGGACGCTTGTGGTCGTCACCCACGACCGCTACTTCGCCGAGCGCGTGTGCGATGACGTGTTCGCGCTGATGGGCGACGGCGGGCTGCGCCATCTGCCGGGCGGGATCGAGCAGTACCTGCGGCTGCGGGCCGCGTCCGCCGATGCCGAGCCGGCTCGCGCGCCACGAGAGCCGGAGCGCGCCCGGCCGGGCGCCGAGCGGCGCGCTGCCCAGAAGGAGCTGGCCCGCGTCGAGCGCGAGCTTGAGCGCGCCGAGCGCCGCGACGCCGAGCTGCAGGTGGCGATGGCCGCGGCCGCCACCGACGCGTCGCGCCTGGACGAGCTCACCCGTGAGCTGGCCACCCTGGCCACCGACCGCGAGCAGCTGGAGTCCTCGTGGCTGGAGCTCTCGGAGAGGCTCGAAGGCTGATGTGCGATGCTCGGTGCACGTCATGAGCCGACGCGTCAACAGCCCGCTGCTGCTCGTCGGGAGCCTGCCGGCGGAGTCGACCGACGCCGCCCTGCGCGCGGGTGCGGAGCTGTTCGGCGACCTCGTCTTCGCGCTGCCCGATGGCGAGACCGGCCCGCGCGCCGCCTGGGTGAGCTATGAGCGCGAGCGGCTGGCGCGGCCCAACCCCGACGTGGTCGTCGTCGCCGAGACCGAGTCGCCCACCGGGCGCCCCCGCCACGCCTATGAGACCCCGGTGTTCGGCATCCGCTCCGGGGTGAGCGAGCTGCGCTTCGACACCTGGCCGCGGATCGACGATGCGATCGCCTCCTATCGCGAGTTCGCGCAGCTCAAGCGCGAGGGGGTCATCCCGGCGGGGCTGCGCTTTCAGGTGGGCCTGCCGTTTCCCTCCAGCGCGCTGAACGCCTTCAAGGCCGACTTCGCCGCCGACTACCCGGTGGCCGAGCGGGGTTTTCACGAGTTGGTGGTGCGCGAGCTTGACCGGCTGATCGACGCGATCCCGCCCACCGAGCTGGCCATCCAATGGGACCTGGCCTACGAGACCCAGGACATCGAGGGGGTCCTGGCCTGGACGAGCGAGGGGGCGTGGGAGCGCTTCGCGCGGCCGGTGACGACGCTCACCCGGCTGATCCCCGAGGAGGTCCTGGTCGGCTACCACCTCTGCTATGGCACCTTCCCGGAGTGGCCGATGTACGAGGCCCGCGACTACGGCGTGCTCGTGCGCATGGCCAACTTCGCGGTGGCCAACTCGGGGCGCACCGTGGACTGGCTGCACCTGGCCGGGCCCCGCTACCTGCGCAGCGAGGACAAGAGCTTCTTCCGGCCGCTGGTGGATCTCGAGCCCGGGCCCGCGCGGGTGTTCCTGGGCATCGTGCTGCCCATCGACGGCGTGTCGGGCCTGAGGCGCCGGCACGCCACCGCCTCGCGCTACATCTCAGACTTCGGCGTCGCCATGTACTGCGGGTTCGGCCGCCAGCCCGGTGAGGACGGGCTGGAGACCATGCGCGAGCACAGCCGCGTCGTCCGCTCGCTCGGCTGACTGGGCGGCGGGCGAGCTCGCCGCGACGTCTGGCTCCAAGCGCGCGCAGAGCGCGGCGACGACGTCGGGGTCGAACTGGGTCCCCGCGCAGCGGCGCAGCTCGGCCAGAGCGTCGGGCAGCGAGCGCGCGCCCTGGTAGCAGCGTTCGGAGGTCATCGCGTCCAGGGCGTCGCACGCGGCGATGATGCGCGCGCCGAGCGGGATCGCCGCGCCGGCCAGACCGTCGGGATAGCCCCGGCCGTCCCAGCGCTCGTGACTGGAGCGCACCAGGCGCGCCACCGGCTGCATCACCGGGTCGGTGCTGAGGATCCGCTCGCCGATCACGGTGTGCTGGCGCATCAGCTGCCACTCGTCATCGTCGAGGGGGCCGGGCTTGTCGAGGATCGCGTCGGGGATGCCGAGCTTGCCGACGTCGTGCAGCTCGGCTGCGTGCAGGAGCTCGTCCAGCTGATCGGCGTGCAGGCCGAGGTCGCGCCCGACGTCGCGGACGAGCTGGCCGACGCCATAGACGTGGTAGTGCAGGTCGGGCGTGCGCTCTGAGAGCACCTGCATGAGCACGTCGTGCGTGCGCCGCGGCGTGCTGCGGCTCATCCGGGCCTTGGCGGCGTACATGCGCTGGTCGGCCAGCTGGAGCACTGCCGTCGTGGTCGCGGCCTCGTCGGGGACAACGGCCAGGCCGTGAGACGCGCTGACGCTGAACGTCGTCCCCTGCTCGGTGAGGGCCGCGGTGGCAGCGCCGATGAGCGGGTCATCGGTGGCGTAGCGTCCCGTGAGCAGGAGGCAGAACTCGTCACCGCCGAGGCGGTAGGCGCGCCCGTGGTCGCCGATCGCCGCGCGCAGCGAGACGCCGAGGCGCGCCAGCAGCGAGTCGCCGGCGGCGTGGCCGAAGGTGTCGTTGTAGCGCTTGAAGCCGTTGAGGTCGAAGAAGACCAGCGTGTAGGGATGCTCGGCATCGGCCACGGCGAGGTCCAGGTCCCGCATCAGCTTGCGCCGGTTGGCCAGGCCGCTGAGGCCATCGGTGTTGGCGTCGGCGGCGCTGTGGTGGAGCATGCGCACGTTCTGCATGAACGTGAGGACCGCGCGCGCGACGCCGAGGGTCAGCGCGGCGGCCGCCAGCAGGACGGCGGTGGGCGTGACGTGGGTGAAGGCGGCATCGACGAGCAGCGCCAGGGCCAGCGACGTGAACATCAGCGGGATCACGATGAGGTGGAAGCCGACCGGCGTTTCGTGGGCGACACGGCGCCGCGACGGCTGCCACGCGGCAACGGCGATGAGGGCCATCGCGGCCGGCCACATCGTGTCCAGAATGCTGCCCGCCACGTATGTGCCCTTAGCCTCGACGTAGGTGAAGATCAGGTCGGCGACGGCGTCCACGAGCATGGCGGCGCCGAACCACGCCCACATGCGGCCCGGACGCCATGAGGACAGCGAGAAGGCGACCACGACGAACACCAGCAGCGTCACGTCGCCCAACGGGTAGGCCAGGTTGACGACGTCATCGACCAACCGGCCATCGCCGCTGTGGAGCACCGTGGGCAGAATCAGCCCGGTCCCCACCGCGGCGAGCGCCAGCGCGACGATGCCGCCGTCCAGCCATTGCTCGGTGCGAAAACGGCCGCGCTGTGAGCGGATGAGCAGCATCAGCGCCGCGTACATCGCGGGATACATCGCCAGGTACAGCCAATCGGCGACTGAGGGGTAGGGCGGGTTGGCGACGTTGTCGAGCCACAGCGACCACACCAGGTCGCCGCCCGTCCATGTCAGTACCCCGAAGGCCACCAGGGTCCAGGCCCAGCGGTCCTCGCGATGCCCCCAGACGCGGGCCGCGCAGATCGCGAAGGCCATCACCTCGGCAGCGGTGTAGACCCAGGTGTTGCAGAACGCGTCCATGCCCGGCCCGCCGAAGCGCAGGAGTGCGCGCGCGCCGTCAAAGGCGACGACGAGCCACATCGCCGCGAAGGCGAGGGTCAGCGGGCGTGGATGTCGGGTGAATGTGCGCATGGGACCAGCGGCGTCCCGGGGTGCCCGGTCCGTCGGGCGCCACTGCCCACGTATTTCGGCGCATATCACCCCAAACTGAAACGTTATGGCGCATGCGACGCATGTGACGCTCCTTTGGCGACGGCAGCCCACGGAAATCCGGCCAATTGAAAGCGGCGTCGCTCAACATAAGGGCGCACGGGGCCGATCGTTGGCCTGTTGTGATCGACAGCGTCGAGACAGACACCCAGGATCAGGCCGCGGGCGCCGAGCCGACGGGCGATCTCGCGCTGCGCCTGGCGCGCGAGGAGACCGCCCGCGTCCGCAACCTCGTGGCCTCCCACAACCGCCTGCATGATCTGATCGCGCGCGACGCGCCGCTGCGCGACGTGCTGAGCGAGCTGGTCGCGGGGATCGAGGAGTACGAGCCCGGGGTCATGGCCTGCGTCGTCCTGCTGGACCGCGAGTCCAGCACCCTTCACCCGGGGGCCGGCCCCTCGCTGCCGCCCCACTGGCTGGAGGCGATCGACGGCGTGGTCATCGGGCCCAACATCGGCAGCTGCGGCTCTGCGGCGTGGTCGGGCGAGCTGGTCATCTCCGAGGATCTGTCGACCGATACCAAGTGGGCGCCGATCCGCGAGTTCGCCGCCAGCTGCGAGCTCGGCCACTGCTGGTCGATGCCGATCAAGAGCGCCGACGGCCTCGTACGGGGCACCTTCGCGCTCTACGGCCGGCAGCCGCGGGCGCCGTTGCCCGAGCACATCGCGCTCATGCAGGACGGCGCGCGGCTGGCCGGGATCGCCATCGAGCGCCGCCAGACCATGGAGCGGCTCCTGCACGACGCGCGCTACGACGGGCTCACCGGACTGCCCAACCGACGGGCGATCTTCGAGCGGCTGGATCTTGTGCTGAGCCGGGCGGGGAGCAGCTCGCGGGTGGCCACGCTGTTCGTCGACCTCGACGGCCTCAAGGGGCTCAACGACACCCTCGGCCACGACCGCGCCGACTGCATGCTGCGCGAGGTGGCCCAGCGGCTGGGGTCGGCGCTGCGTGCCGATGACTTCGTGGGGCGCTTCGGCGGGGACGAGTTCGTCGCCATCGCCGAGGGCATCGACGACGCCGAGCAGGCGGCGGCCCTGGCGACGCGGCTGCTGGACGCCACCTCCGCGCCCCTGCGGGGACTGGACGGGATGACCGTCACGGCCAGCATCGGCGTCGCGCTGGTGGACGGTGACGTCGACGCCGCCGAGGCCATCCGGCGCGCCGACACCGCGATGTATCGCGCCAAGCAGGCCGGGCGCGACCGCTACTCGTTCTTCTACGAGGCCAACGGCGACGGCCTGACCGAACGCCGCCGCGTCTCGCTCACCCGCGAGCTGCGGGGCGCCGCGCCCCAGCACGAGATGGCGCTCGCCTTCCAGCCGGTGTTCGACCTGGCCGGCGGCGAGATCGTGGCCGTCGAGGCGCTGGCGCGCTGGAGCTCGCCCACCTACGGTGAGGTGTCACCGAGTGAGTTCATCCCCCTCGCCGAGAATGCGGGGACGATCGTGACCCTGGGGGCGTGGGCGCTGCGGGAGAGCTGCGAGTCCGCGGTGCGCGTCGCCGAGCTCACCGGCCGGCGCCTCGAGCTGGCGGTCAACGTCTCGGGTCATCAGCTGGCCAAGGCGGGCTTCGCTCAGTCCGTGCACCAGACGCTGGCCCACGCGAACTTCCCGGCAGAGCTACTCACCCTGGAGGTGAGCGAGGGGGCGCTGCTTCAGGGCGACGAGGGCACCGCACGCACCCTCGGGGAGCTGCGCTCCCTGGGCGTGCGCCTCACCGTCGACGACTTCGGCGCCGGCAGCGCCTCGCTCATCTCCTTCCACGACCGGCCGGTCGAGGGGATCAAGATCGACCGCCGGTTCCTCGCCGGCCTGCCCGACAACGCGGCGAGCTTTGCCGTCGTGGCCGCCATCAGCGGCCTGGGTACCGCGCTGGGGGCGACGGTGACCGCCAAGGGCGTGGAGACCGAGGCGCAGCTGGTCTCACTGCGCGCCATGGGCTGCGTGCGCGTCCAGGGCTTTCTCCTGGCCGAGCCGCTGCCTCTGCGCGGGCTCGTCGATCGCCTGCGCAGCTCGTAGCCGGCGTCTGTGCCGGCGCCCGTTCGCTAGTAGCGCGAACACGCCAATGTCAGATAATCAACACTTTGAGCATGTTCAGTCGAGCGGGCG
>Ga0207664_10002239_pt1 | contig 12735 bp, 13 predicted proteins | sample LARL83metaG_FD_184349 | JGI IMG/M metagenome (GOLD analysis project Ga0207664, IMG submission 184349) | Corn, switchgrass and miscanthus rhizosphere microbial communities from Kellogg Biological Station, Michigan, USA - LAR L8-3 metaG... | ecosystem: Host-associated > Plants > Roots >...
GCCGCCCTGCGCACCGCCCCCGAATCCCGCGAGGACGCCGCCCGCCGCGCCGAGCTGGGCCTGGCCCGCATGGAGCTGGAGGACGGCGACGACGCCTCGGCCGCCCGCCGCGCCCTGCGCGTGCTGCAGGGCGGGGCCCGCGGCGAGGTCGCCCTGGAGGCGGCCACCACGCTGCGCGACACCGGCACCGCCGCGCTGCGCCGCGACGACCCCGAGGCCGCCCGCCGCCGCTACGAGCTGGCCCTGCGGGTGATCCGCCGGCAGGGGTCGCCCGAGGCGCTGGCCGAGCTGCTCGCCGCCCTGGGCGCCGCCTGCCGTCGCAGCGCCGACCACCCCGCCGCCCGCGGCTTCTGGGAGGAGGCGGTGGCCCAGGCCCAGGAGCTGCCCGACCAGTCCGCCGCGGTGGAGCTGCAGGCCGGCCTGCTGCACGAGCTGGGCGAGATGGCCCTGGCCGACCAGCGCGACCCGCGGGCGGCGCTGGGCTACCTGGAGGGGGCGCTGGTCGCCTCGGAGACGGCGGGGACGCTGCAGCGCAGCGTGACCCTGGCCGGGCGGCTGCACGAGGCGGCCAGGGCGGCGGGGGACGCGCGTGCCGCCGAGCGCTGGCGCACCGCGGTGGGGCGGGCCGCCTTCGCCGCCAACGTCGCCCGGCTGGCCGAGGCGCTGCTGGCGCAGAGCCCGGCGCCGCCGCTGCCCACCGCGGTGCTCGGCGACACCGGGACCGAGCCGCGCAGCCTGCGCATCCCCGGGCGGCGGGTGTCCGACGGGGTGCTCTGGCGGCGCCGGCTGGTGGCCGAGGTGCGGCGCGCGGCGCCGCTGCGGCGGGTGGCGGTGCTGCGCGGCGGCATGCAGGCCCGGCCCGAGGCGGGGTCGCGCCCGCTCGACGCGCCGCTGCAGGAGGCGGTGTGGATGTTCGTCGTCGAGCGCGAGTCGGTGGAGGTGCGCGTGGCGGCGGTGCTGCGCGGCGGCGAGGCGCCCTCCTGCGGGCCGTGGCTGGCGGCGGAGGAGCCGGGGTGGCCGGGGTCGCGCGACGGGCTGGTGGAGGCCTTGCGGGCAGCGCTGGACTAGGGCGCCCCGCCCGCGGCTGGGCATCCGCCCGCAGCGGCGGTGCGTATCCTCAGCGGTACGCCATGAGCCTGTTCCGCCGCCGTCCCCTCGACCCCCGCGTCGAGGCCGACCCGCACCGGCTGCCGCCCGGCCAGGTGCTCACCGAGAAGTGGCCGGTGCTGCACTACGGCTCGGTGCCCAAGTACCGCGACATGTCCAGCTGGCGCCTGCGCGTCGACGGCGAGGTCGACCGGCCGCTGGTGCTGACCCACGACGAGGTGCGCGCCCTGCCACAGGCGGAGATCCGCTGCGACATCCACTGCGTGACCACCTGGAGCCGCCTCGACAACACCTTCACCGGCGTGCGCCTGCGCGACCTGCTGGACATGGCCCAGGCCCGGCCCTCGGCGCAGTTCGTGGTCTTCCGCTGCGCCGCCGGGTTCACCACCAGCATCCCCATGGCGGTGGCCCGCGAGGACGACAGCGCCATCGTCTGGGCCCACGACGGCCGCGACCTGGCCCCCGAGCACGGCTGGCCGCTGCGGGCGCTGGTGCCGCGCAAGTACTTCTGGAAGAGCGCCAAGTGGCTGGAGGGCATCCAGGTGGTCGAGCGCGACCAGCTCGGCTTCTGGGAGCGCAACGGCTACAACAACTCGGCCGACCCCTGGCTGGAAGAGCGCTACTGGTAACGGCCTGGCACGAGCGGGCGGGTCAATCCTGAGCCGTGCGGTATCCTTTCCCTGAGCCCGATCCCCACGCTCAGTTCGAGGACCATCACCACATGATCACCGTCTCCGAGGCCGCTCTCTCGCAGCTTCAGGACCTCGTCAAGCAGGAAACCACCTCCGTCGGCCTGCGCGTCTTCGTCCAGCCCGGCGGCTGCTCCGGCTTCTCCTACGGCATGGGCCTCGACGAGAACCCGCCCCGGCAGGACGACGAGGTCGTCGACATGCACGGCCTGCGGGTCTACGTCGACAGCTTCTCCGCCCAGTACCTCGAGGGCGCCGAGATCGACTACGTCGACGCGCTGATGGGCGGCGGCTTCACCATCAACAACCCCAACGCCACCAAGACCTGCGGCTGCGGCCACAGCTTCCAGACCTCGGACAACGCCGGCCAGGCTCGCGCCTGCGGGCACTGAGCCCGGCGCCGCCGGGTGAGCCTGCACCGCACACTCGGCAACCCGGTCTTCGCCCTGGGGCTGGTCGGCTCGCTGTGGGCGGTGGAGAACCTCGTCCGGCGCCGCGTGCGCCCGGCGCTGCGCAGCTACCTCTGGCTCACCTGGCTGCTCATCGCCGTGCAGGCGGTGGTCGGGCTGGTGCTGGTCGCCGGCGGGCACCGGCCGGCGCAGGGCATCCACTGGTTCTACGGCGCCGCGCTGCTGCTCAGCGTCCCCGTGGCCTGGACCTTCGCCGGCCGCGGTGACGAGCGCCGCGAGGCGATCGCCCTGCTCGGCGGTGCGCTGGCGGTGATGCTGTTCTCCATCCGGGCCATCGGCACCGGCTGAGCCCGCGACAGGCGCGGCGAGGCGGCGGGGAGCGGGCGCTAGACTGCGAGACACCGTCGACCGTCGGCGGCCCACCCACCTGCGGGAGACAACCGGACATGACGGGAGGTGGACGCCCTGTCCCGCGCCCACACGGCGAGGGACGCACCGCGGGGTCGCCGCGCATCGTCGCCCTGGCCGGCGGCGTGGGCGCGGCGCGCTTCCTGCGCGGGCTGGTGCGGGTCGTCGACCCGGCGTCGGTCACCGTGGTGGTCAACACCGCCGACGACGTCGAGCGCCACGGCCTGTGGGTCTCCCCCGACGTCGACAGCGTCGTCTACACCCTCGCCGGCCTGCACGACGAGGAGCGCGGCTGGGGGCTGCGCGACGAGACCTGGAACGCGCTGCAGTCGCTGCGCGCGCTCGGCGAGGACACCTGGTTCCAGCTCGGCGACCGCGACCTGGCCACGCATGTCTGGCGCACCGCGCGGCGGCGTCGCGGCGAGCCGCTGTCGCGCATCACCGCGGCGCAGTGCGCGCGGCTCGGCGTCGGCGTGCGCATCCTGCCCATGAGCGACGACGTGGTCACCACCCGCATCGCCTGCGCGGAGCTGGGCGAGCTGCACTTCCAGGAGTTCTTCGTGCGCGAGCAGTGCCGCCCGCAGATCACCGGTGTGCGCTTCGACGGCGTGTCGCGCGCGCGGCCCGCGCCCGGCGTGCTGGAGGCGCTGGCCGAGGCCGACGCGGTGGTGGTGTGCCCCTCCAACCCGGTGATCAGCGTCGGTCCCATCCTCGCCGTTCCCGGTGTCCGCGAGGCGGTGCGCGCCGCGTCGCGCTGCGTCGCGGTGACGCCCATCGTGCAGGGCGCCGCGCTCAAGGGCCCGGCGGCGGCGATGCTGCAGCACGCGGGCGTGGACGTCAGCGCGGCGGGCGTCGCCGAGCTGTATCGCGACTTCTGCGACGCCATGGTGGTCGACCGGCGCGACGCGCCCGTCGCCGACCGCGTCCGCGCCCTCGGGTTGCGGGCAGTCGTGGCCGAAACCGTGATGGCCTCGGTGGACGACGCGGCGGCGCTGGCCCAGGTGGTGCTCCGCGAGGCGCTGGGCGGCGACTTCCCGGCGGTGGCGGCGTGAGCGTCGCCCTGGTCATCCCCATCAAGGCCACGGTGGGCGCCAAGCAGCGGCTGTCCTCGCGGCTCGACCCGGAGCAGCGGCGCATGCTGGCGCTGGCCATGGCCGGCGACATGCTGCGCACGGCGACGCGAGCGGTGCTGCCCGCGCGCATCGTCGTGGTCACCGGCGACGACGACGTGGCCACCCTGGCGTCGCGCCACGGCGTCGCGGTGGTGCGCGACCACGGCGCCGGGCAGAGCGCGGCGGTGCGCCTGGGCGTGTCCTGGGCCGAGGAGCATGCCCACAACGGGGTGGCCACCGTCGCCGCCGACTGCCCCCTGGCCGACCTCGCCGACCTGCGCGCGCTGCTGGCCGCGGCGGGGCGTCCCGGACGCTTCCTGCGCTGCGTGCCGGACGCGGGAGGGACCGGCACCAACGCCGCGGCGCTGCGCCCGCTCGACGTCGACGTCTGGAGCTTCGGACCCGCGTCGCTGGCGCGCCACGCCGCGGCGGCGGAGCGCAACGACCTGCGCTTCGGCATCCTCGACCTGCCCTCGCTGCGCCCGGACTGCGACCGTCCCGAGGACCTCGACACCATCCGCTCCATGCGCGCGCCCGCGGCCACCTTCCACGTCCTGCGCCAGCTCGGCCTGCTCGACCGCAGGGAGGCGGGATGACCGAGGTCGCGCCCGGGCGTCCGGCGCACGGCGTCTGGACCGCCGGGCCGCTGTCCATCCTGCCGGTGCACGGCATTCCCGAGGTGCAGCCGGGCGACGACCTGGCCCAGCTCGTGGTGCGCGGCCTGGCGTCCTCGGGCATCGCCCTGGCGCGCTACGACGTCGTGGTGGTGACCCACAAGGTGGTGAGCAAGGCCGAGGGCTGCGTGGTGGCGCTGGACTCGGTCACCCCGTCGGCCCGCGCCCTCGACGTCGCGCATCGCACCGACAACGACCCGCGGCTGGTCGAGGTGATCCTGGGGCAGTCGTCGCGGGTGCTGACCACGCTGCCCGGTGTGCTGGTGTGCGAGACGGTGCACGGGCTGGTCTGCGCCAACGCCGGCGTCGACCGCAGCAACGTCGGCGGCGGCGACGACGTCACCGTGCTGCCGCGCGATCCCGACGCGTCCGCGCGCGCGCTGCGCGACGCGTTCCTGCCCGTGTGCGACGGCGGTGCGCCGCTCGGCGTGGTCGTCTGCGACACGTTCGGACGGCCGTTCCGCGAGGCCGGGGTCAACGTGGCCGTCGGCGTCGCCGGCATGCCCGCGATCACCGACTACCGCGGCCTGCCCGACACCGCCGGCTACGTGATGCGCGGCTCGGCGCTGGCCACCGCCGACGAGATCGCCTCGGCCGCCGAGCTGGTCATGGGCAAGACCGAGGGCGTGCCCGTCGCGGTGGTGCGCGGGCTGCGCTGGGACGGCGAGGGGCGCGGCGCCGGCGAGCTGCAGCGCGACCCGGCCCACGACGTCTTCCGGCCGTGACCGTGGCGCTGCGCGTCGAGGTGCTGCTCTTCGCGCGGTTGCGCGAGATGGCGGGATGCGCGTCGCTGTCGGTGTCGCTCGCGGGCACATCGGCGACGGCGCGCGACGTGTGGGATGCGCTCTGCGCCGAGCATCCGCGCCTGCAGGGCGCCGACGCCGGCCTGCGCGTCGCCGTGAACCAGGCCTATGCCGGCTGGGACGCGGCGGTGGGGGAGGGCGACACGGTGGCCTTCATCCCGCCCGTGGCCGGCGGCAGCGGGCGCGCCGGGGTGCACGTGTGGCTCACCGCCGAGCCTCTCGACCCGCGCGCGGTCGAGGAGCTGGTGCGCACCGACGAGGACGGCGCCGTCTGCACCTTCACCGGCGTGGTGCGCAACCACGCCGAGGGCCACACCGTGACCCACCTGGAGTACGAGGCCTATCCCGGCATGGCGGAGGAGCGCATCCGCGCCGTCGCCGAGGAGGCGTTGCATCGCTTCGGCGCCACCGCCGTCGCCGCGGTGCACCGCACCGGCACGCTGCGGATCGGCGAGGCCAGCGTGGTGGTGGCGGCCAGCGCGCACCACCGCGCCGCCGCCTTCGAGGCCTGCCGGCACACCATCGACGCGCTCAAGGCCGACGCCCCGATCTGGAAGAAGGAGCACGGACCGGACGGCGCGGTCTGGGTCGACGAGACGCAGCGGCAGCACTGAGCCGTCGAGCCGCGACGGCCGGGACCGGCCGCCCGGGCGGGGCGAACTTGACCCCGCCCACGCAGGGTGCCAGCATGCATGGGCCCTCCCCTCACGCGGCCGTCTTCGCGCGCGCGGCGGGTGGCCGCGCGGTCCAGTCGCCGGCGGCCTGCGTCACCGGTCGGGGCAACGGTCCGCGTGGCAGTCGTCGCGGGCCGGCCGCGTTGGAGGACAGCCCGTGAAGCAGTCGGTGGCCGTGACCGTCAACGGGACGCAGCGGGAGGACCTGGTCGAACCCCGCATGCTGCTGGTGCACTACCTGCGCGAGGTGGCCGGCCTGACCGGGACGCACATCGGGTGCGACACCAGCCAGTGCGGCGCCTGCACGGTGCTGCTCGACGGCCGCGCGGTGAAGTCCTGCAGCGTCTTCGCCGTGCAGGCCGACGGCCGCTCGGTGGCCACGGTCGAGGGCCTGGCCGCCACCGGCACGCTGCACCCCGTGCAGCAGGCCTTCTGGAACGAGCACGGGCTGCAGTGCGGCTTCTGCACCCCCGGCTTCGTCATGGCCACGGCGGCGCTGCTGGAGCAGAACCCCTCGCCCAGCGACGAGGACATCACCAAGGGGCTGGAGGGCAACCTCTGCCGCTGCACCGGCTACGCCAACATCCGCCGCGCCGTGCGCTCGGCGGCGGCGATGATGGGCGGCCAGGCCGCGGCCCCGACCGGGTCGCCGGCGGCAGCACCCGCGGCGGCGCCCGCGGCGACGGCGGGGAGCTGAGCCATGGCCGTCACCCAGATGGTCGGCGCGCGCATCCAGCGCCGCGAGGACCCCAAGCTGATCACCGGCCACGGCCGCTACGTCGACGACATCACCCTGCACAACATGGCGCACATGGCCGTGGTGCGCAGCCCGCACGCGCACGCGCGCATCGCCAGCATCGACATCACCGAGGCGACGCGGGCCAGGGGCGTGGTCGCCGTCTACACCGCGCGCGACTTCCGCGGCGTGCTGGCTGGTGCCATCCCTGTCACCAACTCCTTCGTCCCCGACAAGAAGCAGGTCCCCGACCAGTTCTACGTCGCCGAGACCGAGGCGGTGTACCAGGGCGAGCCGGTGGCGGTGGTGCTCGCCGAGGACCGCTACCTCGCCGCCGACGCGGCGCAGCTGGTCATGGTGGACTACGAGCCGCTGCCGGCGGTGATGGACCTGGAGAAGGCGATGCGGCCGGACAGCCCGGTGGTGGCCACCGGCCGTCCCGACAACATCGCCTGGGACACCGAGTTCCCCGGCGGCGACATCGACGCCGCCTTCGCCGAGGCCGAGGTGGTGGTCAAGGAGCGCATCACCCAGCAGCGGCTGTTCCCGATCGCCATGGAGATGCGCGGCTGCGTCGCCGAGTACGTGCCCTTCGACAACCGGCTGACGCTGTGGACCTCGACGCAGGTGCCGCACTTCATCCGCCTGTTCATCTCCGGGGCCATGGGCATCCCCGAGGCGCAGATGCGCGTGGTCGCCCCCGACGTGGGCGGCGGCTTCGGCAGCAAGATCCGTCCCTACCCCGAGGAGTACCTCTGCTGCGCAGCGTCGAAGCTGACCGGGCGCCCGGTCAAGTGGAACGAGGAGCGCAGCGAGAACCTGGTGGCCACCACCCACGGGCGCGGGCAGATCTTCGACATCGAGGTGGCGGCGCGCAACGACGGCACCCTGCTCGGCCTGCGCATCACCCAGCTCCTCGACATCGGCGCCTACCACGGCGTCTTCAGCGCCTTCCAGGCGGTGGCCAGCCTGGTCGGCGGCGGCTGTTACGAGTGGAAGGCGGTGCACGGCCACAGCATCGGCGTGTTCACCAACCGCACCTCCACCGACCCCTACCGCGGCGCCGGCCGTCCCGAGGCGACGCACCTGGTGGAGCGTGCCGTCGACCTGGTGGCCCGGCGCATCGGCATGGACCCGGTGGAGATCCGCCGCAAGAACTTCGTGCGCACCTTCCCGCATCCCAACAACTTCGGCCTGGTCTACGACTCCGGCGACTACGACAAGACGCTGGACCGCGCCCTGGAGATGGTCGACTACCCGGCGCTGCGCCGCCGCCAGGAGGAGCTGCGGGCGCAGGGGCGCTACCTGGGCATCGGCCTGTCGACGTACGTCGAGATCTGCGGGCTGGGGCCGTCGGCGGCCACCGCGCCCGCGGCGGGCATCGCGCTGGTCGAGTCCTCGGTGGTGCGCGTGCATCCCACCGGGTCGGTGACCGTGGTCACCGGCACCCATGCGCACGGGCAGGGACACGACACCACGTTCGCCCAGATCGTCGCCGACGCCCTGGGAGTTCCCTACGAGTCCGTCGAGCTGCGCCACGGCGACACCGCCGACACGCCCTTCGGCTACGGCACCTACGGCTCGCGCTCGCTGGCGGTGGGCGGCGTGTCCATCGCCCGGTCGTGCCAGAAGGTGGTGGAGAAGGCGCGGCGCGTCGCCGCGCACATCTTCGAGGCGGCGGAGGAGGACATCGTCGTCGACCAGGGCCGCTACCACGTGCGCGGCAACCCCGCCGACGCCAGGACGCTGGCCGAATTGGCCTTCGCCACCTACGGGCCGGGGCTGCCGGAGGGCATGGAGCAGGGCCTGGAGGCGGTGACCTACTTCGACCCGCCCAACTTCGTCTGGCCCTTCGGCTGCCACGTCTGCGTGGTCGAGGTCGACCCCGCCACCGGCGCGGTGCACATCGAGCGCTACGTCGCCGTCGACGACTGCGGCAACGTGATCAACCCGCTGGTGGTGGAGGGGCAGGTGCACGGCGGCGTGGCCCAGGGCATCGCCCAGGCGCTGTTCGAGGAGGTGCGCTACGACGACGAGTCCGGCCAGCTGCTCACCGGCACGTTCCTCGACTACCTGGTGCCCACCATCGCCGAGATGCCCGACTTCGAGCTGGATCGCACGGTGACGCCGAGCCCGACCAACGAGCTGGGGGTCAAGGGGATCGGCGAGGCGGGCACCATCGCGTCGTCGCCGGCGGTGATCAACGCGGTGGCCGACGCCCTGGCGCCCTTCGGCATCACCCACGTGGAGATGCCCGCCAGCCCCGACCGCATCTGGTCGCTGATCAAGGAGGCACAGTCGTGATCCCCGGCGCCTTCGAGTACGCCCGCGCGTCGTCGGTGGACGAGGCGACGTCGCTGCTGTCGCGCTTCGGCGAGGACGCCAAGCTCATCGCCGGCGGCCAGAGCCTGGTGCCGCTGATGCGCCTGCGCCTGGCCCAGCCCACCGCGCTGGTGGACATCGGCCGCGTCCCCGGCCTCGACGGCATCCGCCGCGACGACGGCACCCTGGTGGTCGGCGCGCTGGCCACACATGCGGCCATCCATGGCAGCAACGTGGTCCGCGAGTCGCTGCCGCTGCTGGCCGAGGTCGCCTACGAGGTGGGCGACCAGCAGGTGCGCAACCTCGGCACCATGGGCGGGGTGATGGCCCACGGCGACGCCGCCGGCGACTACAACGCGCTGGCGGTGATGCTCGACGCGCAGATCGTCACCACGCGCGGGTCGCACCGCGCCGGCGACTTCTTCCGCGACGTGTTCACCACCGCCCTGCAGCCCGACGAGATGATCACCGAGGTGCGCTTCCCCGTGGCCGACGGGCCGCACGCGTACCACAAGTTCCGCCGGCGGCTGTACGACTGGGCGCTGTCGGGCGTCGCCGTGCAGCGGGTCGACGGCGAGTGGCGCGTGGGGCTGGTCAACCTGGGCGCCACGCCGCTGCGCGGGCGCGCCGTGGAGGAGGCGCTGCGCGGGGGCGCGTCTGCCGCCGACGCGTCGGCGCAGGTGGGCCGCGACATCGATCCCGCCTCGGACGTGCGCGGCAGCGCGGAGTACAAGACGCACCTCACCGAGGTACTGGTGCAGCGAGCACTGGAGCAGGCGGCGGCTTGACCGTCGCCACCCGCGGCGGCAGGCTGGGGACGTGAGCGCGTCCCCGGCCTCGCCGCACGAGCTGCAGAGCGTCGACGACGTCGTCGCGCGCCTGGCCGAGCAGGGCTACCTGTGCGACCGCCGGCTGGCCACGGCCATCCTCGTCGCCCTGCGCATCGGCAAGCCGCTGTTCCTCGAAGGCGAGGCCGGCGTGGGCAAGACCGAGGCGGCGCGGGCCATGGCCGCGGTGCTCGGCGCCCGGCTGATCCGCCTGCAGTGCTACGAGGGCATCGACCTCGGCCACGCCGCCTACGAGTGGAACTACGCGCGGCAGATGCTGCACATCCGCCTGCTCGGCGAGGCGGCGCACGGCGACCAGGCGCAGGCGGCGCGCGTGGAGAGCGACCTGTTCGGCCCCGACTTCCTGCTGCGCCGGCCGCTGCTCGACGCCGTCGACAACGACGACCCCGTGGCCCCGGTGCTGCTCATCGACGAGATCGACCGCAGCGACGAGGAGTTCGAGGCCTTCCTGCTCGAGGTGCTCGCCGACTTCGCCATCAGCATCCCCGAGCTGGGCACGGTGCGGGCGCGCCGTCCGCCCTTCGTGGTGCTCACCGGCAACCGCACCCGCGAGGTGCACGACGCGCTCAAGCGCCGCTGCCTCTACCACTGGATCGACTACCCCGACCTGGAGCGCGAGGTGGCCATCGTGCGCGTGCGTGCCCCAGAGGTCGGCGAGCGGCTGGCGCGGCAGGTGGCCGAGGTGGTGCAGCGCATGCGTGGCATGGACCTCTACAAGCTGCCGGGAGTGGCCGAGACCGTGGACTGGGCGCGGGCGCTGGCGGCGCTGGGCGTCGACGTGGCCGACGCGCAGGCGCTGCGCGACACGGTGGGCGCGGCGGTGAAGTACCAGGAGGACCTGGAGCGGGCGGCCGAGGCCATCGCCTCGGCGGGCTGAGCGTGGCCGAGGCGCTGCCCGATCCGCTGGCGCGGCTGGCGCTGTTCGGCCGGCTGCTGCGCGACGCCGGGCTGCGCACCGGACCCGACCGGCTGGTCGATGCCGCGGCGGCGCTGGGCTGCGTCGACGTTGCCCGCCTCGACGAGGTGCGCGATGCGCTGCGCGCGGTGTTCGTCTGCCGCCACGAGGAGGTCGAGGTGTTCGACGCCGCCTTCGACATGTTCTGGTCGGATCCGGCGGCAACTGCGACGGCGGGTGCGATCCCGCAGCGCGGCCGTGCGCTGCCCCTCGATCCGCTGCGCGCCGCCGTGTGGGCCCAGGCGCTACAGCTTCCTTCGTCGCAGCTCCATCGCGGCCAGGAGGCGCCGCCCGTGCCGGTGAGCAGCGCCGGCTACAGCGCCGACGAGCTGCTGCGCCACCGCGACTTCCGCGACATGACCTGGGAGGAGACGCTGCAGGTGCGCCGCCTGCTGCGCCAGGCGCCGTGGCGCATCGCCGAGCGGCGCACCCGCCGCCGCCGGGCGGACCGCCGCGGCGGCGTCGACCTGCGGCGCACCATGCGCCTGGCCGCGCGCCACGGCGGCGAGGCGATGCACCTGGCCCGCATGCGCCGGCGCACTGCACGGCGGCCGCTGGTGATCCTCTGCGACGTCAGCGGCTCGATGGACCGCTACTCGCGCCAGCTCCTGGTCTTCGCCCACGCCGTCGGCCACCGCCAGCGCGTGGAGACCTTCGCCTTCTCCACTCGGCTCACGCGCATCACCCACCTGCTCCGCCGCGGCGACGTCGACGAGGCGCTCGACCACGTCGCCGCGCAGGTGCACGACATCGGCGGCGGCACGCGCATCGGCGCAGCGCTGCACGACTTCAATCGCCGCTGGGCGCGGCGCGTGCTCGGCCACGGTGCGGTGGTGCTGCTCATCAGCGACGGCTGGGATCGGGGCGACGTCGACGTGCTGGGTGCGGAGATGGCGCGGCTGCACCGGGCCTGCCACCGGCTGGTGTGGCTCAACCCGCTGCTCGGCGCGCAGGGATACTCGCCGGACACGCGCGGCATGCAGGCGGCGCTGCCGTACTGCGACGACTTCCTGGCCGCACACGACGTCGACGCGCTCGACCGGCTGGGGGGCCTGCTCGCGTCGCTGCCGGCGCGTGCTGCGCGGGGGCGCTGAGGGGCGTCAGTCGCGGGCGCGGCGGAGGAGGCGCCGGAGAACGATCGCCGCCAGGAGCGCGGCGGCGATGCCGGCCAGTCGCCGCGGGCCGATGGCGCGCAGGCGGTCGGCGGCGACGGACCGGCCCAGGGCCAGCGCGTCGACGGGTGTTGCCGCGGACGGCTCTGGGGCGAGGTGCGTGCGCGCCGGCGTGGCAGGCAACGGCTGCGCAGCGACCTCCGGCTCGGCGCCCTCCGCCTCCATCGTGGTGCGGATGCAGTCGGCCATCTGCCCCACCAGCTTGCGCGACACCTCCTCCATGATCCCGCGGCCGAACTGGGCGACCCGCCCGACGACGCTGAACTCGGTGGCGAAGTGCACGGCCGAGCCCTCGCCGTCGGGTGCGACGCTCATCGTGGTGGTGGCGCGGGCCGAGCCGGAGCCGGTCGTCTCCCGTCCCTCGGCCTGCAGCGTGGCGCTGCGCGCCGCGTCGTCGCGGGCGGTGATGTGCGCTGTGCCGTTGTAGCTTAACGTCACGGGACCGACCTTGATGCGCACCTTGCCGCGGAAGGTGCCGGGATCGACGATCTCCGACAGCTCCGCGCCGGGAACGCAGGCCACCACGCGGTTGACGTCGAGGAGGAAGGCGAAGACCGCATCCGGGGGAGCGCCGACGGAGAAGGAGTTCTCGATCTGCATCCCCGCATTGTGCGCCGCTCCCGCGAGGCCGCAAGTGCCGGTGCGCAGGCCGCGTGCGGCGCCTTGCCGGGCCGTGCGCGGAGGCGGATACTCGTCGTTGATGCGAGAGCTCCTCCCGGTTCTCGACGAGTGGGCCGCGCGCGACCCGCACCTGGCCGTGGCCACGGTGGTGTCCACCTCCGGGTCGACGCCGCGGCCCACCGGCGCCCGCCTGCTGGTCGACCG
>Ga0207664_10002242_pt1 | contig 12725 bp, 11 predicted proteins | sample LARL83metaG_FD_184349 | JGI IMG/M metagenome (GOLD analysis project Ga0207664, IMG submission 184349) | Corn, switchgrass and miscanthus rhizosphere microbial communities from Kellogg Biological Station, Michigan, USA - LAR L8-3 metaG... | ecosystem: Host-associated > Plants > Roots >...
GCGCCAGGGACGGATCCTGCGCCGTGTAGCGCTCGATCCAGCCGGCACGCTCGAGGTCGGAGACGATCCAGGGGTCGCCGCTCCGGGCCTGGAGCCCCAGGTCCAGGCACAGCGTGCGCCCGCTTGGCCACTGCAGGGTGTCGTCGGCCAGGAGCGTCCGCGCGTCACGCAGCTCGAGGGCGACGATCACGGGCGAGTTGGGCAGCGCGTCCACGCGCTCGCCGGTGATGATCTGGACGCCCAGCTCCCGGGCGCGGCGCTCGAGCGCGTCCACCAGCGTCGTCCACCCGCCGATGATGAACCGAGCCGTCGGTCGCGGCGAGAGCAGGAGCCGCTGCGTGCGCTCCCAGACGAAGGCGGCCGACAGCTCGCCGGGGTCGTGGTGGAACGTGTAGACGCCGGCCAGGGCCGAGAGGAGATTCGCGGTGCGCTCGTCGCCATGGTCGATGACCCAGGAGCGGAAGTCCTGATCGGCCGGGGCGGCCCGACCGCGCAGGCGCAAGCCGGGCGGAATCATGCTCAGGGGCGGGGTGCGGTGCACCGTTCCGGAGTGGTGGAAGCGCACGCCCGTGAGTGGCGGCCGGGCGACGGGCGGCATGAGGTCGCGTTGGGTGAGCCAGTCCCAGAGCACGCCGCCGGTGTAGATCGCGTGGGGGCCCAGATTGGCCTTGTAATCGCCGTCGCTGGTGCGCGCGCGGCCACCGAGCTGCTGATGTGCCTCAAAGAGCTTGACGCCCGCGCCGCCCTCAGCGCAGGCGATGGCGGCGGTGAGGCCGGCCAGGCCACCTCCGATGACTGTGATCTCGTTCATGCTCCGGGACGGTAATGGCGAGCTGGCTCTGCGTACAGTTCCAGTTGTGGCCAAGCCAAAAGGGCCAGTTGGCCTCCTGGTGGAACTCGACCGTGAGGCGGAGCAGCCGCTCTATGAGCAGCTGGAGCAGTGGCTGCGCGCCGCCATCCGCGACGGGCGCCTGCCCGCCGGTGCGCGGTTGCCATCCAGCCGCGGTCTGGCGGCCGAGCTGGGCATCTCGCGCGGCGTGGTCACGTCGGTGTACGAGCAACTGGGAGCCGAGGGCTACCTGGACGCCCGGCAAGGCGCGGCGGTCCGCGTCGCGCAGGGGGTGCGTGCCCAGCCTCCTCGGCCCCCGGCGCCGCCGCTGACGCCCCGGTTCGCCTATGACTTCACCCCGGGCCTGCCCGACCTGGCTGGGTTCCCGCGCGACCGCTGGCTGCGCTCGGTGCGGACTGCGTGGCGCGACACGGCCCTTGACGCCGTCGGCTACGGCGATCCCCGCGGAGCGCCTGAATTCCGAGAGACGCTCGCCGACTACCTCGGCCGGGTGCGCGGCGCCGCGGCCGACCCCGAGCACCTGATCGTGTGCACCGGCTTTCGCCAGGGGTTGGCACTGACGTGCCGTTGGCTGCTGGCCAGCGGCATCGAGCGGGTGGCGCTGGAGGATCCTGGCTGGCACGCCCAGCGACTCATCGTCGAGGACGCGGGCCTTGAGGTGACGCCGATCGCTGTAGACGACCACGGCGTCGACGTCTCCGCCCTGCAGCGCAGCGGTGCCGACGCGGTCATCGTCACCCCCGCCCACCAGTTCCCCACCGGGGCGGTGCTCGCGGCGCCGCGGCGCGCCGCGCTCATCGAATGGGCCGAACGCGGCGACCGGTTGATCATCGAGGATGACTACGACGCCGAGCTGTGTCAGGCGCGGGTCGGCTGCCTGCAGGGACTCGCGCCGGACCGGGTGCTTTACCTCGGGTCCGCCAGCAAGCGGCTGGCCCCGGGCATGCGCCTGGGCTGGATGCTCCCGCCCTCGTGGCTGTCGTGGGCGCTGATCAGCGCCAAGGCCATCGAGGATGCCGGCTCGGAGGTCACCACCCAGCTGGCCCTGGCCGACTTCATCCTCCGCGGCGAGCTGGAGCGCCACCTCCGCCGAATGCGGCTGCGCTATCAGGAGCGCCGGGCCGCGCTCGTGGCCGCGCTGGACCGTCACCTCCCCAGCTGGCGGCCGACAGACGCCGGCGACGGCCTCTACCTCACCGCGGTCCTCCCCGGCCACATCGACGAGCCGGCTCTGCTGGCGGCCGCCGCCCGTCACGGCGTCGGGATCGAAGGGCTGTCGCTGCACAGCTACACCGGCGAGTGCCCGCCCGGCGTCGTCCTGGGCTACGGCTACATGGCCGAGCCGGCCATCGACCGCGGCATTCAGCTGCTGGCCGAGGCGGCCGAGGCGGCCGAGGCGGCCGGTGCCGGTCGCGGTGTCAGGAGCGCAGCGCCGCCATCGGCGTGATCCGCGACGCCGGCGGCCTCGAGCACGATGAGCCCGGCGACTGCAACCGGGCCTTCACGGCTAGGCGGCGAAGTGGCGCTGAAGCTCGTTGGCATACGAGTTGCCAAGCGAGGACGCGTGATCGGCCAGCCACCGGCTGAAGACGATTTCCCCCCGGGGCGGCTCATGGGAGACGAGGAGCCCCTGGGTGAGCCCCGTGATCTCGTCGCGCGTCAGGACCACATCGCCGACCACCAGCCCCAACGCGCGCGCTGCGGCTGTCATGAGGGCCGGCGGCAGCGAGATCACCGGCCCGTGGTTGCCCATCGCGGTCCGCACGAGGGCGACGAGCTGCGCGAACGGCATCCGCTCGGGACCGGCGGCGTCGATCACGCAGTCGTCGCCTTGCCGGCCGGCGTCGACGCAGATGCGCGCCAGGTCGTCGACGTGGACGGGCTGGACGAGGTAGCGGCCATCGCCGGGCGTGGCGAACACCGGGACGTGTCGCAGGATCCACGCGATGTTGTTGACCAGCACGTCGCGCTGACCGCCGAACAGCCAGGTCGGCCGGACGATCGCGTAGGGCATGGCGGTCTGCACGAGGGCGTATTCGACGAGGGCCTTGCCGCGGAAGTACGGCAGCGGCGAGTCGATGGAGGGGTTGGTGATGCTGACGTGCACGACCCTGCGCACACCGGCGCGCTGCGCGGCGCAGAACAGCATCCGTGAGTTCTCGACCGCGTTGGTGAACGTCGTCTGCCCGTGGTCGAACCGGACCCAGTACGTGTTGTAGAGCGTGTGCACACCCTCCAGGCTGCGGACCAGCGCCGCCGGATCGTCAAAGCGATACGCCTGCGCCTCGACATCTCGCTGCAGCGGATGCTCGCGGTCGGCGTGGGCCGTCAGCGTCCTCACCTGTCGTCCCGCCTCGAGCAGTCGTTGTGCGATATGGCTGCCGGAGTAGCTGAACGCCCCCGTCACCAGATCGATCTCGCTCATGAGGAGGCGGCGCCTGGAGAGGTGAGCACGGTGTCTGCCAGCGACGCCATCCGCTCGGCGAGATCGAGCACGGAGTCTGCGCGGGAGCGGTCGCGCTGCAGTTGGCTGAGCATGTCGACCCCGAAATAGAGCGCGACGATCCCGAAGGCCAGGTCCCGCGAGGCGACCAGCGGCGCCAGCGCCGACCCCGCCAGCAGGTCATCGAGCCTGTCCTGCACGAGCGCGATCCAGGGCTCGATCCGCGCCGCCACCTCGGCCCCCAGCACCGGGTCAGACACCCCGCCGGCGACCATCTCCCCCAACGCCGTGACATGGCCCCGCGTGAGGTCGTCGTCGTAGATCTGGCGCGCCAGGCGAGCCAGGTCCGGCACCGATTCCGCCGCCCGCAGCTGCGGCCCGTACTCCTCCATCCGGCGGTTGCTGATCAGGTCAAACGCCGCCAGCAGCGCTGTCTGCACGCTGCCGAAGTGGTAGAAGATCAACGCCTGGTTGAACCCTCCCTGATGCGCGATGGCCCGCGCACTGGCCCCCGCGAACCCCACCGACTTCAACGTCTCCAGCGCGGCTTCGGCGATCTGAAGCTTGGTTCCCGTCAGGTGAGCGGCGCCGTCAGCCACGCCATGGAATTTAGCAGTCGCTCAAAGCGATCGCTCAAACCAAGTGCTCAACGTCGGCCACCTTGTGTTCTGAGCCCTCGGACGGCTGAGGCGTGGCTGCCCGTCCGGGCGGCGGCGCCGCGGCATCCGCGCCCGCGAGCGAGGCGCGCCAGCCGCTCAGCACGGCGTGAACCTGGGTCGCGCCCACGATCGGCTCCGCGGGCACCGGCAGCTCGACCGGGTGCAGGATGAACGGGCGCGTCTGCGGCCCGCCGAGGCCGCCGTGGAACGAGATCAGCTCCTCGAAGGCGCACCCCTCTTCGAGCTGGTCGTCGTAGAAGCTGTTGAGCAACAGGTCCGGCGCGTGTGCGAACCGGCTGCTGCGGAGCAGATGCGCCGCGGCGTTGGCCGAGAACGGCGCGAGGGGGTCGTCGCCCTCGATGCGGTCGGACTCCAGGAAACGGATGCCCGAGCGACCCAGCACCACCGGCCCGTGCTCGTCGGACTGCACCAGGACAAAGCCGATGTGCGGATGGCCGCGCAGGGCGCTGACGAGCTTGGGGTGGCGTCGCTCGATGTCCTCCAGGGACAGCCGTCCCGGGGCGTCCATCAGGTAGATGAGCCCGAGGTTCCCCGAGCCGAGCACGACGACCTGCGGCTCGCGCAGCTCAGCCTCACCCTCGTTGTGGCTCAGCCGGCGCCCGGTGGCCTCCGAGAACGCGTGCTTGGCCGAGGCCTCGTTCTCCTCCTCGCCGCCGACCTTGGAGACGGTGGCGGCGTGCAGCGAACGCTCGACGAACGAGGCCAGGTCATAGCCGTTGCGTTGCTTGAACGTCGCACCCTGTGTCTGTCCGTGGTCGGAGAGGACGACGAGCTTGTAGGGCCGCGGCGCGTAGCGACGAGCGCTCTCGATGCGCCGGAAGTGCTCGTCGAGCTTGCGCAACGCGGCCAGCGTGTCGGCCCGCTCGAGTCCGGAGTGGTGAGCGACCTCGTCGTAGCTCGAGAACGTGGCGTACACCGCCGGGCGCCCCCGCATCATGTCCGTGAGGACCCCGAAGACGATGAGGTCTCGGATCGCGACGCAGACCGCGGCGCGGATCAGCGGATAACGGCCGCCGCGCGACCCGCGCGGGCGGACGTCCCGACGGCGCTGTGCGATTGCCGCCGCCCACTCGAGCACGACCTCCCACACGAACAGCACCAGCATGCGCGTCACGTTGAACCCGTTGGCCAGAAAGGCGCGATAGCCGGGGTTGGCGCGTTTTTCCTCGCTCATCCGGCTCACCGTCAGGATCACCGCGTCGGCCTCGCCCGAGAACAGATTGCCGCGGCTGGCCCCGTCATCGGTGAGCAGCCCGTCGCCGGTCTTGAGCCGCTGCTCCAGCTCTGCGCAGTCGCTGGGCGACGAGCATGCGATCACCCGTCCAGTGGCCTTCTCAGCCCAGCGGAACGCCGGGATGTCGTCGTTGTTGCCCAGCAGGATGCCGGCTTGGCTCGCTCCCGTCTGTGAGCTGAGGTCGGTCTCCCATTCGGCCAGGCGGTGCGTTCCCAGCTGCATCCAGCGGGCCATCGTCGGAGCGTTGCCGTCACGCATGGCGCGCTGGAGAACGGGCAGCGCGAGCCCATCGATCTCCAGGAAGATGACCCCCGGCACGTCGGTCTTGGACCGAGCCCCCTGCCGACGAGCGATCCGGCGGATGACGCGCAACGAGTACGTGTCGTCGTCGTTGGCCCCGAAGATCGTCTCGACGACGATCATCGCCGCCGAGGTGACGAGCGCCGCAAGCAGCGCCGCGCCGAACGAGTCGACGTGGATTGCCCGCCTGGTGATGTGCGAGGCCAGGAGCAGGATGAAGGCGTCGACGACCAGGATGAGGACGAAGCCGAGCGCCAGGGTGAACGGGAGCCGCACCGCGGCGACGATCGGGGGCAGCACTGCGTTGAGCACCGCCAGCAGCGCCGCTGCCGCGAGAGCACCGCGGAAGGAGCCGACGCTGACGCCTGGAACGATCTCTGCGGCGATGAGCACCGCTACCGTCGCCACCAGCCACGACGTGACGAGGTGCAGCACATTGAGCCGCGGGTTCTGAGGCTCCCATGCCGGCGTCAGCCCGTACGCCGGCTCACGGCCTGCCGGCGCGAGAACCGCTTCTTCTGGGACGTGCTCGGGCATGTGGCTAAAGACGACACCTTCACCCGTTCCCGGCGGCGGCGCCTCACCCCGATCGGACGATGAGCTCTGGCCCGTGGGCCGGTCTCATGACGTCGTGACGCAGGACGTTCCACACCGCCAGCCGTCTCCGACGCCGTCGAGCAGCGGCGCGCTGGTCTGGTTCGGCCATGCCACCGTCCTCATCGAGCTTGACGGGATACGGCTCCTCACCGACCCGGTCCTGCGCGCTCGCATCGGGCCGCTCGTCCGCATCGCCGCGCCGGCGCAGCCCAGCGACGCCGGTGTCGTCGACTGCGTGCTGCTCTCCCACCTGCACGCCGACCACGCCGATCTGCCCTCACTGCGGGCGGTCCAGCGCTCCGGCCCGATCATCGCGCCGGCGTCCACGGGCGAGTGGCTCACGGCGCGCGGCCTCGGCCCGGTGACGGAAGCCGTGGTCGGCACGGAGGTGGGCGTCGGCCCGGTGTCGATCACCCCGGTGCCCGCTGCCCACGACGGCCGTCGCTGGCCACGCGGGCCCGCGCCGGAGCCGATCGGGTTTCTCATCCGCGGGTCGCGCTCGATCTACTTCGCCGGGGACACGGACCTGTTCGACGAGATGGCCGAGCTGCGAGGCTCGGTCGACCTGGCGCTCATCCCCATCTGGGGATGGGGTCGTGGGGTCGGTGCCGGGCACCTCGATCCCGAGCGCGCGGCGGAGGCGGTGGCGCTGATCGAGCCCCGGGTCGTCGTGCCCATCCACTGGGGCACCTTCGCGCTTCCGAAGCCCGTCCGGCCGTGGGCACATCCGGCATCGCCGGCACGTCGGTTCGCCGACCTCGTGGCGCAGGGATCGCCCGGCGTGGAACTGCGCGTCCTCACACCGGGAGAGGCGACACAGCTATGACCCCGGGCGATGCGCCGGCGGCGTGCTTTCTGGCGGTCATGTTCACGTCAGCTGATTTGGCCGAGGACGCGGCCGGCGAGCTGCACGCCCACGAGGACGACCTGGTCCTGCACGACGTGGCCGTCGTCACCCGCACCGCACACGGCGCGATCGAGCTGCAGCAGACCCGCGGGGCGGCGGCGGGCGAGGCGCTCGTCGGGGTGGGCACGGCCGGTCTCGTCGCCGGGCTGCTGATGGGGGTGCCGGTTGCGGGCGCCCTGGTCGGCCTGCTGGGAGGAGGTATCTGGGGCCTGCGGGACAGGGGCCTTCCGGATACGCGGATGCGGGAACTCGGCGAGGATCTGCAGCCCGGGCAGGCGCTGCTGTGCGTCCTGGTCGACCCCGATGGAGCACCTCGGGCGCGAGCCGTGCTCAGCGGCTACGGCACCGTCGCCGAGGTCGCGCTCTCGTCGGGCTCTGAGTCATAGCGCCGCTGGAACATCAGGTAGGCGATTCCGCCGGCGGGCAACGGCAGCCAGAAGGAGACCAGCCGGTAGGCGAGCGTGGAGACCAGAGCGTCCTGGCCGCCGACACCGGCGAGGGCGAGCATGCCGGTCAGGCCCGCTTCGACGAAGCCCAGGCCGCCCGGGGTGATCGGGATCAACGCGAGCAGCGCCCCGGCCACGTAGGCGAGCAGGACGAGCGACGGGTTCGGGCGCACGCCGACGGCGGCCAGACAGCAGACCAGCGCCAGGTAGTCGAAGCCGACCTTGCCCACCGCGCCGGTGACCGCGATCTGCCACCGTCGGCCAAACGTCTGCTTCATCCGGTCGCGCTGCGTGATGAGGCGCTGCGGCAGGTCGGCCGCCGCGTCGTGGCGCACCCGTTGGATGAGCCAGCGGGCCGCGCCGCCGGCGATCAGGAGCGGGCGGTCCCAGCCAAATGCGCACGCGGCGAGGATGGCGACGGCGACGAACGCCGCCAGGCCCACATAGAGAGCCTGGAGCAGGCCGTCCGGCGCCGGCGCGCCGCCGATGATCCCCGGCAGCGCCAGCACGGGCAGCGCGCACACCGCGGCGGTACTGGCGATCGTCGCGGCGGCCAGTCCCGACGCGACGTCGGTGCTCCGGACCCCAGCCTGGGTGAGCATTCGGTAGGCGGCGGCTCCTGCCGTCGCCGCGCCGCCCGGCACGATGCTTCCGACCGCGCCGCTCGCCAGCTGGGTCGTGGCGACCGAGAACCAGCTGGTCGTGTGCAGCGCGATGCGCTGCATCGCCCACAGCGAGACGTAGCTCATCACCTCGAAGCCCAGCGCCAGCGCGACCCAGCCCGGCTTGAGGGTCTTCAGCTCCGGCCACGAGGTGAGGACGGACATCAGCTTGGGAGCCAGGAGGTAGAACGAGACCCCGCTGACGAGAAGCAGGATGATCCGCCAGGCAATTCGAGGCCAGGCGCGACCCGAGCCGGCCTCCGCCTCCTTGGCCTCCGGCTCCCCGGCCGCCGCGTCGGTGGCCTCGACGTCGCCGGGCTCGGCGCTCATGTCCCGTCGATGACGCCGGCCACGACCGGTGGCGGGACGCCCTCGGCGCCACCCTCGACCGTGGCCTGCCTGAGCCGGTCCAGCTCGTCGTGGATGCGGACCGCGGCGGACACGATCGGGGCCGTGAGGACCATCCCGGCCAGGCCGAACAGCGTGCCGGCGGCGATGGTGACGCTGAACACCACCAGCGCGTTCAGGCGCAGGGTGGCGCCGTAGACCAGGGGCTGCACGACCTGCTGCAAGGGGCCGTTGCAGAGGAAGACGATGATCGCCATGACCACCGCCGCCGTCGTCCCCTTCTCGGCCAGGGCGAGGGCGAAGGCGAAGATGCCGGCGGTCCATGCGCCGAGGATCGGTACATAGCTGGCCAGGAAGGTCACGATCGCGATCGTCCCCACCAGCGGCAGCCCGACGATCACCGCTCCGAGCACGATCCCGCCCGTGCTGACCGCGGCGATGATCGTCAGCCCGAGGAAGTACCGGCGCAGCGCCTGGATGACGGCGCTCAGCACGACGCGGGCCTCGTGCGGTCGCAGCCCCATGTGTCCCTCGATCCACCGCCCCAGCGACGGGGCGTCCTTGACCAGGAAGAACGTGGCAAAGGCGGTGAAGCCCAGGAAGACGAGCAGCGAGGTCAGCCCCGAGATGCCGTGGATGACCCCGACCAGCAATGTGTGGCCCACGGCGGGCACGTCGTCCTTGACATCGGTGGCGGCCTGCGACGCCGAGCTGATCCCGAGGCTCTCGGCCCAGTGCTGCACCTTGCCGAGCGCCTTCGACATGGCGGCCGAGATCTGCGATGCCTCCGAGCTGATACCGACGAGGACGAGCACGACCACCAGCACCCCGAGCACGACGACGCCCAGGACCAATAGCCCCGCGCCGGCGGCGCGCGATACCCCATGACTCTCCAGGAGATCCACCAGCGCCCCCGCGACGGCGGCGAACACGAAGCCCGCGATGAGGGGGTTGACGATCGCTGCGGTCTTTCCCAGCAGCCACACGGCGCCGATGAGCACGAGCACCATCCCCACCACCAGCCATGCGCTGACACCCCAGCGCCGAAACCACAAGGGCAGCGAGGAGAAGGACCTATCCACGCTGCGATGCTGGCCACGGTGCCCCCGGCTCGCGTCATCCGTTCCGGGTGATCAGCCGGTCCGGGTGATCAGCCGGTCCGGGTAATCAGCCGTAGCCGCCGGCCGCGAACCACTCGGTCCAGCGGATGCGGCGAGCGGGTCTCAGCGCGCCGCTTCCTGCGCGCGCCGCGGCAGCTTCCAGCCCGGTCGCACGAAGTGGCAGGTGTAGCCGTCGGGGTAGCGCTCGAGGTAGTCCTGGTGCTCGGGCTCGGCCTCCCAGAACGGCCCGGCGGGCTCCACCTCGGTGACCACCTTGCCGGGCCACAGGCCGGAGGCGTCGACGTCGGCGATCGTGTCCTCGGCGACTCGGCGCTGCTCGTCGTCGGCGTAGTAGATCGCCGAGCGATAGCTCATGCCGACGTCGTTGCCCTGACGGTTCTTCGTCGTCGGATCGTGGATCTGGAAGAAGAACTCCAGCAGGTCGCGGTAGGAGATGCGTTCGGGGTCGAACGTGATCTCGATCGCCTCCGCGTGGGTGCCGTGGTTGCGGTACGTCGCGTTGGGAACGTCGCCTCCTGAGTAGCCCACCCGCGTCGCGGTCACGCCATCGAGCTTGCGGATCAGGTCCTGGACGCCCCAGAAGCAACCGCCCGCCAGGATCGCCTTCTCGGTCTCAGCCATTGCTCTGTGCCTCCTTGTCCCGGCACTTCGTCAGTCCGGATGGATGTTGCCGCCCTCAACTACAGCAGATGGCGTGGTGCGCCCCGTTCTCGCGCGCACCGAGCCGGGCTCCGTGTAACGCCGTGGGTCCTCGAAGGACTAAGGGGACATCCACTTATCGGCCCGAGGAGAGACTGATGTCCAGCAACGACCACCCGATCCACCACGGCACCTTTGCAGACGGCGCGGCTCACCCCGATCGCTACGCGAGCGACGACCACCTCGGCACCTTCGCCGAGGGCGAGGCCCATCCCGAGCGCTACGCCGGCGACGACCACGTCGGCACCTTCGCCGAGGGCGAGGCCCATCCCGAGCGCTACGCCGGCGACGACCACGTCGGCACCTTCGCGGAGCGCTCGGGTCACCACGGCTGACGCGCTTGACCGGGCCGCCGCGCACGACGGTCCGGCGCTGGTCGAGGTCATCACGGACCCCGATCTGATCTAACCGCGGTAGGCCGGGTTGGATTTCGTCACGTGGCGGCCTGGACGGGTGCGAGCAGAATGACGCGCTCGCCGGCGCGGATCATCATCGTCGGAAGCGCGGGCGCGATCTCACCCGCCTCACTCACCGCCACCACGACCGCGCCGCGTGGCCACAGGACGTCTCCGACGCGGCGGCCGGCGGCCGGCGATTCCGCGGAGATACTGAGATCAACGATCTCATAGCCGCCCGGCGTCTCGTCCTCGAGGAGCTCCTGCGGCCCGCTGGTGATCTGAACGACGGCACCCAGGCGCTCGAGCTCGCGTGGCGACGTTCCGGGCTCGTCGGCGACGCGCGGCGTCAGCCGGGACAGCCCATTGCCCGTGTGAATCGGGTGCGTCACGTCGGCCACCGCGACGGTCTCCAGCACGTTGTCGGGGCGCGGTCGCTCGATGTCGATCCCGCGCCGCAGCAGCTTGGTCGTGTACACGCTGCCGTGGGACAGCTGCTTGGACAGCGCCGCCGCGATCCCGGAGGCGAGCATGACCGGCAGCGTCAGCGTGAAGTTGCCCGTCATCTCCACCACGCTCGCGATCGCCGTCAGCGGCGCCTGCGCCGCGCCCGCGAACACGCCGCCCATCGCCACCACCGCGTACATCGCCGGGGGGCCGACCGCAGGGCCAAAGACGTGACGGGCAGCGACGCCGAAGGCCATGCCCGCCATCGTCCCGATGAACAGGGACGGGGCGAACACGCCGCCCGAGCCTCCGATCGACAGCGTCAGGCTGGTCGCGATGATCTTGCCCAGGAGGAACAGCAGGATGAGCCCGACCACGACGTGGCCGTCGATGACCGAATCCATCACCGGGTAGCCGACGCCGTACATCTGAGGCAGCGCCAACAGCAGCAGGCCCAGGAGAACACCCCCGACGGCGGGCCGTGCCCACTCCGGACGTCCCCGCCACACAGCGTCGGCCCGATCCTCCATCCCGTAGAGCACCATCTTGAACCCCAGGCCGATCAACCCGGCTGCGATCGCCAGCAGCGCGACGAGGAGGTAGCTGCCGTCGTTGGTGATCGTCAGGTCGTGCGGAATGGCGGTGAAGAACGGCGCCGAACCGAAGAACGCGCGGCTGATGACATCCCCGGTGACGGCGGCCAGGCTGGTGGTGAACAGCGCGTCGAGCGAGAACTCGCGCAGCACGATCTCAAAGCCGAAGAACAGCCCCGTGATCGGCGCGTTGAAGGTTGCCGCGATGCCCCCGGCGGCCCCGCAGGCCACGATGATGCGCAGCCGGTGCTCGGACATCCGCACCCATTGCCCGAGAGTCGAGGCCAGCGCAGAGCCGATCTGCACGATGGGCCCCTCCCGCCCGACCGAGCCGCCGGTCCCGATCGTGATCGCCGAGGCGAGTGCCTTGACGATCGTCACCGGCGGCCGGATCCGGCCGCTGTTCTCGGCCACCGCCAGCATCACCTCCGGCACGCCATGACCGCGCGCCTCGCGGGCGAAGCGCTGGACGAGCGGGCCGTACAGCAGCCCGCCGAGCACCGGTACCACCACCACGAACCAGATGCCGAGAAAGGCCAGGTGCCGGCTTGCCGCGTGCCCCTGCTGACCGAATTGTGTGTGGCCGGTGGCCAACCAGGTGACGAGGAAGATCAGCTCGCGAAAACCTGCCGCACCCAGGCCCGCGCCGGCGCCGACGACGAGCGCCATCACCACCAGTCCCATCCGATTGGAACCCAGCCACGACGAAGATGTGCGGAGCACCGGCCTCTCGGCCGGCGTGGGGTCGCCCGGCGGCGTCGCCTCAGTCATGCTCGATCCCGTGCCCGAGTGACCCGTCATGCTCGGGCACCTCGCGCCTGGCGCGCGGAACCGACCTCCCTCAGGAGCCGTGCTGCCCACCTAGCTTCTTCCATGCCCTCGACCTTACACTGTAAAGTCGACACCGTGCCCGAGGCAGGAACCACCCCAGCGCGCCCCCGGCGCGGAGCTACTGTCGGGCATCGCCGCGCGCCCCTGACTCGGGACTCGATCGTCACCGGCG
>Ga0207664_10002243_pt1 | contig 12723 bp, 9 predicted proteins | sample LARL83metaG_FD_184349 | JGI IMG/M metagenome (GOLD analysis project Ga0207664, IMG submission 184349) | Corn, switchgrass and miscanthus rhizosphere microbial communities from Kellogg Biological Station, Michigan, USA - LAR L8-3 metaG... | ecosystem: Host-associated > Plants > Roots >...
AGCGCGGAGAGAATTTCTCCCTTGCCGATAATATTTCCGATCGGCAGGAGGCGCGCTGGATCGTTTCACAAATTGAAAAGCTTGTCGGATTGAAAACCGATACGCATGTAGCCTTGCAGGATTCTTTCGGCCGTGACTACTCGCGACCGCCACAACGTATCGATAGTGGACCAACTCTGCCGCGTACCCTCGGACGTACTAACAAAGTGGCGGCGGTTGTCGGTGTTGTTCTTTTCGTGATCTGGATGGGATTCATCTTTTACAAAATCATTGGCGTGCAACACAATGTGAGTCATCAGTCCAAATTTGTGAGCCCGAAGGTTAGTCCACGCAAGCCAGTTCAGCGCATTGCGTACGGCCCACTCACGGATGACGATCTGCAACGCATTCAGCAACTGCCGATGCAAGACCAGGCCGAGGAACTACTGGAACGCTCAATTCAGCACGATCCGCGTGCACTTGATCTTTTTGAACAGAACATTGGGTCGCCGGAGTGGCTGGGGAAGATTAAGTTGACCGATCGCATGAAAGACCTGGAACGCCGCTCGGAATTTTCCAGCGATCTTCGAGTGCGTTACGCCAATGCCGATGTGAACTTGTGCATGGATGGGTGGCAGAGAAATGATGAAGGCGCAGATAAACTCATCGAACGTGCCCGCAACGACCCGCAGTACAGAGCTGCTGCGGTTTACTTCATGGGAATGATGGCCGGCCGCGGCATTGCTTACGATCGCATCTACCCCGTACTGCTGGATTATGCGAAACATGATCCGGATGCAACCGTGCGCGTCTGGGCGGTCGAGGGCATGCGCTATTTGGGCACGGACGAGGCCCTGGACCAACTATTTGATTCCTTTGTAAATGACTCTTCCAATCAGGTCCGCGACCGCGCAGGCTGCAATGTTTCTGATTGCGGCAACTTCAAACGCGCGCAGAGAATGCGCATGGTGCCCAGGTTCATATCGCTGGTGGCGGACCCAGGTACTGCGCCGCAGATGCGTAATTGGAGCTTCCTGGCATTGCATGAGATCACCGATGAGAATCTTCCGAACGACGCTTCAGCCTGGCAGAACTGGTACGACGAACACGGCAATGAAAAGCTTGCTCAGTTCGAGCAAGCCGACTGGTGGCAAGTTCGCGGCGACGAATAACGCCGGTTGACCACGCCTTTGCAATCACAAACAAATTAATAGCGGAAAACAAGGGCTTACGACTTGCTGGCGAAGCCTTTCCTGCGTTGTTCACTATAGCGGTGCAGGGCGTCGCTAATAACCGGGTAAGCTTCGGCAGCAGGGCGAATCTGGTCCACCTCGACGGCTTTGCCTTCCAGTTGTTTGTAGTCCTGAAAGAAGCGGCGCAGCATCAGCATGCGGTGCGGTGGCATCTGAGCGGCCTCGGTGTAACTGTTGAACTCGGGGTCTTTGGTGGCGACCGCGACGATCTTGTGGTCTTTTTTCCCGGAGTCGATCATAGTCATCAGACCGATGGTCCGCGCATAAATCATGGTGAGCGGGACCACCGCCTCCTGGCATAAAACCAGCACATCCAGCGGATCGTCATCTTCGGCGAGAGTTTGTGGAATGAAGCCGTAGTTCGCGGGATAATAAACCGCTGAATAGAGCACGCGGTCAAGTTTGATCAATCCGCTGGCCTTATCGAGTTCGTACTTGACGCTGGAGCCGAAAGGAATCTCGATAATGCTGTTGAATTCCTGCGGCAGTTTGCTGCCGGGAGTCACGTCGTGCCAGGGGTGGATCATACGATTTCATTCTAGCGAACCGTAGCCGCAGGCACACATACTGATGACGGATCCACCTGGACCTGAGCTCGCTTGACCCGGTTTTCGGGGACGAGTAAAGTTTCATCAGATGTCCGCGCAAAATAGCAAAATCCTGAAGTTCGGCAGCGTCATCGTTGTCATCGTGCTGGCGCTCGGATACCTTGCTTACACCGGCGTGCAGGAGAGCAAGAGTTATTACGTCACCATCAAGGAGCTTCGTGGGATGGGCGATGGTGTTTACAGTAAGCGGCTTCGCGTCGCGGGGAATGTTCTGCCGGGATCGATTAAGCACAGCGGTACGAACGTGAACTTTGCCCTGGTAGAGAATGATCAGGTGCTGAACGTGGTTTATAGCGGAACCGAGCCCCCACCGGACACATTCAAAGACAACGCTCAGGCTTTGGCCGAGGGCAAGTTTGGACGCGATGGCGTCTTCTACGCAAAACAAATACAAGCCAAATGCGCCTCCAAGTACGCGCCACAGCAGCAGACGAAGCCGAATATGAGTTCCGTACCCGCCAGCGGAAGCTCGAATTCATCAGAGATGTAGCCCGCTTCGCTCGCTGGAACTGATTTCTTGCTGTGAAACCCTGATCTCTCTTGGTTGGTCATCTCCGTAGTTCGTCTCCGCAAGTGCTATAACAGTGCTTCTGATTCATGGCCGAAACTCAACTTAATGGCTACGCGGTCGTCGCCGACGATCTGGTCAAGCAGTTTGGACGCTTCGCCGCGCTCCGCGGGGTTACCGCGCAGTTCATAGCCGCGAAGCTATACGTGATCGTCGGCGATAATGGTGCGGGCAAAACCACACTGCTGCGGACCATAGCCGGCCTGGCACAGCAAACGCGTGGAACAATTTCAGTTCTCGGCAGCCGTGATATCAAAAGCGTGCGCGCCCAGATCGGGTATATGGCGCATTCCTCGCTGCTTTACGACGAAATGAGCGGAATGGAGAACCTGACATATTTCGCAGGGCTCTACGGCTTGCCCCAGACCAGATGTCGTGAAGTGATCGCCACCGTCAAACTGGATCCCGACCTGGAGCGCCCGGTAGGCCAATACTCGCAGGGCATGCGGCAAAGAATGTCGCTGGCGCGCGCGATTCTGAATGACCCGAAATTGCTGCTTTTGGATGAGCCCTTCTCGAACGTCGATCTAGGTTCAGCCCACGAAATGACGGGGCTGCTGGCGCAGATACGCGATCGCAACAAAACACTTTTTGTGGTTACTCATCAGCCGGGGCTGCTCGAATCCATTGCTGACGAATTTGTCTGGATGGAAGCCGGGAAGATTATCAGGCGTACACCCAACCTGCAGGTGCCACAGTGAGTTTTTTCGCCATCACTCGCGCGACGCTCGCCAAAGACATTCGCCTGGAGTGGCGTTCGAAGGACGCAATCAACGCAATGCTGTTTTTTGCCCTGCTGGTGGTCGTAATCTTCAGCTTCGCTTTCGATCCAACCGCAGAAGAATCGCGGCGAATCGCGGGCGGTCTCATCTGGGTGGCATTCCTATTCGCCGCTGTAGTTGCTTTGAACCAGACCTGGGCCCGAGAACTTCGCAACCAGGTGCTGGATGCATACCGGGTCTCGCCGGCGCCCGCCAATCCGTTGTTTCTCGCCAAGGCGTTCGGGAATTTTCTTTTTGTCAGCGTGCTGGAAGCACTGATGACACCATTGTTCATCGCGTTCTACAAACTGCGGGCGCTCGGTCCGGCTTGGGAACTCGCGCCCATCGCATTGCTGGGAACCTGGGCGCTGGTGGTCAACGGCACATTCTTTGCGGCTATATCGTTACGCACACGCAGCCGTGAAATCATGCTTCCGCTGCTCCTGTTTCCGTTTTCAATTCCAGCGCTTCTAGGGATGGTGAATGCAACTACGGCGGTTTTGACCGGCGAGGAATCGGCGAGATTTTGGATCGCCCTGCTGCTGGCGTATGATGTCGTGTTCACCGCAGCCTGCCTGCTTTTTTTTGAGTTGGTACTTGAGGCCGAATGAAACGTGGTTTCCCATTACTTGCCATCGTTACTGCGCTCTTGCTCAGTTTTGCTCTCTATGAGGCTTTGATCGCCGCGCCGACCGAGCAGACCATGGGCAATGTGCAACGCATCTTCTACTACCATGTGCCGTCGGCATGGACGGCATTCGTGTTGTTCCTCATCAATTTTGTTAGCTCTATCATTTACCTCATCCGCCGCGACTCCAAGTCGGACATTGTCGCCTTTGTCAGCGCTGAAGTCGGTGTAGTCTTCTGCACCGTCGTCATCGTTACCGGGCCCATCTGGGCGCGGCCGGTCTGGGGAATCTGGTGGGCTCCTGGTGACATTCGCCTGACGACGACGCTTGTGCTTTGGCTGATCTACATCAGCTATCTGATGGTGCGGCGGCTTTCGACGGGCGGTAAGACTCCGGTGATCGCTGCGGTGGTCGCCATCTTTGGTGCGCTGGATGTTCCATTGGTTTATTTCTCCATATGGTTTTTCCGGACGCAACATCCTTCTCCAGTAATAGGTGGTGGGGGCTCACTCGATCCTCGGATGGCGCACGTGCTGCTGATCAATTGGGTGGCATTCTTATGCCTGGCCTGGCTGCTCTGTTGGACGCGTTACGAACTGGAAGTCGCCAAGCGCAAAGTAGAGGAAGCGCAGGCGCTGGAATCAATGCTGGAGGGTTCGCGATGAACTCGATGCATTATCTCTATGCCGCATATATTGCGACCTGGGTCATACATGGAACATATCTATTCATTCTGGTTCGTAAATATTCGCGAGTAAGGAAAGAAATGGAAAGTCTCAGAAAATAGGCCCTCATCCCTCAGTTTTGCGGAGGTTCTTCCTTTTTAAGTCCATTGACAGATCACGTGCCACTGACCACTTTCTTTCCCACCGGCATCTCTGGACGAATTCCCCCGCATCAGACATGAAGAACGCAGATTCTTCAAAGCTGGATTTGTGGGGCAAACTTGACAGCCTATCCGTCAGATGTTTAAGTATTTACTTACTTTCAGCCATTTAGGTCGCGGGTGCGCAGGTCTGCCGGATAGGCCAAACCAAACCCCAACCAGGCATGCATTTCAGGGATTGGGGTAATCGCGCTTCGGGCGGCATTCTCCCAAATTTCTCCAGGAAACGGGAACTCGGAGGGTTCTGATGGTTAATCGCAGTGGGGTGGGGCCAGCCTTTGCGCGCGTACGCGGTCTGGTTTTGCTGGTTCTCCTGGTCTTAGGCGCCGGCCTTTTACTCAAGCGCGACGCCGCAACGCCACATTCCTCCAATCTGCTGGCTTCGACTGCCCCCCAGATTCAGGCATCGCTCGCTCGTCTTCCCATCGGTTTTGAACCCAATCAGGGCCAGAGTGATAGTCGTGTAAAATTCCTGGCTCGCGGCAACGCATACGGTCTGTACCTGATGCCGTCGCAAGCCGTTTTGACTTTGCCTCAGCGTTCCACAACCGGCATGGGCCAGGCCGCCGTAGAAATGCAGCTTGCCGGGTCGAAACAGCAAGCCGAGATGATCGGCTCCGACCGCCTCGCCGGCCACAGCAACTATTTCATCGGAAATGACTCTTCGCGTTGGCTGCGCAATATTCCGCAATTCGGACGTGTTCAGTATCGTGAAGTTTATCCCGGCATCGATCTCGCGTTTTACGGGAACCAAAACCAGTTGGAATATGACTTCGAAGTTTCCCCGGGAAGCGACGCGCATCAGATCGAGCTGAGTTTCAAAGGCGCAACGAACGTTTCAGTCGCCGGTAATGGCGATCTGGTGCTTGACATCGACGGCCGTGAGCTGCGCTTTGGAGCGCCTCATGTCTATCAGGAATCGTCGGGAGGAGTTCAGACTGTTTCCGGCTCGTTCGTGTTGCGCGGCAAGAACAGCGCCGGATTTGAAATCGGTCCTTATGACCGCACCCGTACGCTGGTGATCGATCCGGTGCTCGCGTTTTCCAGTTATCTCGGCGGAACCGGCGACGAAAGCTGTACAGCCATCACCGGTGCGACGGCCGGTTTTGTTGCCCATTGTCCAGCTATTACCGTCGACTCCGGCGGAAGAATTTATGTCGCCGGAGCGACTACATCGACAGGGACGTTCAGCGGAGTCACTCCAAATACAACCAACACCAAAGGGGGAACTCAAAACGTTTTCATATCGCGCATTAGCCTCAGCAGTACAGGCGGTGTCACCACCTCAAGCCTGGATTACGTGACCTACATTGGCGGTGCCACCCCAACGAATGCGGTTATCCAATATCCCACCGGTATTGGGGTCGACAACGGATTCAATGTGTACGTGGCCGGCACAACGAACGCAACGGACTATCCCACTACAGCTTCTGCATTCCAAACGACAGCGGGTCAGGCGGGCAACCATGTATTCATCTCTAAGTTAGACTCGACGGGATCGGTCAATCTCTATTCAACTTATCTCTCCGGCGATGGGGTCGATACGGCTTCTAACATGGCGATTGACAGTCAGGGCCGGGTTTACGTGATTGGCACTACGACCTCGACAAACTTTCCTCACACCATAGGCGCCCTGCAAGCCGCGCCCAACGCGACCAATCAATTTTTCTTCAGCAAACTGAATCCGGCACTGAATACGGTCAACAGCCTGCAGTATTCGACCTACATCGGAGGCGGCACGCCCGCGAACGGTGTTGTAGTCGGAGGTGCAGTAGCGGTCGATGCGAATTTTAATGTTTATTTAGCCGGCGGAACAAATTTTACGGACATGGGAACACCGCCTAACCCATGGATTGTGAACGCAAATAAATCTAGCCTCCCGTCCACAGATGGAGTAGATGTCTGGGCCGCCAAACTGAAAGCGCCTCCTGCAAACACCCAGCAATATACGCTGTCTTACGGAACGTATTTCGGGGGTACCGGCAATGATGTTGCCAACGGCATTGCCAGTGACGGCACCAATACTTACATTACTGGATCGACGGACTCGACCGACATTACGGTGCCAACCACAACATTGCCGTTCCAGAAGACCAACGGTGGCGGGGGCGACGCCTTCGTTGCAAAATTCGGAGTGCCCGCCGTCACCGGTACGACACAAGGGACTGTGCCGCTGGATTACTTCAGCTATCTCGGCGGAACGGCGCAGGATGTGGGCTTGGGAATTGCGGCCGACACGCTGGGGAATGCCTACGTCACAGGATTCACGGGCGGCGGCTTTCCAGTCACGTCCAATGCATTTCAGCCAACGTTCGGGGGAGTTGACGACGCCTTCGTCGCCCGGCTGAACACTACCGGCACTTCCACTACCACGAACACCAGCACTGCCAGTTATCTTGGAGGAACGGGGAAGGATATCGGCACCAGCATTGCGCTCGATTCGTTGCTGAACACATATGTAACCGGCGAAACCTTCTCCGGCGATTTTCCTAAGGCAAGTCCTTTAGCAGGCGGAGGAGTTCTTTTGGGCGCGTCCGACGCTTTCGTCACGGAACTGGGCCCGAATACCGCGAATCTGACCATGCCGGATCCAACGCCTATCGGCGCGCTTCCAGCATGCAAAGTCAAAAATCCAACCGTCAGTCCTTCACCGGTGGGGGTTGGTAGTCCGGTCACATTTACCTACTATATTTACAACACCGGAGATCCGGTTGCTGGTGTTGTGTTCACGGATCAACTAACCGTCAACTCATCTACCTCTGCGACTACCAGCCAAGGTTCTTGCGGCCCTGCAGTCACCGCCGGGACGCTGACTTGCGTTTTGGGCACAGTGAACACTTCGACTGTCACCACGCTCAAGACACAAAATTCCTGCGGTTCCCTGCAAAGCGTAAACTCCGCCGCGAAAGTAACGGTCACAGTCACGGCGCCCACTACCATACTTCAAGGGTCCGGTTCAGTGGGTAATAGTGCTGCGCTTAGTTCCCCCGGAGGCGTCGAACCAACGATTAGTAACAGCGCTGTATTGAATGATTTTTCGGTCAACGCGAGCCTCGTGAGCAAGAGCAGTACGATCGCATCGGGTGATACAGTTAATTACTCCGTCGTGGTAACGCCAACCGGAGCTGGGTTTCCCGAATCGGTCACGATTTCGTGTGGCGCGGGCTTGCCGGCTGGATCGGCTTGCCGCTTCCCGGAACCTACAGGATCCACCATTTCGAGCATGAGCAGCGGCCCGCAAAGCCGGGCGCTGGCGATCTCGACGACTGCCAGAGTGACAACTACAGCCAGCCTGCTCCTGCGCGGACCAGGGTATGCGATGTGGCTGCCAATTCTAGGAGTGGGATTAATGGGAGCTGGTATCTCGCGAAAGCGACGAATGCTGCTCGGAATCTTCTTTGCCCTGGTGCTCGCGGTAGCTTTGTTGCAGGCCGGATGTAGTTCAAGTTCGAACACCACCACGACCAAGGGGACCCCGGCTGGAACCTATACCGTGACGGTGAACGCAACGTCGGGGTCCGCCACGAGAACAACGGCAGTTCAATTTACCGTGGAGTAGGATAGATTTTTCGAAGTGACGCCAAGGTCAGTTCAGGTGAGGTCCGGCAGACCTGCTCTCACCGTGCGTGCGCCGCGTGCCTTATTTCGAAGTTTTCAAAACCGCGGTGTTGCGCTCGTCAGAGGCAATAATCCTGTAAAACTTTTTCAGATCACCCGCCTTGCTCACCGGGACACTCAGGTCTTTAATTTCGAAGGTCCGCGTATACCCAATAATGTTGCCCTTGAGCTCCGTTTTTGAGTGGTAGCTGGCAAATCCGAAATCGGCATCGACCGGCGGGGGCAGATCATCCACTGTGTATCCTTGCGGCAGCGTTATCTCAAATGTGTCAGTATCCTGGACCGGACCGTCGAACTCCACTGGGAACTGACGCGGTTCTGTCGTTTCCATGATGGCTTGCGCCTTCACCCCAATTACGCGCGGACGCACGAGTAACAAATCACCGGCAGTCTTCGCATAATTGAGCGCCTCAAAAGAATAGTTAAATCCAAACGGCTGATCAGTCTGCTGCAAGTTAAGAACGGCCGCTTTAGTAATCCGAAAATTGGAAAGCGAACCCGCAAGCAGGGTCTCGATTGGTTTAATCCGGTCCGCGTTATTGGTGACATGCAGCAGGCGCCAGCGTTCTGATGAGGCCCGGTCACCGAGGCGCATTTCGCTGATGTTGCCAGTCAACTTTCCGGTCGCGTCCAGAGCCAAGTTCCCAGTGCGGCGGATCGTATTCATGGTGACTGGCAGTCTGGGCAATTCCACTAGTTCGCCGCCCACCGGCGTCACCAGTAACCCATAATTCTCCTGCAAGTAGCCTCCAATTTGCCCGAACGGAGTCAGTTCGTTGGTGGGATCGAAAAACAGGAGTTCGCCCAGTTGAGGATGCAGCATTGTTGCAGCCAATGAGGGGTCAGATATCCCAGCCGGCAGCTTGACGGCGAGAATAACGTGATTGAATCCGCTGTGCGCGGGCATATCCGGGCTGATCGATCCGCGCTCCGCGTTGATAACCACATAGTAAGAATCCACTCCAATCTCGTGCAGCATTGCCGCCATCAGCGTTGCTTTGTCCTTGCAGTCTCCGTATCGGTGACCAAACACCTCCGCCGCCGGATGTGGCTGAAATCCACCAATACCGAGTTCAATTGCGACATACCGGACATCGTGTTGTACAAAACGCGCAAGGACCCTCATTTTATCGAGTGGAGCAGCGGCGCCTGCGGTGAGTTCGGCGACTTTTTGTTTGATTTCGGGTGTCGGGTCGCGTCGGCCTGTGGTTAAGTTTCCGTACCAATTACCCATCTCCTTCCAGTTTGCGAAGCCCCGGCTGCCTGTTCCGCCGGGAGGAAGCAAGTACACAATCATCTTCCCTGCGACTCCGTGAATTGGTGGCATGTCCTCTTCTTCGCGTATGCCTTTTTCGTCGCTGACCGTCCATTGCCACTGGTTGGCGCCAATTTGTGCAGGTTTGACTTCGGTATGATTAATGTATGCTGCTTTGTATTCCCATCCGGCGGGTAGTTGGAGCGAGTAATGCGCCTCACGCAAAGGACTCTCGCCCTGGAAATACCAAGTGTCCTGTAAGAGGATAGGCTGTTTTTCAAGGGTGTACTCGTAGCCGACGATATTTCCCGGATCAGGGGCGGGTATTTCAATGACTTTCACCCTTACATCGCTTATCAATTCGCTGCCGTCGACCTTTGGAAGCGATCTTTCGATAGAGTCCTTTTCTTTTACTTCATAGTCCTTGCCCTGCGCCGGAATACACCAACCGTGCAGGCCAGTGACTTTTTCACTGGGAGAATTGAATGGGACAACCGCGAATCCAAGATCGCGGCCATCGGGCCTAAGAATCTTGTACGCTCGCCTCACCACGGTTTTGATCTTGTCCGTGGACTGGACCTGGACATTCGTTTCCGAATAGAGGAGAACAGCGTTGGTCTTCTCATCGTGAGATGGCAGCGGCGCATTCACGAGAGCGTGCATCCACTGCGGCGCGTCGCCAGCAACTGCCACCGGGGAATGTCCCAACAGCGAAATGACACCTACTACTACTGCAGCAATCGTCGTGCTAATTGCTTGCCCGTGCCCCAATCGGTTGCAACACAACTTGTTCTTCATCACCAGTCCTCACTAACTGAAAAAAATTCCGGAGCGCGGGATAATATTTGGAATCGACCAACATAAGATCAACGCTCAATTGCCGGTTCAAATGCACGGTACTCTTGTCGTTTTCTGCCTTCAAAACATAGCGCACAACTTTCGAGTCTTTATCCTGGGCTGCCGGAAGACTGCTCACCTGCCAGCCCAGAGGCAGGTTTATAGTCACATCGTCTATTTTCTCGGAAGGAAACTCGAAATAAATCGGATGGACTCGTTCAGCGTGATCAAAGACGTTCTTTTCGGTTGCGCTAAAGATTCCGACTGGCAGTAGCGCTCTCCGTCCTGCACCTGAAACCCAGCCCGGAATTTTCAACTTATATTCGGCAATCAAGGGCGAGGCAGAACTGCTCCACTCTGGTTTGTTCGTCAGCTCCACTTCGATAGCGGCAGGCACAAATTCCTTGGCTTCATCCTCAAGAAACTTCTTGCGATCGGCTTCATCTTCGTTGCGTTCTTGCAGTCTTCGCTGCATGCCCTCGAGTCCGGTAAACGTTACTGTGAGCGTACCCTCAAGGTCGCCGGATTCAGAAAGCGTTAATTTTGCAGCGCGAGAAATTTGAGAGGCAGCGCTTTCAGGCAACGGAGTTTGAATCCAAGTGCCGCCATCCTTGTCAAGACGCAGGCCTTGCACGCCCGTCTCTGACCACATCAACATTCCGAAGGGAGTGAAGGGCGCACCTGGATCGCAAAAAATATTTTTGCCGTTCAATTTGACCAGTACGACATTGGAGTCGAGCTTGTGCGCATCCATCAGATTCGGGTTGAAGAAGTAATTGCTGCGTTCCGACACCATCACCCCCGATGCGTCGAGGCCCGCAGCCCGGGCCAAACCTAGAAACAGCCACGTGATTTGAATGCCGTCGCCGTATCCTCTCTTCCACACTTCCTCGACATTCGATGGTTCCTTTTCCTTCTCGCGTTTTTGTTGCTGCTCGGTTTTTCGAACTTCGTAGGAGATATTGCGAAGTTGCTGCACCCGAGAGTAGATTTTTTGCAGTTTCACTTCAGGTGTATCGCTGGGAGAGACAATCTGCGCGACGGCCCCCTCCATCGCCTTTCGTTTGCCTACGAAACCTTCTACCTCACCATTAATTTTCTTTCCATGGTTCTTCCAGAACTGGGCAGCATCTTTTTCCGGAAAGTCTTCGGAATAAGTGAAATCGACTCGCGACTTCAGTTCGCCCTCAGGCGGCATATAGTCTTCCGTCTGGAACGCCGGGATGTTGTTCGCCTCGAGGCGAATTATGTGATCGGGACCTTCTGTCGGCGGTTGGGTTCCAAGCGGCAATCGCTGCCAGCTCCAGCGCACGTGCATGGGGCCGTAGTCGCTGGTATATGGCTTGAGAGAAAACTTTGCGTGTTTCGTGAACATCTCTTCGCTAAGGATCCAGTGCGAGTCGTAAACAAAATGTTCACTTAAATCGAGCGTGTAGTAATACTCGATGACGCAGCCTACCTCAATATTTGGGAGAGTAAATGTCTTGGCCATGTATTTCAGGCCCTTCGCTTTGGCAATCGACTTATCAAACGCCTTTCCTTCGAAATTTATGATCGATCCATTGGGACGTACCGTCCGGGCGTGGACGTTGACGATGTTGTTCCCATTCTCTTTGAAGAATGGAATTTCTATATCCGCGTACTTGCGGCCTTCTTCTTTCAGTATCTTGATACGGTAATAGTCGTTTTCATGCCCGGTGTTGCCGCGATCGTCACGATCTACCTCGCGTTCCAAAATAATGGCGGGTGCGCCGGGCGCGAGCGGCTCCGCGGACATTTTGAGTTCGTCGGGGGACACCGGCTGAAATCCTTCAGCATTCGCGGGGGCCGGGCGCAAAACGACAAGTACGGTAAGTAGTACGAAACCGGAAAGTGGAGAACGCAAGCGGCGAAGAAGCACAGCAAACCTCCGAAGGTCCATTTCTGGACACACATCCAGCTACTTACGTGGGGAAGGACACGACAATAGTACGGAGTCCGCGGCCCGTCAATAGGCAAGATGCCTTACTGTGCCGAACTCGACAGTTGTTCAGAAGTCAGGACATCAGTTAAGGCTAAGGTTCAGTTCGGTAATAAATTGAATTAATCGGCAGCTACCTGGGTCTTGGCAGCCTCAGGTGGACGGCGCGCGCGATTGGGCGGAAGGCCCGCGTCACGGATCTTGTACAGCAGCGCGCGGTAGCTGATGTTTAGCGTCTTCGCCTGCTTGCGGTTCCAGTGATGATTGTGTAGCACCTTCAGGATGATCTTGCGCTCAAGCGCTCTCGTGGCTTGACGAGTGAGCTTTTTCAGCGAAATGGGCCCGTCGAGATTAATGTCTGAAGCCAGA
>Ga0207664_10002245_pt1 | contig 12714 bp, 18 predicted proteins | sample LARL83metaG_FD_184349 | JGI IMG/M metagenome (GOLD analysis project Ga0207664, IMG submission 184349) | Corn, switchgrass and miscanthus rhizosphere microbial communities from Kellogg Biological Station, Michigan, USA - LAR L8-3 metaG... | ecosystem: Host-associated > Plants > Roots >...
AGCAGATCAATAGTGGCATGAACCTATCCGATATCGCCTCTCCGTACATGCAGCGTGCGCAGCAGCTGCTTGAGATGGGTCCTGGATCCGTCAATATTCAGACACCTATGATCAAGTCTGCGTTGCAGTATACGCAGGATGGGCAGCCTACGGCTATGCCCATGTATGATTTTGAGAAGCAGGTTCGTCAGGATCCACGGTGGATGTCCACCGACAATGCACAGGACGCATTTATGGCCAATGCTCATCAGGTGTTGGTAAACTTCGGCTTTGAGTACTAGGAGAACCTATGGCAACAGCCCCGGGCCAGCAGGCTCCCATGCCTTCTGGTGCGCAGTTCTCTGGTACCTCCAATGCTACACGTGCTGCCTCCGCTACACACACCTATACCATTAAGGCAGGCGATACGCCTGCTACTATCGCAGCCAGGCTAGGTATCCCAGTAGCTACGCTGTTGAAGTATAATCCGAGCATTGAGCACAACGGCAAGCGAGTTCCGCTTGTTGCAGGCATGTCCTTGTCCAATGGTACACTGTACTACCCGATGGGAAACTCGGGATCACCTGCTCCAAGCAACCTGTCTCCATTGGAGCAAGAGCTACAGGGTGTTCCTGGACAGGAACGAGATGCCTATGCTGCGCTCACCACGCTGTTCAATTCGTATGGACTGGGCTCGCTAGCCCCGAAGATTCTTCAGTATCTTCAGAATGGCTATGGGAGCGACACCATCACGGTGCTGCTTCAGCAGACACCAGAGTACAAGCAGCGGTTCGCGGGGAACGATGCCCGTACCAAGAACGGTCTACAGGTTCTGACACCTGCCGAGTATCTGTCCACAGAGGCATCCTACAAGCAGCTTCTTCGGCAGAATGGTCTCAGCGACCACTTCGATAATCAGTCGAACTTTGCTGAGTGGATTGGCAAGGACGTGAGTCCTACCGAGTTGCAGGATCGTGTGAACATGGCTGTCCAGGCCACGACACAGGCACCACCTCAGGTGACCCAGTACTTCAACCAGTTGGGTATCGGCACTGGTGATCTGGCTGCCTACTTCCTCAACGATCAGAACCCAACTCCAGCCCTTCAGCTGAAGTTGAACCAGGCTCAGATCGGTGGAGCAGCACTCCAGCAGAACCTTCAGATCAGCGCAGCTGACTCTTTGAAGTACGCCCAGATGGGTGACACTTACCAGCAGGCACAGAGTGCATACCAGCGTATCGCTGATATCCTCCCAACTGCACAGAAGCTATCCCAGATCTACAGCTCGCAGGTTCCCGTCAACCAGCAGACTCTTGAGCAACAGTACCTTGGCTCCAGTGGCCAGGCACAGTATGCTGCGGAGCAGCTGGGCAAGCAGGAAACAGCAGCCTTCTCCGGTGAGTCCGGAGTCCAGAAGTCCTCGTTCCAGCAGCAAACTGCTGGCGCACCAGGGTTCTAGTTTGATTAGTTCTATTGATACACCTTCGGGTGTATCAACTTGGGCCTTTAGTGATAACGGAAGCACATCCGGCTTGCACCCGGAGGGTCGGGGTTCGATTCCCCGTTGGTCCACACCGATACGTCTTACTCAGCAACGTGTTCGTGTATACAGTCTGAGACATCATATCAAAGTATCCGTCAGGCATCCCCGGCTTGGCGCGGCTTAAAATGGGAGTAGCAAGGAATGACTAACGAGTGGGAAGACCCTAACGAGTCTGAGGGCATGAAGAACATGCGCAAGCAGCTCAAGGAGCAGGCCAAGCTGATCAAGCAGTACCAGGATCAGCAGGACCAGTACCAGCAGCAGATGCGTGGAAGTGTTCTAGCTCAGGCCCTAACCAGTCGTGGCCTGGATGCGAAGGTAGCCAAGTTCTACCCTGCGGATCTAGGAACGGACGATGAGTCCGTGGACAAGTGGTATAACGAGAACAAGGATGTTTTCGGGAAGGTACAGCCCGTAAGCACTTCTGGTTCCACCGAAAGGGATACCACACTTTCTGATGCGGAGCAGCGTGGTTACCAGGCCTTCAAGGATATGGAAGCCTACGACGCCCGTACAGTTCAGGACTTTAAGTCCCAAATGGACCAGATCAAGATGGATGGACCCTATGATGGTGAGCGTGCAGCAGCCGAGCTGCTTGCCCTGCTCCAGTCTAACGGGGTGAACATCTCCTCTATGTAAAAAGGACTAAGCCAAAATGGCTAATGCGTATACATCCACCAGTGCGGTGGCTGCGCTTGTCCAGACTGCATATGACCGACTGGTTGAATTCCAGCTACGTGCTCAGCCGCTCCACCGTGAGATTGCTGACAAGCGTCCTGCACAGCAGGACAAGCCGGGTTCTTCCGTCGTCTTCAGTCTGTACAACGACCTGGCGACAGCTACCAGCACTCTGACTGAGACTGTTGACCCTGATGCGGTTGCTATCGGTAACCCTTCCACGGTCAGCGTGACTCTGGCTGAGTACGGTAACGCCGTGCTTCGCACTCGTCTGCTGAACCTGTTCAGCTTCTCCGACATCGATCCGGCTATCGCCAACATCGTTGCGTTCAACATGGTTGACTCCATTGACGCTGTGGTGCTGAACGTGCTGATCGGTGGAACCAACGTCATTCGTGAGCAGGGTGGCTCTATGAGCCTCTCCGGTGGTGCCAACGGCTCCATCACCTCGACTGACATCATGCAGTCCCGCGACGTTCGCGCCGCTGTGACTAAGCTTCGTACCGGTAAGGCTATGCCTCGCAAGGGCAGCCTCTACTGGGCTGCGATCCACCCGGAGGTTTCCTACGACCTGCGCTCTGAGTCCGGAACTATCGCTGGTTGGCGTGCACCGCACGTTTACTCTGCGCCTGGCTCTATCTGGGCTGGTGAGATCGGTGAGTATGAGGGTGCCTACTTCGTAGAGACTCCTCGTGCCTTCAACGACACCACTGGCTCCGGTGCAACCCGTGTCTTCTACACCCTGTTCGCAGGACAGCAGGCGCTGGCTGAGGCGTGCTCTGAGGACTTCCACGTGGTGATCGGTCCCGTGGTTGACAAGCTGATGCGTGCACGTCCGATCGGCTGGTACGGTGTGGCCGGTTGGAGCATCTACCGTCAGGCGGCCCTGTACCAGGTCCGTACGACTTCGAGCATCCACACAACGTAAGGTTAAGATGGCTACAATCAAGTTCTCCGCGACTGCGACAGCCCCAGCGGCAACCTCTATCACTGTCCCGTTTGGTGGTAGTCCGGCCGTGGGGGACTTGATTGTGGTCTTCCTTTTCGTTGACAACGAGATCATCACTCATCAGCCAGGGTGGGCAAGTGAATTCACAGCGACTCCCAATCCATGGTTCGAACTCGATAGTCTTCGAGCACCAGACAGCTCTACCCTCTCCGGATGGTATCACACCTGGAACGCCAGTGACAGCGGAACTTCCGCCACGTTCACCTTCGTACCAGCGCCGACCCTTGGTGTCGGAGACAAGGATCTCCCCAACACAAATGCTGTGGCTATTGCTGTTGTCTTCAACGGAGCCAACTCCACTGCGCTATTGGAGCACAGCATCTACGGATCGGGGCAGGACCTCGTCCTGAACACCCTGACATCACCGACTAAGAAGGCTGCAAGCCTGAACCTGGTATGTGGTGCTTCGAACAACTCTCTTGGTCCCTGGACCAATAGTGATGGCAGTGCCTCCGCTGTGCAGTCTGTCACACTCAATGCTGGCGATGGCCTTACTATGGCTGTGTGGTCCAGGCCTTCCACGCCTGCTGGCTATCGCACCCGTCTCACGCTCATTGAGTTTGATGGGGCAAGGTCTCTTCTGACAGAGTCTGTCTCGGTGAGTGACAACCAGCCCCAGCTTTACAACCCCCCATTCATTGAGGAGGGTCCAATGGGGCAGAACATGCTAATGTTCCGTTACCGTATCAATCGTTTCTTCACCGTTCTCAACAACGGTGGAGTATTCAGCGCCCAGCGCTATCAGTCTACAGATCAGATTGCAGCAGCAACCCAGGTCTTCGTGAACAACCAGCCGATCACTTCAACTGATCGAACCAACATTCTAGCCTCCGGTGTCGGAGGAGATTTCCAGGCGGTAACATAGTGGCTGCCAATAAGAAGAAGCCAGTCAAGTCTGCCAAGCAGATCACTCAGGTGAAGAAGGCTGTGCCCGCTGTTAAGAAGGCCACTGTCAAGAAGGCAGTAGCTAAGCGTACAGTCTCTCCGCCTACTAAGGGCAAGAAGCCAGCTACAACTGGCAAGGACATGACCCGTATGGGTCCTACACCACGTCCAGGTAGCCAGTCGATTCCTTACCAGGGTCCTGGCCCAATCGGATCAGGAGTATTCTAAGATGGCTGGAACTCCAGGCACTCCTCGTTTCGGCATCAATGCCGACCAGACGCCTACTAAGACAGGTGCTGATGGAACATCTATCATGACCCTGCCGAAGAATGGCAACAAGTGGACTGAGACCCACTTCATGTACAACCCTGCTCAGAAGTCTCGCGCTATGGGCACCACTCGTGGTGCTGATCCGGGCCACGATCCTGAGTATGTAGAGCACCAGGCCAACTACATGTGCAACCATGATGGCTGGATGGGTGGAAACACCACAGTGATCAACCTGGATGAGCGTAAGGTTCTTACAAACACCCTTTATTCCGTTGAGTGTGAATGGGCAGACCCGGGCACTGATGAGACCTCTGCCAACGGTTGGGCACCCTCTCAGACTCATGGAGCCTTCGACTAATGGGCTACGACAGCTTGTATCGGGAACGTGCACACCTTGCCTCCTTGGTGTCTCGCATGTATCCCTCTGAGTGGTGTGTGGATGAAGACAATGGTGAGGATTGGAAGATCCTCTATGTCCACACACCTGAAGGCCAGGTATCCTGGCATATCGCTTCTATTGACTGGGATCTCTTCGGTCATGTAACTAAGAGCAGCCGTGCTGCTAATGAGATTTGGGATGGGCATGACGCGGATGAGAAGTACCGTCGAATCGGTTTGCTCTACAGGTTGCCCCACCCAGGACCATAAGTCCTACGGTGAATGCATGCGCTCTAAGCGCCAGATGGTGGGATTCGCCCGCAGTGCCTACGGTGCTGACAAAACCAAGGACAACCTACACGAGCGGGAGCTGAGCCTCTACCGTGAGCTACGAGCCCAGGGTATCCAGCCTGATGGTACAGGAATGGCTAAGCTCAAGTTCGCAGAGCGAATGTCAGCGGAGACCGGTATGGCCTATGGTCGTGACTTCCAGGTTGCTCCGAACGGCAAGGGCGGTTATGACGCCGTTTCAAACGAGACTGTCAAGCAGGTGACTGCTATGGTTGATCAGTCTTCCGATATGCAGACTATTCGCGATACCGCGAAGGGAATCATCTAATGGCATCCGCAGCTCCGTTTCTCCACTTCCAGAACCAGACTGCCACCAACACCGGACTGGTGCTCGACCTGGACACTGGCCTTGCCAGTGGCACTTGTCAGGTTACTGCTAGCACTGGAACCACTGCTGGTGCTGTCACTGTTCTGGGCTCTGTAGATGGGGTGAACTATGTTCCGCTCAACAACGCCATTCTCACTGGCAAGCTTGGGGCGGGAACCACTCTGTCTGCTGGCATTGTGAGCTTCACTGGACCAGGCAGCGCCTTGGTTTCTTTCTCTAACGCAGGTGGCGCGGTGCGCTTCCTCCGTGCTGATGTCACTACCACCATGGTTGGTGGTACCGCTACCGCCTGGTCTCTAGGACGATAAATGCCAACACTTCAGAACCTGGTTGACCGTGTTCGTCAGGAGCTTGCAGGCTTCTCCCAGAACCAGCAGCAGTTCACCTCTCTTGCTGCGAACATCAACAACTCGCAGACTTCCTTCACCGTGGCTGATGCCACACAGGTTTCGCGTGGAACCATTGAGGTGGACAATCAGGAACTGATGCTTGTGCAGTCGGTGAACCAGACTACTAACACAGTGAATATCTCATCCTTCGGCCGTGGTTATTCTTCAACCACGGCTAGTTCCCACCTGCTCGGAGCCAAGATTGAGAACTCTCCGATCTGGCCGACAGTTCGACTGACAGAGGCTATCAACGATGCCATCCGCTCCGTCTACCCCCAACTTTGGGCGATCAACACCGCGTCGATCCCCAAGATCTCCGTCGTCTACGAATATGGACTCCCCGCCGATGCGGAGGAAGTCATCTCGGTCCAGTACCAGCTCATCGGTCCGTCGCACGTCTGGCGGTTCGCGCAAAACTGGCGCTTTGTAGGACAGGCCAACATCGCCACTGGCGAGCTTGGCTCCACTGGTAAGTCTATCTTCATTGGTGATGACGTTGTGCCGGGTAGGCAGATCTTCGTTACCTACCGCAAGGAACCAACGGAGTTGGTCAACCTTACAGATGACTTCGCTACGATCACGGGTCTTCCGGCTACTGCACAGGATGTCATCGTGTATGGCGCCTGCATGAAGCTCTCCCCCCAGCTTGAGGGTCCACGTCTCTCTATCACCTCTGTAGAGGCCTCTGAGCGTGCTCAGTACACGCAGCCTGGTGCTGCCAGCAAGGTGTCCCAGTATTTCGGCCAGCTCTATCTACAGCGCCTGGAGCAGGAAGCTGCGAAGCAGCGTGACCGTTTCCAGATTCCATCCCACTTCGACTTCTAAGGGTCAACATGCCAACTGGTCAGCAGTATGCAACCAACGTGCCCCAGACTTTCATTACTTCGGGTATCACATCGGTTGCCACAACCATGCCGGTGGCGTCTACACTTGGCATGCCTGCCGTTCCTTTCACTGCGGTCCTTGACATTGGCCAGTCGAACCAGGAACCTGTAGACGTAACCAACATTGCCGGTCTGAACCTTACGATCACTCGTGCCATTGATGGCACAACAGGCCTGGCCCACAACGTGAACGCCACGGTGACCCATGGTAACATTGGTCGTGACTTCCGAGAGTCACGCTCTCACATCGATGCATCCTCTTCCCCGGATGCATCTGGCCACGCTGTTCATGGTCTTACTAGTAGTTCGTCTGTGGTGGGAACCACAGACTCTCAGACACTGACCAACAAGGTCATCAGTAGCGGACAGTACACTGGTGCTCAGACTATGGGCTCTGGTGCTTGGTCCGGCACTGGCAGTGTCACAGAGGGCTTCTTCCGTTTCACAGGGCTCACAGGAGCTACAGCCCAGACTAGCGGTCTCGTGGGTGCCTTCAGCACAGCTGCCTCTACAACTGGTCCCTCTTCGGGAACATTCAATACTGGTGACATCGTAGTTGACACTACGTTCAACTCCCTGTGGATCTGCACAGCTGGTGGAACTCCCGGAACATGGACACCTCTTGGTGGTCGTGTGAAGTTGGGAACAACTGCTCCGACTGGTGCCTCTACCACAATCAACGTTCCTTCCTGGGTGAACACTATCCAGGGTGCATACACTGCCCGCACCAACAATGCTGCAACTGGTGGTTTCGTCAACCTTCAGTTCAACGGTGACAGTGGAAACAACTACGCTTGGGAAATCGTCCTGGCGAACACTGCTACTGTGAGTGGTCAGAACAGCGCTGGCGCTGTCAGCATGATTCACATTGGTGCCAAGACAGCTGCTAATGATACGGCTAACTACTTTGGCTCCGGTAGCTTCTGGATCCCCAATGCTCAGAGTACATCTATGTTCAAGTCTGCCCATTCCGGATTCAATGCTGTTGGATCTCCGACTAACGGATTCGCGGGAACTATGGGTGGAACGTGGGCTAGCACAGCCGCTATCACTAGCGTGACCCTCCTGCCGGATGCAGGAAACTTCGTAACGGGATCTTCCTTCACTCTGTACGGTTTGGTCTAAGGATTCACATGGGACTTACCAGCTTTCTCCAGAACCAGAATGGCATCCTTCAGCCAAGCCCCGCCGGTATTCTCCCTCTGCCTAGTGCTCTCGCAGCTCTGTACCAGCGTACCGATATTGCATATGACTATGCTCTTGCGGGTATCCCGTTCATTGGTGGTGAATCCCTTCGTGGATCCTACTTCCGTAGGATCTATCAGCGTACCTTCTCTCCGATCCGCAAGGATCAGTTCGACAACCAGCAGGTACCCGGAGAGCAGTCCATCTGGGGTTGGTGGCTCCGTAGCCAGAGCAACTTCAGCCAGGGAGCAGGAACACAGTTCCTGGACACCACGACAGATCAGACCCTTGGCCAGCGATACTTCTACTCTGAAGGTGTGGACATGCTGTCCACCCCTGGGCAAATGAAGCTTCTCCAGCGAACAGTTGCGAACACGTTCACCGGTCCGCTGAAGCTGCGAAGCACACAGCTTAGTGGCCAGGATGGTGTCCTAGCACTAGACATCGGTGGAAAGTCTCTGACTTTCCTGGGCACAAGCACAACAGCTTATGTGATGCCTGGTGGACTTACTGGCCTAGCTAACACATTCACCGATGATGGAACCAACTACTACTTCGCAGACAAGACAGGTATCTACAAGGGAGTCATTGCGACTCCTCTGGTGGCAGCTACAAAGATCTGGAACGTCTCGTCTGCTTCTGCCAACTACGTTCTTGGGTTCGTGAAGGGTCGCCTTGTGGCGGGCATGGACAACAACGTCTATGAGCTTGTAGCCGGATCGCCGCCTACTCTACCAACACCCAAGTTCACTCACCAGAATGCTTCGTATGTCTTCACAGACATCTCGGAGATTGGTCCGGCCATCCTGGTAAGCGGTAATGCAGGTGGCGCTATCAGCCAGGTGCACAAGTTCACGCTTGACTCTGGTGGAGCTATGCCAACGCTTACCTCCGGTATCGTAGCTATGCAGATGCCTTATGGTGAGAAGATTCTATCGATGTATGCCTACATTGGCTACTTCGTGGGCATTGGAACCAACCATGGTTTCCGTGTTGCAGAAGCTGACATCAACGGCAACATCGTGTATGGTCCTCTGATTGTGCAGGATCCCACTAACGTGGGAGTCCAGGCTATCGGTGGTTATGATCGCTTCATGTTCATTGGCAACCAGGGCAACAAGCTTATCCCTCAGCCAGGATGGGTGAACCCACCCGAAGCCTCCAACCATGACATGATCATGCGCATTGATCTGGGTGTGCAGACTTCCACCGGTGGACAGCCTTACTGCAATGACCTGATTGGCGACCTGGCTGTCAGTGGACAGCCTGTGAACAGCATTGCCCCTATGGGCACAACCTCCAACATCGCTTTCGCTGTAGGCGCTTTTGTCTACACACCAGACCTGACCCGTAAGCAGGGCCAGCCCAACGAGAGTTCTGGGTTCTTCTACACTCCCAAGATTCGATTCAACACACTTGAGCCTAAGCACTTCAAGTTTGTCTATCTTCGTCATCAGGATATCCCTGATGGTGGTATCGATATCTATGGGCTTAACCCAAGCCTGACTTCTCCATCTACTATTGCTATTGGTATCAATGGCTCTAGCACTAGTGGCGCGGCGCAGCCGTTCACGATTGGTAATATCGGGAATGCTCAGGAATGGTTCCAGTTCAAGTTTGTAGTCCATCCAGGAACAGGCGACGTTAATTACAGTCCTACCATGAATGGATATCAGCTGAGGGCACTTCCGGGTGTCAGTCGCCAGATTATGATCGAGATTCCGCTGCTCTGCATGGACAGTGAAACCGATCGAAATGGTATCAAGACGGGCTATGATGGCTTCTCATTTGAGCGTATCCAGGCTCTGGAAGCTATCACAGCTTCCGGAAATGTAGTGCTGCTTCAGGACCTGAATTACAATACCAGTAATCTGGTGGTAGTGGACAACTACACATTCGAACAGCAGTCTCCTGAACTGGCAAAGACATCAAGTGCGGGTAATCAGGATTCCAATGCCCGTGGTGGCTATATCATTCTTCAGTGCCGTGTGATCTCTTAAGGAGGATCCGTGACCCTTGCAGCCTTCTTGGAGATTCTTCTGGCTGTCTGTTCTCTGACAGCTGCTGTGGTGGTTGGGCGATCCAGCGTTAAGAAGCATCTCATTGCAGATCTTCAGGCCCTCGTGCTGGTCCACGAACAGACCATTAAGCAAATGAAGAAGGATGGTGCCTTGAAGGATGAACGCATTCGCGTTCTAGAGGAGACAGTCAATGGATACGCCGAGCTGGTTCGACAAGGATATCTCACTGGGGGCAGTGGGCCACGAAGTAGAAACCGTTCAACTTCTGCTAAAACTCCCTAGGACAGGAAGACTAGATGAGGACACACTACGGGCCATCCGGGGATGGCAGCGACTCCACAGACTCCCGGCCACGGGCGTGGTTGACGCAGTCACAGCGCGAACACTCGGTGAACTTCATTGGGTCGCCGATCCAGAGGCTGATGGCCGACGCTATTCGGGAAGCGGAACGGATTGGGTCCGATGGGATGGTTCGAGCGCTTCCAGGACATTCAATCAGCTACCAGGATTCTCTGACGATGTTGGGTTTGGATGACAACACTTAGACTCCTACACGAGTGGTGGGATCAGATCTGGCCCAATGTCGTAGTGGCAGTTCCAGGATTCCTGTGGCACCACCGTAGGATTAAGAAGCATTTGGAAAGGATTCTGAAGTGACCATCGCTTTCCCTGACATCAGTTCATATGAAGATGGTCTGCGTCTTCAGGGTGGAACCGTTGCTGTAATCGCCAAGGCGACAGAGGGTAACTACTACAAGGATGCAGACTTCTTCAACTTCAAGGAGCAGGCGCACAACGTAGGAGCTGTCTTCTCCGGCTACCACTTCCTCAAGGCTGGCATTGATCCAGCTGAGCAGGCCAGGTACTACCACGACTTCGCGGGGAACATTCCTTGCATGTTGGACGTGGAGACTGAGGGAACCAGCAAGCCTGGCGTGGATGTAGTCGTTGCCTTCATTGCGGCTCTGAAGGCCCTTGGGGGCCGTGTGTGGGGCGTCTACTTCCCTAAGTGGTACTGGGAGCAGGTAGGCGGGGATCTGAACCGTCTGACGGCCGCTGGGGCCATTCTGGTCTCCAGCTCCTACACCACCTATTCGGACACAGGTCCTGGGTGGGAAGCCTACGCCACTGGACAGCCAGCACCTACGGTGTGGCAGTACACCAATGCTTTCAGCTACGGTGGCCAGTCTGTAGACTTCAACGCCTACAAGGGCACTGTTCAGCAGCTATCCGATTTGATCAATGGAGACACTATGGATCCTAGCACACCTCTTACCTTCCCAGCACAGGTCACTGGCTGGTACCCGGATCTCGCCAAGGATGGCGGAACATGGACTGGTCAGCAGAGCTTCAATGACCTGATCACCATGATGGCCGGACGCGTTGGACATATCGTCCACGTGGTTGAAACTCTTCAGGCAGAAGTGGCTGCACTGAAGGCTGGTGGCACTGTCACCGGAGCACCTACGGCTCAGCAGAATGCTGCTGAGACCCTGGCAGAGCTGAAGGCGCGTCTGTAATGAAGCGACTACTGCCCAAGTTCACCAAGCACGATCTACAGACTGCGGGCGTCATCTTCCTGACTGCCTTTGCAGGAGCTGTGGTCAAGGGCGGCTCCATCAGTACTGCTCTGATCCTATCCGCAGCCATTGCCGGAGTCAGCGCAGTGGTTCACACCTATCTAGGAAAGGGAGCCTAATGTCTGGCTTCGATGACGTCAACTTCACTACTACAGCTACGCTGACCGCAGCGTACACGGTCACTGACAATGACTACGTGATCCTCTACGATCCGACCAACGCCTACGTGATTACCCTACCAGCTGCATCCGCAGCTCGTAAGGGCCGTCAGTTCACCTTCATTCAGGTGGTCAGCAATGCTGGCCAGATGACCCTGAAGACTGCTGGTGGAACCATCAACGGAACCGCTGGTGGTACTGGTATCGCGGTGACCGCATCTAAGATCGGTCAGTTCGACGTGTTCTGTGATGGAACCAACTGGTGGGGTGGAAACTCTACCTCTGGCCTTCTGTAAGCAATAAGATTAGCCCCCTCCAATTGGAGGGGGCTCTCTTTGTTTCAGCAGCTAAGATGACATTTGTTGCCATGTTCAAAACAATGTGTAGTTGTTGTGGGAGGAGTGTGCCCACTTGCGCATCCGCTGCACCAGCAGTAGCCACTTAGCTCGCAGCTAGCTGCACTGTAGATGACAGTCGTTGTTGTGCTCGTTACAGTGTACGATGGTCTTCCCATCGGAATGGGCTCCACGCAGACATGGCTGGCAACCACAGGAGTGTACGCTAGGACACCCAAACTGCATTCCATTCTCAAGAGGCGCATCCTTGGATGGGTCATACGGAGCTGCATGCTTGGGACGGCGCTTCATTACTCAGATCCGCAGGACTTGTTTCCGCAGCAATTGGGGGTTAGAAGACAAACCCCGCAAAGGCACTTACAGCTTGTACCCTTCACTTCAGATCCTTCCGTGCTGGAATCTTGTCCGGTAGAGCACGCTGCTCTACAATGGGAGTAGTTGCTTCCTTGGACTTCTGAACGGCCTCCTGAAAGGCCTTCTCTTCATCCTTCTTCATGAGCCCCATCAAGGAATCGAACCCTGATCTACTGTTTACAAGACAGCTGCACTGGCCGTTGTGCTAATAGGGCATGAAAGCCAGCGGCAACTGGCTTTCGGTCAAACCACCGAGGTTGTGCGTCGGAACGGTGGGACTTGAACCCACGATCTCTCGTGTATCAGACGAGTGCTCTAACCAGCTGAGCTACGTCCCAGGGGTGGATACCCGGAGTTGAACCGGGA
>Ga0207664_10002246_pt1 | contig 12711 bp, 15 predicted proteins | sample LARL83metaG_FD_184349 | JGI IMG/M metagenome (GOLD analysis project Ga0207664, IMG submission 184349) | Corn, switchgrass and miscanthus rhizosphere microbial communities from Kellogg Biological Station, Michigan, USA - LAR L8-3 metaG... | ecosystem: Host-associated > Plants > Roots >...
CCCCGGGTCGCCCCCGAGACCCTGGTCAAGGACGGCGACAAGATCACCTTTGCCGGCCGGGCCGAGGGCATGCAGTTCTTCGACCCGGTTTCGGAGGCGGCCATCTGGAACTAGCAGATGGACACGACAGCGGCGGGCAGCCCGTGGTGGCACGACGCGGTGCTCTACCCATCTGCAGCGAACATAGCGTGATCGGCATGCCCGTAATGCGCAACGGGGAAAACATGCTGGCTCGCGCGGTCGGCAGGTAAGGACAGTAGTGACGGTAGGTCATTGCGGCGCAATCGCTTCCGGTGGCGGCTACAACGCTCTCGTGATGGCTATCGAGCTGGTTCGGGCGGGATGGCGCACCGTGGTCCCGAGCAGGCGCCCCCTCGGCGGGCGCCGTGATGAGCGCGCCGGCCGGCGTTCCGATCGGGAAGAACAGCTCGGGACCGATGTCGCCGCATCCGGCGTGATCACGCCGGTCCGTGCCGTTATGGGTTGAACAGGCACGAAGATGCCGCCTGCCTTCGGCCGGGGCCAGGGTCAGACCGGGAAGCTGACTCCGGTCAGCTCTTCGGAGACCGTCCACAGGCGGCGCTGGATGGCTGCGTCGTGTGATTGCCGGCTGGATTCGGCCAGTTTCGGGTAGCCTCTGGCCCCGAACAATCCGCCCGGGCCGTAGTACTGGCCGCCGAGCACGCCGGGGTCGGTGGCGGCGCGCAGCACGGGCAGTGCGCCAATCACGGCCTTCTGGCTCAGCAGTCGCGTGTAGAAGAACGCGGCGATCGCAGGCGAGTTGCGGGTCAGCTCGGTGGCGGCGAGGCCCGGGTGGGCGGCGACCGCGAGGGTGGTGCCCGCGCCGGACAGCCGGCGTTGCAGCTCGTAGGTGAACATCAGGTTCGCCAGCTTGGACTGGCTGTACGCGGCCACCCGGCTGTAGGACCGCTCCGACTGCAGGTCGTCGAAGTTGATCCGGGCCCGGATGCGGTGCGCTTGGCTGCTGACCGTCACCACGCGGGAGCCCGGCACCGGCAGCATCTGCTCGAGCAGCAGTCCGGTGAGGGCGAAGTGCCCCAGGTGGTTGGTGCCGAGCTGCAGCTCGAACCCGTCGCGGGTGGTCTGCTTCGGCGGGAACATCACTCCGGCGTTGTTGATCAGCAAGTCGATCCCCGGGTGCCTGGCCCGCAACTCGCCCGCGGCGGCGCGGACGGAATCCAGCGAGGCCAAGTCGAGGGGCTGGACCATGACGTTCGCACCGGCGGTGGTGCCGGCGATGCGGGCGGCGGCGCGCTTGCCCTTCTCGGTGTCCCGCACCGCCAGCACCACCGACGCGCCGCGCGCGGCGAGGATCCGGGCGGTCTCGAACCCTAGTCCGGTGTTCGCGCCGGTGACCACGGCCAGCCGTCCCTGCTGGCCGGGCACGTCATCGCTGGTCCATTTGGCATTCATGATTCCCTCCAGATGCGTTGCTAACTATGACGTACGACTTAGCTAGATAGATCGCCATGCCCTTCCGCAGTAGTCACCTCGTGAACGGCCGTGCCGTCGCCGCCGGTCAGCGAAGCCAGGGCGGGAAGACCTGATCACGCCGAACTACGTGGCATCGCCACCCCCGGCTCACCTCCAGAGCACCTCTGTGCTCAGCTTGCTCGCCAGATCCGTCACAGGCAGTACTGGCTTCATTGGCATGTCCATCAAGCCCTGGTATACCGGCCGGTACAGAATCTGGGTGCCCATCAGATAGAGCTGATTCTGGTGCCTGATCGTCAGTTCGGGTTTACCTGCCGGCTGAATGGAGAGGACGCGCTGGTACTCGCCGCGATAGCCGCGCTCGCACTCGACCACTGTCCCCCACAGGTCCACCTCCAGGAGCCAGGCATTCATCTCATACGGGCCACGGGCCATTCTCGTGTTGTGCGCCTGAAGGCAGTCGTGCTTCTCTTTCATGGCATACCAGCCACAGGAAGAGTCGTCACCCACCGTTGGCTTCTGGTGCGCCACGCGGAGGATCTCGGGAAATTCACCGTCAGGGCAATGGCAGGTGAACCGTTGTCGGCCCGCCGTGTAGAACGCGTGCCGGGAGAGGGCCCGGAACATCATGTTCCGGGCGTCCTTGAAGAGAAAGGCTAGCTTCCAGCCATGGACCGGCTCGTCCCGGTGCTGGAAGCTAGCCGGGGACGGGCTCATGGAGTTCTGGGAACGCGTACGGGCTCAGCGTCAGGCTGTGCGTCTGGAGCGTGGTCGGGAACGGTTTCAGGTTCTGGGATCTCATAGATGCGCTGCGGTTTACCGATTTGCATTTTTGCTCTCCCTATCGATCGGAGGGTTTCTCCTGGTGGGGTGGGTAGGGGTATTTCTCACTCGGCACGTTATGAACGGGTCCCTGGGAAGGTGTCATCCGAAGGTGGACTTGGGGGAGTGGGACCTTCCGTGGCGGCCCAGGGCACTACGGTGCCGACGACCCGGTGGCGAACCCGCCATGGCCAGGCGCGGGGAGTGGGCCAGCGCCGGCGGGCGAGGGCGGCCACGACCGCGATGCCGGTGGCACCGACAGCCCAGTACCCGGCCACCCGGTAGACGATGACCGCGGCTGCCGCCGCGGTGGGCGGGGTGCCGGTGAGCGTGAGCGCGCCGAGCACGCCGCCCTCCACTCCGCCGAGCCCGCCTGGCAGCGGGACGAGCCGGCCGCCCAGCTGCCCGGCGGCGTAGGCGAACAGCAGCCCCCGCCAGGGAACCGGCAGCCCGGCCAGTCCGAAACACGCGGTGAGCAAGCCTGCGTCGGCCAGCAAGCCCATCGCGGTGCACGCCAGCACCCCAAGGGCCCAGCCGGACCCGGCGCGCTGGCCTGACACCCCGGCCACGGCCTCAGCGAACCGGGCGACTGCGGGGGAGCGATGCTGCCGGCTCAGGTAGCGGCTGAGCGCGCGGGCACGTCGTGGCGCGGCGATGAGTCCGGCCGCGCCTGTGGCCAGCACCGCGGCCGCGCAGGCCAGCAGCGGGAGGGCGCTGGTGCCGGCTACCACGGCTCCGGTCAGCAGCAGGGCCAGGATCACCATCATGGAAGTGAACCCCCCGGCCAGCACCGCCCACATCCCGAGGCCGGCACCCGTGCCGCGGCGGCGATACTCCCGCGTCTGCCAAGCGCCCCCCGTGACCGGCCCGGCCGGCATCACCCTGCCCAGGCCGGTGGAGGCGAGCACCACGCCGAACAACGTCCGCCACGGCAACCGGGCGCCGCCGGCGGTCAGCAGCTGGCGCTGCGCCGCCGCGCCAGCGGCCAGTGACACAATCTGCGCGGTCACGGCCACGGCCAGCCAGACCAGCCGCACGCCGCCGCGGTGGGCGAGCATCGCCCGCGCATCACCGGCCGCGCCGGGCAAACGGGCCGCGGCCACCGCGACCACACCCGCTGCCAGCACCCACGCCCAGACCCATGCCCGCCCGGAAGCCGGCCGCGTCCCGGGTCCGGTAACAGCCGGAACCGGGTCGGCGCCCGCGTCCCCGCGCCGCGCTGCCTCAGGGTGGCTCGCGGCGGGTGCGCCAGTTCCTGGCCGCGCACCGCAGGTCATCACGCCTCCCCGGAGAGTGTGGCCGGTGCCGGGCACCGGGCCCGTGCTGAGGAGCCCACCGGGCACTCAATCGCCGCGTACGTCCCGGTGGCGGCGGCCAGCCACAGCATGTGTCCGACGGCCAACGCCCGCCACCACCTGGCGTAGCCCCTCTGCCTCGGACCGGTGCGGTCACCAATCGGCCGTCCCCGGGAGCTGGCGCGGGATGCGGCCCAGGTGCACGGGGCGTGCCGGTGCCGCGGGCCGGACGGCCGGGCGAGGAGACGCGCCAGCAGCCGGCTGGGCCGGCTGGGCCGGCTGGCGGCGAGCATGCCAAGACCCGCGACAGCCAGCCCGCCCGCCGCATCCAGCAGGAAGTGGTTGGCCGAGGCCAGGACCACCAGCGTGGTCGTCGCAGGGTAGAACCAGACCAGGTGACGCCACCGGCTCCGGGTGGCGATGACGATGGCGACCGCGCACCAGGCGGCCCAGGCGACGTGCAGGCTGGGCATGGCAGCGTAGAGGTTGACCAGGCTGGTGGCGCCGTGCGGGTGGGCCGCGCCGAGGATGTCGCTGGTGACCACGATGTCGGTCATCCCCCGCACCGACAACCGGGGCGGGGCAGCCGGCCAGGCCCAGAACACGACGTTCGCGGCGGCGGTGGCCAGCACCAGTGCCGACCGCAGCCGACCGAACGCCGCGGGCCTGCGCAGGTACAGCCAGGCCAGCACCAGCGGAGTGACCAGGAAGTGGGGCAGCCCGTAGTAGTATCCGGCGGCCTCGGCCAGCACCGGATGAGCCGCGGTGAGATGGTTGAGAAACGGCTCGACCGTCAGGTGCACGTGCCGCTCCGCCTGCCACAGCTGGGCCGCGTGCCCGAACGCGGAGTGGCGGCCCGAATGGATGGCGAGTCGTACTAGGGCATACGCGGCGTAACCCGTTCCGATGGTAGCCAGTTCGGCTATCGCGGGCAGACGAGGCCAGGCCAGCCCGGACCGGCACGCCGGAGCCGTGACCGTCACCGGCCGGGCGCCCGCCGGCGATTCCTCTCGACGGGCTGCCATCACCGCTCCTGCCTGCGGCCGCGGGCCCCGGCCCGCGGGGCGGCCCCCAACTGCAACTCGCCGACCTGCCCGGCCCAGCCTGCCTGCCGGCTACGGCCCGCGGGGCGGGGATCCTGCCGCCCCGGACCTCGTGCTGCTTGGCGGTCAGCCATGCCGGGCGGAGTCCCGTGTGGGGAAGCTGCGCGCAGCACGGGTGCGGGTGTGCGGGTGTGCGGGCCATGGCGGCCGCAGGCGCCCGCCCGCGGAACATCCGGCTGGGCCCTGAGAGCGGGGGTCACCAATGCCCCGGTGGTGGTCGGATACGTCGCTCGTGCGGCATCGCGGCCTGGCTGCACCGTAGCCGGACGGCACGTGGCCGCGCAGTCGCGAAGAAGGTCGCGCAGCTGTCGGCGGCCGCGGTGGAGCCGTGACGTCACGGTACCCATCGGTGTTCGCATGATGCTGGCGATCTCCCGGCAGGTGTAGCCCTCGACGTCGGCGAGGTACACCGTGATGCGGAAGTCTTCGGGGAGCTGTCGGAGTGCGCGCTTGACGCGGGGATCCGGCATGTGTGCCAGGACCTCGGTGTCTGCGGGATTCAGCCCGGAGGGGGCACGAGATACGGCGCGGGCCAGCTGCCAGTCCTCGATCTGGCTGGTGGCCGCCGGCTGAGGCTCACGCTGGCGTTTCCGGCAGCTGGTGAGGAAGGTGTTGGTGAGGATGCGGTACAGCCAGGCCTTCAGATCCGTGCCGGGCGCGAACTGCTCGAATGAGGTGTATGCCCGGGCGAACGTTTCCTGGACCAGATCCTCGGCGTCTGCGGTGTTGCGGGTCATGCGCATTGCCGCGGGATACAGCCGCTTCAGGTACGGCAGCGCGTCCCGCTCGAACCGCGCGGCCCGCTGCCGCGGCGTTTCGGTGGCCGGCATGGTTCCCGTCAGGCTGGTGTTCATGCTGTCCCCGATGCGTACGGTCGGGCAGGCAGGAGGATGCTGGGATTGGTGGTCACGCCCACCACGTGGTCATCGGCGGGCAGCCTGGCCAGGCTGCCCGAGACCAGCTGTTCCCGGCTCAGATCGTCCAGCCAGATCGAGACCCCGGCCTCGCTCAGCGCTTCCAGGTTGCCGGTCATTGCCCCTCCTTTCCGCCTGGCGGCGGGATCATGGTCAGCGCGCGTGCCATGTGTGCCATGATCATCACAACTCCCTCGGGTTGGCCGACCGCGATGCCGGTCTTCCCAAGGCGAGCCTGCCGGGGACGTGCTCGCGGGCCAATGGAGGGGCCTTCAGTCCGAGGGCTCGGGGTCTCCCGCACAGGGCCTCGGGTTAACCCGGGCAGGCATCGGGTTAACCCGAGCAGGTGGTTCCGACGCCGCCCGCGATTGTGGGGTTCACCCGATTGCCGGTGAGCCGGCCGCGCGCCAGGATTCGCTACATGGCAGGTCGGATCCTCATTGTCGACGACAGCCCTGACTTCCGCGCCGTGGCGGCTGAATTGCTCGCCGCACGCGGCTTTGAGGTGCTCGGGGCGGTTGCGGACGGGGAGCAGGCGCGGGTCGCTGTGGCCGGCGGGTGCCCGGACGGGATACTCCTGGACATCAACCTTCCGGGACCGGATGGATTTGCGGTGGCGGCATCGCTAGCCGCTGCCTGCTCCGGAGCCAGGATCGTACTGACGTCTGCCGATGTCGACCAGGTTCCGGCCCAGGTCCTGCAGGCCTGCAACGTGGTTGCGTTCGTTCCCAAGGAGGAGCTGGCTGTCGCAGACCTCAGGACACTGTTCTCCGGCTAGCCGAGGCCGACTGGCGTCCGGCTGAGTTCCCAGGCTCCGCGGGTCGTGCCGCACGGGTGCCGGCCGGTCAGGCCCGCAGGAATTTGAGCACGGCGAGGACCCGGCGATGCTGCTCGGGCGACTGATGGAGGCCGAGCTTGTCGAAGATGCTGGTCACGTGCCGCTCCACGGCGGCCACGGTGACTACCAGTTCGCGCGCAATGCCCGCGTTGGAACGGCCTTCGGCGATCAGCGCCAGGACCTGCCGCTCGCGCGGCGTGAGGGCATCGACCGGGCTGGCTTCCCGCTTGCGGCCTACCAGCCGCGCGACCACATCAGGATCGAGCGCCGACCCGCCGCCGGCGACGCGGCGCACGGCATCGGTGAACATGGCCAGATCGCCGATTTTCTCCTTCAGCATGTAGCCAACGCCCTGAGCGCCGTCAGCGACCAGGTCGAACACGTAACTGTCCTCCAGGAACTGGGACAGGACCAGCACACCTACGCCGGGACGAGCGGCGCGGATCTGAAGTGCCGCCCGGAGGCCGTCGTCGGCGTGATCGGGCGGCATCTGAATGTCGGCGACGACCACATCCGGCCTGTACGCGCTGGCCATCCGGACCAGCGCGCGCGCGTCTGCCGCAGCACCGACCACGTCGAATCCGCCGTCCTGGAGGACGTGCACGACCCCTTCCCGGACAAAGGGCTGGTCCTCTCCGACCAGGACGCGAATCTGCTGTGGCGGACTCACGGCACAAAACTATGCTGTCAGCCCAGCTGGCACCATCCCGCACCTCCTGGGCGCGCTCCAGGGCGTGCTGCATCGCCCGGCCTGAGATGCGCATTGGTCCCAGCCGCAACTCGTACGGCCGTATCGCCCGGTGTATAGGCAAAACGGTCCCTCACCGAACCGAATCAAGGTCCCCCGCAACCGCTAATTTCCGCTCCGATACACCAGTCTCGAACCCCGTCCTGCTGCGGCCCGGGCCGCGGACCAGGGCACCGTTCCGGGATTGCCCGTACACATGCCCGGGATTCTACGGGCGCAGCGCGCACGCCCGGAGCGCGACCCTAGCCATACCAGCCTGCGGATCAAACCGGCGGGCGCCCGGCCCGCGGCCCGGACGCCGGCCGTGCCCGCAACGGGAAGGAAGCGCCATGGCCGCAGTCACTGCCGGACAGGAAAACAACACAGACATCGAGATCTACTACGAGGGTCATGGCGCCGGGGTGCACGCGCCGCTGGAGCACCTCGACGTGCGCGACGCGGTGATGGCCGGGCACCCGGTAGGTGCACCATGAGCCCGCGAGCACCGGACATCCCTGAGCTTGGGTTCCGGGCCGGTGATCACGTGTGCGCCTTTTATAACGGCGGCGGCAGTTCCCTGAACGATATTGTCGTGGACTACGTCTGCAAGGGCCTGCAGGCGGGGAACAAATGCGTCTGCCTGATTGACACGGCGTCGTCAGTGCGAGACCGGATTCCCGGCGAGCTCGTGTCGCGAGACGGTATTCTGCAATTCCTCACTGAACACGAGGCGTACATGCCCGGGGGACACTTCTCTAAGGACACATTTCTCCGCGATCTAGAGGCGTTGGCCAAAGAGATGGTCTCCGACGGGTATGACCGCCTGTGGGTGCTAGGCGACGGGACCTGGCTTGTCCAGAACGCGGTCGACATGAAGACGTGGTTCGCCACGGAATCGGAGGTAAATGAGCTCGCGCCGCGGTACCCGCAGTTCTTTATGTGTCTGTACGATCTTGATCTGTTCGATGGTGAAATGGTCATGTTCGTGCTCCAGACTCATCCCCGGATCTTCGTTAACGGGATGATTATCCCGAATCCGCATTACATCCCGACGCGCCAGTTCCTCGCCAGCCTATGACGTCAGCCGGGCGCCGCCCATCGAGCACGCCTGACTTGGAACCGGCCATCCAGGCGAGATTGCCGTCGGTCAATGCGGTCTTCACCTTGTCGCTGATCCTGACCCAGGCCACTTCGCCCGGCCAGGTCATGCGCCTAGTCACCACCTCGGTTCCGTCGATCGCGCACGGCCAGAGGGCGCTGGCCTGGCATCCCAGGCGGCCAGGAGACTACTACGAGCGCGCCCCGGACGCCATTGGCGACGCGCTGGCCGGGCTCACCGGGCCCAGTCGGCTCGAGACGGGCGACGTTGCCTCATTGTGGGCCTTCCCGCTTAGGTCGCCGCCGGCGCATGAGCCGGTCTTCTTGATGATCGCCGGCAGCAAGCCTCTGTCTGACGAGGAAATCTTCCTGCTCTCGGTGCTCGCGCAGATGTGCGGCACGGTGATCGCCAAGCTGGAGCTGATCGCGGCCGAGCGAGCTAATAGCCAGCGGGTTGCCAGTCTCAACACCGAGCTCGCCTCAGCGGTCTCGACACTTACGAGGATCATGGAGACCCACCGCGGGCTGAACGAGATCGTCGCTAACGCCGGGGAGACGGGCATCGCCGAGACCCTGCACCAGCTCACCACGTTCCCGGTTCTCATCCAGGATGTGGACGGCAATACCCGCGCCACCGCTGGTGATGTGCCGGGCGATCACCTCGCGAAGGAGCAGCCCGGGCAGCGGCAAGAGCTCATCCGCCGGCTGCGGAGCGCGCACCGCCCGGTCTACCACCGCCGCACGTGGCTGGTCCTAGCCCACCCGCGCGCCGACGTCCTCGGCGTCATCGTGCTTATCGACCCCGCCCGCACCGCGAGCGAGACCGATCTCGCTGCGCTGGAGTACGCCGCGACCGTGCTAAGCGTGGAACTTGCCCGCCTGCACAGCCTCGCCGAGGCGGAGTTGCGCAGCCAGGCGGCCCGCGAGCGAGACATCGCCCTGGCCCGGGCGGCGGAACTCGCCGCGAGCGAGGCGCGCCAGCGCGCGATCCTCCAAGCCGCCCACGACGCCGTCATCAGCATCGACCAGCAGGGTCGCGTGACCTACGTCAACAGCGCGTTCGAGCACATCTTCGGGTACCGGGCCAACGACATAGTCGGCTGGAAACTCGCGGAAGCGGTCGTGCCACCGTCGCTGCGCGAGGCACACCGGCGAGGCTTCGCCCGCTACCTGGCAACCGGGCAGCCGCGCATCCTCGACCGGCGGATCGAGATAACGGCGATGCGCGCTGACGGCAGCGAGTTCCCGGCCGAGGTGACAGTCACCCGCACCGGCCCGGCCGCAACGCCGGCGTTCACCGGCTACGTCCGCGACATCACCGAACGCCAGCGCGCCGAGCACGAGCTGATGGCCTCGCGGGCGCGCCTGGTCACCGCCTCCGACACCGCGCGCCAGCAGATCACCCGGGACCTGCACGACGGCGCCCAGCAGCGGCTCGTCACCACCGTCATCAACCTGCAGCTGGCCGAGCAGAAATGGGCATCCGCGCCGCAACGCGCCATGGAGCTGCTCGGCCTCGCCCTCCGCGACGCCAAGCGCGGGCTCGAGGACCTGCGCGAGATCGCCGCCGGGATCCACCCCGCCATCCTCACCCAGCGCGGTCTCGCCGCCGCCATCGACGCCCTCGCCGCCCGGCTCCCGATCCCCGTCCGGCTCCACGTGCCCGACTGCAGGCTGCCCGACGCGATCGAGGCGAGCATGTACTTCTTCTGCTGCGAAGCGCTCACCAACGTGGTCAAGCACGCCCGCGCGACGTCCGCGTGGGTGCGGGTGGAACTCAAGGATGACCGGTGCGCCATCGAGGTGGGCGACGACGGGACCGGCGGGGCCCAGCCCCGGTCGGAAACCAGCGGGCTGAACGGCCTGCGCGACCGCATCGGCGCACTCAACGGAACAATGGACATCACCAGCCCGGCCACGGGCGGGACAGTGCTCCAGGCCTACGTCCCGCTCCCCGCCGAGGACGGGCAATGGCCACGCGGATCGCCCGCACGCGGATAACCGCGGGGCGGGCACCCAGCCATCCTGAGGTGTGCTTCGTTGCCGTCCGCGACCTCTTCGATGAGCTAGAAACCGCGTGCGGCGAGCATTTCAGCCGCCGCAGCGGAACTTCTGGCTGTCGGCAACAATCAGGATCCGGCTGGCCACCTGACGCATTCCTGGTAGGCGTCGGCTTGGCGGCAATCGGGTAAACCTCACAATTCCGTTAAGCCTGCCCGCCAGGCGGCCAGCCACGAGGTCACCACCGGGCCAGTTCTCCCAGCGGGAAGGTCAGGCGGAAGGCCCTCGGGTTAACCCCACGCGACACGCGGGCTACCTTGAGCGCCGGAACTGAAGGCCGCTCCATTGGATCACCGCCGCATCCCGGGCATGCTCGCCATATACAGAGTCGGCATCCCTTCTCCAGGAACCGCCGGCTCTTTCAAAGGGACTCCACTCCCTCAGCCACGGAACTGGTGAGACGTAATCGAGAAACGCTCACCTGCCGAGGAGGTTCACGATGCGGCTAGCGATGCAGCGCCCCGGCGTCTGCGCCCTCCGGGCCGATGCTCTGTTCGTGTCGGCGCTGCAGCGCTCCGATGATCCCGACACGGATCAGGTGCGGGATGCCATCGCCGCGGCCGTCCATGAATTCGGCGGCCAGGGCTGTGCCGAACAGGTTGCGCAGGAGTTTGGCGACCACCCTGAGACCGCGGTCGCTCGGATGCGCTGGGCTCGCGTGTTGGCCGGCGAGGCGTGCCGAAGCTTCCTCGCGCGGTGCTCTTGCGTCCGTGCCGGGGCACGCGCCGGGCCGCCCCGATCGGGCAGCAGCGCGGCCACCCGGCGGGACACGGCCCGCCGCCCGCGGCGCCGGTCGCCGGCACAAGCCCGCTGACAAGGGCGCTCTTCAGCGCCCACGGCGGCTAGCTCGACGGGACCGTAACCAGTGACATTGACACTTGTAAAAATGGAATCTACAGTTGTTTTTATGAAGCGCTACGGAGAGGCGTGCGCCATCGCCCGGGCCCTGGACGTCGTCGGCGAACGGTGGAGCCTCCTGCTCGTGCGGGAGCTGACCCTGGGCCCGCGCCGTCACCGCGACCTCGCGGCCGGCCTGCCGGGCATCCCCAGCAACGTCCTGGCCGCACGCCTGAAGGACCTGCAGGCCGCCGGCGTCATCACCCGGCGCACCCTCCCGGCGCCGACCGACGTGATGGTGTACGAGCTGACCGACGCCGGCCGGGCACTGCAGCCCGCACTCCACGAGCTGCTGGACTGGGGCCTGCGCTACGCACCGCAACCGTCCCGGGACGACGCGGCCCAGCCCGGCTGGGGACTGCTGGCCGCCGCGGGCCGGCCGACCACACTGCCCGCCGGGCAGACGTGCGAGCTCCGGGTAGGACCGGAGTTCTTCTACCTCAGCTCCGACGCCGACACGCTCACCGTCCGCCGCGGGCCGGCACCGGATGGCGACGCGGTGGTCACCATGCCCGCCGACACCCTCTACAGCCTCCTGACCGGCCACACGACCGTGACCGACGCCGTCCGGCACAGCACCGTCGACGGCGACACCGAGATCGCCCGCCGTGCCCTGGAGCCGCTCGCCGCAGCACTCACCCAGCCCGTATCAGCCATCTGAGGCGCCAGGCGGGAACCAGCCCGCGCCACCCGGCAGCACATCAGCCTTAAGGAGAAGCCGTCATGTCCGAAACACGATCCAAGACCACCCGGGCGGCCGCACCAGGCGGCGTGGCCGCCGGCGGTCCGCGCCCGGGCCTGGCCCTGCTGGTGCTGGCCACCGCGCAGCTGATGGTGGTGCTGGACGCGACCATCGTCAACGTCGCGCTGCCGCACATCCAGCGGGCGCTGGGCTTTTCCGGGTCCGGCCTGGAATGGGTGGTCAACGCCTACGCGCTGACCTTCGGCGGGCTGCTGCTGCTCGGCGGCCGGACCGGGGACCGGCTCGGCCGCCGCAAGATGTTCATCGCCGGGCTGCTGCTGTTCTCCGCCGCCTCCCTGGCCGGCGGGTTCGCCACCAGCCAGGCCTTCCTGCTCACGGCCCGCGCCATCCAGGGCGCCGGCGGCGCGCTGGTCGCCCCGGCCGCGCTGGCGCTGATCACCACCACCTTCCCCGAGGGCCCGCCGCGCACCCGGGCGTTCGGCGTGTACGCCGCGATGAGCATCGCGGGCGGCGCGATCGGCCTGATCGGCGGCGGCCTGCTGACCACCTACGCCTCCTGGCGGTGGGTGCTGTTCGTCAACGTGCCCATCGGCGCCGCGGTCGCGCTGGCCGCAACACGGGTGCTGGCCGAGACACCGCGCCGCCGCGGCCGGTTCGACCTGCCCGGCGCGATCACCGGCACCGCCGGGGTCACCGCCCTGGTCTACGGCCTGGTCAGCGCCGCCACAAGCCCCAACGGCGTCTCCCACTGGGGGGACGCCAAGGTCATCGCCTCGCTCACCGCCGCCGCCGTGCTGC
>Ga0207664_10002248_pt1 | contig 12708 bp, 10 predicted proteins | sample LARL83metaG_FD_184349 | JGI IMG/M metagenome (GOLD analysis project Ga0207664, IMG submission 184349) | Corn, switchgrass and miscanthus rhizosphere microbial communities from Kellogg Biological Station, Michigan, USA - LAR L8-3 metaG... | ecosystem: Host-associated > Plants > Roots >...
GGTTCGTGTGGATCGTGTCTCGCCTAGTCTGCGCCAGCGTCTGAGTCGATCATGATCTGCGGTAGGTACCGGTCAGGCGCGTCGAGGAAGCCGCGCATCTGTCGTATGGCTTGTAGATCGTCGTAGACCGGGCTGTTGATCCCTTTCTCGTCAAGCTCGTAGAGCTGGGCGTCCGGTGCGGCGAGCAGGATCGGCGAATGGGTGGCGATGACGAACTGGGCACCGGCGCTGGCGGCGCGGATCACGATCGCTAGAAGCGCGAGCGCTCCGGTGACCGACAGTGCCGCCTCTGGCTCGTCGAGCAGGTAGAGACCGTCTGCTCCGAATCGGTTGGCGGCCAGCGCCAGGAAGGACTCGCCATGTGACCGCGCGTGGAGTGGGACATCGCCGTAGACCGGGCCGGTGTTCCTCGCCTGCGCGAGCCAGGACAGGATCTGGACGTCATGCCCCTACGCCCAGGCCATCATTCAGCATCTCGACGCTGCGCACGACCGGTTCCGCCACACCCTCTACCGCTACGCCGATGCCGGCCACGGCCTGGGGGTCTTCGCCCCGTATGAACCGACGCAGATCTCCCAGCCCGGCGACAGCCCGCTGGCAGACCAGCGGGCCCGCGCTCAGGACTGGCCGCGACTGTTGCGCTTCCTGGCCGGGCTCGGGGGCTGAAAGGCAAGCACCGATGAGTTCTGCGCCGCCGGCGAGTCTGTTCTGTGCGGCCTGTCTGCGGCCGCAGCGATTGTCAGCGCCACGATAGGAGAGATGCCGATGCCCGCACCAGCCACGACACTCACCCGGTACAGCGAGCCCAACGCGACACCGACGGGTTGGGAGGAGACGCGGAGGGCACTCGAGGAGGCTGAGTTGTTCTGGATCTCCACCGTGCGGACCGACGGTCGGCCGCACGTCACGCCGGTCGTCGCGGTGTGGGCGGACGCGGCGATCTGGTTCTCCACCGGCGGCGAGGAGCAGAAGGCGATGAACATTCGAGCCAATCCGCATGTCGTACTGACCACCGGCTGCAACGGGTGGGACCACGGCCTCGATGTCGTGGTGGAGGGCGAGGCGATCCACGTCACCGACGATGAGGTACTGGGTCGCGTCGCCGCGGCGTTCAGGGCAAAGTGGGATGGGCGGTGGCAGTGGACCGCACGCGATGGCGCCTTTCACACTGCCGACGGCCACGGTGACGCGATGGTGTTCTCCGTGACCCCGGCCAAGGTCTTTGCCCACGCCAAGGGCGACCCGTTCGGGGAAACCAGGCACCGGTTCTGAAGGTCGCGCGCGGCACGCGCATCGGCGGTTACGCGACGCGCCGTGCGGTCCCGCTCGACGGGGCGCGGGCCTCCCAATGCGCCACCTGCGCGGCGAGTATCTGATCGCGGGCCCAGGCGTAGGCGGGGGCGCGCTTGAAGGGACGCTGGCGCACGTGGTCGTCGAGGTCGGCGAGCTTGATGATGCGGGCGATCTCCCCCGGCCGGCCGTTGGCGCGCGCGATGCGCATGACATACGTGCGGTAGCTCTCGTGTGGACGTCGTGTCAGGAGCGTGAGGGCCGCGAGCTCGGTGTCGGTGAGTGACAGTTCACGCAGCTCCTCGAACGCTCGGTCGGTCCGTTCCAGTACGTCGTGCAGATAGGCGATCCCGCGCAGGTTCGCGGGCACCGCGCCGGCTACTCGCTCGACGTGTTCCATCAGCGGCTCGCCCGAGCGAGTGAGCTGACCGGTATGAATGCGCCGCGCGGTCGCCCGTGCGACTCCAGCTTTGACCACAACGACTCCCTTCGGTCCCGGAAAGCCTGAACGTTGGCGCCGGGACTTTCGTCATCCGGATCGGATGACGCCGCCCGGGCTGGTGGCGGCACACTTGCCGCCCTCGGCCATGGCTACTCAGGATGCGAAGCACCGGAGGCTGGCACGGCTCCTGCCGGTGCTCGAATGGCTCCCTCGCTACGAGCGGCGACGGCTCAGGGGCGACGTGATCGCGGGTGTCGCGGTGACCGCGCTGATCGTGCCCAAGAATCTCGGGTATGCCGGGATCGCCGGTGTGCCGCTGCAGAACGGGCTCTATGCCGCCGCGGCGGGCGCGCTCATCTACCCGCTCTTCTGCACCTCTCGTCACATCTCCACCGGACCGAGCTCGTCGCTCGCCGCTGTCGCGGGCGGCGCGGTGCTGGCAACCGGACTGGACGAGAAATCCGCCGCGCAGCTCGTCGCGGCGATCACGCTGGCGACCGGCCTGTTGTTCCTGCTGCTGGCGGTCTTTCGCCTGGGATGGATCGCGCGCTTTCTCTCCAAGGCGGTGGTGACCGGCTTTCTCGCCGGCGCGGCCGTCGACGTTGTCATCGGGGAACTGCCCAAGCTCACCGGGACCTCGTCAGAGGGTGACACCGCGTGGCGCGAGTTCGCGACGTGGGTCTCATCTCTGGGCGGCATCCACGGGACGACGCTGCTGGTGGGCGCGCTGTCGCTGGGGGTGATTCTCGGTCTGCGCTTCGTGGCGCCGTCGGTTCCCGGGGCACTCGTGCTGGTCGTCGGCGGGCTGCTCGCCTCGGCGGTGTTCGACCTCGGCGCCCATGGTGTGGCGCTGGTCGGTCGCGTGCCCCGCGGCCTGCCCGCCGCCCAGCTGCCTGATCTGACCCTGGTGCGAGATCACTACGCGACGATCCTCATCGCCGCCTCGGCCCTGCTGCTGATCGGTTTCTCTCAGACGGCCGGCGACGCGCGGGCGTTCGCCGCGCGCCATCACTACCGGATCGACGTCAACCAGGAGTCGGTCGCCCAGGGGATGGCGAACGTCGGCGCCGGGGTGTTTCAGGGTATGCCCGTGTCAACCAGCCTGTCGGCCAGCTCGCTCAACGAATCGGCAGGCGCGAGCACCCCGGTCGCGTCACTGATGACCGGCGTGTTGGTGATCGCAACCTTGATCGTGCTCGCCCCCGTGTTCTCCCATCTCCCCAAAGCCGTGCTGGGCGCCGTGATCATCGACGCCGTGGTGTTCGGGATGATCGATGTCCACGAGCTGCGCCGGCTGTATCGGGTGACCAGGTTTGACTTCTGGGTCGCCATCGCCGCCATCGTGGGCGTGCTCTCCGCCGGCGTGCTCGCCGGCGTGGTCATCGGCGTCGTGATGTCGCTGGCGTGGCTCATCTATGTGACGACACGACCCCCGATGCCGCTGCTCGGTCGCGAGCCAGGCACGCAGGTGTTCCGTGACCTCGACGCGAACCCCGCCGACGAAACGTTCCCCGGGATCGCGCTGGTGCGCCTCGACGGTGGGCTGTTCTTCGCCACCGCCGAGGCTCTCCAGGACCGCGTCCGTGAGCTGATCGACGACGGGCGAGGAGCCACGGGGCTCGTTCTCGATCTCGAAGGGGTCGACTTCGTCGACTCCCAGGGCGCCGCCAAGCTTGCCGAGATCCACGCGCTGACCGAATCGCGAGGGATCACGCTCCGGCTCGCCCGGGTCAAGCCACACGTGCGCACCATCCTGGGTGCCGACGGCATCATCGACATCATCGGACGCGATCACATCCATGGCAACGTCGACCGCGCTCTGGAGGCGGAACGGAGCGCCCCGGGACCTCGTCCCGGTGGGCCGGATGGGCGTAGAGTCCTCGCCTGATGCGTGCCGTGGTGATCACCGAGCACGGGGGACCGGAGGTCCTCAAGGTCCAGGACCGGCCTGACCCGCCGGTGGGGCCGGGAGAGGTGCGGATCGCGGTCAAGGCGGCGGGCATCAACTTTGCCGACACCATGGCCCGGACCGGGCTGTACCCGGACTCGCCGAAGCTGCCCTGCGTGGTCGGCTACGAGGTGGCCGGCGAGGTCGAGTCGGTGGGCGACGGGGTCGAGTCGGTCAAGCCGGGTGACCGGGTGCTGGCGGGCACGCGTTTCAACGGCCAGGCCGAGCTGGCCACCGTGCCGGAGAGCATGGTGTACGCGTTGCCCGCGCGGCTCTCGTTCGAGGAGGGCGCCGCCTTCCCCGTCAACTATGCGACCGCGCAGGCGGGCCTGGTCGTGATGGGAGGCCTCAAGGCGGGGGAGCGGGTCCTCATCCACGCCGCGGCCGGTGGGGTGGGCATCGCGGCCACCCAGATCGCCAAGCGCATCGGCGCCGAGGTGTTCGGCACGGCGTCGGCGTCCAAGCACGACGCGATCCGCGAGCAGGGCGTCGATCACGCGATCGACTACCGCACCCAGGACTTCGCCGACGAGGTGCGCCGGATCACCGGCGGTGCCGGGATCGATGTGGCCTTCGACGCGCTCGGGCCGTCGAGCTTTCGCAAGGACTACGCGCTGCTGCGCTCGGGCGGTCGGCTGATCATGTACGGCGCTTCGGAGATCCAGACCGGCGAGCGGCGCAGCGTTCCGACGGCGTTACGAACGCTGGCCAGGAGCCCGTTCTCGTCGATGCCGTGGTGGAAGGGCCTCGGGGTGATGAACGAGAACAAGGGCGTGTTCGGCCTCAACATGCTCTCCTGGTGGGACGACGAGAACGGCCTTGACCGGGTGATCGAGCCGTTGCTGGGAGAGCTCGAGGCCGGTCACCTCACGCCCGTCGTGGCCGCCACCTTCTCGTTTGACCAGGCGCCCGAGGCACACCGGTTCATCGCCGAACGGCGCAACATCGGCAAGGTCGTCCTCGTCCCCTGACCGGCCGGGAACGCGCACACCGAGCCGTCAACACGCTGATGCCGGCCCGAGGATGACGCCTGACTGGCGCCGTGCGGCGAGAAGCGCCTTGATCTGGGGTCGGCAGCTGCCGCACCCCGAGCCGGCCCGAGTCTGGTCGCTCACGCGCTCCACCGAGTCCAGGGCCAGGGTCTCGATCGCGTCCGAGATCTCGCCTTGGGTCACCGACATGCAGGTGCAGACAGTGGAGGCTGGATCCTCGACGAGGCCGGCAGGGGCAACGACCCCGGCGGGCATCGGCTCCAGGAGCGCGTCGGGAACCCGCTGGGTCCCGGCCAGGTGCTCGCGCAGGATCGGAGCATCGCGTAGGTCGCCGAGGAGGATCGTGCCGACGAGACGATCGTCGCGCAGGAGCAGCCGTCGGTAGCGCCCGCGGCGCGTATCGAGGTTGATCACCTCTTCATCGCCGGGAGCGGCCGTGGGGTCGCCACCGCAGAACAGCTCGACGCCGGCGACCTTCAGGGCGGTCGCCGGGACGGCGCCACGGAAGGCGGCGGGCGCGCCGGCGAGTGAGGCGCCCGCGACCCTCGCCTGTTGGAGCAGCGGCGCCCACAACCCGTAGACGACGTCCCGGTGCTGGGCACATTCGCCGACGGCGTAGACACCCGTCGCGCTGGTCCGCAGCTCATCGTCGACAACGATGCCGCGCTGCACCTCCAGCCCCGCGTCGCGGGCGAGGTCGACGTCGGGGACCACCCCGGCGGCCAGAACCACCATGTCGGCATCCAACACCTCGCCACCGGCGAGCGCGACACCGGTGGCGCGCGCGCCACCGACCACCGCCTCGGCAACCGTCTGGAGCCGGACCGAGACGCCGGCCGCGTCGAGCGAGCGTTGCAGCAGCGCCGCGGCGGCGGGATCGAGCTGGCGTTCCATCAGCCAGTCGGCGTTGTGCACGACGGTGACGGCGAGGTCGTGGGCGCGGAGGCCGCGGGCCAACTCGAGCCCGAGCAGCCCGCCGCCGATGACCACCGCTCGCCGCGAGGCGGTGGCCTGTTCCAGGATGCCTCTGGCGTCCTGCAGCGTGCGGAACATGTACACGCCGTCGGCGCCGAGGCCCGGGAGCGCTGGCGCCCATGGGCGTGAGCCGGTCGCCAGTACCAGGCGATCGAAGCCAAGCTCGTCACCGTCGGCGAGCTCGGCGACGCCGCGCGCGAGGTGCAGTGCCCGGACATCGCGCCCCGCCTGAATCTCGATTCCCCACTCCGCCAGCCAGTCTGGTGCGCGGAGCCTGAGATCGGCCTCGTCGGCGGCGCCGGCCACAAGCCGGGACAGCAGCATGCGGTTATAGGGCAGCTCGGGCTCCCGGCCGACCATCGTGACCTGCCAAGCGTCGGGTTGGTGCTCCAGCAGCGCCTCGACGGTTGCCATCCCGGCCATGCCCGTGCCGACGACGAGCAGGCGCCGTGCACCGGCCTGGCCACGAGCGCGGCGAGCCTCCGAGACGTGTGCCCGCAGGCGCTCGACGCGGACGGGCGTCGATTTGAGCTCGGCCTGGAGGGAGGTGGGATCCAGTGACCGCGGGACGATCGCGTTGACCGCGCCATCTCCGGCCCCGACATGCAGCGCGCCCCAGTGAAAGGGCGCGAAGGCGGTTCCCCGCGCGACGTTGTCGGTCAGGCGGGCCCGCACCACGGCGTGGCCATGAGCCGAGCGCAGGCGCACGCGCTCACCGTCGACGACGCCGGCGGCATCCGCGTCGTCCGGGTGCAACTCGACGAACGGCGCCGGGTCACCGGCCATCAGCTCGGGCGACTTCGCCGTGCGGGTCATCGTGTGCCATTGGTTTGCGATCCGGCCGGTCATGAGCACGAGCGGGTAGTCCTCGCACGGGCGATGAGCCGGCTCGCGATGCGGCGTGGCGGCAAAGCGCGCACAACCAGTCGGGGTCGGAAAGCGCTGTGAGGCATAGAGCCGCTCGGTGCCGCCGCGGTCTCCCGCCTCGCCTCGCCTGGGGACGGGCCATTGCATTGATGTCTCGCCGAGCCGCTGGTGGGAGAGCCCGCTGACGTCGCACAGGCGCCCTTCTGTGGTCGTGGCGTACTCGTCAAACACGTCCGCGGCCGTCCGCCAGGCAAACCGCTCGCCGTGGCCCAGGGCGCGGCCCAGGCGGGCGAAGATCTCCCAGTCGGGTAGCGCCTCCCCCGGCGGCGCCACAGCACGGCGCAGCAGCGCGACCCGGCGCTCGGAGTTGGTCATCGTCCCGTCCTTCTCGGGCCACTGGGCCGCGGGCAGCATCACGTGGGCCAGCGCCGACGTCTCGGTCGGGTGGTAGGCGTCCTGGCAGACCAGCAGCTCGGCCCGGCCCAGCGCGGCGGAGAAACGCCGCGCGTCGGGCTGTGAAACCACAGGATTGGTGCCGGCGATCCACACCGCCTTCACCGTGCCCTGCTCCAGGGCGTCCACGAGCTCGGTGGCGGCCACCCCGGGCACAGGCGAGATGCCCGCGGAGTCGGGCGCCAGGTTCCAGAGCCGTCGCATCTCGGCGCGGTGCTCGGGGTCGGCGACCGACCGATAGCCGGGCAACAGTGTGCTGAGGCCTCCCGATTCGCGGCCGCCCATGGCATTGGGCTGGCCGGTCAGTGACAACGGGCCACTTCCCGGCCGGCCGACGTTACCGGTGGCCAGGCAGAGGTTGATGAGGGCGCGGTTCTTGACCGTGCCGACCCGCGACTGGTTGGCCCCCATCGACCACACCGCCATCGCCCGCGCGGCGCGCCCGAACCGGCGCGCCGCCTCGACGATGTCGTCGGGGTCAAGGCCGCACACATCGGCAGCCCGCCGCACCGGCCACTGGCGGGCGACGGCAAGCGCCTCCGCAAAGCCCTCGGTGTGCCGCTCGACGAACAGACGGTCGGTGAGCCCCTCGTCGACGAGGACGCCGAACATCGCCGACAGGAGCGGCAGATCGGAGCCGGGGCGCAGCGGCAGATGGATGTCGGCTGCCTCGGCGGCGACGGTGCGGCGGGGGTCGACGACGATGAGGCTCGCCCCGTCCCGCCGGCGCGCGTCGATCCGCGACCACACGATGGGATGGCACGCCGGGGTGTTGCTACCGAGCAGGAGCAGGCAATCGGTGCGGTCGATATCGGCGTAGGCCGCGGGCGGGCCATCGGAGCCGAAGGCCCCCGTGTAGCCCGCGACCGCGCTGGACATGCACAGGCGCGAGTTGGAGTCCAGGTTGTTGGTGCCCAGAACCCCCTTGACCAGCTTGGAGGCGACGTAGTAGTCCTCGGTGAGCAGCTGCCCGGAGATGTAGAACGCGATCGCGTCGGGGCCATGCTCGCCGGCGATCCGCCGCAACCGGGCCGCGAGGCGCGCGATGGCCTGTCGCCACGACACCCGCTCAAAGCGCGCGTCGACCGACTCGCGCCACAGGGGGTGCGTGGCCCGGTCCGCGGCGTGGACCGCGTCGGGGAGTCCCAGTGGCTTGCGGCAGGTCGCCCCTCGGTTGACCGGGTGCTCGGGATCGCCGCGGACGCCGGTCACGCGTCCGTCGGCGACCTCGACCAGCAGTCCGCAGCCCACCCCGCAGTACGGGCACTGCGTCCGGACGCCCGTCACGCGGCCGGCTCCAGGCGTGCGCCGCAATCCGCCCGGCGCAGCTCCAGCCGCCCACCGCGTTCGCGCACCTCATGGGTGACCACGCCCGGCCCCTCACCGTCCTGGCGCTCGCCACTGATCAAGGAGAAGCGGTGGTTGTGCAGCGGGCAGGTGACGCACCCGTCGGCGACGATCCCATCCCCGAGCGGTCCGCCGCGGTGCGGGCACGCCTGGTCGATCGCCGCCCAGCCGTCGGGCAGCCGAAACACCGCGATCCGCCGGCCCTCGACCTCGACGCTGCGCCCCTCCAACAGCGGGACATCGGCAGCGAGCCCGATCGCCAGCCATCGCTCATCGCGTCCGGCGCGGCGGGTCTCGTGGGGGAGAGGGCTGACGCTCATCGCGCCGCGCCCGCGGGAGGGCCCACCAGCATGGCGTCGGTGTCGAGCTCGGCGAACTGCTTGGGGGTGGCCGGGGCGTGGCGCTCGCGCCATGGATCGGGATCGGCGGCGGCCTTGGCGATGCGGTAGCGCTCCAACAGCGCGGGCTGAGCCTCCCCGAGCACGGTCTCGCGGATCGCCGCGATGCCCACCCGCTCGACGAAACCGTACGTGCGCTCCAGGTACTCCGCGTGCTCGCGGTAGTGCTGCAGGAAGGCCAACGCGACGCGCTTGGCCGCCTCGGGGCTGGTGACGACGGTGAGCAGGTCGCCCTTACGCACCGTCGAGCCGGCGGCGCCGCCCACGTAGATCTCCCAGCCCCCTTCGATGGCGACGATGCCGATGTCCTTGACGTAGGCCTCCGAGCAGTTGCGCGGGCATCCGGCGACCGCCGATTTGACCTTGTGGGGGGTGTAGAGCCCCTCCATCGCCGCCTCGAGCTCGATCCCGAGACGGATCGAGTCGCCCAGGCCAAAGCGGCAGAACTCGCTGCCCACGCACGTCTTGACCGTGCGCACCGCCTTGGCGTAGGCATGACCCGAGGGCATGCCGAGGTCCTCCCAGATCGCGGGCAGCTGCTCCTTGCGCACGCCCAGCAGATCGATCCGTTGCCCGCCGGTCACCTTGACCATGGGGATCTCGTACTTATCGACGACGTCGGCGATGCGCCGCAGCTCAGCGGCGCTCGTCACCCCGCCGCGCATGCGCGGCACCACGCTGAAGGTGCCGTCGTTCTGGATGTTGGCGTGGACGCGGTCGTTGATGAACCGCGCGTGGCGCTCCTCGCGGTGCCGGCCCGCTCGGACCTCGGAGATGAGGTAGGACAGGCCGGGCTTGCAGGCGCCGCAGGTACGACCGGCACCGCAGCTCTCGCCAATCGCGCTCACCGAGTCGAGCTCCTCGGCCCGCACCCGGCCGGCGAGCTGCTCGCGCGTCAGCTTGCGGCACGGGCACAGGTAGGCGGGCTCCTCGCCGGCGCCGTTGCGCTCCAGCGCCAGCAGCTCGGAGACCACCGGCTTGCAGGTGCCACAGCCCGCGCCGGCGCGCGTCACCGCGACGACCTCCTGCGTCGAGCCCAGACTGCCCTCACGGATCGCGTGGACGATCGTGGCCTTGCAGACGCCGTTGCAGTTGCAGACGCGCGCGTCGTCGGGCAGCTCGGCTGCAGTCGCCTCCGAGGCCTCGGCCAGCAGCGCCAGCGGATCATCGACGGGCGCGGTCCGGCGGATCGCGTCGAGCAGGAGGTCGGCGCCTCGGGTGTCACCGAGCAGCACGGCGCCGGCGGCCCGGCCGTCGCACAGGATCAGCTTGCGGTAGCTGCCCGCGGGCCCGTTGCGGACGGCGACCGCCGCCTCGCCCTCGGCATCGCCCGCGCTCACCAGCTCGACACCCATGACCTTGAGCCGCGCGCTGGGGACCGAGCCGCAATAGGCGGCGTCCTCGCCGGCCAGGGTGCGCGCCGCGATGGCCGCCTGCTCGCGGATCGGCGCGACGATCCCGTGCACGATGCCCCGGTGCTGGGCGCACTCGCCCACCGCCAGCACCCGCTCGTGCGAGGTGACGAGCCGGTCATCGACGACGACCCCGCGCTCGACGGTGAGGCCGGCCGTGCGCGCCAGCTCGACCTCCGGGCGGATGCCCACGGCAATCACCACGAGGTCACAGGCGAGCTGCTCGCCGCCGGCGAACCTCAGCGCACGGACGTGCCCGTCATCGTCGGTGAGGATCGCGTCGGTGCGCCGCTCCAACAGCACGTCGACGCCGAGCTCCTGCATCGCCGGGGCGAGAAGGGCCGCCGCCTCGTCGTCGAGCTGGCGTTCCATCAGCCGGTCCATCAGGTGCACCACGGTGGTGGCCACGCCCAGGCGCGCCAAGGCGTAGGCGGCCTCCAGGCCGAGCAGCCCACCGCCAATCACCGCTGCCCGCGTGGCCCCTGATGCTGCGTCGAGAATCTGCGCGCAGTCCTCCGGCGCGCGGAAGACATGGACCCCGCGGGCGTCCGCGTTGGGCAGCGGCGGAACGAGCGCGTTGCTGCCGGTGCAGAGCACGGCGCGATCGAACTCGAGCGTCTCACCCTGTGTGGTCGTCGCGAGGCCGGCGTCGGGCTCCAACGCGACGATGCGCGTGCCGACGCGGACGCCGACCCGGTGATCGGCGTACCAGGTCTCGGGTCGCAACTGGAGGCTGGTCAGCGATGCGTCCGGCTCGGTGAGGAGCCTGCCGAGGTTGACGCGGTCATAGGGCAGGTGCGGCTCGCCGCAGACGAGCGTCACCTCACAACGCTCACCGCTGATCTGCTCGCACACCGCCTGGCCGGCGATGCCGCCGCCGATCACGAGGATGCGCCTTCGAGCACCGTGGGGATTCAGAGCCATGGCCGGAAGGTTGTCCTGCCGGCACCGGCTCCCCATCGGCCCTATGGAGAAACATCGGGCACCGAGTGTTATCCCTAGCGATGAATCTGAACCGCTCGGTTTGAGATTGAATCGCGGCGATGCCCCGTCCCCGCGCCCGGCTCGACCCCACCGCGCTCACGCTGGCCTTCGCCTCCGACGGCCTGCACGGCACCACCAGCGCGGCGATCGCCCGGCACGCGGGCGTTGCCAAGCCGACGATGTATGCGCGCGGCGGCTCGAAGGCCAGCGTGTTCCTCGGCTGCGTCGAAGCCGAGGTCGAACGCCTGCTCAACCTTCTCTCGGACGCTGATCTGCAGAGCCGGTCGCTTCCCGCGCGCGCGAGACTGACCGCCCTGGCCGAGGCGGTCATCGCACACGGCCGGGTGCATCCGGCGTCGGCGCGGCTGCTGCACGTGACGGCCCGTCATCGCGCGTCGCCGGTTGCCGACCAGGTCGATGCGGCGCTGGCGCGGCTCCCGGCCCGGGTGGCCGCGATCCTCCGGCGCGACACCACGGCGGCGTGCGCCGATCGCGTGGCGCCGGCGCTGTTCGGCGCCGCGGCCGCCCTCGCCGTGACGGCCGGCGCCGACGTCCAGGATGACGCGGCGATGCTCGGCACCGGGTTTGCCGGCGTCCTGGAGCCTGCGGGGGAGGGTAGGGCGGGAGATCGGGTCCGCAGCGTCGGGCTCTACTGATTCTTGAACCGCCCGGTCAACTTTCAGCGCTTGGGAGCAGCCGCAGCGCCGAACTCTCGCCCCGTGGACATGGGGGCCCGCGCCTTCCGCGCTTACGGTCGGGCCATGACCATGACTCCCCGTACCGACCCCCACCTGCACACCCCGGACGCCGCCGCCCCACCGCGCCGGCAGAAAGGCCGCTGGATCGAGCATTGGGACTGTGAGGACCCGGTGTTCTGGGCCAACGGCGGGCGGCGCATCGCCCGGCGCAACCTCATCCTGTCGATCTGTGCCGAGAACCTCGGCTTCAGCATCTGGGTGCTGTGGACGATCGTCGTCGTCAACCTCGGCGACGTCGGTATCACGCTCTCGCTCGGCGACCAGTTTCTGCTGACCGCCGTGCCGAACCTGATCGGCTCGTTCCTCCGCATCCCGTACACCTTTGCCGTTCCGCGCTTCGGCGGGCGAGCGTGGACGAGCGTCAGCGTCGCCCTGCTCCTCGTGCCCACGACGCTGGTGGCGGTGCTCGTTCCCAGCAGGTGGCTCGCCGGCCAGGGGCACTCCACCCAGTTCTGGATCCTGCTGGCGTGCGCGGCGACCGCCGGAGTCGGGGGCGGCAACTTCTCCTCGTCGATGGCGAACATCTCGTTCTTCTATCCCGAGCGACGCAAAGGCCTGGCGTTGGGCCTCAACGCCGCCGGTGGCAACGTCGGCGTTGCCGTCTGCCAGCTCGTCGTGCCGTTGGCGGTGATCGTCGGCGTCCCCGCCGCGGCGGTCAGGCTTCCCAGCCATCCAGTGCACCTGGCCTACGCGGGGCTGATCTGGATGCCGTTCATCATCGTCATCGGGGTGCTGGCCTGGACGCGGATGGACAGCCTGGCGCAGGCCAGGACCGATGCCGGTCCGTGGCTGCGGGCAACCTCGTCGACGCAGACATGGCTGATCTCACTGCTCTATGTCGG
>Ga0207664_10002249_pt1 | contig 12707 bp, 6 predicted proteins | sample LARL83metaG_FD_184349 | JGI IMG/M metagenome (GOLD analysis project Ga0207664, IMG submission 184349) | Corn, switchgrass and miscanthus rhizosphere microbial communities from Kellogg Biological Station, Michigan, USA - LAR L8-3 metaG... | ecosystem: Host-associated > Plants > Roots >...
GTTCTTCAGTTCGAGAATTTCGCCTTTGACGTTGACCGTGATTTTCTTGGAAAGGTCGCCATTGGCCACGGCGGTTGTCACCGCGGCGATGTTACGCACTTGCGACGTCAGGTTCGACGCCATGAAGTTCACCGAGTCGGTCAAGTCCTTCCAGGTGCCGGACACGCCTTCCACTTTCGCTTGGCCACCGAGTTTTCCTTCGGTGCCCACTTCGCGCGCCACGCGCGTCACTTCTGACGCGAAGGAGCGCAGCTGATCCACCATTTTGTTGATGGTGTCTTTGAGTTCGAGAAATTCGCCGCGGACGTCCACCGTGATTTTCTTCGTCAAGTCACCATTGGCGACGGCGGTGGTCACGGTGGCGATGTTACGCACCTGCGAGGTGAGGTTGGACGCCATGAGGTTCACGTTATCCGTCAAATCCTTCCAAGTGCCGGCGACGCCCTTCACGATGGCCTGGCCGCCCAGTTTTCCTTCCGTGCCCACTTCGCGTGCCACGCGCGTCACTTCCGACGCGAACGCACCGAGCTGGTCCACCATCAGGTTCACGGTTTTGGCCGTGCGCAAAAATTCGCCCTGGAGCGGGCGGCCCTGCATTTCGAGGGCCATGGTTTGAGACAAGTCGCCTTTGGCCACCGCCCCGATCACGCGCGCGGTTTCGCTAATGGGCGTCACCAGGCAGGCGATGAGCGTGTTGACCGAATTCACGCGCTCGGCCCAGGCGCCGCTGGCGCCGCTGATGTTCAGGCGCTCGTTGATTTTTCCTTCCTTGCCGACCACGTGGCTGATGCGGCTCAAATCGCGGGTCGTGCCGGAAAGCATTTCCGCCACGTCGTTGAAGGCGTCGGCCACCTTGCCTTCGGTCCCGGTGAACGTCACCGGCAGGCGCACTCCGAAATCGCCCCTTTTGAGATGAGCGAGCGCGACGAGGATGGAATTCATGTCCATCTGTGCGCAGGGCAAAATTCTTTCGCGTTCACCGGTCAGAAGTTGCACATCGTCGCCGTTTCCATTTTCCCGGGCGGCAGGACGTTTGCGCGCGCGGCCGGCGGGGGCTTCCTTGGTTCCGGGCTCGGCAACGGGGTGGAGTAAAATCGTGGGTTTTTTCATAATGAATGGAGCTGAGGGCACACTACAGGAGATCCACCCTGAGGCAGACGAAGCACACCCATGCGTTTTAGACACGCGGACATGGAAGTATTCTACCCTGAGCGTAGTAGAACTAAACCTCCTAAATATGGGGTGTAATACCCATTGAGGTTTACATCGTCTTGAACCGGAAGCACTTTTAGCATTGGCCGAACTTATGCTGAGGGCGGAATGGCCAAAAACAACAAGTGGACATTTTACTGCAAAGACTCTGCTGTTACTGTTTAAACATCTGATGCAAAATCGGGAAAGTTACAGACAATTATTTTTTCTTCATGCACAGCACCTATGACTGACTGTCCTAAATGCAAATCACGGAAGGTTACCGCCGGCGCATTGGCGGAAACCGGCCGCAGCCTGCGCGCCTCCATCTCGTTTGTTCCGGGCCAACTCAAATGGTATCAATTCAGCATGCAAGCCGGAGCCGAGCTTCAAACCGAAGCCTTTGCCTGTCCGGATTGTGGTTTGGTCTGGACGACGGCTAAATATCCGGAGGTCTTGCGCGAAGTCATCAATCGATATCCAAAAACAGAATGACTTCTTTCCAATTCCCGGCGGCCTGGCGGAAATCATCGATTTAGGACCGGGAAATGTGCGCGCGATTCGAGGAGCCTTGAATGGTCGCCCGCAAACCTTCTGAGAAATCGTGACGCGGCTCGAAGCCCGCAGCCCGGATTTTTTCCACCGAAGCGAGCGAATGCTTCACGTCACCCGCTCGTTCCGCCGCGTATTTGATTTCCGACTTTGAGCCGGTCAATTGGCAAATCGTCCCGGCCAACTCGCGGATGGTGATGCGCTGGCCGTAGGCAACGTTGAAAACGCCGGTCGCGGAGGTTTGAGTCGCGAAAAAGGCATTCGCGGCGGCAATGTCCTTTACGTAAATGAAATCCCGCGTTTGCTCACCATCGCCGTAGATGGTGATCGGCTCGTTCTTCAATGCACGGTCGATGAAGATGGGCACGGCGGCGGCATACTGGCTCTTTGGATCCTGGCGGGGCCCAAAAACATTGAAGTACCGCAGGCACGCGGTTTGCACCCTGCCCTCGTCGGCAAACATTTTGCAATAATACTCCCCATCCAGCTTGGTCACGGCGTAAGGACTTCGCGGTTCCGGCGCCATGGCTTCGCGCTTGGGGGTTTCCGGGTTGTTGCCGTAAATGGCGGCCGAACTGCTCAACACCAGCTTCTTCACGTTTGCGTGGGCGGCTTCTTCCAGCACGGTCAGCGTTCCCACCGTGTTGATTTCCACGCACTCAATCGGCTTCTGCATCGATTCCGGCACGCTGATCATTGCTGCGAGATGAAAAACGAAATCTACGCCCGCCATCGCGCGCCGCACCAGCTCGCGATCCAGAATCGAGCCGCGGATCAATTCGTACTGGAGCCCGCGGAGGTTGGTCTCGAAACCGGAGCGGAAATTATCGAGCACGACCACCTCCGCCTGTCCCTGGAAATGTTCGACGATATGGCTGCCGATAAATCCCGCGCCGCCGGTCACCAGCACTTTCATTGCAAGCCTTCGATGAGTTTGGCCATCTGCTCTTCCTGTTGCGCGATGGATTCCACGAGTTTGAACTGGGTCCGGCAACGGTCGAGATTGTGGTTTTCCCGATGCACTTTGAAATAGCAATCGCCGGACAGAAAATCCTTCAGGAAGCGCAGGCCGATTTCGAACGTAATGAGTTTTCCCGAGAACGCCAGGAAGGATTTTTCCGCGGGCATGAGAAACTCCGACGCGGAACTGAGGTACCCGCGCGCCAGCGATTCGAACATCGGAAATTGCATTTGCACCTTCGAGAGATCGCGCTCGTCCTCTTTGGCGGGGCTGGTCGTGGTGCGGACCATGTCTCCAAAATCATACAGCGCCAGGCCCGGCATCACCGTGTCGAGGTCAATCACGCAAACGCCCTCGCCGGTGACGTCGTCAAGCATCACGTTGTTCAATTTAGTGTCGTTATGTGTCACGCGCTCCGGCAAGCCAGCCTCCAGCAGGACGCCTGTCATGGCCTTATTTCGGAGCGCGAATTCGATTTCCGCCTTGGCCGCGTGCGCGCGATTCACACAATCTTCCGCAATCGCCTTCTCCAGGTCCGCGAAGCGCCTGGGAGTGTGATGGAAATCGGGAATGGTTTCGTGCAGCGGAGGCGCTGGCAGGTCCGCCAGCAACTTCTGGAAACGCCCGAAGGCTTTTGCCGCTTCGAATGCCTGCCGGGGCGATTGCACGGCGTCGTAGCTTTGCGCGCCCTCGATGAACACGTACGCGCGCCAATAATTGCCCCGCTCGTCCAAAAAATACGGCTGGCCGTCCCGGGCGGGAATCACGGTCAGCGCGCGGCGCGTGGAATCGGGCTCGCCCGCCAATTTCGCCGCCAGATGAGACGAGACCCGCTGGATATTCTCCATCAACGCCGGCGGATTTTTAAAAATGTTATGGTTGATCCGTTGCAGGATATAACGGGCGCGGGCCCCGCCCCGGTCGAACTCCGCGCAATAGGTGTCGTTAATGTGACCGCTCCCGTGCGGAGCGGCTTCGATGAACTCGCCCTCGATTTGAAACTGGCGCGCCACCAACGGAATATCATGAGCGGGCGTCGCACCCGCTGCCGATGTCGCGCCCTCCTTTGCCCGGACTGTGTGGCTTGCACTCATTTTTTTATGACGGGCAGGCTGGCCGCGGCCACGGCCTGGCCAATCCGGCGGCTCTTTTCATCCGGCACCGATAATTTGATTCTATCGGCCTTTTCTGGAAACTCCCGCGCGAGCACTTCCCGCGCTTTTTCCAGAACCACGTCGCCGCCGTTGCCCGTCGTGACCCGGCCGAGCACGAGCAATTGATCGAACTCGTAAAAATCCGCGTAATGCGCGATGGCATAGCCAAAATAAACGCCGATGGTCTCATAAATTTTGGCCGCGCGCGCATCGTCCTGGCTCATCAGATTTTGAACCTCTTTGAGACGCTCAGGCAGCCCCATTTCCGCGGGAAGTTTAATATCGGCGGCGGGCAAAAGTTTGTTCACCGCCTGTTGGGAAAAGTATAGCGCTCCGACGCCGTTATCCCCGGACCATTCGTCGGCCGCGGCGCCCGGATTGTAATCCACCGGCGCAAAGGCCAGTTCGTTCAACCAGCCCGTCATGCAGCCGTTGGGATTGATATAACCGGCGGCCTGGCTGGAACCCATGGCAATGCCAAGCAAGCCGTCGGCCTTGAGCGACATCGCTCCCGCGAGAGCGGTAACGTCGCCGTCATTGGCCACTTCCACCGGCACTTTCCATTCATCGCGAACGCGCAGGAAAATATTTTTTGCCTCGTCAAAACGCTCTTTTGGCACGGCCCGAAACAGCGAGGCGACCATGATTTTGTTGTCCACGATCACGCCCGCGGAACTGCCCCCGATCGCGTCCACGCGCGGCAGGTGCGCCGCCGCTTTCTTGAGGCCGCTCGTGAGATGCTCGTAATGATAGTTCGGGTCGGCTTGATCCTTGGGATCCCAGGGGAATTCGTCCGTGTAAACGGCCTCGCCGTTTTGCACCGCCGCCACCTTGTAATCGCTCGCCCCGAGGTCAAAACCAATGCGGCAACCGTCCAAATGGCCTCCGAGCAGGGCGCTCATTTCCTGTTCCTCGGGAACGGCATCCGGTCCCATCACCGACACATCGAACGGTCGTTCGTACACCCGGCTCATCAGCTCCGCATCAAACGCCCGCGCTCCATTTGCGGAGTAACATTTGAGAATTTGTTCGCCGATTTGCTTCGGACCGCCGAAATGGATTTTCCACCCGCCTCGCGCCCAAAGCAGGAATTTTATGATCCGTTCAACGTACCGCAGAGTATCGGCGCTCGCGCCGGGATCCACAATCGTTTCATAACGCGAGAGCAGCCCGCCCTCGCGTTCAAGGCCGATGACCAGCGGAACCGCAGTCCCGGACTTTTTCGCGCTGGCGAGATAGTCGCGATTGAACAACACCGCCGGCTGAAAGCCAGGGTCGAGCGGCGCCGGGACGAGCAACCGGGAGCTCTTGGGTTGGTCAGCGGTCGAAGTCATTTGAACGGGTTGGGCTCCGGCGCGGTGATGGCTCCGCGACGATAATTAATCCCGAGTTCTTCCAGGCGCCGCGCATGGATCTGCATCCGGCGCATGAAATCGTCCCAATCGCGCGAGGCCTTGGGCGACCAGGTGACTTCCGCAATGGCGCACATCCTGGGAAACGCCATGTATTCGACGTGTTGGAAGGAGGCGATGTATTCGGCCCAGATATTGCCCTGCGCCCCGAGCACATGCGGCTCGGCCTCCGGCGGCATGTTCGCGGGAATCGGCTCGAACGTGTAGGTTTTGTTCAGCGGCTGGAAGCCCCCGATGGCGCGAGGCTCGATGGCCTGGTTGGTGGACTGATAATGGTCGAGGTAACACTCGCCCACGGGCGTCATCACCACATCGTGCCCGGCCGCCGCGGCTTCGGCGCCGCCCCCAATCCAATCCATCACCACCGCGCTTTTGGCCAGGCCGCCCTGGCGGATTTCGCTCCAGCCGATGAGCGTGCGATCGTGGGCATTGATAAATTTCTCCATGCGCCGGATGAAATAGCTTTCAATCTGGCTGGCGTCCTTCAGTCCTTCGCGTTTGATGAGCGCCTGATCTTTGGGACAATGCTGCCATTCGTCGGTGGGCACTTCGTCACCGCCGATATGAATATATTTGCCGGGAAACAGTGGAAAGACTTCCTCCAGCACGTTTTGCAAAAACTCATAAGTCCCGTCGTTGCCTGCGCAATAAACACCGTGGTTCACGCCGGCCTTTTCATCGGTGCTGAAGGGACCGCCCGTGCAACTGAATTGCGGATAGGCGGCCAGCGCGGCGATGGAATGGCCGGGCATTTCAATTTCGGGAATGATCGTAATGTGCCGCGCCGCCGCGTAGGCAACCACTTCCCGAATATCGTCCTGGGTGTAAAACCCGCCGTAACGCCCGTCCTTGCCATAAACAGCGGCCGTGGCATCGGCCCACGCCGGATGCAAGTGCCCGCCCTTCGGCGCTACGATCGCGCTTTCCTTTCGCCACGCGCCGATTTCCGTCAGGCGCGGATATTTTTTGATTTCAATGCGCCAGCCCTGGTCGTCCACCAGATGCCAATGAAACGTGTTCAGCTTGTGCAAAGCCATCTCGTCGAGCAGCCGTTTGATTTCCTCTTTCGTGAAAAAATGGCGGCTCACATCGAGCAACACGCCGCGCCATTTGAACCGCGGCTGGTCCTCGATTTCCATGGCGGGAACTTTCCATCCTGTGTTACTGACCACCACGGTGGAGAAAATTTCCGGCGGCAGAAGCTGCAGCAATGTTTCCGCGCCGTAAAAACCGCCGGCCGCCTGGGGCGCGCGCACCACCGCGCCATTGGTCGTGACGGACAAATCATACCCTTCCGCGCCCAAGGCCGGGTTTGAATCCTTTTGAGTCAGCAGGATGCAATCACCTTCCGTCCCTTCGGCGCTGACTTCAAACGGGTAACCGGTTGACCGGCGAAGCTGCGCCGCGAGCCATTCGCCCGTGTCGCGCGAAGCCGCATCCGCGCAAATCCGGGTGGACGGCTTCAACTGAAATGCGCCGGGATGACGCTCGATTTTTTGCGGGGCGGGAATAATGGCGGGCGCGTCCGCCGCGGCGGCAAAAACCGCCGCGGTCAGCGCCGAAAACAAACTCGTCAGTATCAGTTTTTTCATAGGTTCAATTTTTTTCCAACACCAACACCTCGAAAGGCCGCAGATTAAAGACGTGCGGTTCGCCGGCGCGCAACTGCGCCGCCGGAGCCTCCCGATCTCCCCTCCAGGGGCTGTGCAGCCGGAAGGTCTGCTCCGCGCCGGGCGGAAGTTCGAAGATATTCGCCGCGTCCGCCGTGAACGCGGCCGGCTGGTCATCGGGATTGCGCAAGACCAGGATGGCTTTCTGCGGCGACCAGGAGGCCCAGCCATAGATTTCGTTTTTACTCGGATCACCGCCGATCCAATGCGTATCCACCAGCACGTCGGCATTGGCGCGCGACCATTTTGCGGCTTCCGCCAGATCGTCCCAGTTCCGCTGGTTCAAGAGGCTCGGCGTGATATATAGTTCCTGCAATTGGGTGCCGTTACCAAAAAACTCGCGCGCCTGGTCCGCGAAATCCGCATCGCTCATTGCGCTCAAATGCTCGGCGTTGGTCGCGTAAATGATCCCGTGCAGCATCAGCGCATTCAGCGGATACAACGGCCCGCGTTGGACCACGTTTTGATAAGTCTGAGCGTCGCGGTAAGTCATCCACTTCTGGCACCAGGTGCCTTTGCCCAGAAACCAGTGATCCCCGCCGCCGCGCCAGGTGGAGTCCACATACAACAACCAAAATGGCGACGGCCAGGTGCCGGTGGTTTGGTTGATGTAAATATCGGGCTTGGCAGCGCGCAGGTCGGCAATCAATGCCAGCATCGCGTCACCGTCACGGGTGAGGCCGCTCTCGCCAGCCTTCGCCCCCGCCGCCAGGCCGTCAAACTTGAATTGGTTGACGCCGTATTTCTGGACCATCTCCATGCAAATGTCGTGAAAGCGCTGGTAATATTTCGGCCCGGCCAGCGAAAAGCCGCTGGCATTGGTTTCGAAACCGAACTGGCTGCCAAATTTCAGGCGCAGGGCTTTCGTCGCCGCATAGCCGCCGAAGGGCGAGAGCCATACGCCAATGCCGGAATGAATTTTCTCCGCCGCCCGTTTCAAGGGCGTGAAGCCGCGGGGAAAACCGCTGTGAAAATTCCAGAGCGTCTGGTTGTCATCCCAGCCGTCGTCGAACAAAAACGAATCCATCTGCACGCCGCGTTTATTCACCAGCTCACGCCCAAAACTTTGGATCGCGTTCACCGATTCCGCTTCGTTGAATTTGCGATTCACCCAGGCGATGTCATACCACGAATTGTAATGCAGAAACGTGCGGTACGGATGCGCCCGCTCGCGTTCGACGTAATCCAGAAATCCCCGGCGCAATTGCCGGTGGAGCACGACGCCGGCCACGCAGCTCTGCACGAGACTTTCGCCGTCTTTCAGCACCGCGTTCCGCAAGAAACTGCAACGCACGCGTTGGTTGGCGTCGACCGTGTTTTGCGACATCGGATGTTCGTAGCCGAAAAAGAAATTGTTGGCGATCACTGGCGAACCGTCCACGGTCCCGGTGGTCTTTGCGCCCGGGGCTTGCTCATCAAACAGCACGATTTCCTTGATGAGCACATCCTTGCCGGCGGCGCGCAAAGTGAGTTCCTGACGAACATAGGTGGAATTCTCGCGCAGAATCACGCGCCAATCAGCCGAAAGATGCTTTGCCGGCGCGGCAAATTTTGCGACCAACTGCCTTCCCGATTCGCGGTGCGACGCGACGGTGGAATTAATATCCGCCTTCAATGATTCCACGCGCGGGAAATCGACGAGATTAAAATCCGAACTTTTCAAAACCGTGCCATCGCCCAGCACAATCTGAAACACCTCGCCGTTCAGGGGCAGTTCGCCCCCGTTCAACTTGTCCTCGATGCGCGCCGGTTGCAGCCGGCCATCCGCCGCGCTCCAACTCCACGCAATAAAATTGTTTTCCAGGTGCGCAACCGGGCCCGCCGCGCCGGCCGCGGTTGTCAGCAAACAGAGACAGACAATGGGGATGACGGATTTCATTTTGATTCCTGTCGCGATGAGATTGGACGCGATGCATCCAAGGCGTATTTGGCAAAAAGCCGGCCGGAGATGGCGATAACGTCGCCCCGCGGTTTGGCCGAAAAACTGTCATGCCGGCGCGTCCAGGCGAGTTCCCAATCGCGAATCTTCTGGCGCTCGGCAGATTCATTGAGCGGAACACCTTTGGCAAGCGAATCGTTCAAGGCCGCGAGCCACATTTGCCAGCGATGATAATAAAACTCGCCGAGCAATCCGTTCCACTGCCGGTTGGCGTAATCGGTGACGCTGTCACTGGAAGTCCAGGTCGTGAGCAATTCGCGCGCGTCCTGTTCATAACGATTTTTTTCCTCGCGGTTTGCGCCCCATCGCCGCGCGTCCTCCAGCCACACGCCGAGGAGAAATTCGCGGCGCGTGCCCGCCAGTTCATCCAGGTCGCGAATCAGGCCCAGCATTTTGTCGCTCAACACGCGCAACGCGTTCGTGTCCCGCGCCTGGTACGCGTCGATAATTTGCCGGTTATAAACGCCAGCCGTATTGGCGAGCACCTGCCGGCCCACATCCGCCAGATCGTAACGGTAGCCGTCGCTCGCTTTCGCGTCCGGTGCGGCATCGAGGAGAAATTTCCAGCCGTTCACCAGTCGTTTCGCATCATAAAATAACTGCGTGCTGGCCCAGGTGCGCGCGCGCTGGTCCGGATTGAGCGATGGTCGCGCGCAGACCACGGAGTTGATGGGAAGCTCCAGCCGCGAAGCGGGAGGGTTGTAAACCGTGTCCGCGAGAATTTCCACGGCCTGTTCCACAGACGCATTCTGCGTCCCGTAACGGCGAAGGGAATAATCCGCGAGCCACGGGCCAAGATCCGGTGCGGTTGATCGCCAGGAATTTTCAAAAAACATTTCCCACAACATCGGACACGTCTGGCTGCCTTCCATCAATGCGCCAATCCCCGAAAAACGGCCCTTCGCCGGATCGTTGAAAGCCCGGGCCGGCCCCTCGCCCAGCCAGGCAAGCCGGCCGCTGAGCCCGGTGTTCCCGCCGAAATTTTCGATCGTGCACCAGAGCCACGGCGTGCCGTTGAAATTGTTTCGCGCGCGCCAGTTTTCCTGCGCTTCGCACCAGAGATCGAGCACGAGCAATTTATCCTTGTCGAGTGAATCGATCATTTCCTGGCGCGGATTGGCCTGCCACGATTGCAACACCCACGTGGCGCCGTTCATCGGCTGGTAAATCGCGCGCCCACAGGCGGCCAGGTCCATTCCCTCCGTGCTGCCGCCTTCGTGGAAGGGATCGGCGGCGTAAAATTTCGCCGGACCGAACAGCTCCCTCTGCTCGCGATAAAATGCCGCCGCGAGCCGTTCAAACGCCGGGCACGTCGGCTCCAGCATGTCGGGACGTTTTAAATCGCCCCAATTTCCCTGCGGCCGAACCTCCGCTTCGGGAAATTTTTTTTCGAAATCGGGCGGGACGATCCCGTAATAACCTTGCAGCACGGGCTCAACGCCCAGTTCGCGCATTCGGGTAATGATTTTTTCCCCGAGCTCCAGTCGTTTTTCCACCAGCGCGCGCGACAACGGGCCGCCGTAGCCTTCCATATTCGACATGTACATCCACGGCTGGTGGGTCGGCAGCACCAGCCATTGGCGCAGTTCGGCATCGGAGTAACCAAATTGCTTCAGCGCATTGATCCAAACGGATTCCTGGCCCTCGATGACGAGCGCGAGATTGACGCCGTTGAGCGCCAGGAAATCAAGTTCGCGCTCCCATCGCGGCCAATCCCACCACGCCATCGTGTAACCGTGCGTGCAATAATTATAGGCGAACCGGAATTTATGCGGACTCGCGACCCGGATTTTTTCCGGAACGGCCGGAAGACGCGCCGGCAGGTCGAGTTGGTTCCCACAATCCCACGAAATGTCGCAATGGCAAAATTCCCCGAGATAACGATTCAACGCCGAGGCAATCGCAACACCGTTGTTCCCGCGCAAAATAATTTTCCCGTTCCGGCTTTCAATTTCGAACGTGTCCTGGCCGCCGTCGCTGCTGATAACTTCGACGGCAAAATCCTTCGCGTGCCGCGGCAGCCATCGCTCGATGACACCGCGGCCGGCGCTGACCGCCGGCGATTCAGCGGCATGAACCGAAGCGAAAATCAAACATGCTAAAATGATTCCGGGAAAACGCACCGTCATGCTTCGACCTTTTCGGCGGTTTGGCGCGGACTCGGCGGAACGCCTTGCTTGTCCCACAGCCGGTTGATCACCCAAAGCAAAACCAATCCGCTGACCAGAAAAACGCCGGTGAGAATCAACGCGTCCGTCGTCCTTCCGTAAAGGAAATTGCCGATGGCGAACAAAGAAGACCAAATGACCGTGCACCCGGAGACCCAACCGGTCGTGGCCATGCCCATGTGGTCCCCGTGAAGCGCGGCGTCGGATTCGCTCACGCCAGCGGCCAGGCGAATCTTCGTCCAACCAGGTCCCGCCGGATGCACTTTTTTGTAAAACGCAATCAGCTTTTCCGAACTGGTCGGCTCAGTGACGAAAGCTGTGATCAGCCAACAGACCGTGGTGAAGGCAACGGATATCAGGATGGTTTGCGCAAAGGGCAGCGGATCGAGGCCAACATTTTTGCGATGCACTTCCACCAGGAAAAATACCACCGAAATCAGGAACGAACTGGCCATGGCCACCACTTCGCACCAGGCGTTGATGCGCCACCAGAACCATCGCAATAAATACAACAAACCCGTGCCCGCGCCGATGGACAGCAGGACCTGGAACGCCTGTTGCGCCGAAGTCAGCACGTAACTCAACAGCGCCGCCATAACGTAAAGGCCGAATGTGCAAACCCGGCCCACGTTCACGTAATGTTTCTCATTTCCCGTCCGAGAAATGAAGCGACGATAAAAATCGTGGACCAGATACGACGACCCCCAGTTGAGATGCGTCAGAATGGTGGACGAATTAGCGGCGATCAACCCGCCGACCATCAAGCCGACAAAACCGACCGGAAGAAATTTGAGCATCGCGGGAAACGCGCTGTCATGGCCGATTAACGCCGGATCGGCATTCGGAAACGCGGCCTGGATATCTTTCAAGTCCGGAAAAATGATGATTGAGCACAGCGCCGTGATGATCCACGGCCAGGGACGCAGCACGTAATGCGCGAGGTTGAAGAACAGTGTGCCGCCCAGCGAATCTTTTTCGGACTTCGACGCGAGCATTCGTTGCGCGATGTAACTGCCGCCGCCCGGCTCCGCGCCCGGATACCAATTCGCCCACCAACCAATGCAGATCGGCATGATGAAAATCATCAGCGCGAGTTCCGACATCGAAAAATTCGGCAGGATGTTCAGGATGGGCTGGCCGGTGCCATCGAGGTGAGACATTACTGGCGTCCCGCCCTTCATGTTGACTTGTTGCGTCGCGAGCATCGAAACGAGTTTTTGCAGGCCGGCAAAGGCGCTCTCGCCGACCCCGGTTTTAACCGCCACCGCTTTCAAACTGAAAAACGCCGCCGCAATGACCGCCGTCATTTTGATAAAAAATTGCACCATATCAATCACCAGCACGCCCCACAAACCCGAGTGCGCCGCAAACACCACGTTAAGGAATCCGCAAATCAGGATCGTTTCCCACGGCGGCATCCCGAAAAGAATGTTCGCAATCTTGCACGCTGCCAGCGTCACCATGCCCATGATGAAACAGTTGAAGAATAGCCCCAGGTATACCGCGCGAAACCCTCGCACTACGGACGCCGCCTTGCCGGAATAACGAATTTCGTAAAACTCCAGGTCGGTCATCACGCCGGAACGCCGCCACAACCGCGCGAAGAAAAACACCGTGGAAACACCAGTGAGCACAAAAGCCCACCATTGCCAATTACCCG
>Ga0207664_10002250_pt1 | contig 12706 bp, 11 predicted proteins | sample LARL83metaG_FD_184349 | JGI IMG/M metagenome (GOLD analysis project Ga0207664, IMG submission 184349) | Corn, switchgrass and miscanthus rhizosphere microbial communities from Kellogg Biological Station, Michigan, USA - LAR L8-3 metaG... | ecosystem: Host-associated > Plants > Roots >...
ACCCGCCGGAAATCTCTCACCACCGCGCCGATGGTAGCGGCCTCGTTGTAGCAAGGGATCAGGACCGCGACTCCCGCCCCAGTCGGATTCTTCATGCGGCGTATGATAAAGCGAATACGGCGCTTCGGGCGGCTAATTTCCGCGGTCTTGGCCGCAAAATCCGGCGCGACTCGACTAGAATTGCCCCGCCATCTCAGGGGGACGCTCCACGTGAAGGTCAGCCTCGTCATACCCAGCTATAACCGCGAAGAACTGCTGGTGGGCACCCTGCGATGCGCCTTCGCCCAGGACTATCCGGATCTTGAGATCCTGGTCATTGACCAGACTAAAGCGCACCTGTCCGAGACCCAGGCCTTCCTCGATGCCAACAAGAGCCGCTTCACCCTGGTGCGACCGGAGTTCGCCTCCGTGACCAAGGCCCGCAACGAAGGACTGCGGCGTGCCAGGGGCGAGATCATAGTGTTCACCGATGACGACGTGAGCTTCGAGCCCGGCTTCATCGCCGCCCATGTGGCGGCCCACGCCGACGGCACCCATGTGGTGCAGGGCCGGGTCACGGAGCAGGGCTCCAAACATCCGTCCCAGCCCACCTGGCTCACCGGTTCCCTGCGCTTCAAGGGCGGCGACAACTACGACCGGGACGGCAAGACCAACAACATCACCGGCTGCAACTTCTCGATGCGCCGGGATGTGATCGAGCGTATCGGCTATTTCGACGAAAACTTCACGGGCGTATCGGTGCGGGAGGAGAGTGATTACGCGCTGCGGGCCTTCAAGGCGGGCCTGCGCTTCAAGTTCTCCGCCTCGGCCGCCCTCTTCCACCACCGAAGCCCAAGCGGCGGCGTAGGCAGCGGCGTGCGCAACAACTTCTTCGAGAAGTCCTACTACTACTGCGAACTCATGTTCGCCAAGAAGCATTTCTCGCCCTGGACGGTGTTCACCTACCGCCTGCGGCTCTATCTACGGGGCTTCAAGAACCTGCGCAGGCTGATCCAGGTGGCGGAGAAAGAAGCGGACGAGACCGTAAGAGCACCTAAGCAACGTTAGGCGGTCGTCAGCTTGAGTCCGACTATCCCGGTGAGTATGAGCGCCAGACACAAGAGCCTGAGCGGCGCCATGGATTCCCCGAAGAGGTACATGCCCAGGAGCGCGGTACCGAACACGCCGATGCCGGTCCACACCGCGTAGGCAGTGCCGAGGGGCAGCGATCGCGCCGTCACGCCCAGTAAGCCCATGCTCAAGGCCATGGCCGCCAGCGTCAGTGCCGTGGGCCAGGGTCTGGTGAACCCCTCGGTGTATTTCAGTCCCACCGCCCAGGCCACCTCGAACAGGCCGGCGACGAACAACAGGGCCCAGGCCAGAGTCGGGCTCAACGTTTGCCCGAGGCGAGATCCGCTCCCACCTTCTTCAAGTAGTCGCGGAAGTCATCGCCGAACTCGTCATGTTTGAGACCGAACTCGACGGTCGCTCGCAAATACCCCAGCTTGTTGCCGCAGTCGTAGCGCGTGCCCTCGAACTCGTAACCGAACACTTTCTCGTGCTCGAGGAGCGCGCCGATGGCGTCGGTGAGTTGGATCTCGCCGCCGGTCCCGCGTCCGGTGGTCTTCAGGAGCTCGAAGATGCGCGGCGTCAGGATGTAACGCCCCACCACGCCCAGGTTGGAGGGCGCCACGTCAGGTTTCGGCTTCTCCACGATCTCCTTCACCTGGTGCAGGCGCGGACCCGCATCGGTGGGGCGGATGATGCCGTAGCGCTGGGTCTCGTCTGGTCTCACCCGCTCGATACCCACCATACTGGCCCCTTCCTTCTCATACACCTTTACCATCTGCTGCAAGGCGGATCCGTGCGAACCATCAATCAGGTCGTCCGCCAGGATGACGAAGAAGGGTTCGTCGCCGACCACAGGTTCCGCACAGAGCACCGCGTGACCGAGGCCGAGCGCTTCCGCCTGGCGGATGTAGACGCAGGATACGTGGGGCGGGACGATGCTTTGTACCAATTCCAGCTCTGCGGTGCGGCCCCGGCGCGTGAGTTCGGTCTCAAGTTCATAGGCACTGTCGAAATGGTCCTCGATGGAGCGCTTGGTGCGGCTGGTCACGAATACCAGCACTTCCACGCCCGCAGCCACGGCCTCTTCCACCGCATACTGGATGATGGGCTTGTCCACCACCGGCAGCATCTCCTTTGGGCTGGCCTTGGTAGCAGGCAGGAAGCGCGTGCCCAACCCGGCGACGGGGAACACGGCCTTGCGGATGCGCTTGCTCGACATGGAACGCCTCTTGCGGCTAAAAGGCCGCGTCTACATCACTGGCTTGGGATGCACGCTCTGGCCGGGACCCGACAGCAACACTTCATGGAACGGCACCGTGCTGTCCCAGGTCTTGCAGGTGGGGCACTGCCAATAGAGAGTGCGGCTGCGGAAGCCGCATTCCTCGCAACGGTAGCGCGGCCCGCTCTTCATCAGGTTGCGCACGGCGAGCCGCAGCGGTTCGATGTCGGCACCGGCGGCGTCACCGTGACGGACCGCCAAGGTAGCGTGCATCTGGTACAGGGCGGTCAGGGTCGGTTCGGTGCGCAGGTATTCCGCCACGCATTCACGGGAAAGCGGGTCGTCCAGGCTGTCATCCATGACGGCGGCGAGGCCGATGTAGCGCGCCGCCTGGGGTGAGGCGCCCTTGAGTTTCAACAGCAGGGATTCGAAGGTCGCCTCGCCGTCCAGCTTGCGCACGATGCGCGACAGGGGCGGCAGCACCTCGGTGGCATAGCGGATCTCATGCTCCAGTACCGCCTGGTAGTTGGCGCGGCTCTCCTCCCAGTCCGAGGCATTCTCCGCCATCTGCGCCAGCATCAGGTGCGCGCGCACACAGTCCTTGTCCTGGGACTGCGCCTTCTTCAGGAACTTGTGGGCGGCCGCCAGATCCTGGGAGAGCAGCGCGCTCTGGGCCAGCTCGCAGTAATACTGGGCTATGATGCGCCACTCGGGCTCGGTGGTGAGCGACTCCAGGCGACGGCGCATGGCGATGGCCTGCTCCCAGTCGCGCTGCATCTCGTACAGCGTCACCAGGCTGTGCAGGACCTGCTCGGTGTAGGACGGCGCATCCAGCAGTTCCAGCAGGATGCTCTCGGCGCGGTCCATGAGGCCGGCGCGCAGGTAATCCTGAGCGAGCTCATACAACGCTTCGGCGCGGTGCTGGCGGCTCAGATTCGGCCGTGCGATCAGGTTCTGGTGGATGCGTATGGCGCGATCCGCCTCGCCGCGGCCGCGGAACAGGCTGCCCAAGGCGAAGTGGGTCTCGACCGTATCGGAGTCCACCTCGGCCATCCGGATGAAGACCTCGATGGCCTTGTCCGGCTCCTCGTTGAGCAGATAGTTCAGGCCCTTGAAGTACTCGGCGCTGGCGAACTTGGAAGGCAGGTTGCGTCCGGAGCGCTTCCAGCGCCCGAGGAACCAGCCGCCGAAACCGGAGATCAGGATCAGGCTGAAAGCGATGGCACCAGCACTAGCGGTCATGCGGGGGCGGCGGATTGCGCAGGTTGCGGAGTTCGGATTCGGCTTCGACCAGGCTGCGCTTCTGGCGGCGCAGCTCGCGCTTCAGGCGGAACACCACGCTGAAGCCGCTGGCCAGACCCAGCAGCCAGCCGATCACCGCGGCGCCCAACAACGCCGAGGACATGTGCACCTGCTCGCTGCCCACCAAGTAGTCCAGGCGCACGAAGGCGCCGTTCGCATAGGCCAACAGCAATGCCAGCACGAACACCAGGAACAGGGAGATGAATGTTATCCAGCGGAACATTTAGAGTTCGCCCGCGGGCGCCACGGATCAGGCCTCGGCTTCTTCGGCTTCTTCGATGCCATCGCCCTCTTCGCCGTTGACCCGGTCACGCAGGTCCTTGCCGGGCTTGAAGTGGGGCACATATTTGCCGGGCAGTGCCACGGCGTCACCGGTCTTGGGATTGCGCCCCATGCGCGGCGGACGGAAATGCAGCGAGAAGCTGCCGAAACCGCGGATCTCGATGCGCCGGCCCGTGGACAGGGCGTTGCTCATGCGCTCCAGGATCATCTTTACCGCCAGTTCGATGTCCTTGGCGGCCAGATGGCTCTGCTTGCGCGATATGAGTTCGATCAGCTCAGACTTTGTCATGCTCCGCCTTGTGCCGAACGAGTTAGTCCAAGACCCCTGTTCTTGACGCGTCATGGAAGAGCGCCCGCGGCTAGTCGCCGCGGGCACGCGTCTCATCAGTCTTCCTTATTACCGGCGATATGCTCTTTGAGCAAGTCGCCGAGGGCGGTGGTGCCACCCTGGCCGCCGCGGCCGTAGTCTTCCATGGCTTGCGCCTCTTCCTGCATCTCTTTCGCCTTCACGGACAGGCTCAGGGTGCGGTTCTTGCGGTCCATGCCGGTGAAGCGGGCCTCGATCTCGTCGCCCTCCTTCAATACCGTGCGCGCGTCCTCGATGCGGTCGCGCGACAGTTCGGAAGCCCGCAGGTAGCCTTCGATACCGTTGCCGAGATCGACGGTGGCGCCCTTGGCGTCCACCACGGTGATCTTGCCCTTCACGATGCTGCCCTTCGGGTGGTCGGCCAGGAAGTTGGAGAATGGGTCCTTCTCCATCTGCTTGATGCCGAGCGAGATGCGCTCGCGCTCCGCGTCCACCGCCAGCACCACGGCCTCGACCTCGTCACCCTTCTTGTAGTTGCGCACCGCCTCTTCGCCCGGCATGTCCCAGGAGATGTCGGAGAGATGCACGAGGCCATCTATGCCACCGTCCAGGCCGACGAAGATGCCGAAGTCGGTGATCGACTTGATCTTGCCCTTGATGCGATCGCCCTTCTCGTGACCATTGGCGAAGTCGTCCCAAGGGTTCGGCTTGCACTGCTTCATGCCGAGCGAGATGCGGCGACGTTCCTCGTCGATGTCCAGCACCATCACCTCGGTCTCATCGCCCACTTGGACGACCTTGGCCGGATTGATGTTCTTGTTGGTCCAATCCATCTCCGAGACGTGCACCAGGCCTTCGACGCCCGGTTCGATCTCGACGAAGCAGCCGTAGTCGGCCAGGTTGGTGACCTTGCCGAACAGGCGGGTGCCGTTCGGGTAGCGGCGGGCGATGTCGACCCACGGGTCCTCGCCCAGCTGCTTCAGGCCCAGCGACACGCGGTTACGCTCGCGGTCGAACTTCAGCACCTTGACGTCGATCTCCTGGCCCACGGCCACGACTTCCGACGGATGCTTGACGCGCTTCCAGGCCATGTCGGTGATGTGCAGCAGGCCGTCGATGCCGCCCAAGTCGACGAACGCGCCGTACTCGGTGAGGTTCTTGACCACGCCCTTGACCACCGCGCCTTCCTGCAGCTTGGTGAGCAGCTCTTCGCGCTCGGCGCTGTATTCCTGTTCCACCACCGCGCGGCGGGAGACCACCACGTTGTTGCGGCGCTGGTCCAGCTTGATGACCTTGAACTCGAGTTCCTTGCCTTCCAGGTAGACGGGGTCGCGCACCGGGCGCACGTCCACCAGCGAACCGGGCAGGAAGGCGCGCACGCCGTCGATCTCGACGGTGAAGCCGCCCTTGACCTTGCCGGTGATGAAGCCCTTGACGATCTCGCCCTTGTTGAACGAGTCCTCGAGGCGGGTCCAGGAGCGGGCGCGCTTGGCCTTCTCGCGCGACAGGCGCGTCTCGCCGAAGCCGTCCTCGAACGCATCGAGTGCGACTTCGACCTCGTCGCCTACGGCGACTTCCAGCTCACCCTGCTCGTTGTAAAACTGCTCGGCGGGGATGACACCCTCCGACTTGAGGCCGGCGTTGACGATCACGACGTCGGGTCGGATCTCGACCACCAGGGCCTTGAGGATGGACCCTGATTGCATCTGCTTCTTGCTGATGCTCTCTTCGAAAAGTTGTGCGAATGATTCGGTCATTGGGAGTTGCTTGTCCCTCTTGACGAGGGTCCTGTGGGGTTGCACCGCCGCCCGATCCATCGGGAGCACGGGTTGTTTAAAAAATGGGCGGTGGACATCCAGTCCGGCCCGGGATCGGCTCTACTCCGGGAGCCTCAGGCGCTCGCCGGCCAGTTCCATGACACGCGCCACCACTTGGCCGATACCTACGTGGGTGGTATCCAGCCGCACCGCGTCAGCGGCGGGCTCCAGGGGGGAGACGGGGCGGTTCTGGTCCCGCTCGTCTCGGGCACTTATGTCACGAAAAAGGGCGTCAAGGTTAGCAGTTAATCCTTTCTCTATCAACTGGTTATAACGTCTTTGGGCTCTCTCACCGACGCTCGCGGTGAGGAAGATCTTGAGGCCGGCATCGGGGAACACCACCGTGCCCATGTCCCGTCCATCCGCCACCAGACCCGGCGGCCGGCGGAAGCCGTGTTGCAGGTCCAGCAGGCCGGCCCGGACCTCCGGGATGGCCGCGATCCGGGAAGCCAGTTCGCCGGTGGACTCGGCGCGGACCCGCAGGGTCACGTCCTGGCCACCCATCAGGATGCGTTCGTTGCCGGACGCATCCTGGCTGAACTCCACCCGCAGGTTGCGGGCCAGCGATCCAAGTCTTGCCGCTGCCTCGGGTCCCACGCCGGCTTGCTCCGCCGCCAGGGCCAGGAGCCGGTATAGAGCCCCGCTGTCCAGGAGGTTCCACCCTAAGCGCGAGGCCACGGCGCGGGCGATGGTGCCCTTGCCGGAGCCGCTGGGGCCGTCGATGGCGATGACGGGCGACAGCTTCGCGCTCATGCCGCCCGCGCCTGCTCCACGCTGATCTGCAGGCCGGCCGCCTTCGCCACCTGGGCGAAGCCGGGGAAGGACGTGTCTACGTTGGCACAGTCGCGCACCGTCACGGGGCCCTCCGCCCGCAGCCCTGCCATGGCGAAGGCCATGGCGATGCGATGGTCGCCGAAGCTCTGGATGTCGCCGCCCTTGAGGTGTGCGGTGCCGGTGACGTTGATGCCGTCCGGCACCGCATCCACGTGCACACCCAGCGCCGCCAGCCCCGCCTGCATGGCTTGCAGCCGGTCGCTCTCCTTCACCCGCAGCTCCGCCGCCCCATGCACGCGGGTGGTGCCCTCGGCACAGGCCGCGGCGATCAGCACCGCCGGGATGTCGTCGATGGCGAGGGTCACCAGCTCCGGCGTGATGTCGATGCCGCGCAGACGTCCGCCCTTCACGTTGATCTCGGCGGCGGGCTCGCCTCCGCCCAGGCGCGAATGGCGGATCTCGATGTGCGCACCCATGAGCCGCAGGATGCGGATCACGCCGTCGCGGGTAGGGTTCACCCCCACGTCTTCGAGAGTCAGGTCGCTGCCGGGAGTCATGGCGGCACCCGCCAGGAAGAACGCCGCCGAGGACAGGTCCGCCGGAACTTCGATGCGTGCCGCGGACAGGGTCTCGCCGCCGTGGATGCCGAGCCAGCCGTTCTCGCGGATCAGGTGCACGCCGAAGCTGTGCAGCATGCGCTCGGTGTGGTCGCGGCTCGGTCCCGGTTCCTTGATCCAGGTGTAACCGCCGGCGTAGAGGCCGGCGAACAGCAAGGCGGACTTGAGCTGGGCGCTGGCCATCTTGAGGGAGTGCCGCGCCGGGCGCAGCGGCTTCACGGCGTGCAGCGTCACCGGCGCCAGGCCGCCGCGGCTCTCGATCCTCGCGCCCATGGCCGCGAGCGGATCGATGACCCGTTGCATGGGGCGTCGGCTCAGGGATTCGTCGCCCACCAGGGTGGCATCGAAGCCCTGCCCCGCCAGCAGGCCCATGAAGAGACGCATGGCGGTGCCGGAGTTGCCGCAATCCAGGGCCGTGTGAGGCGCCTGCAAGCCATAGAGACCGCCGCCATGCACCTTGAGGCGGGTCGCCGATGCTGCATCCACCCGGATCCCCAGGGCGCGGATAGCTGCCAGGGTGCTCAGGCAATCGGCACCATCCAGGAAACCTTCGATCTCGGTGACGCCTTCGGCGATGGCACCGAACATGAGGGCGCGGTGGGAGATGGACTTGTCACCGGGGACCCGCAGCCGGCCCTGCAGCGCACCGCCGGGCTTGACCGCATAGTCCACGCGTGTGGACATCTCAGCGTCCCAGGACGTGCTTCAGGGCCGCGAGCAGACGCAGGTTCTGCTCCACGAGGCCGATGCTGATGCGCAGATGGTTGGGCAGCCCGTAGCCATCCAGGGGGCGCACGATCACACCTTTCCTGAGCAGGGCCTGGAACACCGGCCGGCCGGGCCGGCCCATGTCCACGGTGACGAAGTTGCAGACCGAAGGGATGGTCTTGAGGCCCATGGCCTTGAGACCGGCGTCCAGCTTGGGCAATTCCGCATGGTTGAGCTTCAGCGTCCTCTGCAGGTGCTCCTGGTCGTCCAGTGCCGCGGTCGCGCCCGCCTGGCCGATGCTGTTCGGGTTGAACGACAGGCGCACCCGGTTCAGCACTTCCACCAGCTTCGGATGCGCCAGGGCGTAGCCCACGCGCGCGCCGGCGAGGCCATAGATCTTGGAGAAGGTGCGCATCACGATGAGGTTCGGGAAGCGCGGGAGCAGCGCGCTGCCGTCCGGGTAGTCCTGCGTGAAGTCCGAGGCGAACTCGAAATAGGCCTCGTCCACCAGCACCAGGCAGTCGGCAGGCACCTTCTCCAGGAAGGCCGTGAGCTCGGGCTTGCCGAGCCAGGTGCCGGTGGGATTGTTGGGGTTGGCGATGAACACCACGCGGGTGTCCGCGGTGATGGCTGCGGCCATCTTGGCCAGGTCATGCCCGTAGGGCTGCGTCGCATGGTCCGGCGGCAGCGCCTCGGCCAGGCGGATCTCCGCGCCGGCGGCCTGGGAGACGATGCCGTACACGGCGAAGCCGTAGCGGGAGATCACCGTGGAACGACCTTGGCCCAGGAACGCACGGGCCACCATTTCCAGGATGTGGTCGGAACCGGTGGCCACCAGGATCGAGTTCGGCTCGATGCGGTGATGCTCCGCCAGCTTGCGCTTCAGGGCGAAGGCGTTGCCGTCGGGATAGAGCGCGGTCTCGTCGAGCGCCGCCCGCATGGCGGCGAGCGCCTTGGGGCTGGTGCCGAGCGGGTTCTCGTTGGAGGCAAGCTTGACGATGCCGGTCAGGCCGAGCTCGCGCTCCAGTTCGCTGATGGGCTTGCCTGGCTCGTAGGGATGCAGGGCTTTCACACCCGGCATGCAGAACTGGAGCGGATCGAACTCAGCCATGGCGGCGTTCGAAGTCGTCCATGAAGTCCACCAGGGCCTGCACGCCCTCTTCCGGCATGGCGTTGTACATGCTGGCGCGCATGCCGCCGGCGAAGCGATGACCCTTGAGGTTGAGCAGGCCAGCCTGCTCCGCTTCCGCCAGGAACACGGGCTCCAAGGCCTTGTCGGCGCAGTTGAAGGGCACGTTCATGATGGAACGCACCGCGGGCTTGATCTTGTTCACGTAGAAGGCGTCCTTGTCGACCCGCGCATAGAGCAGCTTGGCCTTGTGGGCGTTGCGCTTCTCCATGGCTTCGGCACCGCCCTCCTTCCTGATCCAGTGCAGCATCTTGCCGCACACGTACCAGGGGTACACGGAAGGCGTGTTGAGCATGGAGTGCTGCTCGGCGTGGGCGCGGTAATCCATCATGGTGGGGATGCCGGGAGCCGGCGCGCGCATGGCGTCGCGGCGCACGATCACCACGGTCAGGCCCGCGATGCCGAGGTTCTTCTGCGCCGCAGCGTAGATGAGCGCGAAGCGGCTCACGTCCACCGGGCGCGACAGGATCATGGAAGTCATGTCCGCCGCCAGCGGCACTTCCACCTGCGGCACCTTGGCGAACTCCACGCCGCCGATGGTCTCGTTCACGGTGTAGTGGAGGTAGGCCGCGTCCTTGCGCAGCTTCCAGGACGAGACCGCGGGGATGTCGGTGTAGTCGGAATCCTTGGCATCGGCGGCGAGGTTGGCCTGCGCGAGTCTCTGCCCTTCCTGCCAGGCACGGTTGGACCAGTGGCCGGTGACCACGTAGTCCGCTTTGCCGTCCGGTGCAGGCGCCAGGTTCAGCGGCACCATGCCGAACTGGGTGGCGGCGCCGCCTTGCAGGAACAGCACCACGTAGTCGTCGCCGATGCCCATGAGGGAACGCAGCGTGGCCTCGCAGTCGGCGGCGATGGGCTCGAACATGGGCGTGCGGTGCCCCATCTCCATGATCGACTGCCGCGTGCCGCGGTAGTCCAGGAGTTCCTCACGCAGCTCCAGCATCACCTCGGTCGGCAGCATGGCCGGACCGGCGCCGAAGTTGTAACCGCGTCCCTCCACCAAGGTCTTGCGCTTCTCAGCCACCGCCGCCCTCATCGGTCTCCCCCTCGATACGGTCCACGCCCACCAGTTTCTCGCCTTCATCCAGACGGATCAGGCGCACGCCCTGGGTGTTGCGGCCGATCACCGAGATGTCCGCGGCCGGCGTGCGCACCAGGGTGCCGCCGTCGCTGATGAGCATCACCTCGGAGTCCGGCGCCACCTGGATGGCGCCCACCACCGCGCCGTTGCGCTCGGTGGTCTGGATGGAGATCACGCCCTGCCCGCCGCGGCCCTGCACCGGGTAGTCGGCGGCCGGGGTGCGCTTGCCGTAGCCGTGTTGGGTGGCGGTGAGCACGTCGCCCTCGGCCACGATGATGAGGCCGATCACATGCTCGCCCTTGGCGAGCTGGATGCCGCGCACGCCGGCGGCGTTGCGGCCCATGGGCCTGACGTCGGCCTCCTTGAAACGGATGGACTTGCCGTTGGAGGCGAACAGCATCACGTCACGCTGGCCGTCGGTGATGGCCACGCCCACCAGGCCGTCGCCCTGGTTCAGCTCCACGGCGATGATGCCGCTGTTGCGCGGCCGCGAGAAGTTGTCCAGCGAGGTCTTCTTCACGGTGCCGTCGCGGGTCGCCATGAACACGAACTTGTCGGCGGAATAGTCCTTCACCGGCATGGCGGCGGTGATGCGCTCGCCTTCGGCGAGCGGCAGCAGGTTCACGATGGGCTTGCCGCGCGCGCCGCGCCCGGCCTGTGGGAACTGGTAGACCTTTAGCCAGTACACCTTGCCGATGCTGGAGAAGCACAGCACCGTGTCGTGGGTGTTGGCCACGAACAGGTTATCGACGAAGTCCTCGTCCTTCACCGTGGTGGCAGCCTTGCCGCGGCCGCCGCGGCGCTGGGCGCGGTAGCTGGAGACCGGTTGGGACTTGGCATAGCCGGCGTGGGACAGGGTCACCACCACCTCTTCCTCGGTGATGAGGTCCTCGATGGTGAGGTCTTCCTGGTCGGAGATGATCTCGGTGCGGCGCGGGTCGCCGTACTCCTCGCGCAGCGCCAGCAGTTCGCCGCGGATCACCTTCAGGAGCTTGTCCGGGTCCGAGAGGATGGCGCGCAGCTCGCCGATCAGCTCCAGGAGCTCCTTGTACTCGCCGACGATCTTCTCCTGCTCCAGGCCGGTGAGGCGGTGCAGGCGCAGGTCCAGGATGGCCTGGGCCTGGGCCTCGGAGAGCTTGTACTTGTTCTTGATGAGGCCGAAGGCGGCATCCAGCCCCTCGGGCCGCGAGGCTTCGGCGCCGCTGCGCTTCAGCATCTCGGTGACCTGGCCGGGCGCCCAGTCCCTGGCCATGATGTTCACCTTCGCCTCCGCCGGGTTCGGCGAACGCTTGATGAGCTCGATCATCTCGTCGATGTTGGCCAGCGCCACCGCCAGGCCTTCCAGCACGTGGGCGCGCTCGCGGGCCCTGCGCAGGTCGAACACCGTGCGCCGCGTCACCACCTCGCGGCGGTGGCGCAGGAAGGCCTCCAGCATGTCCTTGAGGTTCAGGACGCGCGGCTGGCCGTCCACCAGCGCCACGGTGTTGATGCCGAACACCGACTGCATGGCGGTGTGCTGGTAAAGGTTGTTGATCATCACCTCGGGGTTCTCGCCGCGGCGCAGCTCGATCACCATGCGCATGCCGTCCTTGTCGGACTCGTCGCGCAGCTCGGTGATGCCGTCGAGCTTCTTGTCCTTCACCAGCTCGGCGATGCGCTCCAGCAAGCGCGCCTTGTTCACCATGTACGGCAGCTCCGTCACGATGATGGACTGCTTGGCGCCCTCCTTGCCCTCCACGTGGCAGCGCGCGCGCACGAAGATGCGGCCGCGGCCAGTGAAGTAGGCCTCGTGGATGCCGCGCGCGCCGTTGATGATGCCGCCGGTGGGGAAGTCCGGCCCCGGCATGTGCTTCATCAGGTCGTGGATGGTGAGCGCCGGGTCGTCGATCAGGGCCACGCAGGCGCCGATGGTCTCCCGGATGTTGTGCGGCGGGATGTTGGTGGCCATGCCCACCGCGATGCCGGAGGAGCCGTTCACCAGCAGGTTCGGCAGCTTGGCCGGCAGCACCGAGGGTTCGGTCTCGGACTCGTCGTAGTTGGGGACGAAGTCCACCGTGTCCTTGTCGATGTCGGCCAGCATCTCGTGGGCGATCTTGGCCATGCGCACTTCGGTGTAGCGCATGGCGGCCGGGGCATCGCCGTCCACGGAGCCGAAGTTGCCCTGGCCGTCGATGAGCACGTAGCGCATCGAGAAGGGCTGGGCCATGCGCACGATGGTGTCGTAGACCGCCACGTCGCCGTGGGGGTGGTACTTACCGATGACGTCGCCCACCACGCGGGCGGACTTCTTGTAGGCCTTGTTGTAGTCGTTGCCCAGCTCCTTCATGGCGTACAGGACGCGCCGATGCACCGGCTTCAGG
>Ga0207664_10002252_pt1 | contig 12704 bp, 14 predicted proteins | sample LARL83metaG_FD_184349 | JGI IMG/M metagenome (GOLD analysis project Ga0207664, IMG submission 184349) | Corn, switchgrass and miscanthus rhizosphere microbial communities from Kellogg Biological Station, Michigan, USA - LAR L8-3 metaG... | ecosystem: Host-associated > Plants > Roots >...
GATATTTGTTGCAACGAATGTTGCAGGAAAGCTTCAGCGGTTTTCCGGCCTGCAGGCTTGCAGCAGCTCAAGCAGCGCCTGGAGGCGCGATGGCGCAAGATGGCCAAGTTGTTCGCGGTGTACTTGCCGGATGGGCTCATCCAGACGAGCCAGCGTGGCAAGGCCTTCCGCAGAAATCCGGACCACCACTCGGCGCCGGTCTGGCTCTTCGCGGTGCCGCGACAGCAGGCGGCGCTTCTCCATCCTGTCCAGCAGACGTGTGAGGTCCGGATCGCGCGTGATCATGCGTTCCGCAATTTGCCCGCACAGCAAACCCTCCGGCGCGCCGCGCAGAATGCGCAGCACGTTATATTGCGCGGGTGAAAGGCGTTCCTGCTTCAGAATCCGCGCCGGCCCACGCGAGAGCAGGTCCGTTGTCCGGGCAAGTTCCACAAACAGTGATTCTTCAGGGCAGGGAACGGCCGAGAAACGCGAAGACAGCGTTTTTCCCATTCAGACGGATTCTATCCCGCGACGGCACAGGCAGGAGAACGCCTCAGGCACAGCCGTGACGAATCTTGCAGCCGCTGCAATCATTCCTCGATGGCCAGTTGATCTCCAGGCTCGATGCGGCAGGCCTCGATTTGTCCGGGAGCCAGTTCGAGGACGCTGTGAATTTTGGTGCTGACGCTCGTGAAGCGCCACGGCACCAGATTCGGCCAGACCTTATACACACGCAGACTGCGGTCAAGCGCCACGACGTCGATAGGAAATTTCATCCACATCGTGTGCACGCCCGAAGACGGTCGAATCAGAATTCCGGAGCCCGGATCCAGCCCGCTTTTTCCGAGAAGGCCGAACAATCGCGACAGGGAGGTGTCGGCGAGACCGATTCGCGATCCGACGGTTACAGCCTTCTCAGGAATGGTGACAGTAACGAGTTTCATAGTGCCGCGCCCGATCCCCTGTCGGGCGACGCTGCTCCTCCCGGGACAACGCTCCGCGGGCAGACAAAGAGTCCCCGCGGCGTTGATTGTCATGCAGCCAGGTTTGCCCCGCATCCGGTCCATGCGGGACCCGTTCATTCCGGCGATCCTCTCAGGGAACGTCCGATTAGGCAGCCTTTTTTCTGCGGAGAACAATCACTCCGAGGACGACCACGGCCAGGACACCCGCGACAACGCGAATCATCATGGTGGTTTTCTCCTTTCCGGTGCGCCTTCACGCACCTACTCGTATAATCCCTCGTGCCTGCCGGCTACTTGCTTCCGAACAGAGTCGAAAGACTGATAATCGCCGGCCCCAGCAGCACGATAAAAATGCAGGGGAAGATAAACAGAACCAGAGGAAAGAGAATCTGGATCTTCGTCTTCACGGCGGCTTCTTCCGCCTTCTGTCTGCGCCCCTGGCGAATGTCTTCAGCAAACCGCGCGAGTGCTCGCACAATCGGCGTTCCGAACCGGTCGGTCTGCACAAGCATTCCCACCAGCGCGATGAATTCCGGCAGCTTGGTGCGGTCCGCCAGCCCCTGCCACGCTTCCAGGCGAGGCTTTCCGGCGCGCTGCTCCAGGCTGATCTGGTTGAATTCTTCGTTCAGGTCCGGGTAGCTGACAGCGATTTCCTGCCCCACCCGCAGCATCGCCTGATCCAGGCCGAGGCCGGCTTCCACGCAGATGACCAGAAGATCGATGGCATCCGGAATGCCTCTTTGGATACGTTTCTGCCGGGCGCGTACCGCACGCGTCAGCCACATATCGGGGAGCAGATAGCCGACGGCCGCCAGACACAGGCACCAGAACGCGGTGTTCGTCCGCACGAAGCTGCCCGCCATGATGCCGAGGAAAGGTCCCAGGAACCGGGCGGCAAAGTACACATCGAGCTTGTTCGAGCCGCGCATGCCGGCGCTGACGAAGCGCTGGCGCAGCTTTTCGTCCTGCGTCAGTCCCAGCCGGGCGCGGAAGGCACGAGCCAGGTCGAGCAGCTTTTCGCGTGCCAGCTCTCTGGCCCCGATCTTGCGCTTGTCGGGCCGCTCGCTCTTGACAATGTCCAGAATGCGCCGCGCCTCGACCGACGGCCGAAAGAACCACGGCGCGCCAATGAGCGTGACGACGCAGAAGATGCAGAGCGAAAGCGCGATAAAGAAAATCAGGTTCATGGTGACTGCCTACACTTCGATCTTGTTAATAATCCGACGAATCCAGAACGCCCCCAGGACGATGAAGCCCATCCCGGTATACAGCAGCTCGCGACCCAGAGGAGTTGTGAACAGTGGCTTGGAGTAACCCGGATTGGACACGTTAATCAGCCCCAGCATGATCACGGGCAGCAAGGTCAGAATCCAGCCCGTCAGCCGTCCCTGCGCGGTTTGCGTCCGGATCTCGCCGTGAATGCGCTGGCGCTCCCGGATCACGTTCACGGTGCGATCGAGAATATCGACAAGATTGCCGCCCGTTTCACGCTGTACCAGAATTGCCGTGACCACGACGCGGAGGTCCTGCGATGGCACCCGATCCAGCATCTGCAAAAACGCGTCACGCAGCGGCATGCCGAAGTTCTGTTGCCGGAACACTTCGGCGAATTCCGAAGCTGCAGGTTCCGGACAACCCTGCGCAATCAGTTCGATTGAACCCGCAACGGAGTGGCCGGCGCGCAGGGCGCGAGCCATCATGTCGATGCCGTGCGCGAGCGCGTTGTCAAAAGATTTCATGCGTCGCGCGCGCAGGAAGATGATACGCACCCAGGGCAGGGAGCCGGCGGCCAGTGCAGCAGCGGCCTCCACCACGAACCACGGAAACATCACCAGCACGATGCCGAACCCAACCGCGGCACACACCAGCGACTGCACCATGACGACTGAGGCGGTGGTCTTCGCGCCTGACTGCATCACATAGCGGCTGATCCGCTGGATGGGCTTGTACGTCTCCAGCGTCCGCTCCATCCACCCGAAGCTCGCCTGGTTGGTCTTCCTGAGCAGCTGCGTCGCTTCGACCGGAAGTTCGCCGGGAACCTGGTTGCGCGATGCAAGAGAGGTCAGTCGTGCCTGCACCGTCTTCAACTCGCCGCTCGGTGCGGTCACCAGCATGATGGTTCCCACCATCACCAGCATGAGCACTGCAAAGATTATCAAGATCAACAGCGGAGACATCTCATCACACTTCCTGGGAGTGATCCATCAGGCCGGCGGGCAGGGGAATGCCGGCCGCCTTCAGTTTCTCCCCGAATTTCGGAACGATGCCTGTCGAGCGGAACCGTCCTTTAACCTTGCCGTTCTCGCCCAGTCCTTCTTTCTCGAACACGAACAGATCCTGCATGCTGATCACGTCGCTGAACGCGCCCGTCAGCTCCGAAATGTGGGTTACGCGACGCGAGCCGTCACTCATACGCGCAACCTGCACGATCAGGTGGATCGCGGATGCGATCTGCACCCGGATAGCCTTTTCCGGCAGCCGGATGTCGCCCATCATGCACATCGTTTCCATACGCGACAGCCCGTCGCGCGGGGTATTCGCGTGAATCGTCGTCAGTGAACCTTCGTGGCCGGTATTCATGGCCTGCAGCATGTCCAGAGCTTCCTCGCCGCGGACCTCGCCGAGGACGATGCGGTCGGGACGCATACGGAGGGCGTTGATTACCAGTTCGCGCTGGCGGATAGCGCCTTTGCCTTCCACGTTCGGCGGACGCGTTTCCAGACGCACCACGTGTTCCTGGCGGAGCTGCAGTTCGGCCGAGTCTTCGATCGTGACGATGCGCTCCTTCTCGGAGATAAAGCTGGAGAGGCAGTTCAGCAGGGTCGTCTTACCGGCGCCGGTACCGCCGGAAATCACGATGTTCAGCCGGGCCATTACGGCCGCGCGCAGCACGTCGAGCATAGGCTGCGTAAGCGCCTTGTTGGCCAGCAGCTTCTCCGCAGTCAGCGGGGAAGAGCCAAATCGGCGAATCGAGAGAATCGGGCCGTCGATGGCCAGCGGAGGAATAATGGCGTTGACACGCGAGCCGTCCTTCAGGCGGGCGTCCACCATCGGCGTCGACTCATCGACACGCCGGCCGACAGCCGAAACGATCTTGTCGATAATCTGCAGGAGGTGGCGGTTGTCCTTGAACGTGACGCTGGTTCGCTGCAGTATGCCACGACGCTCCACGTACACGTTGCTGTAGGTATTGACCAGGATGTCATTGATGGTGTCGTCCTGGAGCAGGGGCTCGAGCGGTCCGAGACCGAACAGCTCGTCGAGCACCTCATGCGCCACACGATCACGTTCGGTCGAGCTCAGCGGAACACCCTGTTCGGCGATGACCTGCTGAATGACGGCAAACAGCTGCTGCTGACCGGCGCGGGTTTCCTGCGCCTCTCCCAGTTTTTCGAGGTCGAGGCGATTGATCAGTTCCTGGTGAACTGCCGACTTCAGCTCCTGCTGCTCTTTTTCGCGCATCGGGCGCGCCGCAGTGGAGCCGGTTCTGAGGCCCGGGCCGGTGTTGCGCAGCGCCGGATCTGGTCGGGAAATGTTGATGCTCAGGTCAGCCATGGTTCAGTTACCCCTTTTTCTGGCCCCAGGAGAACAAGCCCTTCTTGCCGCTTGGTGCCGGCTTCACGCCATCCGCGCCCGTAATGATAGCCGCCCACCGGGCAAACTGCGAAGTGTACTCGGTCTTCTTGTCGGGCGAGATCGGTTCGCCTACGTTAATCGAGCGCAGGCATTCCTGATAAGCGTTGCATAGGCGGACTTCCACCGGAACGCGAATTGCTTTCTCGATCTGCTCGATGGCAATCGCGCCGTGGGAAGAGTAGCGGTTGATAATCACATGCAGACGCGCCGAAGTTGATTCGTTGCGGCTGAGGCCGTCAATGTAGCGGGAGAGATCGCGGATGGCTCCGATGTCCGGAGTCGCCACCAGATAAATCTGATCCGAGCGGTCCATCACTGCCAGACTGGCTTCCTCGAGAGAAGTTTCGCAGTCCAGAATGACGTAGTCGTACTCGCCGCGCAGGAATTCAAGCGTGCGCTCGAGGGCGTCGGGATCGATATTGCGCGACGGATCGTGCGACTCCGGCGAGGCCAGCACTTCGAGGCCGCTGGGATGCTTGGCGATGAAGCCGCGCAGCAGGGCAGAGTCCAGCCGATTCACGTTTCGGATCAGCTCGTCGAAGTGATACCTGGCGCCGTCCAGTCCCATGTACAGGCAAATGTGCCCAAATTCTTCATGGTTGTCGATCAGCAGAACGCGTTTGCCATGCTGGCTGACGAGGAAATGGGCGAGGTTCACCGCGATGGTCGTGGTGCCAACTCCCCCCTTCGCGCCGAAGAACGAAATGATGTGACCGCTCGATCGCCCGCGGCCCATGGTTGCCGACCAGGTGCGCTCCTGACGATCAAACGCATCGGCCAGTTGACGCGGCTCCAGTGGCTTGCGGAGGAACTCGTTGCAGCCGGCACGCATCGCCGAAAGCAGAAGATCGGGATCGTTGCGGCCGGACAGGGCTGCTACGAAAATTCTTCCGTGAAAGACCTGGTTCAGATAGCCTGCGGCTTCAATGGCCGCCCGCGGGTCGCGATCGAAATCGATGACCGCGAACACGGCGTCGGCGCTCTTGGTTTCCGGAGTAATCGCTGCGCGGCGCGTTGCCGAGAGATACTCCTCCACGTTTTCGTGCGTCACGCTCCATGGCAGCTGGCCGGCTGCCTGGACGATTCGTTCCGTCAGGTCGCGATCCACCGCGACCGTCATCAGGCCGATGCTCAGGGGCTGAGTGTTCTCCGACTGTTGCATTATTGATTCGCTCCCTGAGAGCTCTTGGGCACAAAGCTCTTGTCGAATTTCCGCGGGTTGAGGAAGGGAACCGGCTGCGCCGGCTGCATCGGCTGCGGATTCTCTGTCAGCGGATCCACGATTGTCGGCGTCACGATGACGGCGAATTCGACTACCGAATGGTTAGAACTCCTGGTCTGGAACAGCTTGCCAAGTATCGGAACATCGGCAATTCCCGGGATCTTTTCCAGCTGATCGGTCGTGCGGTTGTCCAGCAGTCCCGAAATCGCGAAGCTCTGACCGCTCTTCAATTCAACCTGTGTATCCGCGCGATGCGTAACAAGGGCGGGAACCGTGAACCCTGATACTGTCACCGCATTGGTGAAGTCCAGCGAGCTGACTTCCGGCGAAACCTTCATCTGAATCGTTCCGTCCGGCAGCACGTTCGGCGTGAAATCCAGCGATACGCCGAATGGGCGGAACTGGATCGTCACGGACGTAAATCCGCCTGTGCCTCCCTGGACCACGGGGAAGGGAAATTCACCGCCGGAGAGGAAGGAGGCCTTCTGGCCGCTCACCGTGGAAATCGTCGGCTCTGCCAGGATCTGTATGATCTGCTTATTCAGCAGGTCCTGGATCGCCACCCCCGCACCGTACTGCTGGTTGAAGTAGAACATGTTCAGCAGCGACTGCAGCCCCAGCAGGCTGGAGACATTGGCGCCTCCCGATGAGGTCTGCGAGTTTCCAACCGTAATAGCCGGGAACTGACCCGTCGAAACATTCGCCGTATTTTTGCCGCTGGTGAAGAAGTTGAAGCCGAGTTGCTGGGCTCGGGACCGGTCGATCTCTACGACCCGCACCTTGAGCCGAACCTGCGCCGGATGCTGCAGGCTGACCAGCAGTGAACTCACCACATTTTTCGAAAAATTTCCCGCCAGTTTTACCGCTTCGTCGGCAGCGGCCTGGTTCGCTACTGTACCGCTGAGCGCAATCTGATCTCTCTGAACTTCGACCTGGACATTGTCCTGAGGAAGAGCATTCTTCAGTGCAGTGCGCAGCGCGTCGGAATCGAGATTTACGGCCACCTGGTAGGCCTGGGATTGACCGCTTTCATCCCACAAAATCAGAGTGGCGTTGCCCGGCGTCTTCGCCGTGACAACGATCTGATGCGGGTTTGAGGTCACAGAATCCAGAACGTCCGGATTGCTGACGTAGACGCGGCGCAGACGGTCCGGGGTATTGACGAACATCGACTGCCCGACCCGCAGCTGCAGCGATTCCTTGATGAGAGAGGTCGCTCCGCCATTCTCCGCAGCCGGCACCTGTGCGATGGCGGTCTTCCCCTCGGCGCCTAAAAATATGACGGCGCAGAATGCGGCCATGACGGCGCCGCTGACCCTATTCCGGAATTTGCTTTCTCGCCTGACCATTCTCTTGCCTCAGTTAAAGCTCTCTGTTGTCTTTTTCGAGCCCAGGTCTGTTTCGACTACCCACGCCTTGGCTTTCGGTTCTGCCGCAACAACGCGACGCGTGGCAACCGCTACCGCTTTCTTCGGCGCCGCCACGCCGGCAATCAGCTGATTCACTGCGACCGGAGTCACCTGCGCCTCTTCGGCGTCGCCGCCTCTCCGAAGCACAAAATGAATGCTGCCCTGCGCCGCTGCCAATACTGCTTTCTGGGCATCCTGCAGGGACAGCAGCAGGGTCACCACGTCCACATTGGCAGGTTTGCCCGATGGGTCTGGCTGCACCTCGTGCCCGACCGCCAGCACTTCGGCGTTCTGCAATACCGTTGCGGTGATGGGATCCTGGCTGTTGTCGGGCTTGTACGTCACCAGCACGTCCACGTGCGTGGCGGGCATCATGAAGCCTGCGACGCCAATCACCTGGTCGGAACGCAGCGCGACCGCGCGCATGCCAGCCGGCACACGTCCGGAGAGGCCCATGCCGGCGCCTGCCGCTGCAAGCTCCTGGTCCAGCACCGGCTGTCCCGGGGTCAGAGGGTACAGCGCGACACGGCCAACCAGATCTTCCGCCTTGACAAAGGAGCCGGCCAGCGGATTGGTCCGCGGCCAGTTGATCATGGTCAGGTCTTCCCGCTTCAGAATGTCGCCGGGGTTGATCGGATGCGCGGCGGCTACATACTGAATGGGTGCCTGAACCGGAGCCGCCTGGTTGTGCGCCATTTTCCGGACCAGCACGAAGAGGATGGCACCGGAAAGCACCAGTGCGACCACTATTGCGAAGATGAATCTGCGAACCATACCTTTACCTCTGGACCACTGTCATCGCAAGAACGACCGCGGCGCCGGCAGCAATCGCCACCGCATACGGCAAACGCAGCGTGCGTGCATTGCCCACGTGCAGCTCCGGATGAGGAGTCAGCCCCTCATACCGGTGGTGAACCGCAATTGCGCCGACGTTCAGAAACGTTTCCCTGAGCTGCCCACGCCACAGCGCCATGGCAATTCCCATGACCCCACCTGCAAGAGCAGTGAAGATAAGCAGCCAGACGACGTGCGTCAGGCCTGTCAGGCACGCCGCCGCCGCCATGAGTTTCACATCGCCCGCGCCCATGCCGCCCGCGAGCCAGAAAATAAGAAAAAGAACGAAAGCAATCAGTCCCGCGGCCGCCGATGAGCCCATACCATGCCAGCCGGCAGTGAACAGGTGCAGAAGAAGTCCGGCCAGAACGCCGGGAAGGGTCAGCAGGTTCGGTATCCGCCGATCCCGGATGTCGAACACAGCTCCCACCGTGCAGAGAGCGCAGGCAGCGGTCGAGTACAGCAGCTCCGTGTGAAAGGTCGACATCCCGAAATTCCCCAATTAGCCCTCCTGCCTTATCTATCGGAAGGGAGAGCGGAGCTCTTACTGAACACTCGCCCGGTTAACCGGTTGGGGGAGGGCCAGAACGCCAAGCCCACAACACGAAGACACGCCAGGTTGCAGGGAATTCGCCCGGATTTCCCCTACTCCCCGGGCTCAACAATGCCAACCAGGCACGATAAAAACACACCTCTGGCCGCGCCGCGCACACCTGTGAACGGCCAGGAACCACTTCTTTTACCCGTCTTCTGTCGATTACCAGGTTTTGGTAATCGAGTATACACAGCTTCAGAAACCGGTAAAGGCTAATTTTCGAGCTTGGTTATCGAATGCGCCAATGCTGCTGCGACCGCCAGCCAATTGCCTTCGACGTTCCGGGCCGCACCACAAAAAGGGCATTCTCCGCTGATTCGTCCGGCCCCGGTCGCCAATGTCAGCGACCGGAACCTTTCGAATTTGCACAATGCCATCGCCCTGCTGACAGCCGGCCGCGGAGGTCCAGCCACCACCAGGGCTGCATGGGTTTACAGGCTGGTCGCGATGCTGCTAGAACGCCGCTAACTTTCGACCCGACGCTCGTCAGGGCGGAGATAGCAACCAGAGCAATCAGAGCCGCGATCAGGGCATACTCGATCAGGTCCTGGCCGGACTCGTCATTCATGAACTTCGTCATAAGCTGTTTCATCGTTTCGGTTCTCCTCAAAGGTTCCGCAGTACGGACCCTGATGCGCACCCCGTGTCCGACCTGCGTTGTGTGTGATTACCTTGCGCTGGAAGGCCGGAAGAGGGCAATGACCATTAAGTGTTAGGAATTGCTACTTTCCGGTACGGGATTTTGCCCTCTGCGGTGCCGGCGCTGGCCGTGCATGCCTGCAGAGCATCGGTTCCTGGGCCTTCCGGGGCCTCCACCCGGCACCGCTGTGCCACTTTGGGCCAGATTTCGGCGCGCACCGATCGCATCCTCCCACCCGGCCGATCACCCGGTCACAGGGGGCTGGATTGCTGGCGGGGATCGCTGCCCGACCTGCGGGCAGGGGCTGCGTACCGCTCTCGTTGCGCCACTTCATCAGAACGCCAACACGTACCTGGTAGCGCATTAGCGTCATGGTCAATAGCCCGTTTGGGGTATGCCGAAAGTACCCAGGTGGTAGTCATCATGCTGCTTCGTGGTATCGACTGGTCGCGGATGGTGACCAAAGATAGTGGTGGCATTCTCGTCGCGCGCCGCTACTATAGTTCGACCAGGTCACTCCAGCCGCACAGAGGGAAGGTCCGCGGAAGCGCTGGTGAGCCGATTCCCCCATTGCAGAAGGGTTTGTGCCGGGCAGCGCGGCAGATTCGCCGGTTCGTGCAGTCACCGCTTTGGCCGTCTGAACGCGCCCGGGATGTGGAGTCTGATTGGAGGGTAAGTCCGTGAACCGCAACTTTCCAGGCCTCGACAACGACTTCCGCAGCGACAGCGGGCAGACGCTCGTGCTGGTCGCGCTGTCGATGGTCGTTCTGATGGGATTCCTCGGTCTTGCGATCGATGTGGGCAATCTGCGCGCCGCCCAGCACAAGATGCAGCAAACCGCCGATGCCGCTGCGCTCGCCGGCGCACTGGAGATGGCCTACTGCAGTTCCGGTTCGCCTTGCACCAAAATGACCAATGATGCGACCAAGGCCGTTACGGAAAATGGACTGTCTACACCCACGATGTCTGCGAACACCTGTTCGGGAACCGGTACAGGCGTGGCTCTGTTCATCAACTGGGGACCTTGTCTGCTCTCCAACGACCCGAACAAAGGCAGCAGTGCTGTCGTCGAGGCGCTGGTCGCACAGAACCAGGATATGTATTTCGCCAGGGTTATGGGTTTGACCAAGGTTCGGCTATCCGCCCGCGCTGAGGCTGGTCGCGGTCCCTCGTCCGGCTGCGATTTCATCGGCACGAAAGACTTCGGGACACTTCCCGGCGGCGGGAGTTTGTCTGTAGCTTCGGGCGGCAAACTCATCCTGGGTTGTGGGGTTCAGGATGATGGTAGCCTCGATGCGAAGGGCAACGGCTCACACGTTACCGCAACCGAGTTCCAGGTCTCGGGGTCGAGCGGCAACGGCAGCAATCAGTTTTACCCGGCTCCGGTTTTCAATGCACCCCAGGTACCGGATCCGATTTGCCAGTCCTATTCCGATGCCAGCCTGACGAAATACAACTCGACCTCTGCTTGCCTGACCCAGGTAACATACATCGAGCCCACTCCCTCAAACCAAAGCTACACGTGCCAGACATACTCTGGCACGACTACTTCCGGAGCCCTCTCGCCAGGGTGTTATTCCGCTCCGTCCTCGGGCTGCACCCCTGTGGATGTCTCGAAAAACGGCTATGGAAACGATGTCAACAACGCGTGTGACGCGATTAAACTCGGAGCCAATGTCACGCTTTCCCCGGGCGTTTACATCTTCAACGGGGACCTGGACCTGAACGGCTACAACCTGTCCGGTACTGGCGTGACCCTCTATTTTGCCTCGAGCGGAACCACTACACAAATTGGCAGCCTGATCACCAGCCAAAGCAGCAAGATTACCCTCAGTGCGCCTACAGCCGCCTTTTCCAAGACTTCTGACTACACCGGCATGCTGATCTGGCAAGCTCCAGACGATGCCAACACGATTCAGCTGGCTAGTGGCACCGGCTCGATGTGGAACGGAATCATTTACGGTCTGTCCGCAACGCTGGATATGAGCGATGGATCGAACGCAGAGGCAGGGTGCACCGGCAGCTACACGATCATCGATGTTTACAAGCAGGAGTTTGCGCACGGCACCAAGACGTTCAATGTTTGCGCCGATTACTCCAGCCTTGCAAATGGCAATCCGATCCAGGGCTATACGGCGGTTCTCGTGCAGTAAAAGGACGATTCCTGTGAATCCAAGACGTTTTCTCAGCGCCAACAGTGGCCAAAGCCTCATCGAGACAGCGCTCACGCTCTCGCTGCTGATCCTCTTGCTCGCAGCCGCAGTCGACTTTGGCCGCGCGTACTACCTGCTGATTGAACTCAAATCAGCGGCCCACGCCGGCGCCATTTACGGCTCGCAATACCCCACCGACACCAACGGGATGAAGGCGATCGCGTCGTCCAACGCCAAGAATTTGACAAACGTGAACTTTACCCCGACAGCCACGTGGGGATGCGAGTGCGACGACGGCTCGGGGGCTAACCTGGCGACCGGTTCGCCTCTGGCCTGCAGTACGCCCAGCTGCACGGGGGGCAATCTGGTGTACTACGTCGTGGTCAATACTACCGCTTCGTTTTCTCCCATGCTGCCCTGGCCGGGTATTCCATCCACTATGAACCTATCGGAAACAGTAGAGATGCGCAGCACCAACTACTAGCTATGAAACTCCATCGCATCGTTCGAGCCGGCGTCAGAGAACAGAGCGGCGACACGCTTATCGAAATCGCCATTTCCGCAGTTGTCGTTCTCACGCTTATTTTTGGCGTGATGGAATTTGCGCGGGCCATGTATGTGTATCACTTCGTCTCCACCGCGGCGCAGGCTGGCACGCGCTATGCCATCGTGCGCGGCAACAGCTGGAGCACCGACTGCAGCGGTTCCAGCAGCGGCATGAGCTGCAAAGCCGCCGCCTCCGATGTACAGGCCTACGTGCAGGGCTTGGCGCCCCCCGGCGTTGTCGGCTCAGACGTCACCGTGAACACCACTTGGCCCGGCAGCAGCCCCAACGCCAGCATCACCTGCGCGGCGGGTACTCCGAGTCCTGGCTGCGTGGTCCAGGTAGTTGTCTCGTGCAATTTCAGATTCATCGCCCCCTTCATGCCTGCATCGGGGCTGGCTTTCTCTGCGACTTCGCAGCAGGTGATTCAAAAGTAGGAACGTTTCGCCTCTACGGCCTCAAAAGCCGAACTGCGGCTGTTCTGGTAATCGCCTGAGTGCCGCCTCCCGCGTTTGACAATCCCTTCCCCCGCCCCCGAAAATGCTCCGTGGGCTGATCCGCTTTGCGGGAAGCCATCCCTCATTCCGAAATCCCCAATCTTCGGAGCAGCATGAGTATTCTCGATCGCTTTCGCCTCGATGGAAGAACTGCGCTTGTTACCGGCGCCGCCACCGGCCTCGGATCGGCCATTGCCACGGCGCTGGCAGAGGCCGGCGCCGCGGTC
>Ga0207664_10002255_pt1 | contig 12698 bp, 13 predicted proteins | sample LARL83metaG_FD_184349 | JGI IMG/M metagenome (GOLD analysis project Ga0207664, IMG submission 184349) | Corn, switchgrass and miscanthus rhizosphere microbial communities from Kellogg Biological Station, Michigan, USA - LAR L8-3 metaG... | ecosystem: Host-associated > Plants > Roots >...
CAGTTCCCGGAGCGCTTGGGCGGCTGGGTCGTGTCCGCGCCGCAGCGCCACCTGGGCTTGGGTCTGCAGGCCGCCGAAGGGGAACCCCGGAGCCGGGTGGCTGCGGTCGGTACTGGCTGTCTCCAACCGGTCGAGCATGCCTCGGCAGCGCAGCAGTTCCAGGATCTGCCCGGAGAAACCGTTGGCCTTCGGGTCTCTCGCCGGCGCGGCCGCCTTTCCAGCACCAGCGGTCGCACGCCGGCCAGGCGCAGCTCGCCGGCCAGCATCAGTCCGGTCGGGCCGGCGCCCACGATGATCACGTCAACATCCATCATTGTCCGCACCCCGCCCGGTCTGGCGTCGCGTCCCGCGCGACCGGATCGTCGACAACACGCGCATTGTGCGGCAGGACCCGGGTCTTGCCGCAAGAGCCCCGGTGCGCTATATGTTGAGTGTGGAAAGGAGAAGTCGCTCCTTTCCATTCCCGTCCGCTGTGGACGGACTGCCCCTTCACGAAGTGGCGGCGCGCCGCGCGGGGCCGACACCGTCGGCCGACGAGGATCTCCCAGGGACCGACCGGCGTGGAACGAGAAGTTCCACACCCTTCATACCCGACACTGCATTGCTCACATCTGGCACAAACGGGCGCCCTGACGAACGCGCGGCGCCTGCTTCAGGAGGTACTGAGAGACATGGAGAAATACTCGGAATGAAAAGCCTGGGTGACTGCCAGTAGGCCAAACGGAGCAGTATGAGCCGTTATCATTTCCGACCGCGTCCGCTCACCAGGTGACCCTGCTGACCTGCACGGACGACATTTCGGCACAGACGCCACACCAGGATTGCTTGGGCTGACAACGATCCGCGACCTCGGCGTGAGTTCGCAATGCCGCCCGGTCGCGGTCCAGTCCGCCACTGGTTCTCGGTCAAAGCCCTGTCCTGTCGAAAACACTGTCACTTGCGGTGAACTGGGGTTTTAGGCGTGGGTTGATCCGGGAACTCCGTCCATTCGGCCGCACGAAGGGGCAATCCGCGGGGCGCACGCGCTGGCTACCATCGGTGCACAACTCGCGCGATGTATGGAGGTCGGCTATGGCGACCGCGGTCCCCTGGACGAATCCCGAGTTCGATCAACTACTCGAACGAAAGATCGGTTCCGACTGGGAGCGGCGATTCGAGACGAAGTGGGGTTCCGATTGGGACCAGCCATGCGTCCAGGAATTATCCAGCGAACTGGGCAGTGGTTGGCAGGACTACCCCGAGCAGGCAACGGACGTGTTGGCGAACAAGCTGGACACGACTCAGGCAACGCCGGGGGTCGGCCGGCCCGCGACCGAAGCCACGGCGGCGGCACTCGGTCCGGACAGTGAGGTGAATCTGGACTTCAGCCGCTACCCGTGGCTGAATACATTCAACGACGCCGACTCGTTCGCGTCCTGGCTGACGCGCATCGGCATGCCGGCCGAGGACAGCGAGGCGATCATCAATTCCGGCGGCCCGAGCAAGGGCGGCCAAACCGGAGAGCATGATCAGGACCGGATCGTCGATGTGGATTTCAGCCGGTATCAGTGGTTGAACACGCTGACGGAGGCCAGTTCGTTCGAATCGTGGCTGACCCGGATCGGGTTGCCCGCCGAGGACACCAGAATGATCATCAATGCCCAGGGCGCAAACGTTACGGAGGAGAACAAATGACCAGCAGTCTGGTGGCATTGTCGGCGATTCTCGTCGCGGGTTTGGCGATGTGGGATGCCTGGGTCACCTACCGAGGCGACCGGACCTGGCGCAACCTGGCGGCTCTGGTGATTCGGGGTCTCGCGTTCTGTGCTGCCGTACAAACCAATCAGGGCGGGCTGTCCGAGCGGGCTCGCGCGGTATTGCTCGCGGCAATCGAGGCGCTGTCTCTCGACTTCGGTCAGCTGCGGCTGGATTTCCCGGGACTGTAGGACTTCTCTTGATTCGCTCGATTTGCCCATGAGGACACGACCGGCAGTGAGGAGTAAGAATGCCCAGCGCGGACGAGCTGTGGGCGTGGCTGCGCACGCCGTTGCAGGAACTCGCCAGCGAACGAGCCCGCGACCGCGACAAGCCGTGGGAGGAGCTCCGTGCGTACTTCCTATCGCAGTTGGGGCTGCACAATTCCACCGACCACCCGCTCGCCGACGGTCTGCTCACCCGTCTGGATGAGCAGACCGCCGACGAGCGCGGTGCGACGCTCGATGACAGCGGCAAACTGGAGACGCTCGGGTACGAGTTCGCCACCCGATTCGCCGACCAGCAAGGCGGCCCGGCCCGGCAACAAGGCGGGCAGGAAAGCCAGTCCTACGACGAGGGTGCCTGGCGGCAATTCCTCGTCGAGAACGGTCCCCGCTGGGCGGGCACCGACGACACCTGGAGCCAGTTCAGCGAATGGTTCGCCTACCAGGCCAACCAATCCGGCGTCGGCACACCCGCGGCCGCACTGATCCATCACCTTGCCGCACAAAACGCGCAGGACAGAATCGCCACCCTCGCACAATACGGCGTCACCATCACGGCTCCGGTGACCGCCGCCGCAGCGACGTCGCAACAGTCCTACGACGAGGGTGCCTGGCGGCAATTCCTCGTCGAGAACGGTCCCCGCTGGGCGGGCACCGACGACACCTGGAGCCAGTTCAGCGAATGGTTCATCTACCAGGCCAACCAATCCGGCGTCGGCGCGCCTGCCGCTGCACTGATCCAACATCTCGCCGCACAAAACGTGCAGGACAGAATCGCCACCCTCGCACAATACGGCGTCACCGTCACCGCGCCGGCCGCATCGGCCGGACCAGCCACTTCGGCCCAGCCGGTGGCGTTGACCGAGGAGAACGTTCAGTCGCTGCTCGACGAGACGGCGGGGTTCGACGACATCCCTGAGGAGCGGCGCAGGGAACTCATCCGGCAGGCCGCCACGGGCCTGTGAGCCGCGATCCGCAGCACAGAAAGGAGCAGCTCGATGACGACGCCGCGCGAAATACAGTTCCAACAACAGGTGGCAAGAAGAATCTCCGTCATCGCAGGTCACCTTGTGCCGGGTGCCCAGCTGACGCAGCCATCGGTGCAGCAGCCCGAGACCACCAAATCGCCTGAGGAGTTGTACGGCAGCGCCAAACTGCCGGGCAAGGTGAAGGAACAGGAAGCACCGTTCAACGCAGACGGCAGCAAGCGAAGCGGTGACATCGTCGACAAGGACGGCGTCAAAGAGGCCCCGATGCGCCTCAACGCCGCATACTGCGACCTGGACCTGGACGGCGGCAAGTTCGCGCCGGTCTCCGGTGTCATCTATCTCTGGGCCATCCGCGACGACGGGCACCTCGTCGTCGGCGTGGAGGACCCGAGCAAGATGCGGGCGGCATTCCAGTTCGACCCGGCCGAGATCGTGAAGTCGATACAGGCCAAGAAACGGGAACTGGGCGAGCCGGTGCCGCCCGACGGTGTACTCGACGGATTGGGCCACCCGACTATCGCGATCAAGTTCGGCCCCAACGGTGAAGCGTTGGTCGGCACGGCCAGGATCGGCGGGGAACTGGAAGCACACGGTGGCTCCTGGAAGATCAACGACCATTCGGGACGATACAGCGCGGGCCGCACAGAGGTCCTGCGGTATCTCCTCGAAGCAGCAAAAAAGTTCCAGAGCTTCAGCATCGACGTCCAATTCATCCAGTCGAAGATAGAATTCGAGGACCAGATCAAGTCCATCACCGAACTCACGAAGTGACACCGGCCGGCCGCGTGGCTGCCACCTGCATACAGACGTCTGCCGTCAATGCTGGGCTGCGGAGCCACGCGGACGCGTCCATGACCGGCGCCGATCAACCCGGAGCCGACTCAGGCGCCCGGACCTCCTCTCTCACGACTGGACGACATCACTACTGTCGTGGCGGGGTCCAGAACATGAAACTCCAGGGCATCGCGCGCCGATTCCTGGCTACATTGCGTCAGCACCGCTGAGTCGGCTCAGCGGTGGCCTCCCTGACGGCGGGGTCTGCCGCGCTTGGGGGTGCGCTCGCGGGCAGGCACCTTCGGCGTGGTGGGCCGTGGCGGGTCCGGCGCGCGGCCTCGCGTGCTGTTCACGGTCCGGCCGCGCACGATTCCGATGAACTGCTCGACCAGGTCACTTGTGTCCACAACGGACGGCCAGACGAGCGCGACGCTGGACTGCGCCGCGTCGGTGACCGGCCGGTGGATCAGGTCCTTGCGGTGGTGCAGCCGCGCCAGCGACAGCGGGACCAGCAGCAACCCGGCTCCGGCCGCGACCATGCCGATGGCATGTGCCGTGGTGACCGGTCGCTCTGTCGCCGGCACGCCGGGTGGCCCTGCCCAGTCCAGGACATCGTCCCGCGGATGCAGCACGACCTCGTCGGCCAGGTCCGCGCCGGTCACCTCGTCGGCGGCGGCCAGCCAGTGGTCCTTCGGCGCCACGACCACGGTCGTCTCGGTGTAGAGGGGGATCGCATGCAGGCCGGTCCTGTCGATCGGCAGCCGCAGCAGCGCGGTGTCGACGGCACCGTCACGGACCAGGCCGATGCCGTCGTCGTTGCCGGTGTCGATCAAGGTGAGCGGCACGCCGGGCTGCCGCTCCGCCCAGGTCCGCAGCCACTTCGATGGCGTGACGCCCGGGACATAGCCCAGCCGGAACGACGAGCCTGTCATTGTGCCAGGTTAGCGGGCTGGTCAGAGCCCCGTGCGCGGTGCTCGGTATCCTGGAGGTATGACGTCGCGTAAGACCGTCCAGACGATGAAGCCCGCGACCGCGGCGAAGAAGCTGGGCGTCTACCTCGAAGCCACGCCCGAGGACTTCCAGCGGGGCGTGGTCTCCCGCGACGAGCTCAACGCGCTGCAGACCGACGCGCCGGAGTGGTTGCAGGAACTCCGCCGAAACGGCCCGCACCCACGACAGGTCGTCGCGACGAAACTCGGCATCTCCATCAGCGGCCTGACCCGTACCGGCATCACCGAAGCCCTGACGACCGAGCAGATCGACGCGATCAAGGCCGAGAATCCCGAGTGGCTGCAAGAGGAACGCGCCACCCAGGTCGAATTCCGCAAGGAAGTCGCCCGGCTCAAGGAATCGCGCCGGACCAGCTGACCATTTGGCTGTGGGTGCCGAAAACTGTGTCACATCATGCGACCTGCTGATATTCGTGGATCAGGCCGCTGAGCCGGTCGCGCCTACGCGCTACGCGACGGCCGTACCCATCCAGCACGAGGATCTCCGCGTCATTGGCGGCCTCGGACCGCGCGCACAGCACGGCGTTGTCACCGGTCTCGATCAGCCGATGGCCGCCAGCGTGCCGTTGGCGGCGCGTTGCAAGCTCAGGGCTTGCGGCCGATAGCGGCGTAGATGGCCGATCGGCTCGGGGGCTCGTCGGCGAGGTCCGGATCCGATGTCGCGGACTCTTCCGGATGCCACTCCGGAGTCCAGACCAGGCCAGGCGGAATAAGCTCGAAGTCGCCGAACAAGGCCTTGATCTCGGCGTGCGAACGCCTGGTCATCGCAGTGCCGGCGCGGCTGTAGAGATCCCGCAGTTCGGCCAGTTTCCCCACGACATCGTCGGGCACGCCGTCCCGGGTGCCGTGCGACAGGACCAGATACGAACCCGGGGGCATCAGTTCCCGGTACCTGGAAACGACTTCCGGGCCGATGTCGCGACCGTGTTCGTCCAACTGCGCGAAGTGTAGGACCGCGACCAGCAACACGGCGACCGGCCTTGACAGGTCGATCAGTTGCGTGTCCAGCACCTCGTGCCACAACCGGTCGGGTGCGCGAATGTCCGCGTTGATCGCAGTGTGCCGGTTCCGATCCCCGTCCTCCTCCAGCAGCACCTGTGAATGGGCGACGGCGACGGGTTCGTTGTCGACGTAGACGACCTTGGACTTGCCCGGATCGACGGAATCGGCCACGGAATGCGTACTGTCCATAGTGGGCAATCCTGCGCCCAGATCGATGTACTGCCGAACACCCAGGCGCATGAGATGGCGGACCGCGCGGAACAGGAACTGGCGGTTGGCGCGGGCGATCGACCTGATCTGTGGGAATGTCGCCAATGCCTGATCGGCCAACTCGCGGTCGATGGCGTAGTTCGTCCTGCCGCCGAGATAGTAGTCGTAGACCCGGGCCACGTTGGGAATCTCCAGGTTGACGCCCGTTGGGGGGAAGGGATCCTCGGTCGGCTCAGGCATCGCGTTCATTCCCGTCGCGTCGCGTTCCCGGTTCGACGTGCCGGGTTCAGTAATACACGAGTACTGGAAGGTCCGCGGCACGGGGTCACCCACTCGCCAGATCGTGTCGAAGTTGGCGCAGCGCGACACAGGTGGCCTCGCGATCGAGCGCGGCGCGGGACAGCTCCTCCCACGTGGCCTGCGCCTTCGTCAGGCCGCTTTTCGACCGGAACGATGTTGCTCCCACCACGTGTTCGACGTACACAAAACATCGTTTCGGTTCGGGTAGCAGCAGGATGGAAAAATCGCCGTGCAGGTCGACGATCGTGGTGTCGGTGGGCAGCAGTCGCACGGTCACCCGTTTATTGGGCAGGTCGAGCGGATCGGCGGGATCGTTGATCGCCAACAGATAGTCGATCTCGTCCTGGACCGGGCGCGGCCCGAGGGAGGACGCGAAGTGCCGCAGTGCCGCCTCCGCGAGAATGCAGTCGTATCGCCGCAGGTCGGGTCGCCGGAACAGCTTCTTGCGTTCGCTTCTGCGGCGTAGATAGGGCGCCACGTCGACATCGCGATTACTGGTGAACAGCTCCAGCATGAAGTGTTCGGACTGTAACGGGCCGGGAATCCGGAGTTCATGCCAACTCAGGATGTCGGTGGCGAACTGTTCGTCCGTGATGTACGGTTCGGCGTAGTCCGGCATCGCGGCCAGTTCACGCGTCCACGGGTGGCCGACGGCGTTTCGGGCGGCCAGCTTGTGCATCTGATCCGCTTCTTCCTCGCCGATGCCCAGTACGGCGATGAAGCTGTCGATCAGGTCCGGCGGGATCCTCAGGGTGCCGGCTTCGTACTTCTGGATGTTGCCCTGGCTGTAGCCGACCGCCTTGGCGAGCCGCTGTTGGGTCATGCGGCCGCCGTCGGACGTCCGTGCGGCATGCCGGGCCTTGACGATCATGTCTGCCAGTTCCCGGCGCGCCTGGACACCCTCGGTGGACACGATCGGCCTCGTCATCACTCAAACGGATACAGTTACCCGGGTACTCTAAGCAGCGACGGGTGCGTTCGTGTACTACTTTCTTGGTGCTGTGCGCACCGAAAGCGGGCGATTGTCGCTCGACCTGGTGATGTGTCCGCCGTTTCACTCAATCGGGTGATGGGCGAAACGCAAGTTGCTGTTACAGATCGTAGCTTCCGGAGCGCGTCCGGAGCATGAAGCAGGCCCATTCACGACCGCCGAACACCAGGTTTCGCATGGCCGCGCTGACCTGTGTGGACTTGCGCACGGCCACGCCGTCGGGATCGACCAATTTGATCTCGACACAGTTGCCGCCGTCGGACTTGCACCGCGTTGATCGTTTCCAGCCCGTTGCCGGTCGGGCGGGTTCCACCATGGCCATGACGACTCCCGATGATCGTCGTGCTGCTGGGTGCTGTGATTAATTATCGGCCATGATTAATCACAGCACAACCAGGGGAAGTGGCCATTTTCAGGGCGATTGGTCGACACCGGCCCCGCGCGGCGGACCGGCGATCCGACCGCGCGGGACCGGCAGGGTCCGCACTAACCGTGCTGCCGATCCACGACGGCGGCGACCACCTGCGTCGCCGCCGGAGCGCACAGCAGGACGACGGCGAGCACCATGGCCACACCGATCAGACCGACGATCGTGATCGCCAGGACATGACATACCCGCATGCGGTCGCCCAGCGTTTCGCTGATCAACGCGATGACCGTCCGCGGCGGTTGCCGATGCCGGCCTCCATGCCGCGGCCACACCGGAGACTGTGGACAGTCGCCGCCGCACGGCGCCGCGCCTGCACCCGGGCTACCCGGCAGTACGCCAATCACCGTTGGATACGCTCCTTTCGCTTGGGGCAGTTCAATGTTGTGGCAGCGGGTCTGCTCGTTTTCCAACCGGGCAACCCCACCGCTCGGAGTATGGCGGAAACAAATGCCCACCACGAACGCGCCCGCGATTACGCGCCGGGCGAACCGGTTCGCGCGACAAACGGTACCCGCTGATGAGCCCGGCATATCACCGGGCTCCACGATCTGGTGACACGACGGGCTAATTAATTTTGCCAGTGTGACACACGAGCAAATGGCGGGCCGCTCGATTAATTACGTCCAGGAAGCGAGCGATCGGCATTGCCTCGTCGACGGGGAGTGCCATGGATGTCGTACGCGTCGCGACCGCTCGTACGGATCGTGTCCGTTATCGACGTATCCTCGTGTTTGTCGAATTCCTGGCTGGACGGGTGCGTGAGATCGGCACCGCCGACCTGCGGAACGGCCGTTGCGCCGGGGTGCGCGGCAGTGGCCGGTCTGCGGTGTCGGCCGCCAGTACCGACCGCGCGAGCGTGACGGCGAATGCTGCCGCGTTGCCAGCGGCGACCGCCCGCCACTCGATACTTTCGGCGCCGTACTTGTTTCCGTCGGCCCGGTCGCTGATGCCTCGGACGGTCAGGAACGGCACCCGGTTGAGGTGGGCGGCCTTCGCGGTGCCGGCGCTTTCCATCTCGATCGTGGCCGCGTCCGAATAGGTGGTCCGCAGCTGGTCGGCCAGCGGTGTCACCTGCGAGTTGAGCACGACTTCGCCGGCTGCCACCGGTCGGAACCGGACGGCCGGTGGCCGGCCCTTCGTGCCTCGGCGCAACCGTGTCCACGAGCCGGTCCGGTGCACCTCCCGGGCCAACTGGTCCAGGACATGGTCGGCGTCCCACGCCTGCGGCCGGGACTGGAAGCCGCCGGTCTCGTCGGTGCCGCCGTGGTAGCCGTAGACCTTGGTGGCCACGACAACGGATCCCAGTTCCAGGTCGTCGTGCAGGGCGCCCGCGATGCCGACGAACAGTATCGCCCGCGGCCGGAATGCGGTGATGGCCCGCTCGGCGATCACGGCGGCCGCCTGGTTACCGGTGCCGATCTCGGCCAACGCGATCCGGCCCGGTACCCCGTCCAACCGGCCGACCTCGAAGATCGTTCCTGCCGGATGCCGGCGGCGGACGGGTTCTCGCAGCAGTCCGCGTACCGCGTCGTATTCCGCGTCGAACGCGGTCAGCACCACGATCACCCCCGCCGTGTCACGATCCGACCGCCGGCATTCGTGGCAGGGCACGATGTCGTTGTTTTCCCGGACGTATGTCCTTGAACTGTCCGGTATCAGGATGCGGAGGCAGGAAAGTGTCACGGATACCGCTGCGGTAAGGCCGACAAAGCCCAGAATCGTCCGGAAGACGTCATTTGCTCGCATCGAAGCCCCCATCGCCGGGCGACGACGGAACCTCCGCGGCGGCCGACCTGCAATATGTTCGACGCCGATTCTCTCCATCGTCCGGGCCGCGACCTGTCGGTCGCCTGTAATCGCAGGTCAAGGATGGCCGAAGGTGGCCAGCGGCAGCCATGCAGCAGACAGTGGTAAGACAGCGTCTCATATGGCAGGCGGCCTGCTCGTCGCCAGCTTTCGCCTACCTTTCATTGCCCTCTCAACGGCCCTCGGTTGGTCGGTTGCGACTCGTGATCGGCCGAGCTAGCCTCGAATCCGGCATGATTGTGGACTGTGCGTCGAGCGAGGCCAACCAAAGGACAGGCCGGTGGCTGTACGGTTCAGGGTTCTCACGCGGACCGGCCTGCTGATCGGCGATCAATTCAACGACCAGTGGGGCCGGCCGAAGATCCGTGGGTTGTTGGCGGTGCTGTTGCTCACCCCGAATCAGCCCGTCGCCCAGGACAAATTGGCCGAATGGTTGTGGCCGGAGAGCGCGGCCCCCCGTGATCTCGCCGGCGCGGTGCAGAACCTCGTGCACCAGGTGCGACACTTCCTCGGTCAGATGGCCGATCCGCCACGGCTGCCGGTGGAGCGCGGGCAGGGTGCGTACTGGATCGAGGTCGCCAAATCGCAGATCGACTATTTCGAGTATCGCCGCATTGTCACCGCGGCGGGGCAACTCGGGCGGGACGGAAACCACCAGGCGGCACGGGATCTGCTGGTCGCCGCGGTGAACATGTGGTCTGCGGAACCCCTGGCCGATCTACACGGCGACCGGGCGAACGACTGGCGGCGCTGGGCCGACACCGAACTGCTCATTCCCGCGCAGGGCAGTCTGATGGGCGAGCTGATCGCGTTGGGCGAGTTTGACGAGGTGTTGACCAGATGCACCGAGCTTCCCGTCGAGCACAACACGCATCTTGTGTTGGTCAAGCGCAGGCTGGAGGCGTTGATCGGCCTGCACCGTGGCCGGGAGGCCGCAGAGTACAACATCGTGATGCATCGGAAGCTACGCGCGGACGGTGACGACGCGGCCGCGGACGAACTGGCGCGATTCTACGGTGAACTGGTGCGCGGCCGCGTGCCCGAGGTGAAGACACGTGTTCCGCCGGCCAGAAATCTGCTGCCCCGCAAGGTACCGGACTTCTTCGACCGCAACGACCTCGTCCAGCACCTCGACGAGATCGTCGCCACGCGAACCACACCCACGATCGTCCTGGAGGGCGCGGCCGGTGTCGGAAAGTCGGCGCTCGCCGTGCACTGGGCGCACCAGGCCGCCGAGCGATTTCCCGGCGGACTACATTATGTTGACCTGGTTGGATTTTCGGCCAACCGAGCCGTCGAGCCCGGTGTGGCCGTGGACAAACTGCTCACCCAACTCGGCGTCGCGTATGATTCGGAGACCACCGCGGACGCCCGCGCCACGGTGCTGCGTGGCCTGCTCAGCGGTCGGGACGCGCTTGTCCTGGTGGACAACGCGATGAGCACCGAGCACGTCCAGCCGCTGATGAACTGCCTGCCGTGCACCGTGGTCATCACCAGTCGTAGGCGGTTGAGTGGCCTGAGCCGGATGGGCGCCATCACCGTCCCCGTGCCGCCGCTGGGCGACTCGCCGAGCCGCGAGTGGTTGAGCAGTCAGATCGGCGGACGGGGACTCGCGGAACCGGGCGCGCTCGGCGAACTCGCCGAGCTAGCCGATGGAAACTTGCTGTTGCTGCGGCGGGTCGCGGACCATGTCCGGTCGACACCGGGCGCGCGGCTGGCCGAGTTCGTGGACGAACTGCGCCACGACGACGCCCTGCTGGACCTCGGGTTGGACGACGACGATCCGGACGGCAGCGTCGGCGCCGCGTTCTCGTGGTCCTATCTGGGACTAGACGACGACACGAAACGCGCGTTCCGTTTGCTGAGCAACCATCCAGGCCAGGATGTCAGCGTGGCTGCTGCCGCCGCACTGATCGGCGTCGACCGGTTGTCGGCCGCACGGCAGTTGGACGGCTTGGTCAAAGAAAACATGCTGGCGCAGCCGGAACAGCGGACCCGCTACCGGCTTGCCAGCCTGCTCCGCAAGTACGCCGTCCGGTGCGGTGCTTCGGAACATTGGCGAGACGAAAGTCGCGCCGCGCAGGAACGAATGATGTCGTACTATCATCATGCCGCGCACCGGGCCGACCGAATCAGTTTCCCCAACCGGGCCGGCAGCGCCGTGGAGCCGTTGGTCGCGGATGTCACTCCGCCGACGTTCGACAACGCGACGGTGGCCCGAGAATGGCTCGTCCGGGAACGGCTGAACCTCACCTCCGTCATAGGGTTCGCCCGTACGCACGGCTATCACAAATACGTCACCGCGATGTCCGGTGCCACGGGCGAGACTTTTCTGCGGCTCGGGTATTATCGGGACGTTTTGTTCGGCCTGCGCGCGGCAATCGCGTCCGCGGAGGCCATCGGCGACGTCGAACTCCTGGCCGACTCGCTCGGAAATCTCGGATTCGTGCTCCTGCGACTTCGGGACTATTCCGCTGCGGAGGACTATTTCCGCAGGTCGAAGGAAATGTATGACCGAATCGGCCTGCCGATCGGAATCGCCACGTCGCTCAACCGCATGGGCCGGCTCTTTGTCGAGCGTAATGACTACCCCCGCGGCATCGAAACGCTACAAGCAGCCGTGCGGGCGTTACGGGCCATCGACTTGCCGATGGCGAGGGGCCACGAGGTCGTCGCCCTCTACCGGCTCGGTGAGGCGTTTCGCCGGGCGCGTGACCTCGACGCGGCCATTCGCCACGCCAACCAGGGGTTGTGGCTCGCCGAGACGTCGTCGGACGTGCGCGGCAGCGCCTACTGCCACGCCGAACTGGCCGCGACCTGCTACGAGCTCCGCGATCTCCAACTCGCCCACAGCCACAGTGTCAGGTCGAGCGAGCTGAGCCGGGATCTACAGGACTACGAGTTGGCGGCGAAGAATTGGCGAATACTCGGCCTGATCAGCCGGGACCAGGGCGATATCCAGCGGGCCCAATACTACCTCCAAGCCGCGGCGGCCGCCGCCCGCGAGTCACGGGACCTGTTCGGTGAGGCTGAGATGTATCACCTGCTCGGCCAGTTACTCCACGACGCCGGGGACACCGACAAGGCCGTCGAGTGGTTGACGAAGGCCATGACCATCTTCGAGCACGTGAATGATTCCCGGGCGGAGAACATCCGGCGACTGCTTGATTAATCAGCCAATTAGTCGGACTTCTTCCCGGGCTCGGGCCAACCGACGTGGCGGCCGGC
>Ga0207664_10002256_pt1 | contig 12698 bp, 5 predicted proteins | sample LARL83metaG_FD_184349 | JGI IMG/M metagenome (GOLD analysis project Ga0207664, IMG submission 184349) | Corn, switchgrass and miscanthus rhizosphere microbial communities from Kellogg Biological Station, Michigan, USA - LAR L8-3 metaG... | ecosystem: Host-associated > Plants > Roots >...
CCGCGGCCGAGATGCCGCGCGACGAAGACCGTCATGCTCATCCCGCCGTAGTCACCGCCGCGCGTTTCGGCGTAGAACTCGGTCTCATCGCCGAACAGGGCCGCCACCTCGACGGTCTCGACGGCGCAGCTCACCCAGGTCAGCAGCGAGGTGTAGTACGCGGACGAGCAGTCAGCCTGGTCCGTCCCCGCCGCCGCCCCCAGCCGCATGGCGACGACGGTCTGCCGCAGCACCCGTTCCATCGGGCGGCCCATCCCGAGGTCCGCCGCCAGTGACATCGTTGCCACCAGCTCGGCCAGTGTTACCGGCCGCAGCGAACCCGAAGCCGCCATCCGCTTCCCCCGTACTCAGGATTGCCAGGTGATGCGTTTGAGGTTCCCGGAAAACCCGTCCGAGGGCAAACTGGGCCCGGTGAGCTTTGTACCGTACGACCGCCCGGTCCGGGCCGCGTTCATCGGCCTGGGGCGGATTTACGACCTGAACGTGCGCGCCTACACGGCTAATCCCGATGTCGAGGTGGTCGCGCTGGTGGACCCGGACGAAGAGCGCCGGGCGCAGCGCCAGGCGGACTGGCCGGACGCCCGCGTGTTCGCGTCGGCTGCCGACCTGGCCGCGAGCGGCCTCGCGGTCGACGCGGCGGAGGTTTTGCTGCCGGTTCCGCTCCACGCGGACGGGGTGAGCGAGCTGCTCTCGTTCGGATGGCACGTGAACATGCAAAAGCCGATGTGCAACCACCTGGCGGAGGCGCGGCGGATGCTCGGCGCGGCGCAGGCGCACGGACGGGTGCTGCGGGTGATGGAGAACTACCTGTTCTACGAGCCGCTGCGCAAGCTCAAGGCCGTCGCCGGGTCGGGGGAGATCGGCGAGGTCAGCGGCTACCACATGAAGATGACCGGGACCGGCCTTGGCGGCTGGGAGGTGCCGATTAGCAGCTTCCTGCCGCAGCTTGAGCAGATGCAGCGCGGTCGCGGCATCCTGGTGTTCGATGACGGCTGGCACAAGCTCTCGACCGCCCTGTGGCTGTTCGGCCCGGTGCGGGAGGTCCGCGCGTGGATCGGGAACACCCCGGTCGGGCCCGGCGTGGACATCGACGCGCCGGCCACCCTCGTGTGGGAGCACGACAACGGCGTCCGCGGGGTGTGGGACATCACCCTGGCGATGGACATGTACCTGCGCTCCGACTACTACACCAACGACGAGCGCTGGGAGATCACCGGCACCAAGGGGTACGCGCGGGTGAACCGCTGCACCGGCCGCGGCATACAGGAGCCGAGCCTCGAGGTCTACGCCGACGGCGTGCTGCGCGCCTACCACGCGCTCGACGACGACTGGGCGAGCAGCTTCCGCGACTCGGGCCGCCACTGGCTGCGCTGGCTGCGCACCGGCGAGGGACCGCTGTCCTGGAGCGGTGAGGAAGCCGTCGACGTGCTGCGGTTCGCGCTGGCGGCCTACGCGAGCAGCGCCGCCGGGGGAGTGGGCGTGGACCCTGGTCAGATCGGCTTATGCCGAGAAGTAACTCTCAGGCCACTGCGATGGCGCAGCTCGACCCGGGCGGGGTGAGCTGGACCACCCGGGCTTAAGAGTGACCGGCCGCCTTGATCTGGCTGGCCAGGGCCTTGAGCGCGTCGGCGTAGATCTCGGAGAAGCTGGGGAAGGGCTGGATGACGTCGCGCAGCACCGCCAGCGGCACGCGCGCGCGGACGGCCAGCGTGGCCTGCTGCAGCCACTCGCCGGCCTCCGGGCCGAGCGCGTAGGCGCCGGTCAGCCGCTCGCCGTCGCTGAGCAGCGTCAGGAAGCCGTTGGACTGGGCGTAGGCGTGGGTGTAGGTGGCCGTCTTGGCCACCTCGGAGAGCAGGGCGGTGGCGCTGAACCGGTCGTCCGCGACGCCGACGGAGGCCGCCTGCGGGTCGGTGTAGACGACGTCCGGTATGGCCTCGTAGTGGGCTTCGCGGGACTCGCCGAGAATGTTCGAGGCGACGACCTCGCCCTGGTACTTGCCGACATGGGTCAGCTGCCGCACGCCGGTGACGTCGCCGACGCCCCACAGGCGGTCACCGGCGCGCAGGTGCGCGTCGACCGCCAGGCCGTGCGGCCCGGCGGTGGCGCCGACCGAGTCCAGTCCCTCGGGCATGCGGGGGCGCCGGCCGGTGGCGACGAGGATGCGGTCGCCGCGCAACTCGCGGCCGTCGTCCAGGGTCAGCACGTAGTCCACGCCGTCGCGGGCCGCGGCGGTCGCGTGCACGCCGAGGATCAGCTCGATGCCGTCCTTCTTCAGGCACTCGCCGAGCGCCTCGCCGAGCCGCGCGGGCTCGTGGGCGAGCAGGTGCGCGGCCCCTTCGACCAGCGCTACCTCGCCGCCCAGGCGGCGCACGGCCTGCGCCATCTCAACGCCGACCGGGCCGCCGCCGAGGATGAGCAGGCGCCGCGGGACGGACTTCATGCCGGTGGCTTCGCGGTTGGTCCAGGCCCCGTCCAGCTCACGCAGCCCGGGGACGGGCGGGATCACCGGGTCGGACCCCGTCGCCGCGACCACGTGCCGGGCGGTGTGCCGCACGCCGTCGACTTCGACCACGCCAGGGCCGGCGAGCGTGCCCGTCCCGCGCAGCAAGTCGATGCCCTTGCTGGCCAGCCAGCGCTCCTGCCCGGCGTCGGAGTAGTCCGAGACCATGAAGTCGCGGTAGGCGAGCGCCGCCGCCACGTCCACCTGCGCGCTGGCGCCGACCTCGCGGGCCCCCTGCACCGCCTCGCCGGGGCGCAGCAGCGTCTTGGACGGGATGCACGCGTAGTACGAGCACTCGCCGCCGACCAGGTAGCGCTCCACCAGGGCAACGCGCAGCCCGCCGTCGGCCAGCGCCCCGGCGCAGTGCTCGCCGGGCGAGCCGCCACCGATCACGATGACGTCGTAGTCGCTGCTCTCGGGCATGGATGTCCTCTCTCTGCGCCAGACTGACGGAGTCAGCCAATCACGTTCGGCCACCGGCCGGGCAGGCGGGTAGGAGCTGGGGCATCGACCGGTGTTCAACCCCCTCAGCAATCGGCCGATTAATTCTGTTGTGGTTTCCGGTACTCCGGGGTTAGCCTTTAACCATGACGTTCAAGCAGGCGAATGAATCGCGCGGATGGTACAGCCACCCGCAAACGATGCTTGCCCTGTGCGTCGCGGAGGTTCCCGGATAAGGCCCGATTTCGAGTCACCGGGAACCGCCCGAGGGAATATCCTCCGGGCGGTTCTCCTTTTATAGGGATCAGCCAGCGGTTAGGCGGACCGGCTCCAACCCGGTCGGAATGCGGGTTCAACTCCTGCGATCCCTGCGTGCCCTCATACGGGCTTGTTAATTGACATCTCCATAGCGTGAGCATCGGCGGCAGGCGCCATCCTGCCGCAACTTTGTGATGGTGCGGCGAAAGATAGGCCAGCTACACCCGGGGACAGTCCTGTACCGGGCGCCGCACCGCGATGGGCTGCTAGCTCCAACTGGCAGAGCGCCGCCTCGGCAGGGCGGAGGTTCCCGGTTCGACTCCGGGGCGGTCCACTTTGGGGATGACAGGTAAGGCACCGGCCGCGCCCTGCAAGCGTTGGCGATCCGGTTCGATTCCGGACTTCTCCACCGGAGGCGAGGGAGACGGTAACCCGCCTGCTTTGGGAGCAGGGCAAACCCGGTTCGACTCCGGGGTCTCCGACCATGTGCCTTTAGCTCAATAGGCAGAGCATCCGGTTGAAGCCCGGAGGATGCAGGTTCGATTCCTGCGGGGTGCACCGTGCCTTACAAGCATTGTGGCGATGCGCCAGTCTTCCAAACTGGTGAGCGGAGTTCAATTCTCCGGTGAGGCTCACAAGCGCTGCAAGCATTGTGGTGATGCTGCGGACTCTTAATCCGCAGAGCGGGGTTCGATTCCCCGGCGGCGTACGCGCGGGTAACGCTAACCGGCAAAGCTGACTGCCTCAAAAGCTGTCGTCTGCGGGTTCGAGTCCCGCCCCGCGTACCCGATGGGATATGGGGGAACTGGCAGACCCGCCCGGCTCTGGACCGGGAGTTTTTCAGGTTCGAAGCCTGATATCCCAGCTTTGCCGCCGCGCACGGCTTGCGGCTCCGTCTTCGTACGGCGGACGGCCCGGTTCGACCCCGGGTGGCGGCTCGCGTTCGTGGCGGAATGGCAGACGCGCTAGCCCGAGGTGCTAGTGCTCCGCGAGGGGCGTCCCGGTTCAAGTCCGGGCGAGCGCACTCGATGCCCTTTGGACCGGCGTCCGCCAGCCTCTTGTAAAGGCAGGCCGCCCAGGTCGGCACTGGGAAAGGGCTCACGGTGGCCGGTTGCTCTGACGGCAGGGGCGACGGCGCCTTGAACGCCGGAACGACGCTGGTTCGAGTCCAGCCCGGCCAGCACGATGCCTTTCGGATCGGCGTCCGCCACTCCTTGGTATGGATTGGCCGCCCGGGTCGGCACCGGGGAAAGGCTCCAAGTGACCGTAGTGTCAGCGGTTAGCACGCGAGCACGCCACGCTCGCAGGACGAGTTCGAATCTCGTCGGTCACTCGCGTCCCTCGCGGACGTTAATGCGCTGGTGGTGTAACTGGTAGCCACGCCGGTCCCAGGAATCGGTGCCTTCGGGCGTGCGGGTTCGACTCCCGCCTGGCGCACGCTTGTGAGCAGGAAGGGCGCATCTGTCTGGTCTGTGTACCTAACAGCCCTGTCCATCCCTGCCCAGCAAGTCTGGAACGTGAACCGGACAGGAGTCCCGGCTCGCCCGCTAAGCGATGCGCCGTTCGCGGTGGCGTTCAAGTCGCCCGCGTTCCTCGGAGGATGAACCAGCCAGGTCGGCTGGCCCCGGCCGGAAACCGGGTGGGCGCGCAAGCGCTGGGATTCGATTTCTCCGTCCTCTGCCATCCCCTGCCTGTTCACACCGGGCCGGGGAGCAGTCTCCGGAACGAGACCCCGCCGGGTGGCGGGCACCGCCCCGAAAGCGGTTGGCTGTGCAAGCAGTGGGGGTCGGGACCTCCTCGTTCCTCTTTGGAAGGTGCGCCGCCGGCGCGGCAGCGGGCTTTGAACACCCGTGACGGCTTCCCGGCCGTGGGGCTCGACACCCTCATCTTCCTCACTTCGAGCACGACCCAGCTGGTTGAAGGGGCCGCTCTGATACAGCGGTATCGCCAGGTTCGATCCCTGGGTGCTCGACCGGCCGGTAGCTCCAACTGGTGAGAGCGACGGCCTTACAAGCCGGAGGTTCCGGGTTCAAAGCCCGGCCGGCCGACGAGAGGAGAGCCTCCGATGAGTAAAAAGGCAGCCGGTAAGCGAATACAGTTACCGGCCCCGCAAGCATTCAGGCGATGCAGCTGACTTTTAATCAGCGGACCAGGGTTCGATTCCCCGGCGGGGTACTCTAGGCGCCGCTAGTGCAAACGGACAGCACGCTCAGCTTCTAACTGAGACGGTCGGGGTTCGACTCCTCGGCGGTGTACACAACGATCATGCTCCGTTGGAGTAGCGGATATCTCACCTGGCCCTCAACCAGGAGAATGCCGGTTCGACCCCGGCACGGAGCACGCAAGTCAAGGCCCCATGGTCCATGGGTTAGGATCGCTGCCCTTCAAGCAGCGGGACGGAGTTCGAATCTCCGTGGGGCTACAGCGCGGTAGGGGAGTTCGGCCGTCCCCATAGCCCTCATAAGGCTGAGACCGCGGGTTCAAATCCCGCCCGCGCCACGAAGGCCCGTCGCGCGCCAAGGCCGGAAGGCGGCAAAGCGCGGCACTCTCATTCCGGTATCCGTTAACGGGTAAACGAACGGATTGTTAATCCGTCCCTCCTGGTTCGAATCCAGGTGCCGGAGCAATGGTGACGTAGCTCAGATGGCCAGAGCGCTTGCTCTGTCAAGGCCGAGGTCACGGGTTCAAGCCCCGTCGTCATCGCGCCCGCGTAGTTCAGCGGAAGAACACCGTCTCGACATGGCGGAGGGGCACGTTCGGCTCGTGCCGCGGGTACTCAAACTCCCATGGTGTAACGGAGAGCACGAGAGATTACGGATCTCTCGGTGAGGGTTCGAGTCCTTCTGGGAGTGCTTAAGCTCGGCTAGCTCAATGGCAGAGTGCCGCGTCCACACCGCGGTGACAGCGGTCCGATTCCGTTGCCGAGTACTGTGACCGATTCCGAAGTCAACGAGGAGCCAGGCCGTGACCCTGGTCTAAGAGGGTGAAAGTCCCTCCGGTCACCCCACGGGTCGGTGGCGCAGCGGCGACCGCGCCTGACTGTAAATCAGGTATCCCACCCCGCAGGTTCGAGTCCTGCCCGGCCCACTCCAGCTCTCGTAGTGCAACGTACGGGAGGGCCGCTGGCTGTTAACTAGCTGATCGGGGTTCGAGTTCCTGCACCAGAGCCATGGTCTTGTAGGGGAGATGGAGTCCCTGCCACCTTGTCACGGTGGAGATCGCGGGTTCGAGCCCCGTCAGGACCGCGCCGCTTCAACTGAGTAATTCCAGGGCCCTGGTGGAGAGCCTAAAGATCATGGACCCGGGCGGCGGCGTTGGTGCCTTTGGGGTTGGCGGTGTTCAGGGTGTTCGCTCGGTGACGTTTCCCGGCACCCTCGCCTCCCTGCCCGCGCCGCCGCCCCCAGAATTACTCGTCTAACGGCCTATCATGCCCCGGCGAGCCAACGGACAAGGGCACCTGGCTGCATGTCTCTCTGGCGCAACGGACTAACGCATCTGAATACGATCAGAAGAATGGGGTTCGAATCCTTCGGGGACACGCATGAACATGCCACGTTCCGGCGTATACCCGGTGATAAACTGTTCGTATGCCAAATAAACGCACCTACACGGACGAACAACTTCGCGAGGCAATCGCAGGGTCATCTAACTGGGTGCAGGTGATGTGCGCTCTTGGAAAAAGGCCGGGGAGTGGGCGCACTGCAATCCAGTCAGTTGCTGCACGACTTGGACTTGACGTGTCGCACTTCGCTTACTCCCGGGACGCCAGGCCTGTGCGATGTGATCCGCTGCCCTTCGCAAGGAAGCCTGCCATGGGTGGCAGGAGTGGCGTGAGCGTAGCCGCCCGGTGGTTCCTTGACCGAGGCTACGCCGTATCCGTCCCCTTGGAACCCGCCGTCTACGACCTTATCACCGAGTCAGATGAAGGCCTTAAACGTGTCCAGGTGAAGACGAGCCGCCAAATCGCCAAGAACGGCCGTGAAACCGTGGGCATCTCACGTTTGGTTTACGACTCGACACGACCACGTAATGCCAATGGACCAAGGCGCAGAGCTCCATATGATCCTTGCAGCATTGACTACTTTTTCGTAGTAACCGCTACGCAGATGTATCTTATTCCGATCAACGTTGTGGCAGGGCTAATGCAGTTGTGCTTGGATGATAAATATGCTGCCTTCGCGGTGGCCTGAACCAATTCCCTGCTCGGGTGCGTGAGGATCAGTAGCTCAGCGGCAGAGCATCGGTCCTGCAAACCGGGGTGCGCAGGGTCGAGTCCTGCCTGATCGACGGTGGTCATGGTGTAGTGGCGCTCCATTCTTGACTGTGACTCAGGAGGTCTCGGGTCGGAACCGGGTGGCCACCCCATGGGCGGAAGGTGACTGTCGGCTGGTCGCGCCGGTCGGTAAAACCGGACTCTGCGGAGCACCGCTGGTTCAACTCCAGCTTCGCCCACCCGACAGCGGCGCCACGCAGTCGCCGCTTGCCTGCTTCCGGTAAGGGACTGTGCCCCTGCGTCTCCGAAGCGCGGGTGCCTGGTTCGAGTCCAGGCGGAAGCACTCATGTCGCGTCTCTCACTGGCGTGGGCGGCGGCCTGCAAAACCGCTCGATAACATCACGGGGTTCGATTCCCCGGCGCGGCTCCATCGGCCCGAAGCCAACCGGAATCAGGCGACCTCGTCCTAAGGGGTAGACAGCGCGTTCGACTCGCGCCGGGCCGGCCGCACGATGCTCACGCTATGGGGACGATGGCGCCCTTCCGCACACTGCCGCCCGATCTCCGTGGGGCCCTCGCCTCATCAAGTAGCCACATGGTCTGCAAATCTTGAACCGCCGGCTTGCTGTGGGCTCTTGACCCTCACGCAGCGTGAGGCTGCATAGTGGCGGCATGGATGCGGAAGATTACACGGTGGGCGCGGTCGCCGAGCTCACGGGTGTCTCGGTGCGGACGCTGCACCACTACGACGAGACCGGCTTGCTGCGGCCTAGCGGGCGCACTGCCGCGGGCTACCGGCTGTACTCGCCGCAGGATCTGCAGCGGCTGCAGCGAGTCCTGTTTTACCGGGAGCTCGGCTTCGGCCTGGACACCATCGCCGTCATTATCGACGACCCCGAATCGACCGACGCTGACCACCTGCGGCGGCAGCGCCAGCTGCTGGCCGCCCGGGTCGCGCGCTGCCAGGCGCTGGCCGCCGTTATCGACAAGGAACTGTCCGTGCGCAAGCTGGGCATCTCCCTTACTCCTCAAGAGCGGCTGGAGGTTTTCGGCAGCACCCTCCTGGCGGATCTCGCAGACCAGGCTGAGCAGCGCTTCGGCGCCGATGCGGAGTGGCCGGAGCAGCAGCGCACGTCCGGCTACACCCTGCCGGACTGGCAAGAGCTACTCACCGAGTCAGCCAGCATCCACCACCGCCTGCTGGATGCCATGAATGACGGGGTGCCCGCGGGTGACCCCGCCGTAATGGACCTGGCTGAACAGCAGCGCCAGCACATCGACCGCTGGTTCCACGACTGCGGGCATGACACCCACCGCCGGTACGCCCAGGGGTACCTGGCCAACGACGACGCCAATGCCCCCGGCCTATGGCAGTACATCCACGATGCCATCATCGCCAACTGCGACCGAGCCGCCGACGGCCAAGAACATCCGGCTACCGGGCAGGCCCGCCAGTGAACTCCGTTGTCAGCTCTCGCCGCCACAGTGCGCACTAGCCCGATGAAAGTCAGGTCAGTCTGCGTCAGGCACGGCGACTCCGAGCGACTCGGTGAGGAACGCGAGCACGTGCCTCAGCAACTGGCCGACAACGTCGATGGGCCTGTGGGTGCCGGGCAGCGGCAGGACCTGGTGCGGGCGGCCGGCCGCGAGCAGCGCCGCCGACATCCGGAGCGTGTGCGCCACCACCACGTTGTCGTCGGCCATCCCGTGCATCAGCAGCAGCGGCCTGGTCAGGCTGGCGGCCTCGGTGATGGTGGAGGACCGGTCGTACCCTTCCGGGTTCTGCTGCGGCAGGCCGAGGAACCGCTCCCGCCAGTGCGTGTCGTACAGCCGCTGATCGTGCGGCGCCGCACCGGAAACGGCCGCGTGGAACACGTCTGGGCGGCGGAGCACGGCGATGGCCGCGAGCGCACCGCCGTATGACCAGCCGCGGATCGCGACCCGCCCCCGGTCCAGGTCCGGGAACGACGCGCAGAGCGCGTCGAGCGCGTCCACCTGATCCTCAAGCGGCGCCGACAGCGTGTCGCCGAACACGGTCTTCGACCATTCCGGCCCCCGGCCAGGCGTGCCCCGCCCGTCCGTGACCAGGACGGCGAAGCCGTGCTCGGCGAGCCACTGCTCCTCGCAGAACCTCGCGCTCCGCGCGCGGACCACCCGCTGCATGGCCGGGCCGCCGTACGGGCTCAGCAGCACCGGCAGCCGCGTTCCCGGCCGGTACCACGACGGCAGCAGCAGGGCCGAGCGCAGCTCACGGGGACCGAGAACCAGCCACGTGATCCGGGGCGTGATCAAGGGCTCGGCCTCCAGGCTCGCTATGTCCGCGCAGGTCCCGTCCCGCCAGGCGACCACAGCGGCGCCGCCCTCCTCGGTGCGTGAGAGGAGAACGACGGTGCCGCCCGCCGCCTTGCCGTCGTGCACGCCGGGCTCCGCGCTGCACCGCGCCAGGCCCTCGGCTTGGTCATACCGCCACAGGTGCCGCTCGGTGGGGTCGCGCTCGTCAGTGGCGGTGAAGTAGACGGCCTCGCCGTCGGTTCCGCTGACCGAGCCGACGTGCAGCCCGTCCGGCGTGACGGCGGCGCCGCCGACCACGAGGCGCCGCGAGCCGCCCCGGTCGGACACGGTGACCAGGTCACCGGCGCTGGTCCGCGCCGGGGTGCCGGGCGCGAGCTCGACCCAGGCGTCGTCGCGCTCGGTGTGCAGGAGCGTTGTCTGTCCCGTGCCGGCGTCCGCCGCGAGCACCATGACGGTTCGCTGGTCCCGGCTCTGCACGCTGAGCAGCGGGCCACGGGAGTCCCACCGCGCGGCCGTCAGGTACTCGTAGCCGCCGTGGTCCCAGGTGACCTCGGTCCTGGTCCCGTCAAGCCGCAGCACATGCAGGGTGACGTCTGCGTTGACGGTCCCGGCCGCCGGGTACCTGACCGCGCGCGGCGGCCGCGCCGGGTCAGCGGGGTCGGTGATCCACCACTGCTGGACGGGAGAATTGTCGACCCGGGCGGCCAGCAGCCGCTGGCCGTCCGGAGCCCACCAGTAGCCGCGGAGGCGGAGCATGGACTCGGCCGCGACGTGCTCGGCGAGGCCGTAGGAAACCTCGTCGTGCTCCGGGGCGGCCAGCAGGCGGCCTGTTCCGTCGGCCAGTTCGGTCACGTGCAGCGCGCCGTCCGCGACGTAGGCGACGCGCTGCCCGGTCGGGTCGATCCGCGGGTCCGTCGCCGCGCCCGCGGCCGGCACCGGTTCAGGGACGCCGCCCGGGTCGTCGCCGGCGCGCAGCACCCACAGCTGCCCGTCCAGCGCGAACACGACCGTCCGGCAGTCCGCGTCGGCCGAGTAGGCCACGATCCCGGCCGCGGTCTCGCGGGCCCGTTCCCGCCGGACGCGCTCAGCCTCGGGCACGTCATCCGGGCCGGAGTGCCACGACGCCGCCGGATCAGCCAGCAGCCGCTCCCGTACCGCGCCGTCGGCCAGGTCCAGCCGCCACAGGCAGGTGACCGGGTCTTCGCCGCCCTGGGTGCGCAGGAAGAGCACCCGCCCGCCATCTCGCGCGACCGTCACGTCGTGCGGGTAGCCGAGCGTGAAGTCCCTGGTGCTGGCCAGCTGTTGAGGGAAGCCATCGATCGCCACGCCAGCACTCTGCCACGCGGCACCGCCGCCGCACGACCAGGTTTCCCGACGCCTACGCGCCAGGCTTGGCGGTTGGCACGTTGACCGTCACGTTCAGGGTCGCCGCCTGCCGCCTCAGTGCCGCGCCCTCCCTGTTCAGCGTGGCGGCCGCGTTGTTGAGCGCCGTGACCTCGTTGCCCAGCCTGGCGACCTCATTGCCAAGCGACGCGAGCAGCGCATCGTAATCGTGGTCGAACTGCCCGCCGACCTTCTCCGCGGCCGTGGCCTCGGCTTCGATGCTGGTGAACGAGGTAGCGACGGTCATCTCGCGGTAGTCCTGCTCGCTGCCCGCGGCTTCCTTGACGAGCCGCTTCGCGATCGCGGCCGAACCCGCAGGGATGGTGGTCCCGCTGAGGGCGCGCTGGAACGCGGCAAAGCCCTTCACCTCGGGCCAGGCGGACGCGTCGAAGCAACTCACCGTGGCGCAGTTGTTGGCGTTCGCGGCTGGGCTGTTCAGCGCGGCAACCAGCGCGTCATGGGCGTCGGTCAGCACCTGGGACGCCTTGGTCACCTGGGTAGCGGCCCGCTGTTCGCTGGCGACGGCGGCGTTGTGCCGCGCGACGACGGGGGTGAACCGCGCGACGGCGAGGTTGAGCTGGCTGATCTCCCTGGCCCGTTCCCTGGCGGCGCTGATCGTCGCGCCGGCCCACGCGCCCTCGCCGGCGATGCTGAGCAGCCCGAGCACGAGGATCAGTCCCACGAGCCGCCTCGCGCCGGGGGAGAGGGCAAGCCGCCAGCTCCCGTCCTCAGCCTCACCGTAGGCGCTGGCCTCACCGTAGGCGCCGGCCTGCCCCCAAGCCGCTGCCTGGGGAGCGGGCTTGTCGCCGAACAACCCGGCCGGGTACGTGCCGGTCAGCAGGTAGAGGTAACCGAGGTAGCGGATGGCATACCGGAGTACGGCCGCGAATGCCTGGTGCAGCGGCGCCGGCAGCCGGCCGGCGATGAGCGTGGCCGGCCACCCGGCGACGACCACGATGACCGCGAGGCCATAGGACACCAGCATCGACACGATCGCCACGGGGATCGCGAGAATGACGCGAACTAGCACGGTGAGGCGGTTGAGCTTGCCTGAGCCGACCGACAGCCGCACCGGGTAGGCGGCGTCCCGGAGCGTGAACGGCGGGTACTCATCGGTCAGCAAGAGCAGGTAGGCCCCGGCCCTGGCGTACCAGCGCAGGTAGCCGGCCAGGTAGGCCGCCGCGAAGCGCGGCAGCCGCCCGGTGGCCAGCGCGCCGAGCCACCCGACGACCACGACAGGGAAAGCCGCGATCCCGAGGAAGGACAAGGCGAGGAGGTGCGGAACCGCCAGGATGAGGCGGATCGCCACGGTGGCCCTGCGCTGGGCACCCGGCCCGGCGACCGCGATCAGGACCGGCCCGGGGGCACCCTCGTCGTCCGGTTGCCACGAGAGCGCCGTCGGCGGATATGAGGTCGCTTCAGTCATCGTCGCTCGCTATCCGCTCCTTGATCGCCGCCGAGCCCTGGCCGCTCGGCGAAAACGCGCCAACTTTAGTGGCCGATCACGTTCGGTTATGCCAGTTACCAGTAACTCTTGTGCATCGATCGCGTCAGACCGCGGTCTCCGCCAGCGCCGACTGCGGCGCCGCGCCGGGGCGGGGTAAGGTCGGT
>Ga0207664_10002257_pt1 | contig 12696 bp, 8 predicted proteins | sample LARL83metaG_FD_184349 | JGI IMG/M metagenome (GOLD analysis project Ga0207664, IMG submission 184349) | Corn, switchgrass and miscanthus rhizosphere microbial communities from Kellogg Biological Station, Michigan, USA - LAR L8-3 metaG... | ecosystem: Host-associated > Plants > Roots >...
CTGCACGTGTGGGCCGGCGCGTTCCACAGCTTCGACGAATGGGTGCCGGACGCGATCGTCTCCGCGGCCGCCCGGCAGGCCCGGGTCGCCTGGCTGCGCCGCCAGCTCTGCTGAACTCCATTTTTTCATAACGACAGTGGTTCCACCTCCCCGGCTCTGAACTGCGCAAACGCTGAACCCTCAAGGCTAGGCGGAGAGCCGGCCGGCGGATGGGGGGTTGACGCGGGCTCGCCAGAACTGTCACGCTTGTTCTGACGGCACCACTGTGCCCGTTAGCTGAAGGACCGACGCGGTTGCGGCTGAGCCCCCGCGAGGTCCTTTTTCTTTGGGGATAAATCGCATTCCGCGGAGGCGGCATGCCGAAAATGACCGATGCACAGACCGCGGCCGTCGTGGATTTCGAACGCAACCAGGACCTCATGTTCGGCGTGGCGTACCGCGTGCTCGGCAGCGTGGCGGACGCCGAAGACGTCGTCCAGGAGTCATGGCTGCGGTGGAACCGGGTCGAATCGTCCCAGGTCGGCGACCCGCGCTCGTATCTCGTCCAGATCTCTGCCCGGCTTGCCGTTGACCGGCTGCGGCGGGCCAAGGCAAGCGGAGAAGAGTACCTGGGCCCGTGGCTGCCGGAGCCGCTGTCCGCCACGGGCGATGCCATGGAGTGCGCTGAGCTGTCCGAATCGGTCTCCATGGCCATGCTGGTCGTGCTGGAGACCCTATCTCCGCTGGAACGCGTCACGTTCGTGCTGCGTGAGGCGTTCGAGTTCTCCTTCGCGGAGATCGCCGACATCATCGGCCGCTCCGAGCCCGCGGTCCGGCAGCTGTTCCGCCGCGCTCGCCTGCACGTGCGCGAACGCAGGCCCCGGTTCCGGGACGACCGGGGCGTCCGCAAGCACGTGACCGAGCGGTTCATGGCGGCGTGCCTGGGCTCGGACATCGACGCGCTGCTTGAGGTGCTCGCCCCCGAGGTCACGCTGTGGCGGGACGCGAACGGCCGGCGCGGCCTGTCGCGCAGTCCCGTGCAGGGAGCGCGGGAGGTCGGCCGGGTACTGGTCAGCTGCGCGCGGAATTTCACCGCGTCGCCGGCCCTGGACGGATCCATGGTCCACCTCAACGGCGGTCCCGCCGCGCTCATCACCGTCGCGGGCGAACTGGTCGGTCTTGTCGTGGTCGACGTCGACGCGGCACGCCGCCGGGTGACGCAGGTCTGGTTGATCGCCACCACTGACCTGCCCCGTCTGTCGTCGACTTTGTGAGGCTCGATTCCGGTGTTCAGTCGTATCGCGATCGTGAACCGTGGCGAGGCCGCGGTGCGGTTCATCCATGCTGTCGACGAGCTGAACGCGGCGGGCGGGCCGCGCATCGAAACGGTGGCTTTCTATACCGACGCCGATGCCGCCGCGACGTTCGTGCGGGCGGCGGATCTGGGTTATTGCCTTGGCCCGGCCACGGCGCGTCCGTACCTGGACCTGGCCGTGCTTGAGCGCGCGCTGGCCGAGACGGGTGCGGATGCCGCGTGGGTGGGCTGGGGGTTCGTCGCCGAGGACCCGGCGTTCGCCGAGTTGTGCGAGAAGCTCGGGATAGCGTTCATCGGCCCGGACCCCGGCGCGATGCGCGCGCTGGGTGACAAGATCGGCGCCAAGCTGCTCGCCGAGCAAGCCGGCGTTCCGGTCGCGCCATGGAGCCGGGGCCCGGTGGCGGATCTCGGCGCGGCGCTGCGCGCGGCCGAGCGGATCGGCTACCCGCTGATGCTCAAGGCGGCGGCCGGCGGCGGCGGTCGCGGTATCCGTGTCATCACCGGTCCGGCGGAGCTCACCGGCGCCTATCAGCGGACTTGCCTGGAGGCGGAACGGACGTTCGGCAGCGGGGTTGTATTCCTGGAGCGCCTGATCACCGGTGCCCGGCATGTCGAGGTTCAGGTAATCGCCGACGGCCAGGGCACCGTGTGGGCGCTGGGGGTGCGGGACTGCTCGGTGCAGCGCCGCCACCAGAAGCTCATCGAAGAGTCGGCGTCGCCGGTGCTGTCTGCCGCGCAGGCAGCCGAGCTGAAAGCGGCCGCGGAGCGGCTGGTGGCCACCGCCGGCTACCGCGGCGCGGCCACGGTTGAGTTCCTCTACCAGCCGGAGGACCGCCTGTTCGCGTTCCTGGAGGTGAACACCCGGCTGCAGGTCGAACATCCGGTCACCGAGGTCACCACCGGGATAGACCTTGTCAAGGCGATGCTGCAGGTGGCCGCGGGCGGGACGCTGGCAGGCCCGCGACCGGCCGAGCTTGGCCACGCCGTCGAGGCCCGGCTCAACGCCGAGGATCCCGACCGCGACTTCGCGCCGGCCCCGGGCCGCGTCGCGCTGCTCCGCCTGCCCGCCGGCCCGGGTATCCGGGCCGACACCGGGGTCGGCGAAGGTGACGTCATCCCCGCCGACTTCGATTCGATGATCGCCAAGATCATCGCCTACGGCCGTGACCGTGCCGAGGCGCTGTCCCGGCTGCGCCGCGCGCTGTGCGAGACCAGCGTGCTGATCGATGGCGGCACGACGAACAAGAGCTTTCTGCTCGAACTGCTCAGCGAGCCCGCGGTGACCGGCGGCACCGCGGACACCGGGTGGGTCGACCGGGTGCGGGCCGAGGGCCGGCTGGTGCCGCGCCGGCACTGCGGCGCCGCACTGGCGGTCGCGGCGATCGAGGCCTACCAGGACCACAAGCACGCCGAGCTGCGACGGCTGCTGTCCACCGCGCAGGGCGGGCGGCCCCAGACCCGGCACGAGAGTGGCCGGCCGATCGGCTTCACCCTGCGCGGCGCGAGCTACCAGCTCGCCGTCGCCGAGACCGGCCCGGGCCGCTACCGTGTCGGGTTTGCCACGGGAGACGAGATGCTGACCGTCGACGCGGTGCTGGAGCGGTTCGGCGGGTACGCCGGGCAGATCCACCTCAACGGCCACCGTTTCCGGCTGATCACCGGCACGCACGGGCCGGTCCACCTGGTCGAGATCGACGGCGTGACCCACCGGATCAGCCGCGACGAGGGCGGAATCGTCCGCTCTCCCGCCCCAGCCCTGGTGGTCGCGACCCCGCTCACCGCCGGAGACGAGGTCGAGGCGGGTGCCCCGGTGCTGGTCCTGGAGAGCATGAAGATGGAGACCGTCCTGCGCGCGCCGTTCCGTGCGGTGCTCAAGGAGTCGCTGGTCTGCGTCGGCAGCCAGGTCGAGACCGGTACGCCGCTGTTGCGCCTGGAACCGCTCGGCGACGTCACCGCGGCGCCTGGGAGGTCTCACGTCGAGCTGGACCTGCCCGCGGAGCCTGCCGGGCTCTGCGCGAGCCACCGCGCCGAGCGTGGCGTGAGCGACCTGCGCAGCAGGCTGCTCGGGTTCGACGTCGATCCGTGCGACGATGGCGATACCCTCGCCGATTACCTCGCGGCGCGCGCCGAGCTGGCCGAACGGCCGCTGGCGGCCGAAACCGCGCTGCTGGAGATCTTCGCCGACCTGACCGAGCTCACCCGCGGCAAGCCGGACGGTGAGGAGTCACAGGCCGCGACGCGGGTGCACAGCCCGCGCGAGTATTTCCGCGCCTACCTGCAGAGCCTCGACGCCGAGCGGGCCGGCCTGCCGGAGACGTTCCGGGGGCACCTGGTCCGGGTGCTGAGCCACTACGGTGCGGACGGGCTGGACCGCACGCCCGAGCTGGAGGAGGCGGTCTTCCGGATCTTTCTCGCCCAGCAGCGCCTCGGTTCCTGCGTCGGGGTGATCACCGCGCTGCTGCGGCAGTGGCTCGCGGAGGCGCCGCCGCGCGACGGTGGCGCATTGGTGAACCGTACCGTCATTCAGGCGCTGGAGCATCTGGTCCACGCCACGCAGTCGCGCTTTCCGGTGGTCTGCGATCTCGCGCGGAGCCTGGTGTTCCGCTGGTTCGCCGAGCCGCTGCTGCGCCGCGCCCGAGCCACGGCGTTCGCGCGAGTGCGCCGCCACCTCCGGTACCTCGACCAGCACCCGGACGCGGCCGATGGCGACCAGCGGATCGCCGAGATAGCCGCCAGCCCCGAACCGATCGTGCGGCTGCTGGGCGAGCGCACCGGCCGGCCCGGCGCCGACGCGGGCACGCTGCTCGAAGCGCTCAGCCGCCGCTACTACCGCGAGCACGGGCTGTCCGCGGTGCGCCGCGAGTCAATCAGGGGACGGCCGTTCGTCACCGGCGGCTACCAGCTGGACGGCAAACCCCAGCGGGTGCTGGCGACGGTCACCAGCTTCGCCGCGCTGCCGGAGGCGCTGGGCATGGTGGCGGAGATGGCTGCCGCGGAGCCAGAGCTGACCGCCCTGGTGGCCGACATCTACCTCACCTGGGACGGCCAGCCCGCCGATGCCGACGGCATGGCCGCCATGCTACGCGAGGCGCTGTCCGCCGCCGTGCTGCCAAGCAGGCTGCACCGGGTCACCGCGATTGTCGTCGGGCGCAGCAGTACGGCGGTACACCGCATCTTCACGTTCCGGCCGCGGATCAGCAGTTCCTCGGCCGGCCCGGCCGAGGAACTGCTGATCCGCGGCCTGCATCCGGGCATCGCGCAGCGGCTGCAGCTCTGGCGCCTGCGGAATTTCGAGCTGACCCTGCTGCCGTCCGTGAGCGAGGGCGTCCATCTGGTGCGGTGTGTCGCGCCGAAGAACCCGTCGGACGAGCGGCTTGTCGCGATAGCGCAGGTCGGCGACCTTACGCCGCTGCGCGACGACGAGGGACGCATCCTCGCGCTGCCCGCGATGGAGGGCATGCTCGGCGCGTGCCTGGACGCGATCCGCGAGGTGCAGGCGCAGCGCCCGGCCCGCAAACGCCTGGACACAAACCGGATCGGCCTCTACGTGTGGCCGCTGAGCGACCTCACGCCGGAAGACCTGGACGCGGTCGTCCAGCGCGTGGTGCCGGCGATCGCGGGCGCCGGGGTCGAGGAGGTCCGGTTCCTCGCCCGCCAGCGCGACAGCAGGACCGGTGAACTGAACCCGGTGGCCGTGCGCGTCTCGTACGACATGGCGACCGGGGTCCGGCTGAGCGTCACCGACTCGCCGGACGGCTTGATCGCGCCGCTGGATGACTACGGCCAGAAGGTGCTGCGGGCACGGCGCCGCGGCACGGTCTACCCGTACGAGCTGACCGGCATGATCGCCGGGCCTGGCGGCTCGTTCACCGAGTATGACCTGGACGATTCCGGTGCGCTGGCCCCGGTCCGCCGGCCGAAAGGACTCAACAAGGCCGGCATCGTGGCCGGGGTCGCGGCCACGCCCACCGGCCGGTACCCCGAAGGCATGACCCGGGTGGTGCTGCTCGGCGACCCGGTCAAGGCACTCGGCGCGCTGTCCGAACCCGAATGCGTCCGGGTGATCGCCGCGCTGGACCTGGCGCGGCAGCTGAAGGTACCGGTGGAGTGGTACGCGCTGTCGGCGGGCGCCCGCGTCGCGATGGACTCCGGCACCGAGAACATGGACTGGACCGCGGCCGTGCTGCGCCGCATCGTGCACTTCACCCAGGACGGCGGCGAGATCAACATCGTCGTGGCCGGCGTCAACGTCGGCGCCCAGTCCTACTGGAACGCCGAAGCCACCATGCTCATGCACACCACGGGCATCCTCGTGATGACCCCCGACTCAGCCATGGTCCTGACCGGTAAACGGTCCCTCGACTTCTCCGGCGGCGTGTCCGCCGAAGACAACTTCGGCATCGGCGGGCACGACCGCGTGATGGGCCCCAACGGGCAAGCCCAGTACTGGGCACCGGACCTGCCGGCCGCCCACCGCATCCTGCTGGCACACTACGACCACAGCTACGTGCTGCCCGGCGAGCACGCCCCCCGCCGCGCCGCCACCACCGACCCGCCCGGCCGCGACATCACCAGCTACCCCCACCCCACCGCCGGCAGCGACTTCACCACCATCGGGCAGATCTTCTGCCCGCAGGCCAACCCGGACCGCAAGAAGCCCTTCGACATCCGCACCGTGATGCGCGCGCTCGCCGACCAGGACCACCGCGCCCTCGAACGCTGGGCCGCCATGAACGGCGCCGAAACCGCCGTGGCCCAGGACGTCCATCTGGGCGGGCTGCCGGTATGCCTGCTCGGCATCGAGTCGCGGCCCGTGCTCCGCCACGGGTTCCCGCCCGCCGACGGTCCGGACAGCTACACCGCGGGCACGCTGTTCCCCCGCTCGTCGAAGAAGATCGCGCGGGCCATCAACGCTGCGAGCGGGAACCGGCCGCTGGTGGTGCTGGCTAACCTGTCCGGCTTCGACGGGTCACCAGAGTCGATGCGCAAGCTCCAGCTCGAGTACGGCGCCGAGATCGGCCGGGCGGTGGTCAACTTCCGCGGCCCCATAGTGTTCTGCGTGATCTCGCGCTACCACGGCGGCGCGTTCGTCGTATTCTCCAAAACGCTCAACCCGAACATGACCGTGCTCGCCGTGGACGGCTCCTACGCCTCAGTCCTCGGCGGCGCCCCCGCCGCCGCCGTCGTCTTTACCGCCGACATCGACACACGCACTGCCCAGGATCCGCGAGTAACGGCACTCGAAGCCCGCATCGCTTCGGCGACGGGCACGGAACGAGCAACGCTCACCACCCAGCTGACCGACGCGCGGGCCGCTGTACGCGCCGAGAAACTCGCCGAAATCGCGGCCGAATACGACAGCATCCACTCGATCCAGCGCGCACAGCGCGTGGGCTCCGTCGACGCCATCATCCCGCCCAGCCAAATGCGGCCGCAGATCATCGCCGCTGTGGAGCGCGGTCTCGCGTCAGCCGGCCCCTGTCATGGATAAACAACCAATCCATTCACTGCGAGGAGGCCAATAGAAATGACGCTCCAGGCCGAAATTCCCGGTTATGTCGCCGGCAGCTGGGTCATCGATACCGGCCAGTCCACCGTGTCTTTCCAGGCCCGCCTGCTTGGCGCCGTCAACACTCGCGGTACCTTCGACGATTTCGAGGGTACGATCGTGACCGCGGAGAACCCGCTCGACTCGTCGGTGGACGTGATCATCAAGACCGGCTCGGTGAACACCAAGAACAAGAAGCGCGATAAGGACCTCCAGGCGGCTTACCTGAACGTCGGGAAGTACCCGGCGATAACTTTTGCCTCGACGAAGGTGCGACCCGAAGATGACCACTTCCTCATCGACGGCGACCTCACGATCCTCGCGACCACGAAGCGGGTAACGCTGAATATGAGGCCAATGGGCTTCTACGCCGATGGTAAGCCGCTGGCCAGATTCACGGCCCGCACCGAGATCAGCTGTGGCGAATTCGGAGTGCCCCGCGGGCCGGCGTCCACGATCAGCGACAAAGTCCGGGTCACTCTCGACATCCAGGCGAGCAGGAAGTTTCGGTAGCGCGATGAACCACCAGCCCACACCGGAGCGGGTACTTCGGCTGATAAACGGTTACTGGGTTACCGGCATCATCGGCGTCGCGGCCACCTACTCGCTTTTCAGCCATCTTGACGACGGGGCGGACACGGCCGCGGAGCTTGCCGCCCGCGCTGGGATCTCCGAGCGGGGGGCGCAGTCCCTCCTTGACGGCCTCGTCAGCGGCGGCCTGGTCGAGCTGCACAAGGGCCGGTACCGTAACACCCCCGAGGCGTCCACTTACCTGGTCGAGGGCAGGCCCACCTCGCTGAGCAGCTTCGCCAAGCTGAAGCTGAAGCAGATGGGCGCCCTGGCCGGCCTGCCGGACGTGGTCCGAGCCGGCGGACCGGTGACGGACCCGGCGACCGAGGTAGCCGACAACCCGCACTGGGAGGAGATCGTCCCGGCCATCGCCGGGCAGTCCGTTCCCGCCGCGACGATCGCGGCCGAGGTTACCGGGCTGGCTGGCGCCGGCGAGATCTCGATCCTCGATGTGGGCGGTGGCTCGGGAATCTACTCGGCCATCTGGCTGGCGGCCAACCCGGCTGCCCGCTCGACCCAGATCGACTGGGCGCCGATCAACGCGATCGCCCGTCGCCTGCTGGACGCGCGTGGCGTGGCCGACCGGTTTACCTGCATCGACGGCGATTTCCACAGCACAGACTTCGGCACCGCTAAGTACGATGTCGCGCTTTACTCGCACATCGCCCACCAGGAGGGGCCGGCGGACAACGTCGAAGTCTTCACCCGGCTCCGGCGCTGTCTCCGGCCCGGCGGGGCGCTGGTGATCTGCGACTACGTAGTCGATGACGACCGCGGTGGTCCGGCCTTCCCGCTGATCTTCGCCTCGGAGATGCTGCTCAAGAGCAAGCAGGGCAGCACCTGGCGGCGCGCCGACTACCACAGCTGGCTGATGAAGGCGGGCTTCGGGGAAGTCTCGTTCCACCCCGCGCCGCCCGCCACGCTGATCATCGCTCGCTAACGAAAGATCGCGGCTAACTTCGAAAAGCAGAATCTGGAGGATGAATGTCCCACGCCGTTTCGGCCGAAGACATGTATTCAGCCATCGAGGAATCGGCTCGCCTAGTGGGAGTCCCCTGCTCGCGCGAAAAGGTCTGGCCTATCCTGACCGCATACGAGGGTGCCTTCCCGGAGGCTGGGATGGCTTTCAGCGTATCGACCGGCGAGCGCCCTCCCGAAGAGCTTGACTACACCATTACGGTGCCTATCGCATTCGGCGACCCGTACGCAATCGCCCTGTCGAACAGGCTCGTCGCGGAAACGGGCCACCCCGCCGCCACCCTGCTCTCGGATATTCAAGCGCGAATCCCCGTCGCCGAATATCTTTTCGATGCTGGTGTCGTCGGCGGCTTCAACAAGATCTACGCGAATTTCCCGTTCGACTTGCAGCGGGTATCGGAACTCGCGGAACTTCCTTCCATGCCAGCTACCATGGCCCAGAGCGCAAGTCTTTTCGAGCGCCATCATCTGAGCGAAGTGGCGATGATCGGCATCGATTACAGGCACAAGACGTTCAATTTGTACTTCGCCGGGCTCACCGACGAATACCGCGAAGAGCGAAACATCCTTTCGCTGCACCGAGAAATCGGCCTGCCGAAACCCGATGAGCGCTGGCTGGAGTTCGCCAAGACTTCCTTCCGGTTCTATGCCACCCTCAGCTGGGACTCGCCGAAGGTCGAGCGCATCTGCTTCGCCCATACGCCGACCCGCGACTGGGATCCATCGGTACTTCCCATTCAAATCGAGCCGGAGATCGAGAAGTTCCTTGAAGGTTCGCCGCACGCATACGGCGGTCAGCCCGTTGTCATCGCGGCCGCAAAGTGGGCCGCCGGAGGCGGATACCTGAACCTCGGGCCGTACTGCCAGCTTTCGCCCCTGATGCGAGTCATCCTGGAGAAACTCACCGGCACCAAGCTATAGCGCGGCGTGTCGCGTGGCCTGGCCGCCGGCGCGCCGTCTGTGCCCGGAGTGCCGTATGCGGCTGCCGGGATACGGGCGCACCGGCACGCCCGCCAACGACGTGGAAGATTACCTCCTCGTGGTCGATTGACCCTCGTAAACAAGGGGCCGGTTACCACGAAGCGGGAAACTGCCACGTTATCGCGGGCCCAGCGAGCCGACCGAGCCCGAACCTCGGCCGCCGACCTACCGGGGCGGCCAGCGATCCGGGCCAGCCCCCGGAATAAACCAGCAGGGCCCGATCTGGGGGGTAAGTGTCCGCAATAATTTCGGACGCTCCCCGGATCCCGAGCTGTCGGCAAAAGTACCGGATAAAGCGGGCATTGCGGGCGGCCTGCATGCCAAGCACGCGCGGCACCGCAAAGCCTTTTGCTAACGCTCCTACTAGCACAGGAGGAAACCGTGACCGATTCCAGCCAGATTCAAGGAGGCTCGGCGGCCCTGACCGATTTCGCGAGCGCGCTTGCGGAGGCCGGGGCGACGTCGCTCACCACCAGGCAACAGGAGCAGCTGGCAGAGCGCCTTCTCAAGGCGGCGCTGACGCGATGGGAAGACGCCCAGCTGAGGCCGAGGCTCCTGGCGGAGCTGACCGCCGCGCTCACCACAGAGGCGGGCGCGGACAAGATGCGCGACGTCCTGTCCTCCCAGATTTTCACGTTGTTCGGGAAGGCGCTCGAGTCTTCGCAAACTACGGACATCAACGACGTGGCGGGTGTCCTCGAAGTGCCGCCGCTGAACATCAACGCGGCGCAGGCGCAGGTCTGGGGGACGATCATCCTCCGCTACGTCCTGAAGGTCGAGCCGATCGCGTCAGCGCCAGCGGACGACCTTCTTGACCTCCTCACCCCTGCAATTCAGCGTTATCTGGCTGGTGGGCTCTAGACATGCCAAGGCTATGCAAGCCGTCCGTGAGCGTGCCGGAATATGTCGTCACGATGGAAGAAACCCTGGAATTTGCCGAAAAAGTGTACTGCGGAAAACCCTCACTTCCGCTAGCGCTTCGGCTGATCAGGAATACCGGGGTGGTCAAGCGGCATATCGTACGCCCCATCGAAGAAGTGCTGCACCATCCGGGGTTCGAGGAGCGCAACCGTAGCTACGAGCTCGAATCCAAGAAAAGGTGCCCCGACGTCATCGAGCAGGCCCTGGCGAACGCTCAGCTGACGGTACAAGACATCGACGTGATCATCTACGTGTCGTGCACCGGATTCCTGATGCCGTCACTGACCGCATGGCTGATCAACAGCATGGGTTTCCGGTCTGACACCCGGCAGATACCCATCGCGCAGCTGGGCTGCGCGGCCGGCGGCGCGGCGATCAACCGCGCCCATGACTTCTGCACGGCTTACCCGGACCGCAACGCCCTGATCGTTTCGTGCGAGCTGTGCTCGCTGTGCTACCAGCCCGGCGACGACGGCGTGGGCTCGCTGCTGTCCGACGGCCTGTTCGGCGACGCGGTCGCGGCCACGGTGGTGCGGGGCACCGGCGGTACCGGCGTGGAACTGGAGCGCAACGCCTCCTATCTCATCCCGAATACCGAAGAGTGGATCTCTTACGCCGTGCGGGCTACCGGATTCCACTTCCAGCTTGACCGCCGGGTGCCCGGCACGATGGAGCCGCTGGCCCCGGTGCTGCGCGAGCTGGCCACCGATCACGGCTGGGATATCGGCAGCCTCGACTTCTACATCATTCACGCCGGCGGCCCGCGGATTCTGGATGATCTCGCCAAATTCCTCGATGTGGACAGCGGCATGTTCCGCCACAGCTGGGCGACCCTGACCGAATACGGCAACATCGCGAGCGCGGTCGTGCTCGACGCGACCCGCAGGCTATTCGACGAGGACCCCCCGGCGCCCGGCGCCACCGGCGTTATCGCGGGTTTCGGTCCCGGCATCACCGCCGAGATGGCGCTGGGCAAATGGAGCATCGGCATGCCAGGCGACATCGATCAAATCCTGCGGAAGACGTCGACGTCTTCGCTGAAGCCGGATTTCGCGCCGGCGGTAAGGAAGTGAATCGCGTGGACGGACTGATCGTCCCGCCCGGTCAGGGGCGGAAGCTGACTACAAAGGCGCAAGAAGTCACCTTCAAGGTCACCGGGGCGAACGGCGCATACGCCTCATGTTTCGAGGTAGTGGTGCCGCCCGGCTTCGACGTCGGGGCGCATACCCACGCCCATGCGGAAGAGTTCTTCTACATTCTCGAAGGAGAACTCGACCTCATGGCATTCGAGCCAGTCAACCGGACTATGGAGGACTGGCGAGACTGGGAATCATCCCGGGGAGAACGGTTGGTCCGCGCGGGCGCGGGCAGTTGCATGTTCGTGCCGCCCGGATGCCCGCACGCGTTCATGAACTCCACCGACGAGCCAGTGCGCATGCTGTTCCAGAGCGGGCCGTCCCCCGATCATGAGCGTTACTTCGAGGAATTGTGTGAGATCTTCGACGCCGGCGAGGTAGTGGATTCCAACGCCGTGCAGAAGCTGCGTGACCGCTACGGCCTCACTCAGCTAACCCCGCTCCGCCACCGCCCGCCCGCGAGGTAACCCATGGACCCGATTCCACTGGTCCACGCCAGTCTGGGCGAGCGGGAGCTGGCGGCCGTCGCGGAGGTGTTCTCCTCGGGCTGGCCGGCCGGCCAGGGCCCGCGGGGCATGGCACTGGAGAAAACGCTGGCCGAGCGCTACGGCGCTGGCGGCGCGGTCGCGCTGAGCAACTGCGGCGCGGCGCTGCACCTGGCCCTGCTCGCGCTCGGCGTCCAGCCGGGCGATGAGGTGATCGTCGCCGACTACACCTTCCCGGCCCCGGCCCACGCGGTGCGGTACGTCGGCGCGGACCCGGTCTTCGCCGACGTGCGCGCCGACACCGGGACCATCGACCCGGAGGCGGTGGCCAGCCTGGTCGGCCCGCGGACGGCCGGCGTGATCGCGGTGGACACGGTCGGCCTGCCGGCCGACTATACGGAGCTGAAGTCGATCACGGACCGGCACGGGCTGTTCCTGATCGAGGACGCCGCGTGCGCGGTGGGCGCGACGTATCAGGGGGGCGATGCGGGCGCGCTGGCTCCGGTGGCTTGCCTGTCCTTCCACGGACGCAAGGGCGCCACCTGCGGCGAGGGCGGGGCCCTGCTCACGGCTGACCCGGCCCTGGCGGCCCGGGCGAAGCTCGGCGCGTCGTTCGGCATCGAGCCCATCTTCGACCAGGCGCGGGTCGTCGGGCTACCGATCCCGGCCTTCACCTCGATCGGCTACAACTACAAGCTGTCCGACATCGCCGCCGCGATCCTGCTCGTGCAGCTCGGCCGGGTCGGCGAGCTCATGATGGCCCGGCGCGCGGCCGCGGCGCAC
>Ga0207664_10002258_pt1 | contig 12695 bp, 11 predicted proteins | sample LARL83metaG_FD_184349 | JGI IMG/M metagenome (GOLD analysis project Ga0207664, IMG submission 184349) | Corn, switchgrass and miscanthus rhizosphere microbial communities from Kellogg Biological Station, Michigan, USA - LAR L8-3 metaG... | ecosystem: Host-associated > Plants > Roots >...
CGCAAAGCGTATAAGGTAGGGCGGCGTTGCTGAGATTGTCTCAAAACTCGTTAAAGATTGAATGTATCTGAGGGGCAGAGGTCAGTAAGAGATGGCGCAACCCATCGCTCCTGATTACGGCCAACAATTTCTTTTTCCGCCCGCGCTGGAAGATTGGGTGACGCAGGATCACCCGGCTCGCTTCCTGCGCGAGTTTGTGGATCAACTCGATCTGGGCGCTCTGGGCTTTGCGATGCCTGTCGCCGTGGAGGGCCGACCGCCGTATCATCCGAGCCTGCTTTTGAAAATCTGGCTTTACGGCTACTTCCATCGCATCCGTTCCACCCGCAAACTGGAGGCGGCCTGCACCGAACATCTTCCGCTGCTGTGGTTGAGCGGCCTCATTGCTCCCGATCACAACAGCCTGTGGCGTTTCTGGCGCGACAACAAAAAAGCCCTGCGCACCATTTTCAAACAAACCGTGCGTCTGGCCGTGAACACGGGCGCAGTCGGCTTTGCCCTGCAAGCTCTGGACGGCACCAAAATCCAGGCCGCCTGTAGCGGCCCCAAGGGTTGGAGCAAGGAATATATGGAAAAACTCCTTTCCCAACTCGAGGCCGCGCTGGACGACATCGAACTCAAAGTGATCGCGGAAAATCCCCAGACCGAAGCGCCCGGCTATCGTCTGCCCGCCGGTTTGGCTGAGCGCCGGGCGCTGCGCGATCAAATCAAAAAAGGGTTGGACCAGCTTCAAGCCGATGGCCGCAACCATTATCATCCGGTCGAACCGGAAGCCCGGCGCATGAAAGTCGGCGATACCAATCGCTACGCCTATAACGCCCAGGCCATCGCCGATGAAAAGGAAAACATTATCGTCGCCTGCGAAGCCACCCGGCAGGAGAACGATGCCGGCCAACTGGTGCCGATGATCGAACAGGCTCACGAAAATCTCGGTGCCGCCGCCGCTCAAAGTTTGACGGTGGCCGATACCGGTTACGGCAGCAGCGCCGACCTGCAGGCCGCCTCCGACCAAGGGTTGAAGGTGCTGGCACCCTCGCCGGAAGGCAAATCCGCTAAAGACCATCCCTATGCCACACCACACTTCAGTGTCGATCCGGTGGCACACACCGTCACTTGTCCGCAAGACCGGCAACTGGATTATGAAGGCAAAACCACCAAGGGCGGCCAAACGGTGGAACGTTTTCGCTGCCATCATCGCGACTGTCCGGTGCAAGCGCATTGTACGCGAGATCCCAAAGGCCGGCAGATCGAAGTTCGGCGGGGCCATCCGGCAGTGCAAGCCATGCGACAGCAGTTGGAACAACCGGTTCAACGCGAACAATGGGAACAGCGCAGTCGGATCATCGAACCGCGCTTTGCGCAACTCAAGCAACATGACGGCTTTCGGCGGTGGACGGCGTGGGGCTTGGAAGCGGCACGCACGCAATGGTCACTGTTATGTGCCACCTTGAACCTGCGGGTGTTGTATAAGAAATGGCGGTCTAAGCGTGCGGATAGGCCGAACCAAGTCCGAGCTATGGCTGCTTATCTCAAAACTTGGCCGCCGCTTCGTTGGACTAACCTTCGCCACAAAATCAGACGGGCTGCCTTCTCTCAGGCCAAATCTGCAACTCTCCTCCCCTTCCCAAACTTTTGAGACGGCCTCGGCAGCTCTGCCCTACCAGTTGATCGTGAAAAAATTAAGATTTGATTGAGTTTATTTTTGAATCGCGATATTCCTAAAACATGCGCCGGCCCATTTTGATTCTTGCGTTGTGCTTTATGGTGACGGCGGCGGCCTCGGCGGCAACCGGGCGCGTGATAAAAGTTCTTCCCCAATTTCTCGACCTCAAAGGCCGGCACGCGCTCTCGCCCAGTCTGTATGATCGCGACGCTTACCAGGCCTATTTGCGGACGCACACGAACGAGGTTTCGGGGATGCGTTTCGCCATCGAATGGAAAGCCTCCGGCGCGAGCGCGGGTCCGGTTAAGTTGCGCGTGGAAGTCCGCGGCGTCTCCCACGGCGAATTGCCGCCCACCATCGTCCTCGATCGGGAAGTCAAAGCGGGCGGCTGGTTCGGCCATTGGACCTCACTGCCGCTGACGGGCGATGATTACAAAAAGATCGGCGAAGTCACCGCCTGGCGCGCCACGCTGTGGGACGGCGACCGATTGATCGGCGAACAAAAATCCTTTCTATGGTGAGAGCCACCCTCCGTTTTGCCTTGCTCCTGGCAGTCGCGCTGCTGCCGATTTCCCGTTTGTCCGCCAGGAACCTCGCCAACTGTCAAGTCGGCGATAAGGCGGAGGAAGACATTGTCGCCACGGAAAAAATGACGGTCGTGGACGTCGAGGGAACCCAGACCGCGCGGGAAAAAGAGGTGCAGCACGTGCCGGTCGTGGTGCGCTATTACACCAACGCGGTGGAAGACCTGGAGACGCGGTTTCACCGGGCGTTTGCTCAAACCCGCGAGAATTTCCTTCAATCGGTCAACAAAGCTTTCGGACACCGCACGCTTTCGACGGAGGAACTCAGCTCCTTCAAATTTCAGTCGCTGGCCATGCTGTTCCAGAAACAGAACCCGTTGTTTCCACTCGACTCCAATCGCGCGGCGTTGTGGGCCAGCGGCGACCCGGACGAAGCGTATCAGGCTTCCGTGGCGGCGACCTTGCGGGAAATAATGTCCTCGGCGATTCGCCCCGACCCTTTGCCGGAAGGCATCAAGCTGAGCGCCAACGTGCGCTTGATTCCGCTCGCCAATGCGAATGATGCGGTGACGGAGCAGGAGGCCCGGCAGGTAAGCCGGAATTTCGCGCGGACCAATTTCGTGACGCTCGCCGCCGTGAAAAAGAACCTGCAGAGCATCTTTCCCGCCGAGGAGCGCGAGGTTGCGAAATATCTCGGCACGCTCGTGAAACCCAATTGCGTCGTGGACGAGGACATGACCCGTCTGCTGCGCGCGCAACGGACGGATGGCATTTGGGTGGTCGACAATTATGAACCGGGCCAGATCATCGCGCATCGCGGCCAGGTGATTGATAAAAAAATCAAGGCCGCCCTCGATCAACTCAAGGAGAAGGCGGTGATCGGACAATTGCAGGAACTTCAGGTGAAACAGCAGGCCGCGGTCGGCGAGTTGCAGCAACTCGTGGCCGAGGACAAAGCCAAAGGCGCCCGCGCCCAGGAACATGTGCTGTGGCTGGTGGGCGGACTGGCGGCGGTGGTATTAATCCTCGCCGCGGCGACGTGGCAACTTGCGCGCCGCAAGCCCGCCGAATCGCTTTTGCCCGTCCCGGCGGCGCCGGGCGCGTTGGAATGGCAGGAACGGGCGCTGGTCGCCGAACAGCGCACCGAAAAACTGCAACAAGCGGCGCGCGCCGGCTTGATGGCCCATTTATCACAATGGCTGTCGCGCATGCTGACGCAGCGATTAATTTCCCAGCGGCGTCTTCTGCTCGATACGCAAAGTCATGCCGCGGCTGAAATGGCGGAACTGGAAGCCCGTTTGGAACGGGTCCAGGCGCCCTTGCAGGTGCGGCTGGCGGCCTATGAACACCGGATTGCCGAACTGGAAAAAGAACTCGCGGCGCGCGGTGAAGAAAATCGCGAACTTCTCAAAGCCAAAATTGAGACGATGCGCAAACAATTGGAGGCCGAACGCGGAAAGAACCGCGTGGCATTTAATTGACCAAGTAGAGTGCCTCCCGGCTCACCGCACTACGCGGCCCGCTTTTTTTCCTGGGTGTGCAACGCGCGCTCGTAGCATTCCATCGCTTCCCCGTATTTCTCCAGCCGGCTGCACAAGCCGCCTTTGTGAAGATAAGCGATGGTCAATGAGGCATCCGCGGCGATGGCGCGGTCGTAGTATTCCAGCGCGTCCTGCGGCTGGCGCAGCTTCTCGAGCGCCGTGCCTTTTTTCACCAGCGCTTCGGCGTGATTCGGCTCGAGCGCGAGTACCTGATCGAAGGCCGCTATGGCTTCCTCGGGCCGTTCCGAGTTCAGATGGGCTTGCCCCTGCTCCAGCAGCTTCGCAATGCGGGCGGTCTGATCGTCGGCGCCCGAACTCAGGGCCAATTCAGGATGAGCATCCGCATCACCGTTGGCCGACGGCGCGGAGTCACTCAACGACACAGCCGTGGTCAGTTCCAGTTCGGCAATTCGTTTTTCCAAGTGCTGAACCAGGTTGACGAGCCGCGCATTGGATTGCTCGACAGAACCGCTGGCCAGCGCGTCTTTTTCATCAAGAGTCAAAGCGACTGACGGCGACAGCGCCAAACCGCGGCTGGCGGAAAGAGCGGTCGAAATATCGGCGAGACGGCTGACGGCCCGCGATTGGAAATAAACCGTCAGCAGCACGGCGGCAAAACCCACCACGGCGAAAACCTCGATGACCGTCAGCAACAACTGATTCGCCCGGTGCGCCTCCTCCAACTCATTGGCCCGTTGGGCGACCAGGGTTTCCTGGAGGGCCTGCAAGCGGTTGGAAAAAGCCGCTTCTTGCTGGGCGGCGGCGGCTTGGGCCTGCAGGCGATTACGTTCGATGGTCAGTTGCGTATCGTGAATCTGCTCCTGCAACTGCAAGTAAGCGCGCAAGGCTTCATTGGACCCCGAATCCGGCGCCGGCAGAGCGCCGTTGACGGCCGCCGCATCGCTCGCGGCAGCCCGGAGATTCGCGACCGAAAGAGCGAAGAGCACACAGAGAATACCAAGCTTCCTTAGATTCAAAAAATGCCGCAGGCTCATGCTTTGAGAGTGAGCACTCGCGTCGAGCTTGTCAAGAAACAGGCCGTGGAATTTGCTCACAAACCATTCACAATTTTACCAGCTTGGTGAAACGAACCTTCAAGATTCAACAAGCAACACTCAACATCGAATCCGAATCCCGCCGACATGGAAGTTGAGCGTTGAATGTTGGCTGTTGAATGTTCTTATCCATTTTAGCAAGGCTTCCCTCCATTGACACGATGGCACTGGCTGCTTAGCTTGCCGCGAATGTCTGGATTACCTTTCGAACTCCTGCTTGCGCTGCGCTATTTGCGGCCCAAAAGGACGTTCGTCTCCGTCATCACCCTGATTTCCGTCGCCGGCGTGGCTCTCGGCGTGGCTGTGCTCATTGTGGTCATCAGCGTCATGAGCGGTTTCGACAAACAACTGCGCGATACGATCCTCGGTTTTCAGGCCCACATCGAAATTTCAATCCCTCACGAGACGATGAAGGATTATCGGAAGGTCATGAGCATCGTGGCGTCCAACAAAAACGTGAAAGGCGTCGCGCCCTATGTCCTGTCGCAGGTGCTGATGGAAACCACAACGAACGAGCATGCCAGCGCGTCGTATGACATGGCGCCTTTCGTGCGGGGCGTCGATCCGGAAGCGGAAACGAAGGTCAGCAGCCTGGCGACGAACATGGTGGATGGAAAATTCGATGTCAGCGGCCACGGTTTGTTGATCGGCACCAATCTCGCCGAGAAATACGGCATCCAGGTGGGCGACACGGTGAATCTTTCCTCGGGCGAAGATGTGCGGAAAATGCGCGAGAGCTATGAGACGGGAAAGAAACTGGCCATTCCACCCATGGAATACGAGGTGCGCGGCATCTTCGACGTCGGTTACTACGATTTTAATTCCTCCGTCGTCGTGGTTTCGCTCGGAAACGCACAGGACATGTCCAACCTCGGCGACAGCGTCCAGGGTTTGAACGTGATGTTGAACGATCCGTTCAACGCCCCGGCCGTGCGGACTCAATTGAAGCAAATCCTCGGGCCGCATTTCCGCGTGACGACCTGGCTGGAGGACAATCGCATGTTGAGCGCGGTGGCGGTGGAAAAGAACGTCATGTTCATCATCCTTTTCTGCATCATGATCGTGGCGGCGCTATGCATCCTCAGCGCGCTGATCACATTCGTGGTGCAAAAAACGCGCGAGATCGGGATGCTCAAGGCCCTGGGCGCCACGGATTTCCAGGTCGGCGGCTTGTTCCTGAGCCAGAGCGCGTTTATCGCCATCGTGGGCGTGCTCACGGGGCTCGGCATTGGGTTCCTGGCTCTGACCTATCGGAACGAATTCTTGTTTTTCATGCGACGCGTGACGGGTATTGAATTGTTCCCGGCGGAAATTTATCAATTCAACCAACTGCCCGCGCTGATTGTTCCGGGCGACATCCTGCTGATTTGCGGCAGCGCCTTTGTGATCTGCATTTTCGGCGGCGTACTGCCGGCCTGGCGCGCCTGGCGGCTCAAACCGGTGGAGGCGCTGCGGTATGAATAAGGACATGGGAAACATCGAACATCGAACGCCGAACATCGAACTCAGAATGTCCGGACAGTGGCCGATTCCTTCGACGTTCGGCGTTCGATGTTCGATGTTCGATGTTCGATGTTTTCAGAAAGGACCCTTGCCATGAGTGAGATTTTCCTTTCCGCCAAAAACGCCGGCAAGACCTATATGCTCGGCAAACGCGCGCTCGAAGTGCTGCGCGGCATCAACCTGGAAATCAATCGCGGCGATTTTCTGGCGTTGCGCGGCGCGTCGGGCGCCGGCAAGAGCACGCTGCTGCACCTGCTTGGCGGGCTGGATTTTCCGGATCCCGGCGAAATCCAATCCCAAGGCCGCGTGCTGAGTTCGCTATCGCGGCGCGACCTGGCGCAATGGCGAAACCGCGAGGTGGGTTTCATTTTCCAGGCCTATTACCTGTTGCCCGAACTCGATGCGCTGGAAAACGTCTGCCTGCCGGCCCGCATGGCCCGCACTCCCGCGCGTGAGGCGGCGGAGCGCGGGCGGGAATTGCTGACGCGTGTCGGGCTGAAGGAGCGCATGGAACACAAACCGTACGAACTTTCCGGCGGCGAACAGCAGCGCGTGGCCATCGCTCGGGCCTTGATCAATCAACCGGATTTAATTCTCGCCGATGAACCGACCGGGAATCTCGATTCGCACACCGGCCAGGAAATCATCGAATTGCTTTGCTCATTGCGCGAGGAGCGAAAAATGACGCTGGTGATGGCAACGCACGATCCCTCGATGGCGTCCCGCGCGGCCAAAACCATTCATCTCGTGGACGGCCAAATCCAGTGAGTTTGCGAATTATGTTTTTGGATTTACGTTATGCGACAACTGATCAAGCGCGCTTCAATCGTAAATCGTAAATCCATGAGCCAATCGTATTGGGAAAATCGCTATCAAACGCAGGACATGCCGTGGGAAAAAGGCGAGCCGTCACCGGGGTTGGTGGATTTTCTGGCGGCGCACCCGGATCTGCCGCGCGACGCCGTTTGCGTTCCGGGCTGCGGCACAGGTCATGACGCGCGCGAATGGGCCAAAGCCGGTTTCAACACGTTCGGCTTCGATATCGCTCCCAGCGCGATCGCGCTTTCGAAGGAAAAGACGCAAGCCGCCGGGCTGCGCGCCACGTTTCAGCTGGGCGATTTTTTGCGCGACGAGCCGCCGTTTCAATTCGACTGGCTGTTCGAGCACACGCTTTTTTGCGCCATTAATCCCGGCGAACGCGACGCCTACGTTCGCGCGCTGCTGCGCTGGCTGAAACCGTCCGGCGTCTATCTGGCGGTCAATTATCTGATTCCCGACAAGGACGGCCCGCCGTTCGGCACGACGCGCGATGAATTGTGGGAGCGGTTCTCGCCGCATTTCGACCTGGTGCAGGAATGGGTGCCGCGGTCGTATCCGAATCGCACGGGGCTGGAATTAATGCTGTGGTGGCGGCGAAAAGCGCCGCCAGCCTGAGCGCGCCGGGTTGAAAAACGCGCGGTTCACCTCTATTGTCCCGCGATGCTTTCAGAACGCGATGACGTGCGCCCCGCGCGGAGATGGAGACTTTCCGCCACCATCGTGCTGGTCGCGTTCAACATCCTGGCGTTTCTCTTTCAAACAAAAATCCTGTCCGAACCATTCACCGAAAAGTATCTCGAACTGAGTCTGGCCGGGTTGTTGCACGGATACGTCTGGCAATTATTGACGTACCAATTCCTGCACGGCGGCTGGCCGCATCTGTTGTTGAACTGCTGGGCGCTGTTTGTCTTTGGCCGCGGCGTCGAATGGGCGGTGGGAAAAGCCCGGTTTCTGAGGCTGTATTTTTCCAGCGGAGTCATCGGCGGACTGTTCCAAATGCTGGCCTCGCTGCTGTGGCCGCAATATTTCGGCGGAGCGAATTCCGGAGTCGTCGGCGCCTCAGCCTCAATTTTCGGCGTGGTGGCCGCCTTCACCATGCTCTTTCCGGAAGAACGCCTGGTGATGCTGCTGTTCTTCATCATCCCCCTCAAGCTGCGCGCGAAATGGCTGCTCTGGCTCGTGCTTTCAATAACCGCGCTGGGCATCTCGTTGCCGAATTCCAAACTCGCTCTGCTGCTGGGCGGCAACGTCGCCCACTTCGCGCACCTGGGCGGCATCCTCACCGGCCTGGCGTTCACCCGCTTTTATTTCCTGAAAATTCTGCCGCCGGAAACGCTTGAGGAGTGATTCGTTTGTCCCCCGCACGCTGCCGAAAACCCTTAGCTGGATGGGGAACAACAACTGCGTTGAAATCTCTTATCTTCACGGTTACTTTCAAGTCACGATGGGACTCGCAGATCGACATTACATGCGCCAGCCTTCCATGGGCTGGCGCTGGACGGCGACGCTTGCGCTGATCGTGGCGTTGGTGGTCGGGTTCTTTCTGCAGTACGGCGTCTTGCGCCCGCCTTTTTGCAACGAGTACCTGGCCTTGAGCCTCTACGGTCTTAAGCGCGGGTTTGTCTGGCAATTCCTGACCTTTCAATTCCTGCACGCCGGCCTGCTGCACCTGGTCTTAAATGGCTGGACCCTATACGTGTTTGGGCGCGAAGTCGAAGCCACCCTCGGCAAAGCGCGCTTTCTAATCCTGTATTTCGCCAGCGGAATCATCGGCGGCTTATTTCAAATTCTTGTCGGATGGCTCTGGCCGGCTGTGTTTGGCGGCGGCGTGGTCGGGGCGTCGGCCGGCATCTTTGGCGTCGTGGCAGCCTTCGCGATGCTCGCGCCGGATCGCATGCTGACCATGCTCCTGTTCTTTTTCATCCCCGTGAATTTGCGTGCGCGAACGCTCCTGATCTTCAGCGTCGTCGTCGCGCTGGCCGGCTTGGCGTTGGCGGCCAAAACCGGGGACAACGTGGCCCACGCGGCGCATCTGGGAGGCATTTTGACGGGCGCGATTCTCGTCCGGTTCAGCGGACGATTGCCGGATTTCTCCAATCCCTTCCGAGCGCGGCGCAAACGCGAGTTGATCCGCACGACCGCCATCAAAATCCCCAAATGGTCCAGCCGGACCGAATCGCCGGAAGATTTGACGGAGGAAGAATTCATCAGCCGCGAAGTGGACCCCATACTGGACAAAATTTCCCAGCACGGCATCCAAAGCCTGACCGAACGCGAACGGAAAATCCTCGAATCGGCCAGGAATAAGATGGCGAAGCGGTGAATGAAACGTAAAACGTGAATTTCGCCAGACGCGTCTCTGTCGCATCACGCATCACGCTCCGCTCGCCCGCGCTCGACAATTCCCCACCCCTTTCTTAGAGTCCCTGCATGATTCAACGTTATTCGCGGCCCGACATGCGGGCCATCTGGACCGACGAAAACAAGCTCAGGATCTGGCTGCAAATTGAGCTGCTCGCCAGCGAAGCGCTGGTGAAAGAAGGCGTCGTGCCGGAAAAGGATTTTGCAAAGATCAAAGCCGGCGCGGAACAATGGTTGGCCGATCCCAAAGGCTTCGTGGAACGCGCGAAGGAAATCGAAAAGCTCCGCAATCATGACGTCATTGCGTTCACGGAAGCGGTGGCGGAAAAAATCAACGATGCCGCGAGCCGCTGGTTTCATTTCGGCCTCACCAGCAGCGACATTGTGGACACCGCGTTCGCCGTGCAAATGGTGCAGAGCGCCGACATCCTCGTTGCCGACGTGGAAAAACTGCTGCCGATCATCGCCCGACGCGCGAAGGAACATCAAATGACGCCGTGCATCGGCCGCAGCCACGGCATTCACGGCGAACCGACCACGTTCGGCCTGAAACTCGCCTTGATGCACGATGAATTTAACCGCGCGCTCGAACGGCTCAAACGCGCCCGCGAAGTGGTGTCCGTCGGCAAACTTTCCGGCGCCGTCGGCACAAACGCGCACCTGTCGCCTTCGGTCGAAGAATACGTTTGCCAAAAACTGGGCCTGCGCTCCGCGCCGATTGCGACGCAGGTGGTGCAGCGGGACCTGCACGCGGAATTCATGAACACGCTGGCCTTGGTGGCGGCGAGCATTGAACGCTGGGCGGTGGAATTCCGCCATTTGCAGCGCACGGAAGTTTTGGAAGCGGAAGAACCGTTCACCAAAGGCCAGAAAGGCAGCAGCGCCATGCCGCACAAGCGCAACCCCATCACCTGGGAGCGCCTCACCGGCCTCGCGCGCGTGATCCGGGGCAACGCCTTGGCCGCGCTGGAAGATGTCGCGCTCTGGCATGAGCGCGACATCAGCCACAGCAGCGTTGAGCGGATTATTTTCCCCGACTCGTGCACGTTGCTCGATTACATGTTCAGCCTGCTCACGCGGCTCATGGACGGCCTGAATGTTTACCCGGAGAACATGAAGAGAAATCTCGGTCTGAGTCTCGGCATGTGGAACTCGCAAACCGTGCTGCTCGCGCTGATCAAAAAGGGCCTCACCCGCGAGCAAGCCTACGAACTGGTGCAACGCAACGCCATGAAAACGTGGGAAGTGAAACACGCCGGACGCGACGACGCCGATTTTGTAGAGCAATTAAAGTCCGACCCCGAAGTGGCGAAGCATTTCCAGAAAGGCGAATTGGAAAAATTGTGCTCGCTCGACTTCCATTTCAAGGAAGTGAAGAACCGGTTCAAGCGGTTGGGATTAGCTTAAAGCGCCGCCGCCGCTGCGCTCTGCCGGCGCACTCCCAAATTACCCAGTCTCCCGCTTGCGCCCGCGGTAAACCGTGAGAAAATATACCAGGACGCCAGCGCACGCGAGCGCGAGGCCGTTCCAAAACAAGGTCCAACGCGTGACGCCCGCGACCGTGCAGCTTTCGAACCACGCCCCGGTGCCCAGGTAACCCAGCAGGTTTCCCAGGCCGCTGTTCACCAGCGTCAATAAGGCTTGCGCCCGCGCGCGCCAGGCGGGGTCCACGCGCTGGTCGAAGTAAATCTGCGCGGTGATGAACACCGGCGCGAACGAGGCGCCGTGCAGGAAGACGCCCGCCAGCAGCCAGGCCTTGCCGTTGAACGCGCACAGCACGAACCGCAGCACGCTGAAGCCAAGGCCCATCACGATGATCCATTTGAAGCGCCATTTCGTCAGCAGCGCGCCAAGCGTGAACATGCAGATGATTTCCGTGATCTGCCCGAGCGTCATCCAGGCGGTGGTGTGCACCAGCCCCAGCTCGTGCATTTGCGGCGGCGTGTAGGGATAAAACGCGGCGAGCGGTATCGCCAGCAGCGCTACCGTTATGAAAACGACGCGATGATCGGGATTCTTCAGGAGCGCCAGCGCGTCCCAGCCGAGACGCTGGCGCAAGGTCAATTGCTCCACGGTTTTTGGCGTTTGCAAGGGCGGCAGGAAAAAAGTGAAGCCGGCCACCAGCAACCATGTGGCGGCGCCGGCGAACCCGGCCCGCGTGGATTGGTCGGCGTTCAAGGCGCTCACGGTCCAGCAACCGAACATCCAGCCCAGCGTGTACATGCCGCGAATGGGGCCGAACTCCGTTTGCGAATTGGCCAGGCGCGCGAAGATGATCGTCGAGGAAATGCTGATGAGCGGCGCGGCGCACAGGGAATAAAGCTGGATCAACGCGAGCACCAGCCACGCATTCCATCCCGACTGGATCGCAATCGAGACGATGACGATCATGACGGCGGTGGCAAAGGCCAGCCCGCGCAATACTTTTATCGGCGACACATGCCGGTCCGCCACCGCGCCGAAAACGAGCGGCGAAATAAAGGCCGCGATCCCTGTGGCAGCGTAGGCGTAGGGGCGGAGCATCCCCAACCCGTGCGCGCCGAGCACGCCGGTCAACGGCACCAGCCACATGGCCGCGGCGGCACCCTGGATGAAAAAGAGCGCCACCAGTTCCGCATATTCGGCCTTGCGAATCGTCGTCAGCACGCGCACAGGACACACGCTCAGCGAAAAATTTCAAGCTCCGAACGGCATGAAGGTAGGGCGGACCTGCCGGTCCGCCGCTCGCGAAGGCCATCACGGACCTGCTGACGCGCCCTGCGCGATGGTCTATGAACGATCTAAATTCCAATTTTATGAAAAAATTGGTCTTTTTGGCCCAAAACAAGCTATTCTCTCATCCCATGAAACGCGCTCTGGCACTGATTTTATCGCTATGCTGCCTGGTTTTTTCCGCCTCCGCCTTTGACGCCATCGTCGCGTTTGGCGACAGCCTGACCGACACGGGTAATGTTCCCGCCGAGCCGTATTTACATTACCAGGGCCGCTGGTCGAACGGGCCGCTGTGGATTGAATATCTTTCGCAACAACTGGGTTTCCCTTACAACCCGAGCAATAATTTCGCGCACAGCGGTGGGACGACCGGCGGCGCCTGCGGCGAAACGGTCCGGTATGTTCCGGCCGGGGACGTCAGCAATACGCTGTTCGTCGTGTGGGCGGGCGGCAATGATTTTTTGCAGCAGTACCAAAACGACTGGTTCAATGAATCGGCGTGGATACAACTCACCAC